>SDBU01000429.1_pt1 | contig 58982 bp, 47 predicted proteins | sample 2277071 | NCBI WGS metagenome assembly SDBU01 (sample SAMN10397929, study PRJNA504765) | marine sediment metagenome | isolation source: marine sediment core GS08_GC12, 126 cmbsf | place: Arctic Ocean: Gakkel Ridge, Loki's castle | collected 2008 | reverse complement strand
ACACCTACCCCGGTAGTGATGACTATTGTAGTGGTGATGATTTTGGCTATGCCGCTCAACAGACATCCGACGGCGGATACATAATTGCCGGAGAGACTCAGTCCTATGGCCCAGGGGCCGGCGATGTTTATCTGGTAAAAACTGACCCAAACGGAAACAAGCTGTGGCAAAAGGCCTTCGGTGACACCGCTCAGGACTATGCCATGGCCGTCCATCAGACCACCGACGATGGATTCATTGTCGCCGGCACCACTTACACTACCTCGATGGGTTACGATATGTATCTGGCAAAAATATGCCCCGATGGCACTTCCTCAGCCGACTTTAACTGCAATGGCATCGTCGATTACGAGGACCTGGAGATCTTGTGCGGCCAATGGCTCCAGTCGCCGACCTTTCCATCTGCCGATATTTACCCGGAGACCGGCGATGGTATAATAGACTTCTTTGACTTCGGCGTCCTCGCGTATGATTGGCTTCTTGAAACCATCGCGCCTTAGTTTGCGAGAATTCAGCGCTCTATCACTGCTCAATTGAAGACTGTCATTCCGAGCCCGCCGAAGGCGGGTCGAGGAATCTATTAAAATTGTCATTCTGAGCGCAGCGAAGAATCTCAATCCTCAATAGTAGATCGTCAATTGAACCGCTCCCCCACCATCCTTCGTGCCTGCTACGCCTTAAGACAAATATAAAATACGCACCCCCCCACGCAATTTACAACCGGGTCTTAAGGCAATCCGTCATAAAGCAGCAGGCCGTGTTAGAACAATCACCGTTTGACCTGCCAAAACACGGCTCGAAACCTTCTGTCACCTGGATACTGTGGATAAGTTCTGCCTTCTTCATTTTGCCGGGTGTTATCCCGAGCTTTTTTGCCTTTGTTTTTATTTTAGGCATACCTATACTTTTCTTTGCAACTTTGGTTGCGGCCATTCTTTGTCTCTCCTTTTACTCTGTTATATACTTCTACAAATATTTTGTTTTACAGCCGACTCACTTTTACTCGTCTTCAGCAAAACATCACCTTATATATTTCGAACATTTACGCCCAAAAGTAGAGAAAAAGTCCGCATTTCTAAGAACTTTCACAAGGTTTTTTCAAATTTTTACACACTTCCCCCCCTTTTTTGCAATTGACTACGTATTGGATTGAAGATATGCCGTGAAATTGTCCGCTCCGCCGTCGAACCACACCCTCGCGATACGAAAAACTCAATATGAAATACAATCCACGCAATACGCGATACGCACGACGCAATACGAATAACTACCTCATAATCCAGCGTTTGCCCTTATAACTCAGCTTTGCATATGACCTTAACGCCGCATCACCGCTCAGCGCGTAACTCAATTCGAGCGTCTTTCTAAGGTAAACCTTGACCGGCTCACCCGCCGCATCTTTTGCCACCGGATGGTCAATGGCGGCTGTCTCATTACTTAGACCGGTTATAAATACCTTTATATTCTTGACTTGCTTATCAAAATCCGACCAGATAACAGCGATATCCTTGGCGTTATCCTCACCCTCAAGCATCTTGTTGCCGGCCTTGTCAAGGGCTTCGAGAAATGGGTACTTCCGCCGATGACGCCTTTTTACACCCTCAAAAACTCCTGTTGGAGTGTTCCTGCCGGCTGGTAATATGTGGAAAGTATCAGTCATCAGCTCGCAATTCGGGAAGAAATCGACATCGCGCCCGCTCTTGTTCGTCAGCGTTACTATCGTATACCAGAAACGCAGCGATTGCCCCTTTTCCGTACGCAGCACGATTTGCTGGGGATGCTCAAATGTTACATCTACCGTCCAGTCTCGTGGCCCGGGCACGATAGCCGGCTCTGGGGCTGCCAAACATACGCACGCCATTAACGCAAAAACTGACAACGTCCCATAAACAAAAACTTTCATCCTATGCCTCTTATCAAAAAAAGCTGCTCGTTATCCTTTCGAAAACTACACGTACAGCCGCATCCTCATCTTCATATTCTACACTAAAACCGTCCAATATCCAAGGATATTCTTTGATTTTGCGACCAACTTTCCAACTTCATCATCGGCCTCTCATCTCTCTCATTTTCGCTTTTTTGGGGGTTTTTTTGTCCTTTCAAACCCAATTCCGGTATTCTTAATCAACTCTTAAATAAGGAAAAGCGTTGCCTGATAGAAATAATTGAGTTATTTTATCTCGCGACCGGATAAATTCGTGTCTCGTAAATCGTATCTCGAATGTGATACGAACGGCAAATAAACAAAAGGCAGAATCAAATGGCCGACGAACAAAAACGATTTCGGCAGCAGAAATTACTACAGCAAATTGAGATTTTACTCGAAACCGAAGACACTGCCGCCCTGGGCCGACTGCTCAGCGAGCAGCGAAGCAGTGTCATTGCTGAAATCACAGAACTGCTTGATGATGAGCAACGACGCCTCATCTTTGATGTCCTGGACAAACAAACTGCCGCCGAAGTTCTGGAGAAGGTTGATGAAGCCACCCGCGGACAGCTCTTCGAGCTGCTCACGGCCGGCGAGATAAAGACTATTATCTCGGAACTCGATCTTGACGACGCCGCCGACCTGCTTGCCGAGTTTCCCCAGGAAAAACGCGAAGAGTTGCTAAAAAGCCTCGAGCCGGCTGATTCCCTCCTTATAAAGAAGCTGATGAGCTACTCCGAAGATTCCGCCGGTGGAATTATGGACCCCGTCTTAATCAGCACATCAGAAGATGCCACCGTCGCTGAAGCCGTCAATAAAATCCGCGCCGCCGAAATCGACGAGGATTTCTATTCGGTTTTTGTCGTTGATAAAAACGGTAAATTCCTCGGTGACGTCCGCATCCGTCTGCTGCTTATACGTCCCGAAAACACCAGGATAAACGACCTCATTGACCCTGACACTATCTACGTTGTCGCCGATGACGACCAGGAGAGGGTCCGCAACGTCTTCAGAGACAACGACCTGATTGTTGCGCCGGTTCTCGACAAAAACCACAAACTCATTGGCCGAATCACCGCCGACCGAATCATAGAGGTCGCAGACGAAGAAGCCGCAGAGGACTTATACGCGATGGCAGGAACAGACCCCGACGAGCTCGACAATCCCTCCGTCTTCCACGCCGCCCGCATCAGAATGACCTGGCTGCTCCCCTGCCTCATTGGCACCGCCATTACCGCTTTGGTCATTATGTTTTTCCATGGAAGATTCAGCTTTGAAAATCTCGCCCGAGTCTTCACCGCCGCGATCGCCTTTGTCCCGATGATTGCCGCCATCAGCGGAAACGCAGGCCTCCAAACATCCGCCATCGTCGTCTCAGGCCTGGCCACGGGCCACCTGGCTGCATTGAAATTGAGCCAGGTCTTTAACAGGGAAGTCCGAATCGCCCTCCTCGTGGCATTAAGCTGCGGCATAATAGGTGGCTTGGTCTGCGCATTTTTACTGAACTATAGAACCCCTGAAAGCACGGTCGGGCCTATGCGTATTGTTTTTGCATTTGGTATCGCAATGTTCTCGGCAATTATGGTCGCCACCACGCTTGGTTTATTTCTGCCGTTTTTATTCCGCCGAATTGGCATCGACCCCGCTATTAGTTCCGGCCCGCTGGTTACCACCGCAAATGATTCGATAAGCGTCGCAATCTATATGACTCTCACGCTGTTGCTGGTACAGTAAGGGAATAAAATTATGCGGGTCATTGCGAGCAAGGCACAGCCGAGCGCGGCAATCTCAGAAAATAATCACTTATCATTTATCATTGGTTTGATGGTAACTCAGAAAATAAAAAGCCCCGACAAAAAATCGGGGCATTATGGTTTATCATCACAAAAAATTCCAAATATTCAATAGCTTAGTTGACATGATACCACTTTTTAGGCACATCGTCACCTAAAGTTTCCCAAAGCCAGGTAACGTGTCCATCCAGCCACAGAATATTAGCCTTTCCACCGGTCCGATAGTCATCATTATACTTTATGGCATGCCTGAAAATCCCCCGATATGTAGGCGAACGTTGAGGATTTTCATCCGGTCCCGGTCGATAATGCGCTAAATTGTGAGGTTGCCCACCGTCATCATTATGAAACATATCTATGTATTCCTGTTCGACTCTTGGTTCAACGTGGTCTGTACAGAAAATAAATTGTTCAGGTTTCCGTACCTCAGATACCCTTATATTGCTGCCAAATGCATTGAGACCAAACGCCGCCTCGTCAATTAAGTAATATTCATCTTCTTCAATACCGGCGGTTTCTACGGCTAAACCAGAAACAGATTTGAAAGCAGGACAGCCAAAAATCTTCCTGTTCTTCAATTGATCTCTATAGGCAACACCCCAGTAGGCTGGCCGTCGACTACTATCGATAGGCATAACTGTATCTTTAAAGAACCAACGAGATCCATTAGACCAGTCGTTTTGTGGCAGCGGGGTCTTTGTTGACTGCGCTCTGTATACGTCAGCCGTTATACCATCGTTGTCATTCAGGTAGAGCATCACAGCCAGCCCGATTTGTCTCAAATTTGACGTACACAGTATATCCATCGCTCTTTGCCTGGCTGCCTCAAGAGCAGGCATCAGAATTGCCATCAATAACGCAATAATTGCGATTACCACCAAAAGTTCTATTAACGTAAATCCTCTTCTTTTATCCATAGCGTTCTGCCGCAATAATTTCACATTATGGCCATTATTTAGACACAATACATCCGCTTTTATTATACTCGAAATCTGACTTTTTGCAACCGATAAAAACAAAAAAATTAGAAAAAATTGATTCTGGTGGCCTTTTAGCGTCGTTTTCTTATGTATATCCGCACCGAAGCAAAGCGGCAATACCGTGGCCGGTTCCGGCATCATAGCAAAATTGTGTTAGGTGCCGGCCGCAATCCCCACAAAGCCGCCGACAATCGGCAGGCATCTCGTTCTCCATTGTCCGGCTAATTATAGGGCTTTCCAGGATGTGGCCAGGTCGATGTGATGAAAAATTCGCAATATTTGTCCTGGCATCAAGCTTGACAAACCGCAGCAAATCTTTATAATATGATATGTAAGCACTTGGTTTTACAAATGTTAGAGTAATGCAAACTGCTGAAGGCATCTGTCTTGCCCATCGGTCGGCAATTAAAAGGAAAAAGGCAGAAAGGTTCAACCACAGCTTTCACCGATTAGCACCGATTTACGTCAATATAGACTTTAAGGTTGGCACTAATTATGGCCGCAGAACAACATATTAGTACCCATAAGAATTCTGACCATGAGCCGGAGTTAAACAAGTACTTCCGGGCTGCTATCAAGACCCAGGCAAATGACCTCCACCTGAAAGTCGGCCAGCCCCCAAAATTAAGACTCTACGGCCGACTAAAAGATACTACAGGAGAAATATTGACCGAACCGAGAATGGAGAAGCTCGTCTTCGAGATTCTAAGTCCCGCACAGAAGCAAATTTTCCTCGAACACGGAACTCTCGACTTCGCGCACGAAATCGGTGATGAAGACCGCTTCAGAATAAACATATTCCGTCAGAGAGGCATGATTAGTCTTGCCGCAAGAAGGGTCAGCGCAAACATACCACCATTTGAAGAGCTCCATCTGCCCAAGACTCTGGAAACGATATGTGACAGGACCCAGGGCCTGGTGCTCGTAGTAGGTCCTACAGGTTGCGGAAAAACCACCACAATCGCGTCAATGATAAACCACATAAACCACACTCGCTCATGCCACATAGTGACAATCGAAGACCCAATCGAATATCTCTTTAAGGACGCCAAGGCTATCGTATCACAAAGGGAAATCGGTATCGACGTACAGGACTTTGAGGATGCCTTGAGGTACCTCATGCGACAGGACCCTGACGTAGTCTTCGTCGGTGAAATGCGCGATGCCAAGACCGTCACCGCTGGAATGAGGGCTGCAGAAACAGGACATCTGGTCTTCGGAACGATGCACTCGGCAAATGCCTCGCAGGCTATTCACAGACTCCTGGACTTGTTTCCGCAAGGGGAAAGAGACCTTGCAAGACAAACTCTAAGTCTGGCTGTTAAAGCAATCATCAGCCAGGTATTGCTGCCGAGCATCACCGATGGGATAGACAGATTGCCCGCCATCGAGATACTCCTTGCCAACCCGGCCGTCAGAAAACTCATCTCTGAAAGTAGGGAAGCTGATTTGCCCAGCGTTATAAGAAGCTGTCAACAGGAAGGAATGCAGGACCTTACTGATAACCTTTGCAAACTGGTCAAAAATGGTTCCATTCACCCGGAGGAAGCATATAACTACGCACCAAACAAGGAGGAGCTGAAAATGGCGCTAAAGGGAATCAGAACCAGCACCAGCGGCATCTTATGAGAGAACAATGCGTAAAGGGAAAATGCAAAATCAAAACCTCATGTTACGGGTTTTAGCTTATTGGGGTATTTTATGCCGTATTTACTTCTAAGTTCCGCCGAATACACCGGCTACATATCCATAATTAAATTTCTCATCTTTTTGGTCTTGTTTTTTCTATGGCTGCCGCTCGTTACCTGGGTCTACAACGATGCAAAGGCTGTGGGGACAAAAGAGCTCCTCTGGACAGCGGTTATTCTCGCCACGGGAGCTGCCGCTGCAATAATATTCCTCTTTATCCCTGTCTTTATCATCGGCGCACTCATCTATGTCATAGCTGTAGCAACGGCATCTCTTATTTATGTAAAGCACCGAAATTCAAGGGTTATGGATTACGCTCGTGTCCTCACCGCCGATCATATCAAAAGCCTCTTCGAAAACAAACAAAAGAGACTTGATGCTCTCAAAGGCTTTCTTTTTGTAACAGCCAACAACAATGAAGTCCCTCTGCCTCAGGCACAAACGCCGGACTTTTTCGGGTATAAGGCGGCCTACGAGATGCTAACTGATGCTACATGGAGAAGGGCAAGTGATATTATGTTTTCTCCGGCTTCGCAAAACTACAATGTAACTTACTACGTTGATGGTGCAGCCCTGAAACAGCCCCCCATTGCAAGAGGGCAAATGGAATATTCTCTTCACTTCCTGAAAAACCTTGCTGATTTGGACACTAAAGAAAAGCGAAAACCGCAGAAAGGAACGTTCAAAATCCGCCGGGGCAAAGAGGACACCGCCTGGGAAGTAACCACCGCCGGCTCAACCGCCGGGGAGCAGGTCAGACTAAAACAAATTATACAGCAGTCCGTATCAAGGTTAGACGAGATAGGCTTGATGCCTGAGCAGCTCCAACAGCTTAATACTATGCGAGAACTGAAACAGGGCCTCTTTATCGTAACCGGCCCCCAAAAAGCAGGTGTTACAACTACATTTTATGCACTGCTGAGAAATCATGATGCCTTCATTAACAGTATAAACACGCTTGAAAGACGGCCTTCTGCCGAGCTGCCCAACATTACTCAAAACATCTACACACTTAGCGACACCGGCACAACCACTTTTGCTAAAAAGCTGCAGGAAGTAGTGAGAATGGGCCCGGATATCGTCGGTGTCGCCGACTGCCAGGACACCGAATCCGCACAATCCGCATGCTTGGCCGCTAAAGATGGAAAAGTCATATATATTGCACTCAAAGCAGATAGTATAGTACAGGCAATCGGAAAATGGATAAAATTAGTTGGAGATAGAAATCTCGCCGCCCAGACACTGCTGGGCGTAAGTAACCAACGCCTGCTTAGAAAACTTTGCGACGAATGCAAACAGGCCTACGCCCCGAATAAAGAGCTTCTCAGAAAGTTCAACATACCCGCTGAAAAGGTAAAAGCCCTTTATCGCACCGGCAAAGTCCTCATTGGAAAACGAGGCAAAGAAATGACCTGCGATCAATGCCAGGGCACAGGCTATGTCGGAAGGACCGGCGTATTTGAAATCATCGGAATAAACGACGAGTTAAGAAAAACCATAATACAGGCAAAGTCGCTCTCAGAAATTAGTTCTCAACTTAGAGCTGCTAAAATGCTATATCTCCAGGAGCAGGCACTGAGAAAAGTCATTAGTGGAACAACTGCAATAAACGAAATGATCAGGGTGCTTTCTCCGCCAACAAAGAAAAAGACAAAATAATCCGGATATACTGCGTGAATTGCTCCTCGTCTCACGCATTACGAAAGGATGGGGACATTGTTATGGTCAGCTTACTTGTAGTATTAATAGTGTTGGGCTGTGCTGCCTTTCAGTATCTAAAAGGTACGTTCGTTAGGGCCTTTGCCACGTTTATAATTACCATTTGCGCATGTATAGTCGCGTTCAGCTACTTCGAGCTCTTGGCAGGACTCTTTATCGGTGGCACTGATTCAAGCTTTAAGTTTATACCTGCGCCTTGGGTGCAGACGCTGTCATTTCTACTGCTGTTCCTTTTCACTTTCGCGGCACTGCAAACACTCGCTCAGTACCTGACTCGCCAGGAGGTCGATTTAGGACTTTGGCCGGAGCGCGTAGGACGCGTCGTCTGTGGAATTCTCTCAGGTCTCGTCCTCTCCAGCTTCTTGATTACAGCCTCTGCGATGGCGCCTCTACCAAACAAATATCCTTATCAGCGTTTTGACTCCAGGCGCCCCGATGCCGAGCGGCCGAACAAGACCCTGTTCAATACCGATGCCCTTGCTTCAGGATTGTTCAGCTCCATAAGTAGCGGCAGCCTCAGCGGCAAAAGGAGCTTTGCCGCTCTCCACCCCGCTTTCCTCGACCAGCTTTTCTTGAATCGACACAATGTCGCTGATGGCATACCAACTATCACCACCTCGCAGGCGATAGCACTACCAACCAAGAACGCCGCCTGGTATGCACCTGAAGGGATAAAAGATTCGGATGGCAATCCCATATCGCCGAAAAGCGGCCATAACCTGATGTTCGTCCGCGTCGGAATAAAGAAAACCGCAGTGGCAGAAGCCGGCACATTTACTCCTTCACAATTAAGGTTAATTTGCAAACGGGAAACCGGTGTGAAAAATCCGCTTGCCGGAGAGGGACAAAACATTTACCCCATCGGATACATGATGGCCGCCGACACGCTCCAAATTAAACGATTGAATGACGTGATAAAAGTAACCCGCTCCGACTTCGAAGACAACGCAAGGGAAAAATGGATTGACTTTGTTTTTTATGTGCCTGCTGGTTCTACGCCGGTTCTGGTAGAGTTCAAGCAGAACAGTATTGCCCAGATGCCGCCTATCGTAACCGCCGAGCAGGCGCCGCCGCCAATCCCGTTCGTTCCCTCATCCGACAGCCAAAAGGACACGACAAAACCTGACAAGCCTTCTCGGCCGCAAAGTTCCAAACGACCCACAAAGCAAAAAACTCCTTCCGAAGGCGATGGACTCACCCCTCTCACCAGGACACTCGTTGCCCCCCCGCTCGACGATTTCAAATAAACCGACCCATTTCCACAAACGCTGAATACAAATTGTGGGCCCAGGAAAATTTATATGGTCTCCCCCTCACCAGATTTGTTCCACCGGCTTACTCTCGATGTTGTTGCTGGCTCAGCGAACGAACTTGGAATGGGCACGTTGCTTTAAGGATATTTCGTCTTACCGCACCCTCTCAGCAGCTCACAGCCAACACTTCCACATCCAGCTCCATCAGATGCTCAAGATAAGTGTTCAATTCTTCTTCGGAAAAACTGGCGAGAAATTCCGGCTTCGCGCCTCTGTTAATTTCACAGATGCTGTCGATCAGTTCCCTTTTACTCATATCGATATCCTTCAAAACTACTAAGCTGCAACCCCAACCTATCCAGTATCGACAGGCTTGACTTTTTTTCTTTAGCCGACTGTCCGCCCGCAAAACTAACGCCCTATAACACAAGCCACTACATAAAAGGCCCTGCACGCCTGTGTCCACAACATATAGCTCAACCGAGTTGCCAACCCCCTGTAGTTGTTTTAATGTCCAATAAAATCCCACTCGCCGACAGCAAACCTAAACAAAAAAAATCAGCACTTTTTTTTATTTTCTTCTTCTACATCGCGGTTTATAATAGCGCCGGACAAACTTAGATACCGGCGGCACCGGCTGAACGAATGTGCCCGCGGCAATCTCAATTATCATTAATCATTTATCAATAATCATTTACGATGTTTCCCCCAATTATCCTTATCGAAGATCCGCCAAGGCGGGATCCGCCTATGGCGGAATCATTTACTTCGACGAGCGACGAATTTAAGCACGTGACAACCAGACGGGATTATGATAACATATTGCGATTGGACGTTCCGGTTGCGTAGCCGGGCGTTTAATATGTCAAATATCACAGCGTTATTAGAGGCCGGGTCATAATGTCCAGAAATTTAAAAATAATCTTAATAGTGGCTGTTCTGAGTTTCGCTTCAATATTTCTTACCGGCTGTGCAAATAATGCACAGACTTACGGTGCTATCGGTGCTATCGGAGGCGGAGTTATAGGCGCAGCTACAGGTGGCCTTGGAGGAGTTGTCATTGGCGCAGCTATCGGCGGTGGTGGCGGCTACGTTATAGGCAACGAAGAGGACAAGTAGTCAGAAAACCTGATGCTCGATACTGGATGAGTGGATGCGTTGATGAGTGAATGAATTGCTTCGATAAGCTTCACGGCCTGTCCTGCCTGCCCTGCCTGCCCTGAGCGCAGTCGAAGGGAGCCTGTCGAAGGAAGATACGCTTCACGAATACATCATGGCGAATTCGCCTCCTGCAACTTCACCCGTCGTCATTCTGAACGGAGCGAAGCGAAGTGAAGAATCTCACTTCATCATTGGAAATTCCTTGTTCGATACCTGTCCTGCCTGCCCTGAGCGCAATCGAAGGGAGCCTGTCGAAGGGAGCGCAGTCGAAGGGAGCAAAGTCGAAGGATTCGATATTCATAACTCGCATCCACGCATCTTCTCATCCACTCATACACCCATACACTCATCCCCACATCCCCATTTTTCATGTATTGGCCTAAGCCAACGTATGCCGATATATAAATAGTCAGATTTTACGGCTGTGTATTATTTCTTGTGGAGTCTGAAAAGATGCTTATAAAAATCCTTCTCGTAATGGCCTTGATTTTCGCGGCGTTCTTTTTCGCCGGCTGCCAGACTGTTCAGGGCGTAGGACGCGATATTACATGGACCGGCAAGGCCGGCGCCGAGGTGATAGACAATATAATCTACCCGCCCAGTAAAAATCAACAGCCACAGATAGCTTACGAAAATTACTAAAACTTTCCAAATCCCCGTGGACCTGCCCGAATCCCTGCATGCAGTAGGCAGGGACCCAGAAACAACCGTTCAAGCAGCGCCCCATGCTTAATTCATCACTAATCATTTATCCCTAATCATTCAAAAGTAGTTCCGCTCGGTTGCTTTTACTCAAAGTTGTTAGATAGAATATCAGGGAATTTGAAAAAGTCAACTTAATTTTGAATTTGAAATCTGAATTTATCTCTACATAATCCTGATATCCTGCTCCCCTGATATACTGCACCCTGTTTTCCTGGTCTTCTGATAACCTCTTATCCTGATATCCTGCTCCCCTGGTATCCACAACCTGATATCCTGTTAACCTGATATCCACCTCCTGTTTTCCTGATCACCTGATAACCTAATCCCCCAATCCGTCAACTCTAAAAAAGTACCGCTGAAAGCCTCCTCCGGCGAGATACGCTTCACGCTTCACGAGATACGAAAACAATCCGTGATTGAACTGTCAAAATGCGAGGGGCCCGGCGTTTAAACCGGGCCCCTTGGTTTTTCTGGTGTTTTTCTTTGGATTAGCCGGGGATTACGTTCGTCGCACAAGGGCCTTTTTTGCCCTCTCCTATCTCGAACTCAACCTTCTGGCCTTCCTCAAGACTGGCGTAGCCTTCCGACTTGATTTCCGAGTGATGAACAAACAAATCATCGCCGCCATCATCTGGCACGATAAATCCAAAGCCTTTGTTCCCGTTAAACCATTTTACTGTACCTGTACCCACTACTGTGCTCCTTTGGCCTTCTAAATGGCCATAAAACTTGTCTCTCTCATTTTTTCCAGGAGTATATTCCTGAGAGAAGTAAAAATATACTCAACTGGCTGCTATTATACAAAGACAAATAACGCCAAGTCAATAAAAAAATTAAAAATAATCATAACGCCCTCCTGTTATTCTGTCCAAAAAAAATCCTTGTCCTTTATACGCAAGGTACTGTATTATGCTTGTTTTTGAAGGTTTCGTAGCGGTAAATTCTTAAACTAACTATTATTGAGGTCCAAAAGTGGCAAATACTAACAATATTCGCAATATCGTTCTTTTAGGGCACGCCGGCAGCGGAAAAACCACGCTGGCCGAGTCAATCCTGCACAAAACCGGGGCAACAAACCGCCTCGGAAGCGTTGACGAGAAAACATCCATCTGCGACTACTACGACGAGGAAAAGGAGCATCAGTACTCTATAGGCTCGGCCGTCGTCCACACCAACCACGCCGGCAAGCTGCTCAACATCATCGACACGCCCGGCTCACCGGATTTCATAGGCCCGGCCATACAAGCCATACCCGCCGTGGAAACCGCCATCATCGTAATCAGCGCGTCAGCCGGCATAGAGACAAATACCCGCAAACTCTTCAATTTAGCTGCCGAGGTCGATAAGCCCCGGCTGATTGTCGTCAACAAGATTGACGCAGACAACATCGACCTGCCCGAACTGCTCAAAAACATTCAGGAATCCTTCGGCTCGCAATGTCGATGTGCCAATCTGCCCGCCGCGGACAAGGCATCCGTTATCGACTGCATAGAAAACGAAACCGGCGATTCGCCCCTGATGGATGTCGCCAAGGCCCACACCGAGCTAATCGAAAACGTTATCGAGGCCGATGATGACCTGATGGAAAGCTACCTCGGCGGCGAAGAAATCTCCACTGAAAAGATTGCTTCCGTTTTCGTAGAGGCCCTCAAAGCCGGCACACTTGTCCCGATAGTATTCACCAATGCCCGCAAAGAAATCGGCGTAACCGAGCTTCTGGATATCATTGTAAAATACACGCCGGCACCCACACAGGCGACCCCTGCAAAACTCAAAGCCGACGAGACCGTAACAGAGCTCAAAGCCGACCCCGCCGCCCCGTTGGCCGGGCTGGTCTTTCGAACCGCCTTCGACCCGCGCTCAAATATGAAGTACTCCACCATCCGCATCTTCAGCGGAACAATGAAGTCAGATGCCAACATCCATCGCAACGACGAGAAGAAAGGCGTCCGCCCCGGCCACATCTTAAAAGCACAGGGCGGCGAAAACAAAGAAATCGATACGGGCACAGCCGGCGACATTATAACGCTGGCCAAGGTTGATGAGCTCCGGACCGGCGACCTCGTACACGATGGCAAGGCGGCAGGTGAGTTTGAACAGCCACCCGTGCCGGAGCCAATGTATTCACTGGCCCTTGAGCCGGCCACCAGAGGTGACGAGCAAAAGATAAGTTCCGCACTCGATAAATTATGTGAGGAAGACCCCTGCTTCAAGATTAAACGGGACCAGCAGACAAAAGAGCTCGTCGCCAGCGGACTCGGCGACCTGCACCTGCGGGTAATGCTTGAGAAGATGGAGAACCGCTCAAAGCTCTCCGTAAACACAAAGGAGCCCAAGATCCCCTACCGCGAAACGATTACCGCAAAGGCCGAGGGCCACTACCGCCACAAAAAGCAATCCGGCGGCGCAGGTCAATTCGGAGAAGTCTATCTCCGCGTCGAGCCGGCCGAGCGCGATTCTGACCCGCCTCTGCAGTTTAGCTGGGACATCTTCGGCGGTTCAGTCCCACGCCAGTATGAACCCGCCGTCGCAAAGGGCATAAACGAGGTAATGCTCAACGGCGTAATCGCCGGTTTCCCTATGCAGGATATCGCAGTCTCGATTTACGATGGCAAACATCATCCGGTCGATTCGAAGGAAGTGGCGTTTCGTGCAGCGGGCAAAGGTGCTTTTAAGGACGGGGTGCTGAACGCAAAACCGGTTCTTCTTGAGCCGATTGTCATTATCGAAGTGACAATCCCGGCAGAGAACGTCGGCGATATCGCCGGCGATTTGTCCTCAAAAAGAGGAAGAGTTCTCGGACAGGACACCCTCCCAGGAAATATTATTGTCATTAAAGCCCAGGTGCCTTTATCTGAAGTCGCCCAGTATAACAGCCAGCTAAAAAGCGTTACCGGCGGACGCGGCAGCTACTCGATGACGCTCAGCCATTATGAGCTGGTCCCGCCCAACGTGCAGCAGCAAATCATCGCCCAATACGCAAAGAAAAAAGAAGCCGACTAACTTGTCCCTGCATGTCGTAGCATGTGCTCGCGAAGCCTGCCCCCTTTTTTAGAGTGCCTTTTACCCTAAGGGGGCTTGCCCCTTACGTGATCGGGGGGGCGGGTAGCAGGAATCCAGATACCCTTGTCCCCGAATGTCTGCCCTCGACAAAAGATCGGGGGTCCAACCATCAAACCGTCTCTCACATCCACCATCGAAATATCCGTTAATCAATATCGAAGTCGAAGATCCGCCAAGGCGGGATCATTCAAAGGAAGTCTCGCCCGGTTGTCCTTATTTAGATTACCGGCCGGTTTTCTGTTTGTCAGGAAAACAGTCATCCGTCTGTAGGAATGCGTAATTCACGAAGCGTCCGGCGGAGCCAGGCGAGGGATTTCTCTATCATGGGACCGCCGGCTCCCTCGCATTCCATGCTCAGTACGCCGTCATATCCAATATCCCGAAGGATGGTCAAGACCTTCCGGATGTTCTCTGCGTTGACGCCGTCTCCGATGGCACAGTTACTTACTGCGATACCTGTCTGCTCACCACGGACAGCCGCGGCCAGCGACTTGCTGACGTCCTTGACATGGACATGGTTGACCTTCTTGCTGAACCGGTCACAAAAGGCCACCGGGTTTTGCCCGGCAATAAACGTGTTCCCGGTATCCATATTCATGCGGAGATAAGGAGAATCGCAAAACGCCAGCATTTTCTCCATCATGTCCGGATTGGTCGTGAAATACCCGTGCACCTCGATGTTGATGGTGATTTCATAAGCCTGGGCAACTTCGATGATTTGGCCGTAGCTGCGTTTCATCGTTTCCATGGCTTCATCGTCAGAGAGCCCCTCGGGCTTATGCAGACCGTCGGTCGTGACAATCCGTTCACATCCGGCCAGCTTGGCCCAGGGGATGGTCTTGAGGACATAAGGGACACCGTACATCGGCCCGTCCTTGCCTGACAGCGGAAACGCCGCGTCGACCTGTGAGAATCGCACGCCATACTTCTCCATTTTCCTGCGCAATAACAGGGGGTCTTCGTAAAGCGCAACATGTGGTTGATATCCGAGGCCGTGAATCCAGCTCACCCCATCAATCACACCGCATTCAATAAAGTGGACACCGTTGGTCTGGGCCCATTGGAGGCATTTCTCGAAACTCCAGTAAGCCGAATTGAATGCATCGGTATGAAAGCCGATTCTCATCATAGTGTTATCCTTTCCTTTGGTCGCGGCACTTCCTACGGCCGCGCCGGCCAGCGTAACAGAAGCTGCCGTCATAAACTCTCGTCGTGTAAAATGTGTATTGTTCTTTTGCATCTCGATATCCTTTCTGTACTCTACCCGGCACCAATCCGGGCATCTGCCCCAGCCGGAATTGGTGGGCATGGCCAATACTGCAATTAATTCGCCGCTCGGCGCCTCATTTTATTCTCTTGTTCACTTTTGCCCAGGAGGGGGTTATGAGAAAACTTTCATCCATATTCTCAACCATCCTGACAAACTTATTCATGGGCACGGCAAATGTCAGGAGATTCTCCGGGACAAACGGACGTGACGAAACATCGAACATGCCGAGCACGGCCCTTGGCCGCTGGCAATCCTTTTCAAGATAAGGATATTGAATAATGGAGCCGCAGCCGGCCGCGAACGGAGCAAAGACCGCATTGGACTCGACCTGGTCAAAGTTTGCAAGCGTAAACAGACCCGAAAGAACATCAGGACACGCGAAAAAGATGACAACCACAGGCTCGTCCCACTCCTCGAGCATGTCCCATCTCTTAAAAACAATGAACTTCGCCGGCGCTTTTAGCATCGGCACTTTTTTCATCATCTCCTTGACCAGTTCAGGCGTCTTTTTGTAGCGTTCTCCCTCGAGCTGGCCCGGTATGCCACACGAGAGAAAATATTCGAAGTTCGGCATGACCTTATCGCTAAAGCCAAGATACTTTTTACCCCCGTAGCACCCGATTGAGTCGGCCTCGAAGTAAAGGGACTTACCCTTTCTAATCTTTACAAAGTCGCCCATAATGCACTTGTGCCCTGTGGCTGGTTTGACCGGCTCGGCCTCTCTCACCTGGTCGGTGTAGTAGAAAACGATAGGAAGGTCGGCCGAATTAAAATATCTCTTCCACTTTTCTTTAAATTTCTCTTTTAATTTCATATCCATTGTATATTTACCTTCAGCAATTCTGCTCTTCGTATATAGTCGCCGCTACCATCGTCCAATTATAAATCTTCGGCAGGAAATTGCAAACTGATTCAACCGAATCGAGGAATTTAGAATTTGGAATGTTGAATTTTGAATTATGCCGTAAAACGAGATACTTGATAACCAGTGAGTGGTGATTTGGTGAGTGGTGATTCCGCCAAACGGAGGGCGGAGCTTCGATATTGATTATTTAGCACTTCTTCGTGCCGGAGCCTGTCCGCCGTAGCTTTAGCGAAGGCGGATGCCTTAGTGGCTATCTTCCTCCGCGTAATCTGCGTCTAATTCTTCCCCCAATCCGTCAACTCTAAAAAAGTGCCGCTGAAAGGCCACAACCAGCTAAATACTAAATACTATCAACTAACGACTATTCTAATCATTGTCTTATAGCTCTCTTTTTTGCCGGCCTGCATAATCTTATGCGGGCCATCTAACGATGGCCCAGCGGACGCCGGCCGTAGGCTTCGCAGATACTTGTATCGAGAAAGCCGCTGCCAAGTCCGCATCGGCTGGTAAAAAAAATCCGCGTTAATCAGCGTTAATCCGCGATTAAATATTTCTTCGTGTCTTCGTGGTTAAAAAATCCTGTTATCCTGTCTCAAATCTTTTGCGACTGTCGGGTTGCCCGAAACGACGGAATCAGAGATTAGAGAATTGTAGATTTGTGAACGGCGGTTCAGAAAATTTATCTGGCGACAATGTGGAACAAGAGAGCAACGATGATTATAAGAGCCACGACCGCTATCGTACCTAAAAGCAGCAGCACCATGCGGTAACGCTGTGCAATATCCCGTTTGTAAACATCTTCCTCGAACTCGATGTCGAGGTCGACGCCATCTTCCAACTGCCTGTACATGGACACGTCAATCCTGGCGTGTGCCCGAAGGGGGGTCTGGCCACTGCTAATGGCCTCTAAATCCACCAGCAGCTCTTCAACATCCTTGTAGCGGTTTCGCTTTTTCTTGGCCAACATAATTTCGATGACTTCCGAAACGCCGGCCGACAGCGAGGTGTTTATATGGTCGGGCGGAATGAGCGGGTCCCGCAGGTGCTTTCTCATCACATCGGATGGGTTATCTGCCATAAAGGGGACGCGGCCTGTTACCATGTGATAAAAAGTCGCTCCGAGGCCGTAGATGTCGGCCCTGCCGTCGATATCGATTTCGCCTCGAATTTGCTCCGGCGCGATATAGTATGGTGTTCCGTAGGCTTTGCCGGCCTCGGATTGTGCCGCCTCGATATCAGCGGTTTCCCGTGCCAGACCCATGTCGGCCAGCTTTACTTTGCCGCTGGTGGTCGTCATTATGTTCTTGGGCTTGACATCGCGGTGAATAAGGCCGCGGGCGTGGGCGTGGGCAAGGGCGTGAGCGACCTGTATGATTATATCGACGGCCTCCTTTTCCGAGTAAACCTTGTCGGCTGACAGGTCATCGTACAAAGTCTTGCCATCAACGTATTCCATGACAAAATAGCTGTAGCCGCCTGCCTGCCCGACGTCATAGGCCTGAACGATATTGGTGTGGTTGAGCTTTGCAGCGGCCTGGCCTTCCTTGTAAAAACGCTCTACATATTCGGGATTTTCACTGAATCGCTTGGGCAGAACCTTTATCGCAACCATACGGTTGAGACTTAATTGCTTTGCCTGGTACACAATTGCCATTGCACCCGAACCGAGCTTTCCGAGAATCTTGTAGCCGGGAATGCGATGGGCAGCAGCTTTTTGCTCCTTGAGACTTTTCTTCAACCTCTCAGACTGCGATTCAGTGACATAGCCCAGCTCGACCATGACGTCTCTGAGCATTGTGGGATTGACCTTGCGGCGATTTTTCAGCTCTCCCAGCGACGAACGTAATTCTTCATCAGTGCAGAGGCCCTGCTCCACGGCCATCTTGCCGAATACCGTATCATAACTTGTTTCCTGCTGCGCCATTCATCACCTCGCGGAGCTCAATAGCTCGGACATATCCGCTATTGCTCATCAATTCACGCAATAGAATATATAAAAGAAAAGCGTTGTCAAAGAAAATCTATATTATTTGACCATAAAGTCAGCAACGAACGGAAATAAAATCGGCCCTTTTGGAGTCCGAGTTTAACGGTTTGTCAATCACAGCCGGCACATCCTGTCGGCCTGATAAAGTTTTCCATCCCTGGCTTTGCAGCTTGTAGCTTCAATTAGGCGTCTGGCCGCTTATCAACCTGCACTTGATATGCGTAAGCCCATACAGCAAAATCAGAGGGCTCACTACGTTTGCACACTTTATCCTTCAAGAAAAGAGGGCAACGAGTTTCCTCTCACTCCTCGCCTTCATTATCTTTGTCGTCGTCATCTCGTTCATCGCGGGCCCTTAGCAAGCGGCGTTCCTGACGTTCGGCGCGGTCTATTTCTCGTTCCTCGATTTCCTCGCGTTCAGTGCGCTCCCTTTCCCGCTCTTCGGCTCCTTCACGTTCACCACGTTCCCTACGCGAACTGCGTACTTCGCGTTCGGTGCGGTCCCTTCTCCGGCGTTCGTCGGTTTCCCTTCTTATACGGCGTTCTTGTTCTTCGGGACCGGGTCTTCTTCCGGCTTCGGGCTGTCTTCGTTCGCGAACTTCCCTATCGGGTTTTCGTCGGGGCTGCTGCCTTTGGTTTAACGCTCTCCTCAATCTCTCGTTCTCGGCGCGGAGCTCTTGCAGCTGTCTTTCCACGCGCTCAACACGCGTGGCCAGCTCTCTAAAGCCACCGGTCATGCGTTCCAGCCGTTCGGCGAGGGCCTCTTTCAGTTGTTTTCCCGCCTGCTGCAGACGATGCTCCAATGCTTCCTTTAGTTGTACTCTAAAATTGTGAATTTGTTCCTCGATATTGGGAGGACGATGCGGCGACGGTGGTTGATGCGGCAGCGGTGGTTGATGCGGCAGCGGTGGCATATCCGGATGGCCTTCGGGTGGGCGCATTTGCGGATGGCCTTTAGGACGGTCCATTCCCGGGTGACCTTTAGGACGATCCATTTCGGGGTGACCTTCGAGTTTGTGCCCTTTCATATCGGGATGCTTAAATTCACTTTTGAGTATCCGCTCCAACTCTTCGGCGTGTGCCCAAAGTTCCCTGGCCTTTTCCATTTGGCCTTGCTGCTTAGCTTCGCCGGTCATATCTCTTAGCCGAGCAATTTGTTTCTTGAGCTGCTGGGCCTTTTTATCTTTACCCTCTGGTGCATGGGCCTTCATCTTTTCGGCCAACATCTTAGCCTTTTGACGGAGCTGGTCGGCCTTGTCATGTTGACCTTCTCTGGCGGCGTGTTCAGCAGCTTTCTTTAGCTCGGCGATTTGGGCGTGCAGTTTTTCCATTTTCGCTGCCATCTCGCGATGCTCACCTTCACGTCCCAGCACTATCCTAATTTCTTTTCGCTCTATTCTACGTTCCTCACGTTCGGGACCTTTAAGCTGGCGTTCGATATGGAGGAGCTTTTCGTGGACTTCGCGTAAATTGGCTTGAAGCTCGCGAGCTTCCGCATCCTGGCCGTCTCGCAGGCCTTTCAGCTCGCGCTTGATATCACGCGCCCGGTTTTGGAGTTCTTTGCGATGTTGGCTAAGCTCACGGCGGTGGGCATCTTCTTCAGACGGCCGGCGCTTTTCGGTGCGGCGCTCGATTTCGATTCGTTTGAGCCATTTTTGCCCCTCTTCGGTCACGAAACCGATTTGGACTTTGTCGCCTTCTTTCAGTGCGCGAGCGGCGTGCATAAAATCGTCGTTGCGAGGAACGAGAACGGTGACATAGCCATCGTGTTCAAAGGGCTTTACGACGAGAGCCAGATACTCTCGCTCGCCTACCGGTCGTTCGACCCGCTTTACAAAGACTCCGCGCACCTCAACGTTCCTATCGCGTTCTTCTGCCTGCAACAGGCCGGTGAAGAATACGGCTGCAATCAGAGACATTAACAGGATTTTGGTTTGCTTATTCATGACATTAATCCTCCATTAAGATTTTTTAAAAACCAGGCGCCCACGCCAGCCGCGGGCACTAAAGCACTTTTACCAAATAAAGCCGTGAAATTCAATAAAAATATCGGGCTTTTGTAAGAATTCAGGGCCTTTGCGGTACACAGGGCTTTAGTTACTCAAGGTGAGTATTTTTGGTGTTTAGCCACGAATTAACACGAATTTTCACTGGTTATCAAGAATATAGATTCCTGCTACCCGCTTTCGCGGGCACAAGTTTCGCAGGAATGACGATTTATGATAGATTCTTGATAAGAACAAGTTATATCAATTGTATTAAGTTAATGCGCACATTCGTGTCATTTCGAGCACAGCGCAGCGAAGTCAGAAATCTTTTTTTAATAGATCTCTCCACTTCGGTCAGATTGCATCTGACCTCCGGTCGAGATGACAATAGCGAAGAAATTAATCACAATTGGTATTAGGGGATTTTCGGCTGGCTTTGTTTATTACTCTAATCGAATCTTTGGCCTCAAATGGGGTTCCGTCGGTCAATCGGCCGGTGATTTTCAGGTCGATGTCGCCTACCTCAAGAATGGGCTGAACGTCTTCGCGGATGAATTTAGCTGTCGCAACTTGCTGTTGTTCGTTGACCGAGAGTGGCTCAGCTTTAATTTGCCCCTCAAGGAAAACGCTGTTGGGGTCAATGTCGGTAACATTGTAATCTTCCGGCAGCCAGATGTAGGCGGTAATCCAATTACCTTTGCTTGCGAGGTTAATCGTTCGTGGGAGGATTCTGGCCTCGGCGAATATCGGTGACTCGTATGCTCCCATATCGATTCGGCCGCCCATTACGCGAGGGTTGCCGTCTAAATCTGTCTCATTAGGTTCGGCTATATAATTCGGGTCGCCAGTGTCTATACAGGGCGAATCTTCCAGCAGATGATAATCTTCATTAGCCTCATCCACAAAGCACGGATCGGCGTCTATGTTGCCAATCCCACCCAAAGTGCCGGTCAAGCCTTGAATACAATTGTAGTTGACATAATCTACAAATCCCCAGAGGTCGACTTGAGCGGACTCATCTACACCGCCACTGTCGGCATTGCCCCAGAGAATACTGTTGGTAATTATCTGATTGCAATATAAAGCTGTACCAGCACGGATTCCACCACACTCATAGGTGGCTATGTTACCGGTAAATGTGCAATTGCTCACTATCAAATTAGCGTTATCGCATTCAATGTCATCGTTTTTGTATACACCACCGCCGAACATAGCCGAGTTTCCAGTAAAGGTGCAGTTTGTCAACGTCAAACGGTAATCATCCATGCTGTATATCCCTCCACCGCTCCCAGCGGAGTTACTCTTAAAAGTACAGTTGGTGAGTACCAAGCAACTATAGGCATGGGAGCGTATCCCGCCGCCGGTACTGGCAGCGCAATTACCAACGAACGTACAATTGGTGATCATCGCGCTGGCCTTGTCAGTGCCCATCCCACCGCCGGAGTAACCTGCTGAATTTCTGATGAATTTGCAGTTGGTCAATTTCGGCCATTCATCCTCATGGTCGTATGTTCCGCCGTATGTTCCGCCGTAATTGTATATTCCACCGCCATAGATTTCGGCTGAGTTACTGACGAATGTGCAGTTAGCGATAGTTGGTTCACCGGTGTGGCAGACCCCCCCACCACGATCGTGGCGAAAAGGTGAAGAAAATGGCCCATTGGCATTGCCGGCGGTAATAGTGAAACCATCCATTACTGCGGTAACATCGGTTCTATTGCCGGTAACCACATGGTAACTGTTCTCGGCCCGGCTGGGCTCAGTCAGTAAATCATAGGGGTCGTTCACCTCGATGTCGTTTCCATCCAGGTCGCCACTCAGGATAGTTTTATATGCATGTATATCCCAGGCACTCGGATCCGGCTCACCGAAGCCTGCGTAGCCGCCTTTGAGAGTTACGCCATTTATAAGTTGGAAGGTTGCTTCTCGGTCGCCGGGGGTAAGACCGGCTCCCTGGTCGGACTTGTAGATTCCCTTGGCGACGTGGATTTCGTCGCCGCTGTAGGCAGCGGCCAAGGCATCCTGGAGGAAATTGTAGGCATCGGCCCAGGATGAGCCGTTATTTGCACCGGCAGCATCGTCGTCGACGTAGATTATTTTCGGAGGGACTGGTGTCATTACGAATGCGTGATGTTCCCATTCCCATTCGTCAGTTATCCCGAACCCCACGATCTGGCCGCGGTTGTTTATATCAAAAGCGTATAGCAGCGATCTCCAGCCGGAGTCGGCGGGAAGCAGTTCGTCGAGTCTAATCATGCCGAGTTCGGTATCCCAGTAGAAGGCATAATATTCACCCTCTTCGTATGCTGCTGCTCCGACGACCTGCCCAGCATCGTTAATTGTGCAGATCTCGCTGTATTGCCCTAGTGTACCCAGGTCAGTCATCTCACCGTCTTCCCAGAGAAAGACATTTTCGCCGCCCGAAATACCGACGATCTGCCCGCGGTTATTGATACCGAAAGCACTGCTGTAATTTGAATAGGAACTGGGAAGTACGCCCAGATCACGCATGCCGTTGATGCTGTCCCAGAGGAATGCGTGAAAGCCTTGGCCGGAGGACGAACCTCCGACCACATGTCCAATGTTGTTGATAGCCTGGGCATAGCTCGAACTGCCACCGAGGGTGCCAAGGTCTATCATGTTACCGTCTTCCCAGAGAAAGGCAGTATCACCTGAATCCCCAACTACCTGCCCGGCATTATTGATACCCCAGGCTCGGCTATAGGCATAGCCTGGAAGTGTGCCAAGGTCAATCATACCACCGGTTTTGTCCCAGAGGAAAACGTGATTTTCACCGCCAGCAGTTCTCGAACGCCCGATCACCTGCCTAGCGTCATTGATGGCAATGGCCACGGACCAAGACCCACCAAGTGTACCCAGATCTGTCATGCCGGTCGTTCTGTCCCAGAGGAAGGCGCGACCGGTACTCCCACTAAGTCCAACAACTTGCCCTCTGTCGTTGACGCCATAGGCCGTACCACGACCGAGGTCGATGATTTCGTACCTGGGCGGTGCGGCAAAGGTCACCTGAGCGAGAAGAAATAATACTGCAAAAATTGTCAGTGCGGTTTTTAGAAATGTTTTAGCAGCCATTTTCGAATCTCCTTTCGCCCCTTTTGGGGCCAAAACCGCTTTTTTTATGGCGAATGAATGCCCGGCAGCAAGCTGAAAGTCTCGCATCGCCAACTTTATAGTAGATATAAAGTAAGTATACCTGATTGATAGATACGAGTCAAGCTATTTCTTATGGGACTTATGTGGATACTCGATACTGGATGCTTGATATTGGTGAATGGTAAATGGTGAGTGGTAATTGGTGAGTGGTAAGTCGATACTGGATACTCCACCTAAGGTGTCTTCGCTACGCTATGAGATGCTGGATGCTGGATTCTCGATGCTCGATGCTGGATTCTCGCAAAAAATTTTATTTTGCTTTTCCGGCCCAGAGTTCTGTCATCAAATCGCAGGTATTCGGGTCATACTGGCGCAATTCGAATTGAATGAAGGGATAGTGGTCGCTTAAGCCGTAATAGGATTCGGTCATTGAGGCGAAATATTCTCTTGCGCTGCTCAGGGCGGGGTGCCTGACTTTTTTGCCGTCAAAGCGCAATACGGAAGTATATTTCCCGGATTTCAGTGTGTTAGTATAGGCCGAATCAATCTGCTTCTTCTGGTCCTGGAGATACTTATCATAATAAGCGTAAGCAAGGTAGCGGAGCAGGATGAATTTCTGAAATTCCTGCCAGCTTTGGAAATTACGGGAAGAGCCTATCTCTATGGCGTTTAGTTTATCAGGATTAAGACCTTTGGCTTTGAGGTTTGTTTTGCAGCAATGATACGCGATGTAGGGGACAGCATTACTTTCGAGCTCGAGCCAAATGGGTATGGTTTTTAGTTTGTCGAGGGAACCAGCCGGCATATATATATCGATGAGATACAGCTTGTATTCCAATAAGTCGAGCATCTGTCGTGAGTAGGCCCTGAGCTGGCGCAGTTGGGGACTGACATAAACGGTCCAGCCTTTGATATCGGTTTTGTAGTATTTTTCGGTTGGAATGATTGATTGATTGCAGGAGGAGCCGGGGTTATTGTTATCGAGGAAGTTAGCTAAATCATTCGTTCTCTTTTGCTGGTCTGCGACGTCTACGCCCCAGAGGTTCTGGAGCAGATGATACATATCGGGGTCGTATTCTTTTAACTCGGCCCTTACAAAGGGGTAAAAATCATTGGTTCCGAAATAGGCTTCAGAACTTTCGGCGAAGTATTCGCCCCTGTTGTTGGCTCCGTAATGCTTTGTGCTGAGAGAATAACGACATAAAACCGCATCATAAATTCCTTTTTCCATGGCGTTATTGTAGACTTCGTCGAGTTCGTACTTGCCATAACTTTTATCGCTTCGAAGGAACCTGTGGTCATAACAATGCGTGAGCTCGTGAAAGACTACCCAGGGCTGGTGATAAGACTTTCGAATAAATGTCTTGGCACTGGTTAAACCAATGAGAGTCCTGACGTCCGGCGGCTTGTATTTATTTGCGATTAACCAACCCCTTCCATGATAGGCTATGTTGGATATGGTGTCGTATTCGAACCAAATGGGACCTCGCTGCTGGGTCTGGGTGACAGCGGCTTTCGGGACGTTGAGGAGTACCTGGTAAAACTGGGCGTGTAAATACTCGAGGGCATCATTCATTTCTTCGGGGTGTTCAAGTAAATCCTGTTTATTTATGTAAGCCGTCCAGCCCCGAATATTTCTGATTTCAAACAAATGATTGTACGAATTGGGTTCGGATTTTGTTTGTGCATGGAGTAAGGGAGCAGAAACAATGAACAGCAATATCAGGACGGTAATTTTAAGTTCATTCATCTAAGCTCCTCAAAGGGATTATGTCAGCCGGCGCAAGCTGCTGCTGAACAGGCGCTGCACTACTTTTTACCACCTTTATTAATAACTTTAATAACAGCCGATCCCTCGAATGGTGTTCCGCCGGTGAAGCTGGCTAACAAGTAAATAAGGCTTGTCTGACGACATCTTTTAAGATGAAGTAGAAAGTATCCGGCTGTCAGAGTTCTGTCAAACATATTTTATAGGACTTTTAGAAGAACCCATCACAAAGCAGGTCACTTTTGGCCTTGACTTGGCATCGAATCCGGTTAAACTAATGGACTTTCGATAGTTGGTACGACTGAATTAACGGCTGACAAGGAAGCAAGAAGTGTCTTATAACTGCGTTGTATTGATAAAGCAAGTACCTGATACCAAAAGGATTACGGGCGAGGCGATGAACGAGGACGGTACGGTGAATCGTTCGGCGCTGCCTGCCATTTTTAATCCGGAAGACCTTAACGCACTGGAACTGGCGCTGGAGATTAAGGAAAAATACGGCGGTGCTATTACGGTCATCACGATGGGACTGCCGGCGGCGAGTGCTGTTCTTCGCGATTCGCTTTTTAGGGGGGCGGACGATGCTATCCTGATAACCGACAAGCGATGTGCGGCAAGTGATACGTTAGCAACCAGTTATATATTAAGCTGCGCCGTAAAAAAGATTAAGTATGATATTGTTATCTGCGGCAGGCAGGCAATCGACGGTGACACGGCACAGGTGGGGCCGCAATTGGCTGAGAAACTGGGGATTCCTCAGATTACTTACGTTGAAGAGCTTATAGAGCTAAACGGCAAAAATATCACAGCCCGGCAAAATATCGGGGCGGGGTGGCAGCAGGTGCAAACCAGCCTGCCGGTGCTGTTGACCGTCACTTCTGACGCAAATGAGCCGAGGGTAGCGGCCGCGAAGAAAATGATGAAATACAAAAATGCACTTACACCTTTTGAAATCGAACGAGAAGTCAAAGCCGATAATCTCGACGCCGACGAGGTGACAACCAAGGCCCTTATCGAGCGGAAGTGCGGCTTTTTGGAAGAAAAAAACCTTTTGATTAAACAATGGGATTTGGATTTTCTTGGCGCGGATTTGACCTGGTGCGGACGAAGCGGTTCGCCGACGAAGGTCCATCGTATTCAAAGTGTTGTCTTAGCTGCGAAGGGAAGTAAGGAAATTGAACCAACGGAGCAAGGTATCTCGGATATGATACATGAACTTATCGAAGATAAGATAATAGCGTGAAGAGATTCTCGATACTGGATTCTCGATGCTCGATACGAATTGTTTTGACGGAAATTGAGGGAGAAAAAGATTATGAGTAAAAAAACGATTGCTTTCACGATTACAGGATTAGTTATAGGGATTGGGTTGGGCAGTATAGGTACTATGGCTTATTTAGGTCACGAACTTGCAACAGGCATGTTCATGCTACATGACATGGAACTTGTCAGGAATGAAAATTCCGCGATACAAGCTTATTTGAACGAATCACCCGAGGTCGGAATTTGGGCCCTTGAAAATTATATCAATACCATGAATCAAGTTATTAAGGAAAGGGAAATAGAAGATAATCAACACGTATTTGTCTTAATTAGGCCAAAAATAACACTAAGGTACGCTCATGTAAGGCTCGCTTTGTTATATGAAAAAACAGGCAATGATTTAAAGCGAAAAGAGAATTTTGATAAAGCTTTTGAATATTGCGATTCAATGAAAATTGAAAGAGAACTTTTAGAGGAAAGACTGATTGAAGTCGTGACAAAATTTGACAGTCAATATCAACCTTTAGACAACAATTAGGACGCCGGCTCTATTGTAGAAGGCGATAGAGGTGGGAAATAGTAAAGTTGAGTGCGTAAAAGAATGGATGATTTATGATAAATGTGAATAGAGAAGGTGAAGTTTGGGTATTTGGTGAGCAGCATGAGGGGCAATTAGAAGATACGCCAATCGAGCTGATGAGCAAGGCGCGGCACTTGGCCGATACGCTCGGCGTCAAGCTGGCGGCCGTCGTTTTAGGGGACAGTGTCAAGGAGCTGGCAACAAAGCTGATACACTGCGGAGCCGACAAAGTATATCTGGTTGAGGACCCCCTGCTGGGCGCTTACCAAGCCAACAGCTATGCGAAGGTCATCTACGATTTGATTCATAAGTATGAGCCGCAGATTGTTCTTTACGGGGCGACTGTCACTGGGCGGGGTCTGGCCCCGCGTATTGCCAGCGCAGCCAAGGCGGGGCTCACGGCTGACTGCACGGATTTGCAAATAGGCGACCACACAACGGCAGGAGATAAAAAGCTACATAAAAATCTGATGTTCCAGGTCCGGCCGGCCTTCGGCGGAAATATAATCGCGACTATCATCAATTACGACCGCTGGCCTCAAATGGCGACGGTGCGTGAAGGTGTGATGCCGATGCCGGAGCCGGATGCTTCGCGTAAAGGTGAGATTATCGAAGAGAAGGCAGATGTCTCACAACAGGATTTACCGCTGGAGATTCTCGAAGAACACAAACGGGCGAAGAAAGTAAACCTTAAGGCGGCCAGGATAGTTGTAGCGGGCGGTGCGGGAGTAGGCAGTAAAGACAACTTCCAGCTCATCTGGGATTTGGCGAATTGCCTGGGCGGGGCGCCGGCGGCGAGCCGAGCTGCGGTGGACCTTGGTTTTATCGACCACGACCACCAGGTCGGACAAACGGGGACAACGGTTCGGCCAAGCCTGTATATAGCAGTTGGAATAAGCGGCGCGATTCAACATCAAGCGGGGATGTCGCAGAGCCAGAAAATCGTCGCAATCAATAACGACCCGGATGCGCCGATATTCCAGACTGCGCATTACAAGATAGTGGGCGACCTGAATGAAGTTGTACCCAAGATGATAAAATCAATCAAGTTCGTATCTCGTGAATCGTGAATCGTATCTCGACTGAGATACGAGAGGATAGTTTATGGGAAATTTTTACAGAGATAACGATGATATACAGTTTTTGTTCAGGCATATAGAGCTGGGCAAGCTGGCTGAGATTATCGAAGAGAATTTCAGGTTTGCCGAGGAGTTCGACCATGCGCCAGCCAACGCCGAAGATGCGATACAGAATTATGATATGGTGCTGGACTCGCTGGGCGAATTGAACGGTGATTTCATCGCTCCGCGGGCAGAAGGTGTCGACCGCGAAGGCAATACGTTGAATGAGGACGGAACAGTCTCCTATGCAAAAGGGACTGCGGAGAATCTTGAGAAACTTGCGCAGGCGGAGGTCATGGGCTTTACGCTGTCGCATAAGTTTGGCGGATTGAATTTTCCAAACGTTATATACTCGATGGCCATCGAGATGGTCTCGCGGGCTGACGCTTCACTTATGAACATATTCGGCTTACAGGGTATCGCGGAAACCATCAACGCTTTTGCATCGGAAGAGATTAAAGAGAAGTATTTATACGATTTTAGCGAGGGCAAGGTGACGGGGGCGATGGTTCTGACCGAGCCGGATGCCGGCAGCGATTTGCAGGCGGTGAAGCTGCGGGCGTTTCAAGATAAAGACGACAAATGGTTTCTGCATGGTGTCAAGCGTTTTATCACCAACGGGTGCGGCGAGGTGCTGCTGGTACTGGCGCGCAGTGAGCCGGAGATAAGCGACGGGCGGGGACTTAGCCTGTATGTCTGTGACCGAGGGCCAACAGTACATATCCGCCGGCTTGAAGATAAACTCGGCATCCACGGCTCACCGACGTGTGAGATTTTCTTTGACAACACACCCTGTGAGATAATCGGTGAGCGCCAGCGCGGGCTCATAACATACGTTATGAGTTTGATGAACGGAGCGAGAATCGGGATTGCGGCGCAATCGGTGGGTATTGCGGAGGCGACGTTCCGAGTCGCGCGCGATTACGCTGCGACAAGGAGGCAATTTGCCGTCGCTATCGAGAAGCTTCCGGCCGTTCGTGACATGCTCATCGATATGAAGATTGCAATCGAGGCCAGCCGGGCACTTTTGTATGAGACTTCGCGGGTTGTGGATTTGGAAATTGGATATGCGAGGCGGCTTGAAACTGATTCCCGCTTGCGCGGGAATGACAATATGGACAAGGCGGAGGCCAAAGAGCTTAAGACCGATTCGCGAAAATATAAAAGATACGCAGGTATGCTGACGCCGATGAGTAAATATTACTGCAGCGAGATGTGTAACAGGATTGCGTACGATTCGATGCAGGTGCTGGGAGGCAGCGGGTATATGCGAGACTATGCATGTGAAAGGCACGCCCGCGATGCGAGAATTACGACTATTTACGAAGGGACAAGCCAATTGCAGGTTGTGGCCGCTGTTCGTGGTGTGTGCAGCAGAAGGGCTGAAAAATTCATTGCCGAGCTTGCCGGGCAGCAGTTTGGGCCGGGTTTGAACGATTTGCTGGATAAACTGGCTGAAGGAAGGGAGCAGTTGAAAAAGGCGGTGGCCTTTGTAAAAGAGCATGGCAATGAATATATGGACCTTTACGGCAGGGCGCTGGTCGATATCGCAATAGATTTGATAACCGGGTATCTATTCTGCGGACAGGCAAGCACAAAGGTTGAAATGGAAGTTGCCGCAGCAGGCAACGGTCAAGCTAATAACGGCAACACGATCTCTATGAGGCAGCGCAAGGCGATGGTTGCCCGGAGATTTATTACCAAGAATGCACCGAAGATTACATCACTTACAGAGTCGATTTGTGCCGGTGATAAATCGACATTTACGGATTATGCAACACTCATCGGACCTGTTCCGACTGAGTAAGGAGGAGTTAGTGAATTAGCGGATTAGTGAATTAGAGATTAGTCCGTTAAGAGGTGAGATGGCTGGAAATCCAGCAGTGTAGTGAAGTTCTACAACATGCATCCTTATTTTGCAAATCATTGACCGCATCCGGCGATCCGGTTGGTGGCAGCGCCTGCGAGGCCAGAATGACACTCGGCATTGCTGAAAAGTGGGTTCTGCAACGGAGGGCGATAGCCGTGCTATGTCAAAAAACCGGGGAAAAGACCATTCCTGGAGTAAATTCTTTTTTATCGGAGCTTTTTGTGACGAACGGTTGGTTGAAGAAGCCAAAAAACTGTTGAAATCTCAACGAAATTCTGGTATATTGGTACTTAAAGCATGCGAGAGTGTTTCCGTATCGAGGGCGGTAATATGATGAAAATAAACAACGTAGAAAAGCAAGGTAACAAAGTGGCCGGCAAATTAGGGTTAGCCAGACGATTTCTTCTGATTTTAATTTCCCTGGCTGTGGTTGTCGCTATAGTTGTGTTTGGATTTTTGCGCCAAAGGGCGGGCGGCTCTAATGATTCGAATCCGGGCACCGGGCTGTTTACAGTAAAGCGCGGTGATTTGACTATCAGCGTGACTGAATCCGGTGACATCAAGGCAATTAAATCAGAAGATATTAAGTCTAAAGTGGAAGGGCGAGCGACTATAGTCAACATTGTGCCTGAAGGTACCACAATAACGGCAGAAGATGTAAATAACGGCAAAGTATTGGTAGAGTTGGATGCTTCGACTTTGAAGGAACAGCTCGCACAGCGGAAAATTGATCTTGCTGGTGCCGAGGCACTCTTTGCCGATGCAAATGAGTCGTATCTTATTCAGGTAAAACAAAATGAAAGTGATATCACTGCGGCTGAGTTGAAAGTAAGGTTTTCCCTGATGGACTTTCAGAAATATCTCGGTGAGACTGTTGCGCAAAAGGCGAACGATGAAGCGAATGCGGACCCGAATTCACGCATTGATACGGCCTTGCTCCTTAAGGACATTGAGAACCAGAATTCCGGTGGCGAGGCCTCGCAGAAGTTCAAAGAATTACAGGACAATATCGCTCTGGCTAAAAGCACCCTCGAACGAGCGTCTGGTAAGCTGGACTGGACGGAAAAGCTCCGCTTGAAAGAATATGTGTCTGAAACTGAGTTGCTGGCGGATAGACTGGAGGTTCAAAGCCTGACGATAAAAAGAGACCAGGCCGAGATCACTTTGGACTTATTCAGGCGTTACGATTTTCCAAAACAGGTTGAGCAATTGCAGAGCGACTATAATGAGTCAAAGCTGGAATTAGAGCGAACTCAAGCCCGTGCCCGTTCACAGCTGGCCCAGGCTAAGGCGAAGCTTGTGAGCGGGAAAGCCACGTACGAATTGCAGAAGCAGCGTTTGGAAAAACTGCACAGCCAGATTGAGGCTTGTGTGATTAAGGCGCCTGCGGTGGGCCAGGTAGTCTACTGGTCGAGTACGGAAAGGTGGAGCAGGGTAAAAATTGAGCAGGGAGCGGAAGTACCCGAAGGCTATAAGATTATAACGATACCAGATGCGTCCGAAATGAAGGTCGAGATCAAGGTCCACGAAACGTGGATTGATAAAATTGAGCCGAACCAACCGGCCAAGATAACCGTTGCGGCATTTCCGGATAAAACTTTTACCGGCAAGGTGCTGAAAAAGGCACCATTAGCTGATCAGACGGACGACTTTCTGAATCCGGATCTTAAAGTCTACTTGACGGATGTGAGCATTGACGGAACGCACGATGCTCTCAAGACCGGTATGACGGCAGACGTCGAAGTGATTATTAACGAACTGCATGACGTTCTCTATGTGCCGATACAGTCGGTCACCACGGTGGAGGAGAAAAAGATCTGCTATGTTATGGGAAGCCTTGCGGAGAAGCGTGAGGTTGAAACGGGGTTGTTCAACGAAAATTTTGTTGAGATAAAAAGTGGTTTAACTGAGGGCGAGAAAGTGTTGCTTAATCCACCGAAATGGACTGCACCGGAGGAGACAGCGGAAGAATAGGGGAAAGGGCTGCGTTGATTGAATCAGAGATTATCTGAGGGTATTGTGTGGCTGGGGTATGAGTATAGTTGCTATTGAGAATTTGTGCAAGGTTTATCAGCTTGGCTCCCTTGAACTTTTTGCTCTACGTGACCTGGATTTGAGGATTGAGCAGGGCGAGTACGTAGCGATTATGGGCCCAAGCGGGTCGGGCAAATCGACACTGCTTAATGTTTTGGGGTGTCTGGACAGGCCGACGAGCGGGACTTATCAAATTGGTGGTGAGGATGTTTCAAAGCTTGACGATGACGAGCTGTCGAAAATACGCGGCTCGCGGATCGGGTTTGTTTTTCAGTCGTATAATCTCATCGCCCAGCTTAACGTGATAGAAAATATTGAAGTGCCGATGTTCTACAAGGGCTTTTCCGAACATGATAGTACCGAACGTGCCAAGGAGTTAGCCGCGATGGTAGGGCTTGGTGACAGGATTAAGCATCGTCCTTCAGAACTAAGCGGCGGTGAGCAGCAGCGGGTGGCAATTGCCAGGGCATTGGCAAATAAGCCACTGATTATTTTGGCTGACGAGCCGACCGGCAATCTTGATTCGGAAAGTGGCGCCGACATTATGAACATCCTCGGTGATTTACATAAGCGGGGCACAACGCTGATTATTGTAACACATGATGATCATGTCGCTGCAAGAACTAAGAGGTCCGTACATCTTCTTGACGGACGAATTGAACGGAAGGGGTATAACCACAAGCGTTAGTTATTATGCATTTGTTTGGCGTTAAAAGGACGGTTAAATTAGGTATCAAGAGCCTTTGGATGCACCGGCTACGGTCTGCGCTAACCACACTGGGTATAATTTTTGGCGTTTGTTCGGTGATTGCTATGCTGGCGATAGGCGAAGGGGCCAGCCAGGAGGCGCAGGAAGCTATAGCGCGACTTGGCAGCACAAATTTGCTTATTGAGACGGTTAAGCCTCCCGAGGAGCGAGCCGACACCGGTGAGACGCAGCGAATGCGCAGTTTCGGCCTGACCTATAAGGATGCCGAATCAATTCGCAACACCATACCCGATGTTGAGGTCGTCGTACCCATTCGCGAGATAGAACAGGAAGCACGATATCTTAGACGCAAGGTAGCGATAAAAATCGTAGGTACCGTTCCCTGGTACACGGAGGTTTCGCCTGTTCACGTGGTTCATGGGCGGTTTTTGAGCAGTATTGATCTGCATCAGCAGCAGAGTGTATGCGTGGTCGATGAGCAGCTCGTGAGCGGTCTGTTTGGATTCGAGGACCCGGTAGGCAAAGATGTTCGGATACATGGCAATTGTTACCGGGTTGTAGGTGTGGCTGGGGCGCCGCCTGTGGAGGGGCAGGAGAATGATTTTGATAGTGCTATGCCGGCGGCAACAGGTTCTGATGGTGGGGCTGCGGGCAACATATATTTGCCTTTGTCAACCGCCAAGTCCCGGTTCACCGAGCTGACCGCCAGCTTTAGCGGAGGCAGCCTAACTATAGAAAGAGTACAGCTGCAAAAGATCACCGTGAAGGTTAAATCAACCGAGCAGGTCTTGCCGATGCGTGATATTTTGGATACTTTGCTGGGGCGTCTTCATAAAGATAAGAAGGACTACCGTATAGTTGTTCCGCTGGAGCTGTTGCGGCAGGCGAAACGTACGATGTTTATCTTCAGTATCGTTCTGGGCTCAATCGCTACGATTTCACTTTTGGTCGGCGGGATTGGAATTATGAACATTATGCTGGCCACTGTCAGCGAGCGAACGCGTGAGATTGGCATCCGGCGTGCCCTCGGCGCCAGGAAGCGCGACATTATCGTTCAGTTCCTCTCTGAAACCCTACTTTTGACATTGGTTGGGGGTATCTTAGGGATTATCCTGGGTTCTCTTATACCTTTTTTGGTAACGCATTTTGCCCATATGCGGACGGTGATTACGGGTAGTTCCTTAGTGTTGGCCTTTGGTATTAGCGCAGCGGTGGGAATCACTTCCGGGTTGTATCCAGCCTATCGCGCTGCTAATATGGACCCGATTGAGTCACTGCGACACGAGTAATATCAAATAAAGAAAACCCAATATATGGGAAAAGGATTATGAACTTCTGAAAAGTGCTTACTTACTTAGACAAAGAATGTATAGAATTAACAAAAGGAATAAGTTTCTATATTCGGTCTCTTAAGAAAGGCTAATCCACTAATTAACCAATTAACTAATTCACTGAATACGAGATAGAAAATTATGCTGCGAGCAGTCATATTCGATTTCGATGGAGTCATAACGGATTCGGAGGTTCTGCACCTTCGGGCCTTTAATCAGGTGCTGGCCCAGCACGACATCGAGATAACAGAAGAAGTCTACTACAAAGAATATCTCGGCTTTACCGACCGTGACTGCTTTGAGTCGGTTGCCGGTAAAAACAAGCTCGGACTCGATTCAGAGCAAATTGAAAATCTTATAAAGCAAAAAAACCGTGTCTTCGTAGAACTGGCGAAAACCGAAGCTACGATATTCAAGGGTGTGCCGGAGTTTTTGCAGATGCTCAGGGAAAACGGAATTCCGATGGCAATATGCTCGGGAGCGGTTCTGGAAGAGATTGAACTGATATTAGAACAATCCGGGCTGGGCCCTTTCTTCGAGGAGATAGTATCGGCTGAGCAGATAGCAAAGGGCAAGCCGGACCCGGAAGGATTTTTGTTAGCATTAAAGAGACTAAATGAGGGGAGCCAGAATTCTATTGCTTCCAACGAGTGCGTTGTTATAGAAGATTCGCATTGGGGGCTGGAGGCCGGCAACGCTGCCGGGATGCACACTGTCGGGATAACAAACACCTACGATGTCGAGCAATTAACTATGGCCGAGAAGGTTGTTACAAAGTTGAGCGAGCTGAGCATAGACGCCTTACAACAACTTTGCATCTGACTGCTCTATCTGCTCACTGAGCTGCGTTCTCTTTTTCGCGGGCTGGTTATCCAGACGAGACATCTTGCTATCAGAAAAAGGAAAATGAAAACGGCCATGTGCATAACGAACCAGGGACCCATCTTACCCAAATCCAGCCAACTATCTAAAAGAGAACGATTAAAAAGGTCCATAAGCTTTATAGGTTGGCCAATATACGACACAGGTATGGCCAAAGTAGCATAGACCAAACCCCAAATATACCAGCGCCGGCGAAGACCCAATTGAAAACAGAAAATTATTAAGCCCATTCCTACCGAAGAAATAGTAAACGTTACCACAGGAGAAAACCTTAGATTCAAAGAAGGAGTTGTAAAAAACATCACAGGTTCCAGATAATTATATTCCCATATGTATTCACCACCCATTATGTGCACTACGATAAAAAAGAGCACAAAGCCAAGAGGCATGCCTATTAGAAAACCAGCCAGCAATCTCAGGCCCCAGCGTGGCTGTTGGCGTTTTGCCGTGAAATACATCGGCCATAAACAAATAAAGGCAATAAGCACACCTCCAATTGTGCCAGCAATGATGCCTGAGTATAACGACTTACGCTTTCCTGTTCTGTATTTCTCCATATTTAAGGCAATTTGCTCCCGATTCGGTCCTGCCGTGATGTTGCCGCGTAAACGGCTAATCCTGCCGATGTATCTAAATGCCTGCAGGAAAGCTGACTTGCCTAAAAGCAGCTTTAAGCGAGGTAATACTTTTTGCATCTCCGATGCATTAACTTCAACAAAATTGGAGAGCAGAAATCCCCGTTGAGAAATAGGATGTTGGTCAACGGGATACCAAGAGAAAATTACCAGGTCAATGGTTGTTTGACCGTGAAACGTAGACGATATCTCCAATGGATAGAAAACCTCTGAACTCTTGAATTCATATATTATCGGTTCGACACTTTGCGGATCGGGCCCTACTTCAATTACATCGAAGACAAAATAAGGACAGTTATACTCATTGAGATATTTAGCTATAAGTTCGCGAATACTGTCGGGCAGAGATACCTGCCCCCCTGTTAATGCCTTGGCTTTTTCCTGGACCCAGTCTGCGAATTCATTAGGATCGTTTACTTTCACAACGGTCACATCATGGGCACCAAGACGCTCATGAAATGTTATACGAAAAGGTTCACTTTCAGCTGATTTTCCCAGACCAAGAGTAAGAATTCTAGGCATTTGCAATTTGACACCCCGCCGAGCGAGTAATTTCTCAGCGGCTTCAAATGACTCTCTGTTTCCCAGCGTAACATTTGGCTTAGAGGGAAGCGGAAGAAATTCGATGACGGTCGTTTTGCTCGACGATGAGACGTCGGTTCCAAGACACAGGACTTGAGTTTGTCCATCCCAGCCGATGATTGCGCGCTGGCCGGACTCAGTGAGAGTGACCGGTTCTGTGCTCAGATGCCAGCCTCCTTTGTCTGCAAGGCAGGCTCCCGGGAGGATAAAAAAGAAGGCCAAAAGCACGACGATTATAGAGATATACGAATATCTCATAGTGGTTTCTGATATATGCATGATTGTCGCTACACCTCCGTTCAAATACGTGGAATTATCTTTTACCCTGTATTACACCGGGGCCTACAACTTTAAATTTGACCTTGCCGGTTTTCAAGTCGTATTCAATTTCATCAACAAGAGTGCCATTGTAAATACAGGAGTGAGAGTCGTCGCCCTGAACTGTGAGAATGGACTTGCCGGCATCGTAGAATAATTTGCTGCCTAAAAATTCCTTATCTTTCTCCTGGTATGTGACGCCGCCCGTGGCACGAAGGGTGGAAAGCTCGGTTCGGCCGTCAGCAGTTTCAAGCAGATCGGCCACTACGCGGCCGGCAGTAACCGTAACACGTTGGCCGTACTTACCATCAACAACAGGAACGTAGTCAACAACAACGCCCTGCCCTTCGGCCTCTGCAATAATTTGATTAGTCTCTAAAAGATACTTCAAGGTATCAAAGTTTTTCACAACCACATAACATCGCCGGCGCAAGCTAAACCTGCCGCCATCCGAATTGGGCTCCGAGATTTTGGAATTGTCTATTGCTATATTACCCGGCCCGGTAGCTAAAAAGTACTGCTGCTTGGCGTCATAGTCAAACCTGCGACATTTTAGCTTAGTAAAGCCAAGCAATTCTTCTCCTGCCCACCTGGAAGTGTCGAGTTGAACCACGCCGCCGCTCGCCGTCAGATGCTCAATAGTACCGGCTGAAGAAGAGGGGCGTTTATCTTTATCCCTGGATAAATCCACCGTAAGCCGTGGAGCCGAAAGCGTATACTTCTGTAGGCTGTTAGCATCCTGTCGCTGCATCTCGCAACGGCAATCACCTTCAAAGACAGCCTGATTTGACATCGGCAGAAACTGGGCCTTTCTCCGGGCGGATATTTTGACCGGTACGAGAATTTCGTTAGCTTCGGGGCGAATCAGGTCACCTGTATAAAATGTAAGCTCCGAGGGACCGGTCGCAATGGTATCACGGGTTGAGGCGGAAAAATCAATTCTCTGAGCAATGAAAACAGACCGGCCTTTAGTTTTGTTCGATTGTTTCAGCTTTTCGCGCGCAGTTGAAAGTAACTGCTCCATACTAATCAGGACAGAATTTGTATCGGCTTGCGCAATGTCCATCGGAGTAATAACCAGGCCTTTGTCGCAGGTAACAACGATATCGACAGGCTCCTTCTCTGGTATTGCCGGCGAGTTCGGTGAACCGGGAGAGTTTGGTTCCAATTGGTTTTCGGCATCCGCTGCGGTGTCGGCGGCAGTTTTTTTAACCACATCAGAACCGTTCGGGTCAGCCTTATCAGGTTGCTCACCTGAAGCTTCGGGTTTAAAGATGTTGCTAATGGAAAGTTTTTCAGAAGCAAAAATTAACTGCTCGGGACTATCTACAACAACATTCTTACTGAATACACATCTGTAGCGCTGGTCTTCTTTTTGTGCAGGTGTTTGAGTGCTCTCGGTGGTTGAACTTTTGACTTTTTGAGCATCATCGGGCGCGACAGTTTTTTCCGGCTGTTGGGTTTGCATCTGACTGTTAGCATCAGCCGGCCTGTGGGCTTTCGCCTTGTCTGTCGGGAAGAAGGGCGACTGCGTGCTCTTTAGACGGACACTCTCCAAATGAAGTACTCTAAGAAGCTCAATACGCTCTAACTGTTCATTATAGATGAGCTCGAGGCCGGTGCCGAGCATACGAACGTCTTGCGAAACGTATTTGACCGGCCCGGGTGTCAAAAATTGTGATGTATCACTAATAAAGGTAACATCATCGAGATAGAGAAAACCTTCTTTAACATCGCTTGAATTTTCCGGTAAAATGTGTGCGACGACGTTTCCGGTGAACTTGGCATCCTTCGGGCTGGGCCTGCCGCCGGCAGCAGTTTCAACTCGTACCTCGGCTCTATCGGCTGTAATGTAACATCCTAAATCGCGGCGAAAAATGTTCAGATAAGGCTTTATACCTTCCCATTCGTTTCCTGTCTTGTGCAGAAGCTCTTCAAATCCCAACACGCGGTCAACTTCCTTTTGCTCGTTTAAGTGTATGTATTCGGCCTTTTTGACGCTGCCCACCCCAACATTGCCAATCATCCCAACTTTACCGTCAAGCTCACCAACATTGCCGTCGGCAACGGTGTCTGTGAAATATGAGGCTGAATCAATCTCAATCGGAGGCGTTTTGCTTAGCAGGCTATAGAACAGATATATCGCAAGCACAGCTCCAACTGAAATAAGCCATACCCGGAATTTTCGCGAGTTACCCATAACAACCTCGTTTGGCCATAGGGGGTATCCAAAGCGCCCTTTATGACTGTTGGGAAGGCGGCAGGTACCTGGCCATAAGGTCCTGCCACCTGCCGGTACTTTTCAGGATGTATTCTATCACTTCCCGCACAGCCCCCCTGCCACCGGGGCGAGTAGTCACGTAATCGGCATAATGCTTAACTTCATCGACTGCGTTGGCAACAGCTACGCCAAAGCCTGCGTATCGAATAGAGGGCAGGTCCGTCAAATCATCACCAATGTAGGCAATTGCCTCTGCCGGAAGGCCGAGTTTCTCAGCAAGCTCTTTCAGGGCGGGCAGTTTATTATGACAATCCTGGATACAATACTCTACATCAAGCTGCTTAGCCCGGCGGCTGGTTGGCTCAGATTCTCTTCCGCTTAAAAAAGCGACTTTCAGACCGGCCCTTTGCCACATTCGAATTCCGTGGCCGTCAAGTGAGCTGAAAACCTTGCTCTCGCTGCCATCGGCATTGATTATTATGGCAGTATCAGTCAAGACACCGTCAACGTCCATCACCAGCAACTTTATATCTGCAAGATTGGGCATAGTAAAATCGATTCTCGATACCAGATACTCGATTCTCGAACATCGAGCATGTGTTTTATTCAGCCAACGACTTTAATGGTCACAATATCCTGAACGTCGATTAGGCCCACCGGTCGATTATCGGAGTCAACAACCGGCAGGTCGTCAATTCTATATTTGTGGAAAATAGCTGTCGCCTCTGCAGCGAGGGCATCGGCTCTTATCCTCTTGCAATCGGCGGTCATGATGTCACCGGCCTTAAACTGAAAAGCCCGCTGTCCCTGTTGTGTCACCAAACGTCGAAGGTCGGCATCAGTAACTATGCCGGCTAATTTGCCTACCTTATCAACGACCATTACAGCACCGTGGCGTTTTACATCGCTGGTTTTTTCAAGCAATTCTTTAACCGTATCAGTGACTTGTGCAATGGGCAATTTTTCGCCGGGCCTGAACATCATCGACTGCTCAACCGTTATCAACTTCGCACCAAGTGAGCCGCCCGGATGAAAGCGTGCGTAATCCTCAACGCTGAAATTACGCGCCTTCATAACGGTGAAGGCGAGGGCATCACCGATGGCCAGCATACAAGCAGTGGAAACACTCGGAGCAACGCCAAGTGGACAGGCCTCGCTCATTTGTCCCATACAAAGCACCACGTCGGCGTACTTGCTCAGAGTTGACTCGCTGTCGCCTGTTATCGCTATAAGTTTAATCTGGAGCTGTTTGACGAGATTTATAAGGCGGATAATCTCATCGGTTTCGCCGCCGTAGCTTAGTACAATCACTATATCGTTATTTCGGAGCCTTCCGAGGTCTCCGTGAACGGCCTCGACGGGATGAAGGAAATGGCTTGGCGTTCCGGTTGAAGCCATGGTTGCGCTTATTTTTTGGCCGATGATACCCGCTTTGCCGATGCCGCTTACTATGCAGGAGCCGGTGCAGTTATAAATCATCCCGGCAGCCTCAGCAAAAGAGTCGTCGACAATCGGCGTTACAGAACCTATGGCCTCGGCTTCGGCTTTGATTACTTCTCGTGCATAATCCAGGTCGAATTCCACTTGTTATTAATACCTCTAATTATTCATTTTTCAAGATTTCTTCAAGCTGTGAGAGGAGTTCCGGCAGCTCTTGTTTAACTATGTTCCATACGATGTCAAAATTGACACCGAAATCTGCTCTTTCAGACATACACTATGCTCTCCGTAATACTTCTGGCCACTTTTCTAACCCTTATCGACTGTACGCCAGCAGGTGTCAGAATATTGACCCCCCTACCTAACAGCTTCTCAAGATATTCCGCGAACTCCATAAACTTAAGCCCTATTGGTCTATCAAACTCGACCAGAATATCTATATCGCTGCCTTTTGCCGGTGTTCCTTTGGCATAAGAGCCAAACAGACCTATTTTCTTTACGCCATATTCAGAAACCAAATATGACAGCTCTTTTCTCAGAATCTCTATTACTTTTTCCCGTGTCATTGCTCAACTGCCTTGCGTCACATGGTTAATTCAAAACTTGCGTCATACTTTTACGACACTTCCGCGCTCATTATAACAAACCAGCTCGTGTTTTTCTCCGGTATAATCCGGTGCCGAATGGATAGTGACGCGCTTCTCGCTAAGCTGCTCTATCTGGACAATCACTGCACGCTTTACGTTCTGCAGATAGTGGGCAACTTCCGGCGAGACAAACAGCTCGATTCTTTTTATCTGTTCCTGCGATGCCGAAAGATTCAACAGTCGAATAACCTCAATAGCTAACGACTCATGGCTCTTGACAAATCCGGAACCGGCACAATTAGGACAGGCCAGATACGTGCTTGACTGCAGCGAAGGGCGAATTCTCTGGCGTGTCATTTCGAGCACTCCGAACCTGCTCATCCTCAGTATCCTCGAACGCGCACGGTCGGTCTTTGCAGCGGTCCGAAAAACTTTTTCCACGTCCCTGCGGTGTTTCTCACTGCGCATATCAATAAAATCGCAGATTATCAGGCCGCCCAGGTCTCTTAATCTCAGTTGTCGTGCAATTTCAACTGCCGCCTCCATATTCGTCTCGTAAGCAGTCTGTTCTGCGCTTTTAGGCTTTCGGTGTCGACCACTATTGACATCAATCGAGACCATAGCCTCGGTCTGCTCTATTACAATTGAGCCGCCGGCTTTAAGCTCCACCGTTCGGGACTGTACCTTGGCAATCTCACCCTCAATATTGTACTTGTGAAACAGCGGCACTTTGCCATCATAATACGTTGCCCTTCGCTTAAAACGCGGGGTGGCAATGGCGAGAAAATCCCTGATTTTGCGAACCACATTTTCCGAATCGCATATTATTTTGCTTATCTTACTGTTAAAGACATCTCTGATAGTCCTGATAACCAAGTCCGACTCCTGATAAAGTTCGCCAGGTGCTTTCTCAGTCTCTATCCTTTTTTCAATAGCGGTCCACAACCTCTTAAGATACTTCAAATCGTTTTGTATATCCCTTTTTGAGCATCCCTGTCCTGCGGTTCTGATGATAAAGCCTATACCCTTAGGCGGCTTACTCTGGACAAGAATCTGCCGTAGTCTCTTGCGCTCATCATCATCCTCAATCTTGTGCGAAATCCCGTGTTTCTGCATCCAGGGCATCATAACCAGGTACTTTCCGGGCAAAGCAAGATATGTGCTAAGGGTGGGCCCCTTTGTCTTTACACCTTCCTTTGTTACCTGAACGACGAGCTCCTGTCCCTTACGAATGCAATCCTGGATAGGCGGGCGCTGCTTCAGGGATTTTCTCCGGCCGATGCTGTCGGCACGCCCGCCGCCGGCGCCGGAAAGATACCGAGGGTGCAGGTCGCTGATGTGAAGGAAACCATTTCTACCTATCCCAAAATCAATAAACGCGGCCTGTATCCCGGATTCAATATTTGTCACCTTTCCTTTATACACATTGCCAACGTGGCTGCCGATACTCGCTCTTTCCACGTACAGCTCTTCGAGGGAACCTTCCTCAACCACCGCTACCCTGCACTCCTCGCTCTCAGCTACATTTATAAGCATCTCTCTTGCCATTGTTTTATCCCCATATCCCGTGGTTCAATTCACGATTAATTAACCTGCCATTTCACGTTTGTGCGTTTAATCGGCGCAGTCAACATCTCTGCGTCCAGCTCCAGGAGTTTTAGAATCTCCTCAACGCGTATCGTACCAGCCGAACTGATTTTACATTCAACAACTATTGCTTTATCACCTATTTCAATTGATTTCAAGAAAGGCCTGACATCTACATTTTTGAATTTCGAACTTTTTGCATCCATCCTGCGCTGCAGAACAAGACTTTCACTTGCCAGCACACGTTCAATGCCGGCCTTTACCTTGGCGTTGATATATTCGGGCGGCACAGGCAAAATGTATGTAGCTGATGTCGGCTGAAATGAGACATTGGATTCTGCAGCCTCGACTGAAAGCAAAACACAATCCTTCGGTAATTGGCCGGAGAGCCTGTCCTTGATTCGTGACTCGTATTCCGTAACTTGTGGCCCGTTGGGGTCGCGATTTACCCGAAGACAGAGCAAATCATCGTCCGACTCAACGGCGACAGTCCTCGGCAACGGCAAAGACAGTTTCGGACGAGGATTGAAGCCCCGGCTGTATCGCATGTTAATACCGGCGCGAACACAGGCCCGCTGAAAAACCTTGACCGTTTCAGCATGTGAGAGGAACCTGAGGCTCCCTCCTATCTTGAATTTTATTACGAGCAGGATAGTTTCTTTCGACACTGTTATGTGCCTATTTCGTTTATATCGTTTTCATAGCTGCTTTTTACAGATATATAGCAGCTTATTATCCAGTAAGCCAAACGCAAAACAGTGCATTTGGTAATCTTCTTAAGCATTATGCCCATCCTGACTTTAAAAAACAAGCATTTTTTCTTAAAACTGTGTTCTCAGGGTTGTGCTTTCGGCTTACAGGGGTTATCTGGCTTTGGCGACAGTTACAGATGAATTTGTTTTTGCTTTTGTCTTTTTTTCATTTAGAATTAGCTAATGGTCTATCTTTGGATAATCTTACTGATTCTGGTCAATGCACTTTGCCTTGTGCTTGTACTTTTCGCACTGCCAGGCAACTGGCTAATCGTCATATTGACCTGCCTGTTTGCATGGTGGCAGGAGGGAGTTTTCTCTATCTACACGCTGATTGCAATAGCGGTGCTGGCTGCGCTTGGCGAATTGTTCGAATTCTTCGGGGGGATGGGGGGCGCAAGGAAAGCCGGCGCACAGTGGTGGGGCTCATTTGGAGCACTTGGAGGCGCTATCTCCGGTGCGGTCCTTGGCACTTTTCTTATCCCCATTCTTTTGTTCGGAACACTTATCGGCGCCTGTGTGGGAGCAGGTATCGGGGCGTGGCTATTTGAACTTGCAGCCGGACGCCAGATGAAAGATTCGGCCCGGTCGGCCCTTGGGGCCGGCTTAGGTGAACTGCTCGGTATCACTGTCAAAATCAGTCTCGGCTTTGTCATTTGGGCAACTATCGCAGTCGCGGCCTTTTGGCCGTAAAGAGACACGAATCCGCACGCCGTTGTGCGCGGTCCGCAAAAAATAGTTTTTTGCTTGACAAATTGGGGCACGCCGTTTATGATGAAAAATCGAGGCCCGTTCCAAATTAAAACAGGGAGCAGTGACTAGGTACATAATGTCTGGGAGAAGTTTGGAGGAGACTCGTTTTCCCGGCAGGGCAAGGCCTGTTTTTGACGTTTGGACGTGGGATTTCGTTATTGGAATTTGTTCAAGATGCCACTTAAGAAAGGATAGCCGAGATGAAGGTGAGAACAGAACTCAAATTATATCTTGTCATTTTCTTTATTCTCTGTCCTAATCTGCTGTGGGCGGAATTCGTACCCGTAGAGACCGCCCGTCAGGTTGCGGTCAATCACATGAATAAAAGCATCCAGGCCAAGGCCCTTCAACGCCGGCAAAAGGAATCCCCCAAGGCAGAGGTCGAACAGCGAACGGTCGCGAAGATAACCGAGGAACAGATTGCCGGGACATTCACTGCCACGAAAGACGAGATTTTTGTGTATTACGTATTCAATTTTTCCCCAGAGGGCTGGGCGATAATTTCAGCAGACGACGCGGCCTATCCTGTCATCGCCTATTCCGAGAGCGGCTTCTATGATCCGAATTTATCGAATCAGCCTCCGGCGTTGACGACGTGGATGGACAATGTGGCGGCGGAAATCGCCGATGCGGTCATTGGTGGTCTTGCAGGCCTGCCGGACGCCGTTGAGGCATGGAAACATCTCAGCGCAGCACCGGCCGATTTCTTGCCGGACTTGGGCACTGACGCTATGGCCCTATCCGTCACACCGCTGATACAATCCACCTGGGGACAGGGCATAGATGTAGATGGTTGGCCTTGGGGCAATAACAGCTATAACAAATACTGCCCCTGGGAATATACGGATTGGACGCATTTATACAGGGATTACTGCCCAACAGGCTGCACGGCCACGGCGATGGCGCAAATCATGAGATACTGGCAATGGCCTCGCGTTGGTCAAGGCAGCCACGGATACGACCCAAGCTACGTTTGCAGCCATGCGTGTTCCGGTTTTGACTCTCGGTATGTAAATTTCAGTCAGCAATATTACGACTGGAGCAATTCGTCCATGCCGTTGAACACACCGTCCGATGCCATTGCCATACTGATGAGAGATATTGGGATTGCCGTGGAAATGAACTACACACCAAGTGACTCAGGGGCATCTCCTGATGGTGCTTACCAAACCTACTTCAGATACAACGGCAGCCCCCGCGAGCACAGGGAAAATTATTCGGATACAAACTGGATTAGCAAACTCAGGGCCGAACTGGATGTTGGCCACCCGATTCATTACGTCGGATACTCCGCCCAATATGACAGTGGCCATGCTTTCGTATGTGACGGTTACGATTTGTCAGGGAGCTTTCACTTCAACTGGGGCTGGGACGGCAGCTACGATGGCTACTTCACACTGGATGACCTCACACCCGGTAGTCACGACTATTCAAATAGCCAACGGGCGATTTTCGGTATTGAGCCCGATGGTCGTCCCTTTGAGGTGTATGTGGATGATGATTATAGTGCCGGCGGCGGTAACGACGGGCATACCTGGCTTTTCGACGCGTTTAACAATATCCAGTATGCGATGAACATTGTCCATCCGGGAGGTACCGTATATGTTGCCGCCGGAACCTACAATGAGGCGATAGATTTGAAAGGCAAGGCTTTGAGGCTGTATGGTATCGGCGGGCCGAGCGTTACCACCATCAACGGGAGCGGTCACTACCACGTCATCCAGTGTGTAAGCGGCGAGGATGCCAATACCATCATCGAGGGCTTTACCATCACCGGCGGCAATGCCAACGGCGCCGAGGTCGGCGACCAGCGAGGCGGCGGGATGTATAACGAATACAGCAATCCGACGGTTACAAACTGTATCTTCCAATCCAACATCGCAACCGGCCTTGGCGGCGGGATGTTTAACTACGGTGGTCAGCCCAAGGTGACCAACTGCACGTTTATCGTAAACAGGTCCATGTGGGGCGCCGGAATGTGCAACGTTACAGGTTCCTATGCGCAGGTGACCGGCTGTACCTTCTTCAATAATATATCCGATACCGACGGCGGCGGAATGTTCAACTACAGCAGCAGCCCGACGGTGACCAACTGCACGTTCAGCTTTAACTTGACGCTCTCCTCCCCTGACATCTATAACGGCGGCGGCGGAATGTACAACTCAGGCGGTAATGTGACAGTTATCGAATGCACGTTCAGCTACAACTCGTCCGCGTACAACGGCGGCGGGATGTACAACGATGGCAGCGACCCCAAGGTGACCAACTGCACGTTCAGCAATAACGAAGCTACCACCAACGGCGGCGGGATGTACAACTACTACAGCAGCCCGACTGTGACCAACTGCACGCTCAGCGAAAATGAGGCCGGCATCTACGGCGGCGGGATGTACAATTATGAAAGAAGCCCCGCGGTGGACAAATGCTCATTTAACCAAAACACAGCCGGCACGAATGGTGGCGGGATGTACAACTTCGAAAGCAACCCGTCGTTGACCAACTGCACCTTCCACGGAAACACGGCTCCATCCAACAATGGTGGTGGGATATTCAACCACCTCAGCAGCCCCACGGTGACAAACAGCACATTCAGCGGTAACTCGGCGGCCAACGCCGGCGGCGGGATACGGAACTGGGAAAGCAGCCCGACTGTTACTAACTGCACGTTTAGCGGCAACTCGGCCGGCAACGGTGGAGGGATGCTCAACGAAAACTACAGCAGCCCGACCGTAGTCAACTGCATCCTCTGGGGCGATACGCCGAATGAGATCATTGATGATATCAGCACTACTGCTGTCACCTACAGCGACGTCCAGGGTGGCTGGGGTGGCGAGGGCAATATTGATGCCGACCCATGTTTTGCAAATCCGGGAAATAGTGATTATCATTTGAAGTCTCAGGCCGGCAGATGGGACCCGAATGGTAAAACATGGATCAAGGATGCAGTGAGCAGTCCCTGCATCGACGCCGGGGACCCCAATTCGGACTGGACTGGGGAATATTGGCCTCATGGCGAACGCATAAATATGGGAGTTTATGGGGGGACGAATGAGGCAAGCGCATCATTGTCGAATGCGGGAAATGGTGGAGACTTGAATAATGATGGAGGTTCAGATTACAGGGACATGAAACTGCTGATAGAGAAATGGCTTTATGAAGCCATGTTGCTGCCTGAGGACCTGAGCAGAGATGGGATTATCAATTTTAGCGATTTTGCGATTTTTGCCCACTATTTTGAACTTCCGGCCCGCCATCCGAATCCAGTCGATGACGCATTGTACGTCGGAGTAAATACTGATTTAAGCTGGACTGCCGGGCGCGATGCCATAACGCACGATGTGCACTTCGGCACGAGCAATCCACCGCCGTTCATCCAGAACCAGGCCGCTACAACATTTGACCCCGGCACGATGCTTTTCCTTACTACGTATTATTGGCGTATCGATGAGGTCGGTGCCTATGGCACATTCACAGGTATGGTCTGGAGTTTCACGACTACGGTGGACTGGAGCTTCACGACTACGGGAGCAGGGCCGGGCTAAGCGGTTTGTCACCATATCATACGAAGTTAAAGCGGTCGTGAACATTACGCTCGTGGCCTTTTGGCCATAAAAAGCATTTATTGACAGATTGATATGTTTCCACCCTAAAGCTGTACATTTCAATCCCGCGCTCGGTAATAGTTACAACAGGTTCTTTTTTCTCAAATTCGATAACATCTCATAAAAAAAATTATAGTAGTTATTAGCAATATTTCTCTTGCTATTTGAAGACAAGGGGCTATAATTGGCTCCGGACGTGGTGAGGAAGGTGCCAATTCAGGCCCCTGCATGAAGATCAATTGAGTTAGGAAGTGCACTGTTTATAGAAAGTTCAGGATAACTAAGGTTTCAGGGAAGAGGTGCGCTGTTTATAGAAAATTTACCACACCTAAGTTTTCAGGAAGGAGGTGGCAGAAAACTTGATTGGTAGCACCGGATTAGTTTTTTTAGTGTCGGAAGAATTTTAACATCGTTTTTATAACTTTATTGGAGGTATGGAAAATGTCTGATTTTAGAAAATCCTTAATTGCCTGCTTTGTGGTGGCGGCTTTTTTAGTAGCCCCGCTTGAAACATTTGCCTGGCAATCATCCGGCTGTGGAGGCTGTGGGGGCTCATACTTTGAGACTTGTGTCGATAGATTCAACAACAGGGTCGATAGCTTCCCGGGATGGGGTCAACAATTTTCTCTGGGCTGCAGCTCCTGCAGCGAAGACTATTACAAAAGGTCTGGTTCTGGAGGCAGCGAGAATTCATGGGTTGATAGCACCGATATTCACTTTCGAAATAGTCACTGTGGTTCGGCTTGGGATTCATACTGGGGCAAGACTCTCAGCTCGATACCGTTTACTGACGGCTCTGTGACTCCCGGGGAGGCCCGGCGGGCATGGGGTGACTATGACCTTGAATGGATGGCGGTTAAGTGCTGCAGTTTATTGCGTGATAGCTCCAGGGCATATTGGTACACAACTTTTGATGGGCTGCACTTGATGTTAGGGTTTAAGACCAGCAGCTATGGTGCTACTAATTTCGGCAGGGACTGGGCCCAGAGGATGAAAAAGACAACTATCAACATTTTGTGGTGGACATGGACCATTCCCGGCCAGCATGTTACACAGGCGTGGTTTAATACTACCGACGCGACTCAGCCAAGCGGGACAACAGCCCGTGTTCTTGCAGAAGTACATAATAACTATAACGACCATCTTTGGGGCCAGGGTTATGTTTCGTCAGACCCTTCTTACAACGGATGGTACTGGTATTGGGACCATGTGGCAGGCAGTCCACCGTATCTGACCGTCAATAGTCTGGAAACAATGAATGTATACAGGGTTGTCCCACGTACTGTGAACGAGGAATACGTTCAGGATATTGGAAAAGCGTTTGGATTGCAAGGCGAAGTAGGCGATACGTGTAACTCTTTAGTAATGGCCGATCTTAGTGACCCGGACAACCCTAAGGTTTTGAAAGTATCCAAGGCCAGCGGCCAATTTTACTTTCAGAACATCGGCAAACTTTTCGCTGCTGACCTGAATGCGGGACAATATCCTCCAGAGCGGGCCGCCGAAGCGGCACAATCTTTCTTGACCGAGTACGGCCTTCTTCCACAGGATGCAGGAGCTTTCACTGTAGAATTTGATACTCTAACGGAGGAAAGCGATCAGGGTGAGGTAAGGCAGCAACTTTTCCAGAACACTAACGTCGTCTATGCCCGGCAGCTTCCGGGAGACGCAGCAGGAGGACAAATGGTGTCAGTGGCCGGTGCCGGTGCGCGGCTGAAGGTCTATCTTGCTGAAAATGGCGAGGTTATGGGTGGTATGGGAAACTGGCGGAATGTCGAACCAATGGGCTCGATTCCGGTTAATGATAGCAAGGATACCTGGTCTTTCTTTGAGGAACATGGAGAGGCCCTTTCCCCTGCAAAAGCTCAAGTAGTATACAACAGGGCGGTACCAAATCATACGGAAGCCACCCAGGGCTATTATGAACATCCAGGCTCTGCCGAACAGCAGGAGCTTATACCATGCTGGATTATTCCAGTGGAGTACTACCAGGATGACATATTGGTTCTGAAAGCGGACACTTTCATACCCGCAGCAGAGAGTTATTTCCCTCCAGTCGTAACGATACTCAAACCGGCGGAATTTGAAACTTTTAATCAGGGAGACACCATAGGTTTCGACTGCGAGGTAGTGAAAGGATTTGGAACCGAACCCTATTACTACAAGTGGGAGTCCAACGTAAATGGTATACTGTCCGATCAAAAAAGCTTCCAGACTGACTTGCTCAGCGTACACTGCCCGGACATGTCTTGTGACTGCAGCCCTCTGCCTCACACAATCACCTTGACTGTGACCGATTCCAAGGGGTCGGAAGCGGGGGATTTGGTGGTTATAACGGTCAAAGGAGAGTGCGACGAATGTGCATCCTGCTCCGATTTGGACGGCAACAGCATGACAGATATGAGAGACCTTGCCCTCTGGGCTGATCGCTACCTAACTCAAACAGGCCATACCGGTCCAAGGTGATAGTAAGATTCCTAAAGCTTAAGCTGCCGTTCCCGCTGACAGCGGGAACGGCCTTTTTTATTTGTGTGCACTTGAGGCAATGCAGGGCCGTCAAAAGGCCTCGGGCAGAATCTTTCTTGCGGCGTCACGGAGATAGTTTGAAATCTGCCGTTCGGAGTTCATCCCAAGAATTGTTCTGGCCAGGTTGTTGCAATCCTGTATTGTAACGGAGCGAATAATCTGCTTTATCTCCGGTATCATCGGGGGCGCCAGTGACATCGTTCTAATTCCCATTCCCATCAGCAGCATAATGTACTCCGGCTCAGAAGCCATCTCTCCACAAACGCTGACATCAATCTGTGCTTTGTGCGCATCCTGGATAACGGTCCTGATAAGCCGCAGCACGGCAGGGTCCGCTGCCGAGTATAATGTAGAAACCAATTCATTGCCCCTGTCAACGGCGAGAGTATATTGAATAAGGTCGTTTGTTCCGATACTGAGAAAATCGGCGTCTCTTGCAAGAGTAGAAGCCGTCAAAGCCGCCGACGGCGTCTCAACCATAATGCCTACCTGAATGTTCTTATTGTACGCTATAGACTCTTCATCAAGGTCCTCCATAACATCGCGGAAAAGCATCCTTGCCTGCTTCATTTCCTGCAGATTGCTGATTAACGGAAACATAACCTTGACATCGCCGAGAACGGACGCTCGCAAAATTGCGTGCAATTGCCTTTTGAACATCGTAAGGTTCTGGAGGCAAAATCTGATTGACCTCAGCCCTAAAAACGGATTCGGTTCAGGAGCAAAACGCTTACTCTGAGTATATTTATCTGCGCCAAGGTCCATAGTCCTTATTGTGATCGGCCGATGCTTGAAAAAGCCAACGGTCTCAGCATAGGCCTCGTAATGCTCCTGTTCCGTAGGTTCGTTTTTTCGGTTTAGGTACAAGAACTCCGTACGGTATAAGCCTATGCCCTCTCCTCCTTTTTGCAAAACCATCTCCGCCTCGTCCGGAAACTCAATATTGCCTAACAATGTAATCTTTGTGCCGTCCCGGGTTATGGCCGGCTTTGTCCTTATCTCATCAAGTCTATGCCCAAGCTGTGCAAATTCCTGGGAATACTCTTCATACTGCTTGATTGTCGCCTCATCCGGATTAACAACGACGATACCCCGATTGCCGTCTATAATGACGGTATCACCGCCGCTGACGCATTCTGTAAGGTCTTCGAGCGCCACGACCGCCGGGATACCTAAAGACCGCGCAACAATAGCGGTATGACTGGTTCTTCCGCCCGCATCGGTGGCCATGCCTTTGACAAATTCTCTGTTAAAGCCGGCGGTTTGTGTAGGACTCAATTCGCGGGCAACAACCACAACCTCCTCTGTCAGATGCTCAACATCCTCACGCTTGCCGCCAAGAAGCTGCCTTAGCAATCGTCTTTCGATATCATAAATATCTGCCGCCCGCTCGCTGATGTAAGCATCTTTTACCTTGGTAAAATGTGATGCAATCTCGCGCAGCGTTACTGAAACGGCGTACTCTGCTGTTACCAGCTTCGAATCGACCAAATCCGTTATTCGCTTTCGCAGGCTCCTGTCGTGGAGAAAACGCAGATGCACAGCAAAAATGTCTTTTATCTTGCCTTCGTCGGTATCATCCTGTGTGGCTTCAAGCTCAGTTAACTGTCCAATTGCAGCTTTGAAGGCATTCCTTATCCGCTGAACCTCCGCCGTTCGCTGCTGAGGCATAATTGAACGGCGAGGAATTCGGTAATCCTCGGAATCGATAATCAGCAACTTGGCAATAGAAATGCCCGGCGAGACAGCTATTCCTTTTTTTATTTCCATTGCACAATTCTCTTATTTATTATAAACCCGAAAATCGAATTTCGTATTTCTTCTTTTGTGCCTCCCCGCTATTTGTTTACGTTTTTCGCCTCACTTTTTCGACTTTTCTTTTTTGGTGTCGGCTCATCGAAATGCTTTTCTACGACAAGCTCCCGCAAAGCATCGATCGCTTCTTTGGCATCAGCACCTTCAGCTTTAATCTTCAGTTTTGTGCCGCAAGTTGCGGCAAGCATACTCATCTGCATAATACTCTTTCCGTCCACAGAATTTTCATCATTGCTGACGGTAATATCGCTGTCAAACTGACTTGCAACATCTACAAACTGCATAGCGGGGCGCATATGCAGCCCCTCCGCGTTTTTAATCTCGACCGACGTTTCGGCAATCAGTTTTTCCGTTGAATCCTGCCCTGTCTGCATATTCAGGCCCGGTCTCCCACCTTATATCCATAACGTTAACATTACTTAAACTGCGGATTTTCATCTGCCTCTCGCAGAAGCCCTTCAATCTGTTCAGCCGTTTGTGACTGCCTGAGAAACTTACGGAACTTCTCCTGCTGTAAAAGCTTGAAAACATGTTCCATCGTTTGTAAATGTTTGTCGGGATTGTCCATCGGGCTGATTAAAAGTATCACCGAATAGACCGGTTGTTTGTCGAGAGAAGAAAAATCAATGCCCGTACTGCTGCACCCTACCGCGGCGACTACATCTTTCACTGCCTTGTGCTTGACATGAGGAACGGCAATGCCTTTACCCATTCCCGTACTTGCTTCTTTTTCCCTTTTAATCATCGCCTTGGTAATCTCTTCACAGTTACCTTTTCCGAGCTGCCCGGCTTTATCAAGTGCCGAAACAAGCTCTGCCATAGCACCGTTACGGTCTGTGGCTTTTAGCTCTGGAATTAACGCCTTAAAACAGACAAAATCTGCAAATCCCATTTTTACCTGCCCAAAATAATCTCTTTAGCCGGTTTACCTGAACAAGAATACAAAACAACCATCATAAGTTCACAAGCTATCAATGCTTTTTGAGTCCGGGACCTTATGTTTCTAAGTTCTGCTCTACACCACCTGTGTGTTTGTTGTCTCGTTCTCTGCCTTTTTTTCTTCTGATCTGTCGTTCAAGCTTGTGGACAGCCAAATCAATACACTTGTAAGCATCTTCACCTGTTTCGGTAACAACGAAGACCTTGCTGTGCTCGCCCCTTGCAATTATCTCTACGCTGGTATTTCCGCCTCGGCTGCCGTCGATAATTACCTCAACCTGATTGATACTATTGTAGTATTTGGGAAGCTTGGAAGTCTTTTCCTCTGCGTGTTTTCTAATAGCTTCCGTTATGTCGACATGTTTGCCAGTAATAGTAAAAAGCAAAATCGTTCTCCTTAACTAAATTCCGACAAAATCCATTTTTATTCTTCTTTATCTTCCGCCTCAGCCTTGGGTAAAGCGGCTGTGTGATTTATCGCCTCAGCCTTCGGTAAAACGGCTATGTGCTCACTGCCCGGTGCTATAACGCCTGCGCTGACTGTAAATCTAAGAGCTTCTTCAATCGTCATATCCATCTCTATTGTCTGCTTTTTGGGCACCATTATAACAAAGCCGGTAAACGGCGTTGGTGAAGTGGGTATAAGAACAGTTAGAAATTCCTTTTTGACATTGTCTACGACTCTCTGAATTCCTGAGCCTGTAACAAAGCCAATCGACCATATACCCTTTCTGGGATACTCAACCGCAACAACCCTTGAGAATATCTTTTTCTGCTCTTCCTGTGTAAGCAAAAAATCGGTAATTTGTTTTATATAAGGGTAAACCCTCCTTAACATGGGCGTGTTCATTATGAAGTTTTCAATCATTCGCCAGAGGCTTCTGCCTACGACACTGGCCAGCAGAGCACCAACAATGCAAACTATAAGCACAGCAATAAGAAAACTTGCAGCAGATAAGGCCATGTTCCACCAGCCTTCGGCCAAGCTGTCAACAAATTCACCGCCGGCAACTTTCCCCATCAACCATTCCAGACCATCTTTTAAGTGGCTGCCGAGATTGGCCTGGATAAATTTGTAGCCCAAAACGAATATCCAGATGGTCAGGATGGTCGGTAATAATACCGCCAGACCCCGGAAAAAATAGCTTCTTAAGCGTCTTGTAATTCTCATATCATTAAGACCAAATTCTCTGCTGTTATTAACCTGTTAATTCCTGCCCTATTGAGGCTCCTGAAAAAACGAACCTTAAGCAGAGCACCGTAGTCTAATCTACGGACTTCTTAGAGTCAACAAAAAAGTCTTTCCGGTTTTGAAGGCTGTTTTTGGGGTCCCCCGGCAAATGTGCCCCTATCAAGTGTATCGCCGCCCCCGGCAAAGAAGCGAGCATCCATACAGCCCGTTGACAGAGTGCCAGAGCAAAGGCAGCATCCTTGGCTGTGCCGGCAAACGTAGAAAACAAATAAGTAAGCATTCCCTCAACAACCACTGCGCCGCCGATACTGACAGGCACAGCTCCCAACACCCAGGTTAGGGTAAAGAAAACGTAATAATATTTGACGCCGGCCTGAATACCCATATTTCTGCCCAGAAGCCAGAAGGTGGTGATTACAAGCATCTGCAAAAAGACCGTCAATCCAAACGCGAGCAGAATTGTGAGGGGCTTTTTACAGTAAATAACAATCGAATCCCTAAGCTTAATAATCATTCTGAAGGCAGACTGTCGGATATATGAGCAGGCCTTTAGCAGCATCGAGCGGCTTTTCTTGTGCAGCAAGGGTGCGCACAAGATTACAATAATAATGACAGCCGCCCAGAAAAAGACGGATTTGTATTGGGCAATAGAGCTTAAAAAGCCACCGGTGCCGCTGGAAGTTATTTCAAGGCCCTTATCTCGTAAAAAGAGTAAATAAAAACAAACAGCAATTACCAATGTGCTTGATAATCCGATTACTCTGTCGACAAAAACACTGAGGACCGCCTCGAACTTTTTATCGGTGTGCCTTGTAACATACCAGGCACGAAGCAGGTCTCCGCCCACTGAACCGGGCATAAAGTTATTGTAAAACCATCCCAAAAAATAAAGTCTGACGGCAGCCCAAAAACTTATAAAGATAGATTGTGACCTCAGGAGCAGCCACCAACGCAATCCAATTATTATCTGGCCAATAATAAAGACACCGAGAACAAGTCCAAAAATCCCCAGGTTTATGCTGCGAAAAGTCGTAGCTAAATTGTCCCACCCCACTTCTCGCCTGAGCCAAAAAACTCCCCAGACAATTCCACAAACAACGACTGCTATGCGAATGAACAGGAATATGCGTCCGGATTTCTTTGGTTCCTGGTCGTTAGGCAACCTCTAATCCCCAATAAAACACTTGTTTTCGCACATAATAACAGTTAAATTGATAATTGGCAATTGAATATCGAAAACAAAGACAATAAACAATGGAGCAGGAAGGTGGCTACAAAAGAAAATATTGAAGAAGGTCTGGAATTGACGCTGAAATTCGATGAGAACGGCCTGATACCCGTTATTGCACAGGACGCAAAGACCGGCGAGGTCCTGATGGCAGCCTATATGAATCGGGCGGCACTGGATGCGACAATTCAAACCGGCTGCGCTACATACTTCAGCAGGTCACGACAGAAATTATGGAAGAAAGGCGAGGAAAGCGGGCATTTTCAAAAAGTAGAACAAATACTCGTGGATTGTGACCAGGATTGTGTTATCCTCAAAGTAACCGTCGACGCCGGCCAATGTCACGTCGGCTACCAATCCTGTTTTTATCGAGCGTTGAAGGCCGGCAGTGACAAAGAGCTGGAAAATATCGCAGAGAAGGTTTTTGACCCTAAGAAAATTTACAAAACGTAAGGCCAACCAAAACACCACACCCCGCCTCAATGCCGACCGCCTGCCGATATGACGTGCCTATAAAGCACCGCGCCAATCTCAATCCTTGTCATTTCGACCGAAGCCCCCGTTCTTGCTTTCGCAAGAAAGTACGGGGGCGGAGCGGAGAAATCTGGCTATCGGATTGAATTAACTCCCCTCACTTTTACGTTTAACCGTCCCCGCCACCGCGACGCAATTCAATCCGTTATCTCTATCGTACGCTCAACTACAAGCTGGTCCCCTAGATTTCCAATAGCAACACTAATATTATAAACACCTGCGGCTAATGGATTAATATCCCAATAATGGTCAGTTGAAACACTTCCCCAATCTCTGTCAATATAGCAAGTTTTATTACCTGTATTTACATCGCAATATATTCTAGGACTACTAAAAGATTTATTTACCGTAAAAACAGTATTGTTTATATCAATAGAAGTAGGTATGTCATAAAAATCATTAAATGATCCTCTATTATTATAAACCTTAACAGCCACTCTAAATACTTCATCAGATTTTATTCCACTTTGAGCTGGCCAATCATCAGCAAAGTACCAAGTCAAATTTCCGTGTTCCACTAAAGACCAAATCCTGCAATTCCATACGCCTTTATGCGAACTATCAACCCAAAGTTCAACATTAAAATAATCTCCACTTTCCAAATCTGAAATATTATATTCTAAACCATCAACAAAGATAGTTTCTTCTTTTGGAATAAATTTATATTTGCTGTCTACTGTTGATCGCCCCCCACTATCCCTTTTGGCTTCAACTAATTTATTTTCATCCACATTACCATGATTTGTTACATATCCGCTGATGCTTAACGTATCATAAAAATAATTCGTACTCTGATCATTATCTGAAGGAACTACATTGCAGTCACAATCATTCTTGGCATTAATACATTCTATCGAATCAACAGTTACCGAGTGATAAGGTGATATTACAGATGTTGAGTTAGAAATAGCACTGCTAAGCCCTGCATCGTCTTCAGCTTTCAACGCAAACCAATATGTTTCATGACCCGGCATTGCTAAGGTCTTGCTTTCCAAAGTTCCATTCGCTAATGGACTCCATGATTGCGAATATGTGTTAGCTAAATCCCAATTATTCGCGTCAATCGATTCATCATAATACTTCAGGACATAAGAGCTCGCCGTTCCATAGTGCAAGTTGTCCCCAACTGCCGTCCAAGTCAAATTTATTTCTCCGTTACCAACTCCGTGTGCACCAGCTAAATCCGTAATAGTGGCTGGCTTAGTCCTATCTTCCTCGCAAACAATTCCATAATAAACATCACATTCAACATTCGCATAGATTGTATTGCCAACCAGATTGTTATAATCCATGTCATTTTGGTCATAATAAGATACCCCGCTGTTCGCGTTATGAGTGATTACATTGTTTACCATAACATTGTTCTGAGATAGTCTTATTCGTATTCCGTTGGCATTATTGTAGGAAATATTGCAGTCCGTAATTGTGTTATTATGACAACCCTCAAAGAAATATATCCCGCCCTCCCAATACTGCTCCTGAGGAGTATTGCCATGTACACACAATCCCTCAATCGTGTTAAATGTTGAGTTGTTTAGATATAGACCGGACTCATTATTGTCAGCCAGGATGTTATTCTGTATTAGATTATGATTAGAGTAATCCATAGAAATTCCATGGTAATTCAAATTGGAAGAAAAATTAGAGTCTGTTATCGTGTTGTAATTAGAATGTCCTAAATATATGCCGTTATTTGTATTATTGAACGAGACAATATCGCTAAATGAGTTGTTGTTAGAATCTGATACATATATTCCCTGATAATGATTCTGAACAGTAAACTTACTTATCTCTATATTCTTGGAATCCGATAGCAAGAAACCAGACTGGGTTCCATCTCCCTCAATAAAAACGCTATCTTTATTTTCGCCAATAACCTTAATATTATCCTTCCCGGACAAATTAACCTGTTCAATGTAAGTCCCACTATATACGTAGACAGTATCACCAGAATTAGATGCATTAACGGCATCCTGGATATTGTTGAAATCGGCATGGCCATCATCATCTACTGTGATAATATCACTGCATGACCATAACCAGAACTCGCTTATTATCGCAAGGTCATTAAAATCAATTGTGCCATCTCCGTTGATGTCTCCTTCGAGACTGCTTCGCCGCCAATAGCCTGCAAAAATTGCATAATCCTTGAAATCAACCGGATTCACCCCATCCATATTTGCTGAGTTACAGTCCCAGCAGTTCACATCCCGCTCCGCCGCCCCTGCCGCACTTGCCAAAGCGATTAACAAAATCGAAATGACCAGAAATATTCTGCTGCTTCTCATATCAAGCTCTTTTCAACGGAAATTTTCCTCTGACCAATAGATTAACCTAATCTACAAGATTATCTCCCAAAAAGCAAGCCAATTCTGTCCCCCAGCGCCCCTTTTTCCCATTCGACCCGCCGCCTTTAATCCGTAATAAAAAGTCCGCGTTAGACCGTAGTAAAAAGTCCGTGTTCGTCAGTGCCCCAAAAAAACACTTTTTTTCATTTTTTTCAAAAAAGTTATATTTTCATTGAACATTCCAGGGGAGTTTGGTATAATACAAACATGTAGAGACGTTTAGTCTTTAGCCATAAGACTTCTCTGTGGTCTCTGTGGCTTGATTATTCGTACCGAAAGCGGAGAACCGCACGAGTCGGGCAAGCCGCCCAAGTATCGTCCCGCACCATTTAGGCGTAAGCCTAAGCAAAATTGGTTCGGGGCACACACATAAACCTTTATTTGGCAAGAAAGGCAAAGTTTTGAATTTAGGTCATTTATATTTTGGTAATTTGGATTTGTTTAGAATTCTTGTCCGCCGTAGTCTTGACGTAGGCGGATCGATATTCGGATTTCTTATTTCAGTCTATATGATAACTCCTTACCCAATATGATGATACAGTCAAAAACTAATAATCATTTATCAATTATCAATAATCATTGTGTCCTCGGCATCTTTACAACTGTAGTGAGCGCTTTACAAATCAGACTTTTTATGCAAAACAAAGCCAATTTCCGAAAAGTCAAGTTGAACGTAAATAAAGTATTAACAAAGGATTATGAAAAAAAGACACTTGGTGAACGCGGGAAAACAAAGCCAATTAAAGCCAATTAAAGCCAATTCAAAGCCAATTAAAGCCAATATTATGCCAAAACAAAGCCAATTCAAACCCAATTTATCCTGTCGTAGCCTCTGGCGAAGCAGGAACAAA
>SDBU01000428.1_pt1 | contig 59189 bp, 86 predicted proteins | sample 2277071 | NCBI WGS metagenome assembly SDBU01 (sample SAMN10397929, study PRJNA504765) | marine sediment metagenome | isolation source: marine sediment core GS08_GC12, 126 cmbsf | place: Arctic Ocean: Gakkel Ridge, Loki's castle | collected 2008 | reverse complement strand
TTCAGTTACTAAGATATGGGTAGATGTTTTTCTTAAATTATATAATTTATCAGGTCAACTTTATGATGAATTAAAAGCTTGGGTTCAAGATTCAGTTACAAAGGATTGGATAGAATCATTTAAAAAACTATTTACTATTTCAAAAACTTTATACAAAGAGTTGAAAACTTGGGTTCAAGATAAAGTTACATTAGATTGGGTTGAAGCTTTTACAGGATTATTTACTTTAGCAAAAACATTGTATAAAGAGTTGAAAAAATGGGTTAAAGATTCAGCTACATTAGCATTAATAAACGAATTTTTTGGTTTATTCAGCGGATTTACCAGTTGGCTTGGTGGAATAATAGCAGCTGCAATTAATTCATCAACTGTAAATTCTGCTATAGCAAAATTAAAAGAACTTTTTGGCTTTGGGAAAGAAGATGACCCCATGATAAAAGCTGCTACTGCATTACAAGATGCGGCTTGGGCTTTGTCATGGGCGGCTAATGATATATACGATGCGGCAAAAAAGTTTGAAACAGCGGCAACAGCTTTATCAAATATTTCAGTCAATGGAGGTGGAAATGGAAATGGGAATGGATATGACTGGAGTGGCACAGATATACCCCCCGATGTTGTAGACCCTTCACAAGGTATTGTTAATTTTGACCAATTTTCTTATGACAAAGGTCGTGAACAGGGAAAATGGAATGCGGAAAGAGGACAAGCATATGATGCATGGAAACATTATGTTGATACCTATCACGCGGCCTCATGGAGTAGAGGATATTTGGATGGATATTCTGCCCCACTCGATGAAAATGGGAATGGAGATAACCTTGAGAAACGAGCTATATTAACTACAGCTCAAAAAATATCAGGAGGGAGTTGGTTCCCAGGTCAAGAGTTTCAACGAGGTGGTATTGTTTCGGGAGTATTGGGGCAATCAAAATTTATAAAAGCCCATGCCGGAGAGGAAATATTAACAAGAAATGACCCGAGACATTCTACTAATTTCGGAGGGATAAACGTGGTGATTACTGGTAATAATATAAATTCAAGATTAGATATGAGAAATTTGGCTGAGGACACTATTACTGTATTAACAAAAGAATTGGAATCAAGAGGGAGTTTCTCCGTATTATGAGTAAGGTTTATTATCAAATAAATGGGATAGATATATCTGAAACAGTGGAGTCGACTTCTTTATTTATTTATGATAGGTTAAGTCATAATCCTGATACTGCTTCTTTTACTATTATTGACCCCGATTCCGAACCATTAGAAGGGGGGGAAGTATTAATATATGTTGATGATACTTCTCAAGTGATTTTTGGGGGAATAATAGCTTCTACAGTTAGAATCAATATTGTTCCAAATATTTATTCTTATGATGTAAATTGTATTGATTATCGAAGGTGGTTTGATAGAATATTAGTAAAAGAAACTTATGCTGCAGGACAGGCAATAAACACTATAATAACAGCTATAGTGACCAATTATACTGAAGCTGCTTTGGGGTTTACCACTAATAATGTTGATGCCGCCCTGCTTACTTTAAATGATTTTGTTTTTAATTATCGTTATCCATCTGATTGTTTGAGGGAAATGGCGGCTGCTATTGGGTTTGATTGGTATATAGATTCTGATAAGGATATTCATTTTTTCTATCGGGAAAAGAATACAGCTCCATTGGAAATTACTGATTCAATGTTAATCACTTATGGAATAACTCAATTTCGGATTTCCTCAGATTTTTCACAGATAAGAAATAAGATATTTATTCAGGGTGGGTATGAATTATCCTCAGCTACTATTATACAATTAAGAGAGGCTGATGGAAGTCAAACTTCATGGAATTTAGATTTTTTACCCCATAATCTTGTTGTAAAAGTTGGTGGGGTTACTCAGACTTTAGGAGAAGAAAATGTTGATGCCGATGACGGGACTTACGAATATATGTATAATGCTGTAGAAAAAGTGGTATATACTGGTTTGAATGAACCTATTCCAGGAGTTGGGGTAGATATGAGATTTGAATCCAGTAAAGAAGTTCCTGTCATTGAACAGGTAGAGAATCTTACCTCAATAGCTGATATAGCGGCAGCGGAAGGTGGGGCTGGAATCTACGAATATTCTATTAAAGATAATAGTATTCCTTCCGGAAATTTGGCTCAGGCTTTCGGAAGTATTCAATTAAATAAATATGCTTTTCCGAGAGTTACCGGAAAATTTGTTATAGAAGATTATTATGGATTTAAAGCCGGTCAGAGTTTAGTTCTTAACACAGGTTCCTATCGTCATAATGGAAAGTATATTATTCAGCAAGTATCAATTCAGTCTTTGGGGAATAATATTTTACAATATGTTATTGAATTTGGAGATAAACTAAATGCCGAATGATATTGTGGATTTAGTATTAAAACTGGTCAGACAGCAAAACCAAGTTGAGACAAGAGAGGATAGTGTAATCAGAATACTTAAATCTCATAGTGAATCAATGACTATTATAGATACTTCAACTTTTACTTCTCTTAATGCCCATCCAGTTAAATGGGGAGATCCCACAACTGGAAAATGGGATTTATTTACATGGGGATGATATGAGAACTGAAGATACATTTGAAATAAAAGGTCATCATGTTTTTACTTTTGAAAATATTTATACTGGTAAAAAAAGAATATCTGAGTATGATAATATAATATTAACAACTTGTAAAAATATGATGGCTGATAGATTAGCCCAAACTGGTAATGATTGTAATATTACCTATGGAGCTGTTGGGACAGATGGGACTGCCCCAATAATAGGAAATACTACTCTTGGAGCTGAGTTAGATAGGAGTATAGTAGTATCAATTTCATCCTCTGGAAGTATTGTTTCTATCAGGACATTTTTTGGAGCTGCTGAAGCGGTTGGAACTATAGCTGAATTTGGATTATTTGGAGAAGCCGCTTCGGGCACAATAGATACGGGAACTATGATTAATCATACATTAGTTTCTGAAGTTAAAGCGGCTAATGAAACTTTGACTATAGATAGTACTATTACAATACCATAAGGAGATATTATGGCACATGATACATATGTAAAAACAGCAACTGTTATAAAGGGTAATACTAATGCTCTTGCTGTTCAATATAATTCCCTTATGGCTGAATTAAAAGCTACTTTAGCAGGTATTGGAACACATAATGTATCCAGCGTATTTACTTATGACGGAGGAACAGGCGGGGACTTATTTGATACGGTAACGATAACAGATAACTCACCGGCAGGTGATGCTTTTTTTGATATTACCGGGGTAGGAACAATGTCATATGATGGTTCTGACCACATGACTACTTTCGTTTATGTTTTTTCAGCTGGAGAACTTAATGTAACATATACCGCAACTTATACTTATACAGCAGAGAATATTACTACTGTGGCGGAAACAATGAGTTAATGAAAATGATAAATAATTGTTTAATTTGTGAAAAAGAGTTTGAGCCGAATATTTATAATTATAGGCGCGGGGGTGGGAAATATTGTTCCCGTGCGTGCTTTTATAAATCGCAAATCGGGAAAAAAAGAGAATCTTTTAGCGATGAATGGAAACAAAAAATGAGTGAGGCACATAAAGGCAAACATCATTCTAAAGAGTCAAATGAAAAAAATAGACTTGCACGACTCGGTAAGAAACTTTCTGAAAAAACTAAACTAAAATTGAATAAAGTCAATCTTGGTAAAAAACACTCAGAAGAAACAAAAAGAAAAATGAGTGATATAAAGATTAAGCATTATGAAGAAGGGAAATATCTTTTTTTTAAAGAGACAAAAATTGAACTTGCAATTGAAAATGAATTGAGACGGGCAAATATTAAATATCAAAAGCAATTCGGTATATCAGGCGTAGGGATAGTTGATTTTTTCTTGCCAGATTTCAACATGATTATAGAATGCGATGGTGATTATTGGCACACGAGAGAAGGTGTACCACAAAGAGATGCTGACAGAGACTTACGAGCTTCATTTAAAGGATATGAAACACTAAGATTTTGGGAACATGAAATTAATGAATCGCCAAAACAATGTATTAACAAAATATTAAAATCAACTATCAGGGAGGTGATGTCATGATAGGTGCAATACTTGGAATGATAACAAAGGTTTTAGCTTTAGTCAAGGCCATATCTTCAAAACAGACTGTTACCGTAACCGAACAGGAAGCCTGTGTAGCCGGTGATATTGCAATAAGTGCAGGTACAGATATTATCCCGTTCAGTTCGCTGGATAAGTTGATTGCTACGGTGGTGGGGACGGAGACGGGAAATGTTATTGGTGGTAATGATACTGATCAAGCCGTGGATTGGATTACAGATAATGTTGCCATATGTGTTTATGCTGATGTAACTGTTACTAATCACGGAACGGCTAACGCAATAAGACTTGAGGCTGATGGTTCTGTAGTAGTAGGAGCAAATCATGTTTTTCTTGCCGAAGATGACACTTCATTATGCGATATTGCAAATGTGAATAATAATAGATTTGTTATCGTTTATCAGGATTTGGCTAATGATATCAATGTAAAAGCGGGGCAACTATCACCGGAATCACTTGGAATGATATTCGGAGCAGAATTAAACATTGATGGAAATAATGCTTCAGACACGATGGCTATATGTCAAGCTGATGATGATAAATACTGTATTATTTTTAATGATTCAACAAATAGTAAGGGTAATCTCGAAGCTGGTTCAGTAAATAGCACAACTCTTGTTTGTACAGCAGGAGCTGAGGTTGAAATACTTGCTACAACTATAGGTATACCCTCAATTTGTAAAGTAGATACTGATAAGATTGCTGCTGTTTACAGGGGAACAGACATGGATGCTTATTGTGTTATAGCCACAATATCCACATTAACAATCACAGCAGGAACACCAATAGAAATTATTGACGCTACTACTTTTAATTATTGTGCAATAGATGCTTTGGATACAACTCATATTGTAATAGTTTGTGATGATACTAATGATTATGCCACATCATTGGTTGCAAGTATTTCAGGGACAGTTCCGACATTTGGCAGCGCTGTTGTTCTATCAGAAAATGATGCAACAGCCTTTCATCAAGTTATTACTCTTGATTCAACACATTTTCTGGCTTTATGGGATAATGTTACTGACAGTAAAACAGGAAATTCAATATCAAGTGTTTCCGGTACAACTGTCACGGCGGGAGCAAGAAAGTTTTTATCAAATGATATACCAACTCATGGTGGTGGTATGGGTGGGAAGGCTCTTGCAATAAATAACTTTAATGACATTGTCTACTTCGGTTTAACCGGTTCGGTAACTTATGCTGTCATGATGGACTTAGGCTGGCAAGACGGAACCTACACGCTCAACGACATCATGGGGGTAGCTGAGGATGCTGCGGGGACAATCATAGTTGACGGTATCGATGAAGGCAATGCTTCCGGTGAAGACCCTGCACTGACTTATTTCTACGATTCACGGTATAGATGTGTACGGCAGAAAGATCACGGCTGTCAATACCCGGGTTACGTCCCACGTATCCGTGCAGTGGCTCCTGATGCTCTCAAAGCGATAGGAGGGTAGTATGAAGCACATAATCGATAAAAGAACAGGGAAATCCAAATATGACCTTAAAGATGACAAACGAGTCATAATGGGTGCTGATGTTATCCAACTACCTGACACCGGTCAAGTTCCAAGAGTAGTATATCACGGTATCGGCGGACGCAAAACAACCTATCTTGGTGGTACATATATCTGTGACCGTGAGTTTGTCAAAAACGCCGCTTTGTTGGTAGAAAAAGACGGCAAGTTTGTCGAAGCAGTTCCCGACGCCAAATCTCTGGAACCCGACGCAACTAAAGAAATCGAATATATGTATGATGATGAAAAAGAAATATTTGTTAAAGAGGAGTAAATTATGGCAGATAATTTTAGTTTAACAGTAAAAATATCAGTAGCAATAATCAGTGTAATTCTTATGATTCTGTTTTTCGTACTTGGAGGTCAAACAGCTCAGAATGGAGTATCTGAAAATAAAGAAAAGATAAGTATTCATGAAGTAAAAGTGGATCAGATAGAAAAGGAAGTTGATGAGGTAAAATTACTGATTAAGGAAAACCAGGTAGAAATAAAACAGGAATTAAAAGAACAGAGGATTATGATATATGATATTCATAAAGCGATAATGGAGGATAAATAAAAATGGCAAAATATTTTACAGATACCGAATTTGAATGTAAGGATGGTTGTGGTTTAAATAATATAGATGATAGACTTGTAAGAGCCTTAGATAGAGCCAGAGAGAAAGCTGGAATACCTTTTTTTATAGAGTCAGGAACCAGATGTCCGGAACATAATGAGCGTGTAGGTGGTAGTCAGGATTCATCTCATAAGAAAGGATTAGCTGCCGACATAAGAGCTTTAAATTCTATAGATAGAATGACTGTAATAAAAGCTTTATTAGATACTGGATTAAACAGAATAGGATTATACCATAATAAAAATATAGTTCATGTAGATATAGATGAAGAGAAACAACAGAATGTTATGTGGGTTAACTAAGGAGGTTTATTATGGCACGTCAAAAACGTAAATGGTGGAAGAAGAAAACAAACTGGTCAATTTTTGTTCTTCTTGTAAACAATCTCGTTCCTGTAGCTACTATAGTGCCTTATATTGGATTACCAGTTGTAGCTGTTATAAATGCGTTAGCTGGTGCTTTCGGTATATATGCTGTATCCGATAGAGCTGGTAAGCAGAATGAGTAATTAATAAATGCTTCCCTCACATTTTTCTCCTTTTTGAATGGGTGAAGCACAAAACCCCCTTGTACTCTTTTTTCGTTTCAAGTACAAGGGGGTGATTTATTATTGAAACATTTCTGCTTCTTCTTTTGTGATGAAGAAATGTATGCCATTTGAACAATCAATACGGATGTTGGAGTTATATGAATTTGGTATCATCCATTCTCCCACTTTATATACGGTAGGATAGTGAGTATTCCAATTCTTACACTCTTTTATTTTATTACCCTTACTATCCCATGCCATTATTAATCTAGCTTTTGAACATCTGCATTTGCGATTAATAAGACATGATGTTCTTTCTGCTGAAGCCGGAATATATATTTTCATAATAGTATTATTTTTACCGGCTTTCCATGCGTAAAAAGAACCAACTTGAGGGCAAATCTGAAACGGGCGATATTTATTGATGTTTTTAATTATTTTATCATCTAATTTAGCATAACGCAAATCAGTATAACTCAAATCAGTATAACTTAAATTAGCAGAACTCAAATCAGCAGAATTTAAATCAGTATAATGCAAATCAGCATAACGCAAATCGGTAGAACGCAAATCAGCAGAACTTAAATTAGCATAACGCAAATCAGCAGAACTCAAATTAGCAGAACTTAAATTAACAAAACTTAAATTAGCATAACGCAAATCAGTAGAACTCAAATTAGCAGAACTCAAATCCGCTTTTTTACCATCAAATTCATCATTTAACCATTTTTGATGTTTATCTAATATTTCTTTGATTTTTTTAGAATTCATTTCATTTCTCCTTTCATAAAAATATCTCCTCTTCAATTTCTTTCTTAATTTTAGGAATTTCTTTTTTGTTAATATTCAGATACTGACAAATACAGTTTTCATAGGGCATATTTTTCCTTGCTTGAGTTATAATTAATAAACCTTCAGGAAGCATCATTGCTGTATTCATAAATAATCTTGCTTTATCAGACAGAAAGGTCATAGTAGTCATTCTCTCCATACTAAGTTGTTGTATTTCTTCTACAAATTTAACCTCCCTATCTCGTTTTGTTATTAGAGTAAAATGACCTCTTAAATTCCATACAAGATGAGTACTGAATTTACCCTTATCAGAATTATAGCTGATGATTGTTTTTTTAAGGGCTATTACTCCTTCCTGAAATAAATCTTCAACTTCATAAGATATTGAAGGGAATTTTCTTTTATAATCAGAAGCTTCTTTCATTATTAATCCTGAAAACTCGTTTAAATAGCTTCTAAAGCAGTCAATTCTTTTAATAGACATTGAGATATAGCTCCAGAGGTTAAAGTTTATTAGAAACGATTCTTGATAGCTTACCGGGCGGTAATAGAAGTTCTCTTTTGACGTATATCAGACCATCCAATTTAAATCCCTCAATTTTTCCTTTCTTTATCCAGTTATGAATAGTTTGTGCTGTAAATCCTGTTTCTCTCGATTTCTCTGGAACTGACATATAGATTTTAAATATATCCGGAGAGTGTTTGAGAATAGGAAGATGATTCATTTTTGATTTTCTACCTTGTGTCTTAGTTATTGTCCCCATAAATTACTCCCTTTTTATTTTTTAGAAAAACCAGTATTAGAATCAAGTTCATTAAATATACTTTTATTGTCCCCATAAATTGCCTCCTGTATTACATTAAAAAGTTCTCCTAAATTTATCGATGCCGGGTCTTGTCCTTTTGGAATATTACATTCAATTATGTTAGCATCAAAAGAAGATAATTGTTTTCTTATTTCTTCTTGTTCTTTTCTGGCATCCCCATCAAGAGCAAGATATATATATAGGTATTCTTTTTTTACTAATTGGAGAAGTTGATTTTGAGATAATGATTTTCCGAAAATACAAGTTGGATGAAAACCAATTATATCTACTGCCCAAGCATCAAATATTCCTTCCGTAATTATAGTAATGTTTGATTTATAATCTGGACAATAAAGATAATTATGAGCTTTAAATCCCTTTGGGAAGAGATATTTTTGTCTTGCATTTCCTGTTAAATCTCTTGCTGTAAATCCTTCCATTTCTCCAAAAGCTGGAATAGGAATAATTAACCGACCTTGATAAACGCCTTTTAAAGCATATAAACATCCATAGGTAGATAAAGTATCCATAGTGAAGTTTCGCTGTCTTAAAAACCTATTTATAAGCTTTCTACCGGTATTATAAGTTTGGCTGACTGGTATCATTCCCCCTAAATCAAGTCTTAAAGTTTCTGATTTTGTTTCAATATATGGATGGTCAAAAAATATTGAATCAAGGTTCTCTTTTGCCCCTTTTTCCGTATGTCGAATTCCAGCTATAGAATTAAATTCAGAAATAGATAAATCATTTATAGATTGTTTTACCAAATAGAAGAAAGAACCTTTAGCATGACATTTCCAACACGAAAATGTCCCAGAATCTTTAAAGATTCCAAGATGTTTTGTTTTATCTCCACAGAAAGGACAATCCAGACCATAACATTTATGAGATTGATTTGGATGAGATTCTACAAAGGGAATCTTATAGTATTCAAGTACTTTTTTAACGTTCATTATACTACCTCCGGTAATCTGGTTGAAAATCTTTGATTAATAAAAGTCATAAGTTTCTGCTGACGTTCTACAAATCCACCTGACATTCTCATATCTCTCATAAGTTGAGTACAAGTTCCGTGAAATCCATAAAGTTCATGAGGATTATATTTAGCTTGTTCTCCAAATAAGAGATTATGAAATTCTGTAAATTTTGAGCGGGAAATAATTCCTTCTTGGAAAGCTTCATAAGCAAGAGCTTTAGCATTTTCAGATGTAAATTTGATATTATGGAGAGCAAGATGCCAAACTCTATAAGCAGCAATTTTAGGATATATAACATCTATTCCTTTCGATACTACTCTAAGAAGTTCAGTATCATCCATTCCAGAGGTATGTTTCCTGAATTCTACGAACTCACCAAACATCTGAAGATTAGAACAAGCCCAAGCATGAGTTCCACCACAGATCCCGAAAGAGAAATATTTGTTGAGAGCATTTCTCCATATGAGAGTTTGGGATAATTCTTTAGAACCATTTCCAAGAACAAGAGTAGAATAACATTGTTTCCCGTCTTTAGATAAGGAGTATTCTGTTTTTTGTAATTTTAGAAATAATCCTTTATTTGATAAAGCATTTTCAATAGTATCAATACATCTTGCATGGCTAATAGGATGCCAGGTATCAGTCCACTCAGGTTCAGGGACATTTCTGACATCAGCTTCTGTACATCTGATTTCAATACTCATTTTAATTTTCCTTTAAAGTTTAACAGTATTTCCGTTAAAATATAAATACTTAATCCTTCCAAATCCCGCCCCGTACGAATTTATTCTGAATTGTTCTCTGATTTTTGCTATTTCCTTTCTTGATTCAATTCTTACTTTTTTGTCAAAATTGTTACTTCCATTGACAAAAATGTGAAATTTGAACCTATATTCATTATGGATTCCATAGACTCTTACTAATATTTTCTTAAATTTTTTCATAAACTCATTTAACCTCTAACCTCATGTCCCATATCACAGAAATGGTCAATAATTATCGATATTACTTCCTGTTCATAGTATCCGTCCGGTAAATCAATATATTCAGCTTGACCGCCGGTGATACTATCACGGGTACCGTTCTCGTCCACAAATTCATAGCAGACTTTACGACAGTTTGCCTTCATTTCAACTGTTTCGATTGACAGGATATTGACTTTCATAATGTCCCCCCGATGTTAGTTGTGTTTATAACCATAAACTTCATGCCAGAATTCCGGTAATACCCAAAAATCAATAAAACTCTTTACCGATTCATTGTAAGGATTGTAATATATACCAACCATTTCGGGTATGTTATAGCGTGAAAATTGTGCTTTAACTTTAATAGTTACCCATTTTTTGACTGTCATGATGTCCCCCCGGTGTGAGTTTTGACTATTTATTGCAAATTGCATCACCATAACCATCTTCAACAAACATCTTAAATTTTTCATGTTCTTCAATTTCTTTATCTATTCTGTTCTGCTCATCTTTGCTAACCAATTTAATTTCTATCGGCTTTGCACCAAATTTACCGTTGATTTTTGCGTCATTCAGAAGCTCTTCTTTATTGATATTTTCCATTGCTTTCTCTGTTGCGCCACATGTGCATTCCGCGCAAATGGATATGTTCGTCATTCTTTCGCAATCATCATCGTGATTTACACCACATGGTAATACTGAGTCATACTGTGTGCAAACACAAAATTCACGGCTGTCAATAATGGCAGTTGTCTCATTTGAAACTCTGCTTATTGGGTAATCGTAAGTAACTTTCATTGTTCTTCCTTTTTCTGGGTTGGTAGTTCCTTCTTCTGGTATATAATATAAGGGTTTTTCTTATAAATAAAAGCGTTTTTTTTAATAAAGTAAAAATACTTTATAAACCTATATATAGCAAGAGTATATATTTATAGTTATTATACTATATTTTTACCTGTTTTGGGGGTTTTTCAAGATATTCAAGTAGTAATTTTATTCGATTTTGACGGGATTGTGCGGAGTGGAAAAGGATTTCATCGATGCTGGATTTCATAATGATATCCAGAAATAAACAATTCTTATTTTTCTGCCCCGCCCTCCAAATTCTGCCTTCGCTTTGTTCCCTTAATATTGTGCCAATATATCCTCTGGAATAATAGATGATTGAATTTGCTATTTGAAGATTTAAACCTTCTCCGCCGCTGCGAGGGTGAGCTATAAGGACATTACACTTATCATTCTGAATAAATCTATCAATCTGCTCATCCTTATTCTTAACAGTCCCATTTACTATAGCGGTATTAAATCCTTTTTTGAGTAGGGTAGACTGTATTATTTCAGCTTCTTTTATGTAATAATGATATATAATGAATTTTCCTTCCATTTGGTCAACTACATCTAATAGTTCAATTAATTTCGGATTGGTGGGAAATAAATATTGTTTTTTATTTCCATGCAGAATATGCCCCCCGGTTATCTGGACAAGTTTCTGAGTGTGATACTCCACATTCTTTTCATTTAGTTCTTTTATTTTAATTCCATTTATAACTTCTATTGTCATTTTTTGCTGTTCTTTAGTCATACATACTTCTTTTATCTCATATATTTTTTCTGGTAAATCAATACATTCATTTCTTGTATATTGTATGGTTCTCGGTTTTACTGCGTTAAGTATTATATCCTCAGATGTTTTCTCTTTATCCGGGAATATCTTTCTGTAAGAAGAAAGGTCAAGATTATGTTTTTTTAAATGCTCCTTTTTTTGAGAGTATAATTCACCACATTTATTACAGATTTTCTTGACTTTCCATTCCCAGTCCATTTTGTTTAATTTATAAAAATAATGATAAAGAAAATATCCATAGTTTTTTCCAAAAGTCATTCCATTATCAAGCACCAGATATTGACCGAATAAATCCATAACAGATTTACCAATAGGAGTTCCGGTCATACCTATAACATACCTTGACCACTGAGCAATTTGATGGGCTATTTTAGTTTGTAGAGAATTTGGATTTTTAGTGTGATGGATCTCATCTAATATTACACAGTCAAATCCATAAGATTTCGCATAGATAGAATTAACCTTATATTTTTTATCTTTTCTATCTGCTCCTATTAATTTAAGACCTTCATAATTTATGATAAAAATATCTGAATGGTCTAACATTAGTTTTTGAATTCTATCTTCTTTCGACCCGGATAAAATGCAATATGAATAATCTGTAAATTTCTCAATTTCCTCTCTCCATGTTTTTATGATAGTATTTGGACATATTACAAGAATACGATGAGGTTGCCAGCATTGAGTTAAGATAAGTGACGAGAGGGTCTTTCCCGTTCCGATCCCGTGTATGAACATTACTCTACTTTGATGGGAACCAAGAGAAAAAGCTACGCTGGCTAATTGATGTTTGAATGGTTTTATTCTAAAATTCATATCTGAAAACCATTCTTGTAATTCATCATATTTTAGATTTTTATAGTTCATTTTTCTCATTTATGTTTTGTGCTGCTTTTTTTCCATCACCTTTAACAAATATCAATACATTCTGGTGTGTTTTACCTATCTTACGGCTTGCCTCAAATTGCTTTGTAATTCGTATCGGTAATGAACCTACGGCGTTGATAAGTATTGCTTCGTTGTATAAATGTAATCCTTGTTCTATAAAAGCGTTTTTAGTATGTGAAATGAAGTCTCGGTAATTTCCATTCTTATCTCTGAAATCACCCACAATAAAACATGCAAATCTATTATTTTTAAGTTTTTTACAAGCTCGTAAAATGATTCGTTTGTACGCTGCAATAAATGTATGATATTCCATATTTGATAAATCACGAGGATCGTCTGAATAAACTTCCAAATCACCGTACGGTGGACATGAGAATATAAAATCAGCATTGGGAGCATTTTCTAATTCATCAAGCGCATCGCCAATTATCCATTGTGGAAATAATACAACATCCCGCTTGTTGTCGTGTTTCCTGTTATCGTTGTCAATAAGTATTTGATAATTTATTGCTGGTATTTGTACAATAATATCATCGTTGCAATATTCAATGTGCTTTATTATTCTTGCTGTTTCGTTGATTCCAAACAATAATTCGAGGGATTTCATGAATACTTTGTAAGCAGGTTGTTTGTTCCCATTGTTATAACATTTTAAAAGCCGATACCTGTTGCGTATTATAAGCGTATCATTATTGTTAAGAGTAAATGGGCTTGCAACACAACCAAACGGTTTACCGCCTTTAGAATGCAAAATACAAAGGTTCTTGATATTTTTAAATTTACACTTCTTGTTCTCTGTTGGTTGCAATAATCCATTTATGATATTACCACCCATTTGTCGTATTTTATTTTCTTCAAAAGGATGTATTGTTATTAAAGTCCCTTCTGACATTGTGGAGCTTTCGCAACAACGACCATGACAAACGTTTTTTATATATTTAGGTTCACAACCATTGAATAATTGTTTTAAGGATGCCGTTGATATTTTAATTGGTATATTTTCTTGTTGGCATATATCTTTTGCTTGTTCATAATTCGCTTGGATTTGTTCACTTCTCAATTCACAGCCCCAGTATTTATAATCAAGCATGTGGGCAACTATGCCACGTACTGAACCTCCTGCGAATGGATCGATAATCTGTCCTTGTGGCGGGCAAAACCATTTATACATTAGCTCGGTTAAAACTGGGTCAAAAACAGATATATTTGTGGATTGTCCTTTGTTGCCTGATATTTGATGTTCATTTACCCATTGTTTTGTATTATATGCATTAGAATTCCTTCCTACCTCACTTTCAATTCCTATGCTAATCCATGCCTGTTTACGTTCTTGCCAGAATCCTTCACGTGTATTCAGGATACTAAATGGTATTGCATCAAAACGTTCTCTTATAATATTTTTAGGTATATTCATGCCTTTGGCAAAATCAAATACTCTTTCTTCTTTTTTCTTAATTTTTTTCATTTTTGTTTCCAATTAAATTCAATACATTTTTGATTTCTTCTCTTTCTTCAGGAATTATTTTTGCTATTCTATAAATATCTTTTTTCGTACAACTCATATTCAAGAGTTCGGAGAATTCAAGTACATCTATTTGAGACCATTCGTAATGTAAGTTTCTGATGAGGAGTAATGCTCCTAAATCTGATAGTTTTGGATAATAAACACAATCAGCAACAGAGTATCTTAATTCTTTCATTATTTTAAGTCTTTTTCTACCATCAATTAGTTCATTATTATTTCTTACAACAAGAGAACCATACCCGTATCTTTCAATAGATTTTTTCATTATTATTTTATCTTCATCAGATATTGGAAGCATAATATACCAGTCAGGTATGATAATATTTTTGATTCTTATTGTTTTAATCATTAAAATTAAATCCGCTTTTATTATTTTTATAGTTTTGTTTATAATCTTTCCATGACATATCATAAAATTTTTGCCTACAATTTATCCATCCTGCAAATTGTTTTAATTCTTTTGGTGGTTCATTATTGTATTTATCCCGATATGGTTGTGCATACATTACACAATTATGAAATCTTTTAAGAGAATTACTTATTTTTAATGTCAATTCAACATTTTTAACTAATACATAAACAAAAATTTTCCATCCTTTATGGGTGTGATGATATTTTCTTAATAATTTAATAGCCGTTTCTACTGGTTCTATCATGCTTTCAGAATCACATGCCAATCTTGGATATGGCAACCATCTAACTTTTGAAAGTAATTTTGCCACATTATCATCAATTAATCGAGCATCAAGACCTTGGTTAAAATCTACTCTCAATTTTAAATCAACAATTTTTTCTATTTGTTTTAATCCATATTCACAAGCAAGTATATTATTATCCATCAATATTATATCTTTACGACCTTGAGCTATTGTTTCAATATCTCTATATGATCTTAATTTTCCTTCTTTTTCCGGAACAAAACATTCTTTACATCTTCTTATACATCCACGTGTCAAAAATCCTATAGCATGTTTCATTTTAGGATATAGAGAATAATCAGGTTCGCCATTTTCAATTTCTTTTGGTAAATTTGTATGTAAATTAAAACCTGTTCCACCTGTTATCATATTGTCAAAAATAGATGGTTTCTTTGTAAATGTAAAAACAGACGAAACATAAATCTTATCATATTCATTTCTAAAAATCTTTCCAGAATACCATTCAACTTTATTTTTAAGATTCTTATGATATGCTGATATTTTCATTAAAGCAAAATTCGGATATGTTGCTTTTTTTTCTTTAACATTTGATGATGTTTTATCAACATCTAATAATGCTATTTTACTCATAGCATTTTTTATATCCTTTTTGAATTATAATAGGAAAATCTTCTATATTACCAAGTACGGGTTTTAAAGGGGCTATTAATCCTATAATTTTATTGTTAATTTTAAATATGGTCATTCCCCCAATAGCAGTGTACATTTTTGAATTTGGATAAAACCCAAGAATAATATCAACAAATCTTATATCTAAGAAATAATGTTCATTATGTTTTGTTAAAATATGACATGTTGGATATTCGGAGAAATGTTCATCTTTATTTAAAAATTCATATCCCACAAAAGTTTCAGCTATTATTTTTGACTCTATAAAATCACCTTTAAAAAATTGTTTATAATTTGGAATATAACCTTCAGAATCTTTTTTATTTTCTTTTAATTTTACCAAATAATTTCCGGTTATGAGGAAATTATCTTTATAATAACATTTACCTAATTCCAGTAATTTCTGTTTTTTCTTAATATATGGTTTATAATAATAAATATCTTCCCCAGTTATTCTTTTTGTAAATCTACAAGAAGTATTTAATAGTTTTTTTGGTTTTGGAGTTGATGTGGGAAATTCTTTCTCTACAATTTTTCTGACATCTTCTAAAGATTGTAAAGTATTTAAAATGATATATTCTGTAAAATTCGGTATTTTTATTACAATTTTATTATCAATATAATCACCACGATTTTTTATAATAGTATCAATTTCATTCAACAACCATTTTTTTTGTTCTCTCAAAGATATAACATTCATTCCTTCTGCAAAAACAAATAGATTTTTCATTAATAAACATCCTTTCTAAGAGCTTAAAATCTTCTACCCGATACTTTATACGATTTTAAATAGATAATTGATTTAAGCTTGGTTAAAACGCTTTTAAATGGTACTCCCTATCCTTCTTTATAAGTAAATGGTCTCCAATAAGTCTTAATTTGTCCAATTCTAAGATTTGTTCCTATAATACATCTCTTTCCCTGTATCCCATTCCTATTAGCAAAACATCCAACTACCTTTTCATCATTCTCCTCTAGCTCTTCTGTGGTTCCAATAAATAAACCTCTATCAATATTTGCGAATTTTCTTTTATCTTCTGCAAGATGTCTACCATCAAGTTTTCCTTTATTAATTAAACATCTTAATCCTTCATCATTAATCTGACTCATTGTAACCATTGTAAGATTTCGGTCATCAGCTATCCTTTTGAGATAAATATAAGTTTCATTAATTGAATCCCTTGTTTGTTTACTGGAATCGATTGGAGACATTATGTCTGCATAATCAGTGATAACAACTTCTGGGATAAAACCTTTAAAATTTTCCAGATAATCAATAAGAGATTCCAGTTGAATAGGAGAACATATCCCCATAGAATATTTTTTTACTGTTAATTTTCCTCCAAAACTTGCTAATTTTTTTCTATTTTGGGATACTAAATCTTTATCATAAACAGTTCCTTTTACTTGTATTTTTTTGAAAAACTTATTTTTCTTCATGTCATAATCTCTAATTTCAACTTCATCTTTTTCTTTCTCATCTAATAAACCACCAAACATCATGTCATACCGGATAGTAGTATCTCGGAGAGAATTTTCATGAGAAACGTGGAGAACTTGTAATCCAGCTCTTAAAGCTACCATTCCAATATAATGTCCAAACCAAGACTTTCCTCCTTTATATGGTCCGGCTATCACAATAAAATCTGTTTTTTGAATTCTACAAATTTTATCAATTGGTTCAATATTCAAAGTGAATAATCTTTCCGGTAATTCTCCCCTTTCAATTAAATCTTTCCTTTCCAGTAAAATTTCTACTCCGGCATTTTCAACTTCAATTCCAGATTTTAAAGCTTGATACATTATCTGGGTTGCTTTATCAAACTTTCCTTTTTCAACTAATTCAGCAAATTCATAAGTAGCATTTATAAGAGTACGAGATTTAATAAAATCATTTAACCGGGACATTACATATTCTTTATTTGGTTTCCTCATTTCTTGAAGATGAATTAAATATCTTGTGAGAATTTCTTTATCATCATCACTTATATTTCCGGTAAGTTTTAACAATTCATCTTGAAAATGACTTTTTGGAGCTTTTCCATACTTACGGATATATTGTACAAGAATAGAATAAGTATCAGAAGTAACTTTAGATTCAAAGAATTCTATTGGAACAGAATTTACAACTATTTTAGCAAATTCAGAATCTGTTATAGTAAGTAGAATAAGTGAATCTTGTAAGTGTTCGGATATTCTCTGTTCTTTCATATATCTCCTTTCTTATATTATATTAAAAAAATTCCTAAAATGTTAATATTTTTTGTTTTCTTTTAAAAATAATTTAATATGAAAAAAAGAGAAAGTATATATAGACCCCCTTTAGGGGGGATATACTATAATACTTTCTTTTCATTTTATCTTTTATCTTTATATATGGTATAGCATTATAACTATTATACTATATTTAAAGTTTTTTATTATTTTTAAAAATAATTTAATATTTTAAGAGAAATTATAATATAATATATATAGAAGGATAAAATTAATTATTCAACATTTCAAAAGGGGTATGGTAATGTCAAAGCAACAAGATGAGTTAGTAGGAAGGGAAGTTATTTTTCAAGATGATGGGGAAACTATGGTAAATGGAATTATTACCGGAGTAGAGGGGGATGATTATCAGATTGAAGCTGAAGGTGAACCTGATGATTATTTCCTTTTACAGAGAAATGAGTTTGAATTAGTAGAGAAGAGTGATGTAACAGGGGATGAAGAAGCTGAACAGGAACTTACTCCTGAATTCATTAATGGTTTGGAAAAGGATGAATTGAAAGTTGTAGCAAAAGATAACTCAATTAAGATTCCTTTAAATGCTTATAAATCTGTTGATAAGATGAAGGTGATAATTCTGAAGGCTCTTGGTTTTGAAGTAGAAGAGGAAAAGAAATCTGAAACAAAGAAAGTAGAAAAAGCTGATGAAAAGAAACCTGTTAAACCAAAAGTAAAAAGTAATGTTCAACAAGCCTTTGAAATTGTTGCTAAAATTTTAGCTGATGGTGGGGCGGAAACATCAGTCTATGTTGATGAGATAAAAGAAAAACTTCCTGATATGTCAAAAGGTACTATCAATTCTGTTCTTTATACTTCCAAAGCATTCTCTGTTGCTTATGGAATAGCTGAATTAAGAGATAAAGGACTTTTCCTTAAATAAAAGATAAATAGTCTACAACAGGAATGTGAATCCCATCCGGGGTTTAAACGGAGCCTCGTTAGGAAGTAGTTCATTGACCACTGCTGGTGGGAGCTGAAGGTGGTTACTGTTGTGGAACGGTGCGATGGGTGGGAAGAGATAAAGGTGGTAGCTGTGGATTAACAGTGTTTCACGCCCACCTCCGTACCATGAAAGGAGCTTTTATGATATTTCAGAAAAAAGATTTACAGGGAGTTGTTGATATATGTTCTACAGCAATTTCTAAATCAGATTCCATTCCAGTATTAAAGAATATTTGTTTTAAAAAAGATGGAGTTTATGCTAATAATTTATTTGTTGGGGTTTATATGGAGTTGGATACTCAGGGACTTGATTGTTTGGTTCCGTTTGATAAATTTTCTGTATTTGTTAAAGGGGCAAAAAAGGATGAAATTGAGATTGAAATTGAAGATGAGAATTTAAAACTTAAATCAGGGAGAAGTAAATCAACAATAGCAATTGAACCTTCGGAAGATTTTCCTGATTTTGATTCTTTGTTGGGTGAGGGGAGGTTAAGTTTACCAGTAAATGATTCTTTACTTGAGGGATTTATTACTTGTCTTACTTTTAAAGCTAAAAAGTCTGTGAGAACAGAATTAACCGGAATCCATGTAAAAGATATAGTTATGTTTGCTTCTGATGGGAATCGTATAGCTGAGTTTACTCATAATATTGATATGGGGGGGAATGGGTTGAATATATCGGAGTATATAATAAAAACATTGATGAAAGTAGGTTCTATTAATACCGTAGAATTTGATGAGCAAGTAGTATTATTTAAAACAGAAGGAATAACAGTTTTTGGTAATCTTCTTGATGGAGATTATCCTGATATGAGTATGTATTTTCCGAAAGTTAAAAAGTTTATAAAACTTCCTACCACTGAATTAAAAGCTGGATTAAAGAAAGTAGGAGATTTTGCCGGAGAGGAGTTTCAGGAAGCTTCTTGTACTGTAGAGTTTGGAGATAATACTCAAATTAAATATGAGAGTTCTATCGCTCAAATATCAGAGGTATTTAATTTTGGTAATAAACTTCCAGCTGGGATTTATACTTTAAATCCTTACCATTTCGCTGTATTGCTTGATAAATGTGAACAATTTGCTTTTATTTCTGATCCCGAAGATATGTTATATGCGAAATCAGGAGCTTTCAGATGTGTTTTAAATGTTAAAAAGGAGAGTTAATGCCATTTGAATTTAATCCAAATGAATTAACTGGGAAGCAAATAGTAAATAAACCACCGGGATTTCTAATAGACGCTTGTAAGTTATGTGGTTTATTTAAGAAATGTAAATCTCCAAAGATGAAACCTTATGGGAAAAATGAACTTGAAATTCTTGCTATAGGAGAAGCTCCGGGTAAAGATGAGGATGAGAAAGGGATTCCATTTATTGGTCAAGCTGGTGAATTATTAAGAAAAGCATTTCTTGAATTTGATATTGTAATGGATGAGGATTGTCTGAGAACTAATGTAATCCAATGTCGACCTGAAAAGAATATATTTCCGGATGATAAAGTTGAATTTTGTTATGAGAGGTTAGAAAAACAGATAAAGGATTCAAGTCCAAAACTCATATTATGTTTTGGTCAGAAAGCAAGTACGAGAGTAATAAATTCTAAAGTAGTTCCGGGTTTGCCATCTGGGACATTTGGTCTATGTACTGGTGATGTTTTTCCTTCTCATAAATATAATGCTTGGATTGCTCTGAATTGGCATCCGGCTTATATTTTGAGGGATGATTCTTTATATAATAATTTTCTTGATAATATGGAAAAAGCCTTTGGGTTTTTGGATAGGAAGATTCCTGAGAGTATGATTAATAGTGGGATTAATGCTTATTCTGATGATGATATTAGATTACTTTCTGAATATAGTGAGTCTAAAGGAATAGTTTCTATTGATTATGAAACTAATATGCTTTTTCCGTTTCGGGAAGGAGCGGAATTAATATATATAAGTTTATCTAATAGAAAAGATGTTGGATATGTAATATCATTAAAACCTAAGGATGATAAGGTCTGGGAGGCTCTCTCCAAATTTCTGCGGTCTGATGTTCCTAAGATAGCACATAACGCTAAATTCGAGCAACTATGGACTCAAAAATTTTTCAGCCATGAAATCAATAATGTTGTTGCAGATACTATGTTGTCTGCTCATATTATTGATGAGAGAAAAGAAAAAACTTCATTAGCTTTCCAGACCTATCTTTATTTTGGAGAGGAATATAAAGATTTAGTTGATAGAAAAAATATAGAAGAAGCGGATGTAAAAAGTCTTGTTAAATATTCGAGTTTGGATGCTCGGTTTCCGATAGTTATTAAAGCAGAACAGGATAAGATTCTTAAAGATAGGAATCAAGAATTCTGTGCTGTTTTTTTATTGAAAGGAAGTCTTGCTCTTGCTAAGATGGAGGCAAGGGGGGTATTAATTGACAAGAAGGAATTTGATATATATGAGATTAAGATAAAGAAGGATTTAAAGAAAGCTCAGGATTCCATTTTAAAGGATGAATTTATTCAAAAATATGAAAAGGATAAACACTGTCGTCTTAATATAAATTCTACACAAAAACTTGGAAAATTCTTTTTTGATTATCTTGGATTAGAACCAGTATCCCGAACAGAGAAAGGAAATCCTCAAGTTACGATTGAATTTTATGAATCTTTATTAGGTTTAGAATCTGACTATGCTGATTTAGCTGAAAATTTTATAGATTATGGTAGTATAAAAAAGATAAATTCTACATATATATTTCAAATTAAAAATTATTTAACTACTGATAATTATTTACATACCGCCTTTAATCTAAATTTTGTTGAAACTTTCCGTTCATCTTGTTCCGACCCTTCCCTCCATACTATACCTAAGAGAAATGAATCTCAGGCTGAAATTAGAAAACTGTTTATACCGAGACATGATATATTTTTGGAGGTAGACTATAAAGGAGCTGAGGTTGTTGTATTAGCTATGCAGAGTGATGATGTAGAATTAATTAATGATATTAAAGTAGGCATTGATTTTCATAAATATTGGGCATCAAGACTATTAAAAAAGGATGAAAAATTAGTAACAAAAAAACAACGTGACAAATATGGAAAAGGAGGTTTTGTATTTCCTGAATTCTATGGTTCTTATTATCGTACTATAGCTGCAAAGCTTGGTTTATCTGAGAGACATGTTAAAAAGATAGAACAGGAATTTTGGAAAGTATATCATGGAGTAAAAGATTGGCAGGAATTTAAGTTGAATGAATATGAGGAAAAAGGATATGTTTCTACTCCTTTGGGGTTTAGGAGACATGCTCCTTTATCCAGAAATCAGATAATAAATACTCCGATACAAGCTACTTCTTTCCATTGTTTATTAGATGCTCTTATTAGAATAGAGGATGAATGGAATTTTGAATCTTTACCAATTTTACAAGTTCATGATAGTATTTTATTTGATTGTAAAGAAAGGGAGGTTGATTATATAATTGAGTTGGTAAGTGAATGTTCTATTAATAAACCGGATTGGGATTGGGCTCAGGATGTTCCTTTATCTGTTGATTGGAGCTGGGGAGAAAATTGGTTGGAGATGTTTCCTGTGGGGGATTAAAAATAATGGCATTATATAATAAATTTCGGCCTCAGAATTTTGATGATTTTTTTGGAAATAAAGCGGTAGTTTCTGCTCTGAAGAAAATAGTTAAATCTAAACCAAAAGACAGACCTCATACTTTTCTTTTTCAGGGGATGTCGGGATGTGGTAAAACTACATTAGCAAGAATACTAACAAAGGAATTTGGCTGTAATGGAGTGTTTGGTTTAGAAGAGTTAAACGCCGCTAATACTCGTGGTATAGAAATGGTTAGAGAGGTAGTAGATAAAGCCGTTTTAAAGCCCTTATCTGGTAAATGTAGGGTATTTATATGGGATGAGTCTCATCAGCTTACTACAGCTGCCCAACAAGCTTTATTAAAGGTAATAGAGGATGTTCCTGAATTTACCTATTTCATTTTTTGTACTACAGACCCTCAGAGGATAATAAAAACAATATTAAATAGATGTACTATATTTCAGCTTGAACTTCTTAAGGATGGGGATTTGGCTGAACTTATTGAATGTGTTTTAGAAAGTCTGGATGAGAACATATCAGATAATGTATTTGATAAGTTAATATTTTCAGCAGATGGTTCACCAAGAAAATCATTAGTGATGTTGGAACAGATTTTAATAGTAAAAAATGAGGAGGAGCAATTAGCTTTATTACAGAAAGCAACTGCTGAAACAGAGGTAAAGGATTTATGTAGAGCATTATTGAAAAGAGCTAAATGGAGAGAGGTTTCAGGAATATTTCAAGGAATAAATAATATTGAACCAGAAATGATAAGGCGTGCAATTATTGGTTATATGAAAACTGTATTGTTAAAAGCGAATAAGGTGGAGGCTTATATTGTGTTAGATTGTTTAAAAAATAATTTGTATGATTCCGGTGAACCAGGATTGGTATTAGAACTTTATGAATCTGTAAGGTACATTCAAGAAGGAGGAAAGTAATGACAAGAAAATCGTACTCAAAAAAAGATAGGGAGATGGCTCTCGGTGGTTATTACGATGAAAAGGATAAAAGTAATTTTATATCATTTTTAATCTCTGATAATAAATTGGAAGAACTGGGATTAAAGAGATTTAAGATTCCTGAGGGAGTAAATTATATTGCTATCCTTCCAAGAGAGGATGACCCAAAATTCTTTGAGGAAGTTTGGGTACATTATAATGTGGGAGATGGTTCTTATCTTTGCCCATCTAAAATGTATGGAGAAAATTGTCCTGTTTGTAATTATCGGAAAGAGCTTGAATCCGCTGGAGAGGATTTTGAAGTTACAAAATCATATTATCCTTCTCGCAGGTATATCATGTTTATTGTGGATATGAAGGATGAAAAGTCTCTTGAATCCGGTGTTCAGATTATTGATGCTCCTAAAACTATTCTTGACGAAATAGCTGATTTAACAAGGGATGAGAGAAGTGGGGATATTTTTGATTTGTCAGATCCAGATGAAGAAAAGATGCTTAGTTTCCGAAGGAAAGGAACTGATTTTAAGACAAAGTATACTGGTTTTAAGATTAAGGAAATTTCTTATGATATTCCAGATGAATATTTTGAAAATCTTCCTGAAATGTCTAAACTTTTTATCGCTCCTGATATTACCGCAATGAAAAAAGCTATGGGAACTATTCCTGCTGATGTTCCTGAGGATGAGGAACCAATTAGAAGTAGAAGGAAATCGGTAGAAGAAGATAATGAATATGAGGAAGAGAAACCTGTTAGTAAGAGACGTAAGATAAAGAGAAATCCTATAGAAGAGGATGAAGACCAGGAAAAGGAGAATGCAAGAACTTCAGTGAGAAATTCAATTCGTAAAAAGAGGTTGGTAAGGGAAACATTGGGGGAGAATGATGATGACTGAAAATATTGATGATTTGCAGGAGGAAGTTGAGGTTTTTATAGCTAAATATCAAGGTGAACTTTCTATTGATGTTTATGATTTAGAAGATGATTGTTCTATTCATAGTGAAACTTTTAATGAAGTGTCTTTAATATTTGCTAAAGTTAATGGATTTCTTAAAAGAACTTCTTTAAATGTAAAGGAGGTTGAATCTGAATTAGCATTAAAAATCAGGGAGAATCCTGAAGATTATACAGATAAAAAGCTCACTGAGTCTATGATTTCAAATATTATTGATGGGGATAAAGAAGTAAAACTTATTCGTAGAGTAAAGAGTATGGCTGAGGAAATAAATCTTCAGATATCAGGATTGTTAAATGCTTTTGAACATCGGAGGTCTATGCTTAATAATGAGGTTACACTTTGGGTTCAAAAGTTATCTGGTGGGGTAAAGGAGTATAAAACTGAGGATATGAAGAAACAACTTGAGGATAAAGGAAAAAGGAGAAAGGTAAGAAAAGCGGAATGAGTTTGGGTAGGTTGATATGATATGATTGGATAAGTTTTGTTAGGTTTCGTTCTGTTCAGTTAGGTTAAGTTAGGGAATTAAAGTAAAAGGAAAAGTTCAGAAACTTCAAAAATTATGCATTATTCTAAAAAGGGGAATTAAAATGCAAAAATTAAATGTACGGTTTAAAGGAACAACTCCTATAGTTTTTCATAATAATCAGACAGTGGATTCTTTAAATCTATATGCTAAAAAAATGAAGAAAATCACTAGTAAAAGAAATAAGACGGATGAGGATATTATAGCACTTGCAAGATTGGAATGGGAAGCTGGTTTGTATATTGAAGGTGGTATAATAGTAGTTCCGGTAAGAATTATTATGGGGGCTTTAAGAGAAGCTGCTAAAGTTTATAAGAAAGGAAAAAACATTGATAGGGGAGTTATAAGCGAGAGTCAAGATTGCCCGTTAATGGGCTATAGACGTTCTATATTGAAAGATATTCCTGCTATTGTATCTTTAGATGGTATTACGATTAAAGAGCTTGATGCGCTTTATTATCTAAATGGTAGTATTGAATGGAATCCAATATATGTTGACAGGCGTCCGGTAAAGGTTCAAGCAAGCACAATAATGAGAACACGTCCTAAGTTTCCAGCTGGTTGGAATGTTGAATGTAGTTTATTAATTAAAGAGCATATAATTGATACTGAGGAAGTGTTGCAATATTTGAAAGAAGGTTCTATGGGTGAAATGAGGTATTTCGGATTTGGAAGATATGAAGTTGAAGTTTTGTAAGTTTTAATAAGTTGGGTTGTGTTAAGTTTTGTTGTGTTCGGTTAAGTTAGGGAAATATTAAAAGAAAAGAGGATTTGAATTGAATAGATTAGTTTTGTTTCGTTCTGTTATGTTTTGTTCTGTTATGTTAGGGTGCGATAGGTTCCGTTAGGTTAAGTTAGGGAAATATTAAAGTTATAAGGATTTGAATTGAATAGAATTGAGTTTCGTTTAGTTAGGTTAAGTTGAGTTTTGTTTCGTTAGGTTTTGTTAGGTTAAGTTAGGGAAATATTAAAAAAATCTTAAAAGAAAGGTACTAAAAATGTCTACAGAAATAGCTTTACAAGAGGAAATTGTGATTGATGCTGCTACAAAAATAGTTAAAAAAGTGAATGAAAATGGTTATGGATTTCTTTTTACTCATGAATATATACATGAGATTCTTGGACTTGAGATGCCGGATAATACTAAATCTATTAATTTAGATGAGTATAAACAGTATCAATTTAAAGTAATGTCAAGAATGGCTATGTTGTGGAATATACTGCTTGAAAAGCATCAAATTTATTTGGATAATTCAAGAGGAAAAGGTTATATAGCCATGACCCCGGAAGAACAGGTTACAAGTGGAGCTAAAAAGTATTTTAATAAAGCTGTTCATGCTCTTGATTTATCAATAAAAGTTTTAGAGAATGTAAAGGCGGGATTATTAAATTTAGAACAAAATCAAAAGAGGGAAATGTATTTGAATAATATGAATGAAATAGCGGGGGAAATGAAGAAAAAAAGAATTGGATAAAATGTAAGTTCAGTTGCGTTAAGTTGCGTTATGTTGAGTTTAGTTGCGTTTAGTTTGGATGTGTTACGTTAGGGAAATATTAAAATGAAAAAAATTAAGAAAAGTAGTGAAATGTTAAGAGCTGATGACCTTCCTCCGGTGATTCAGTATTTATCGACTGGCTGTACAATATTAGATTTAGCAATAGCTGATAGACTTCCCGGTGGTTTTCCTGCCGGTAGAATTTCTCATATTTATGGAAAAGAATCAGCGTCTAAATCTGTCCTTGTTTGTGAGCCTTTAGGTTCAGCTCAAAGACAAGGAGGTAATGCTTATTTTGTAGATTCAGAAGGTACTCTTGATAAGAATAGAGCAAGAGATTTATTTGGAGTTAATATTGGTAAACTCGATTATCTATCAAATATGGAAGTTGAGGATTTGACTATTGGTTATTTTTTCGATGAATATTTACCCTTTGTACAAAGTGATATTAAAGGTTTAAATGCTCCTTCTGCTGTCGCTATTGATTCATTGTCTGCTATTCCTTCCGGTATAGAGATTTCTGAGGATATTGATACAAAAACTTATGGAACAAGTAGGGCATCAATGTTATCAAGAGGATTCCGAAAACATATATGGAGAATAAATAAATTAAATCTTGCTTTAATTTTTGTTGACCAGGTAAGACAAAATGTAGGAGTAGTGTTTGGAAAGCAGTATACATTTTCAGGAGGAGAAGCGTTAAAATTTTATGCTACTACAAGGGTAGAAGTTTCCATTAAAAAAACTATCAAAAATAAACATGATAGAGTGGTTGGGGTTGAAGTTAATTTTAAGGTTGATAAGAATAAGATTGCCCCTCCGTATCGACAAGGTACTTTTTACCTTATTTTTGATTACGGAATTGATGACATAAAAACTTCTTTGCAATGGCTTAAAGACAATACAAAAGGAAGTACAAGATATTTTACTCCGGATACAAAAGAAAGTTATCAATCAATTAATCAAGCTATTTTCTATGTTGAAGAAAATAATCAAGAAAAATGGCTTCAGGATTTAGTTTATGGAAAGTGGAAACAGATATATTCTAATGATGATAATAGAAAAAAGAGAATTAGATGAAAAAAATGCATAAAAATACTTGGAAAGGGCATGAGAGAAAGAATGCTCGATTGTTTGGGGCTGAAAGAAATCCTCTTAGTGGTGGTTCCGGCGGACATTCTCGTTCTGATTCCCGGCATCCAAGATTATTTATTGAATCTAAATCTCGTAGAGGAGGATTTGCTTTAACTAATTTATGGGAAGAAACTCAAGTATTAGCAAGGTTAGAAAATAAGATTCCAGTATTAGTATTGAAAAAAGTGGGGGCACATAAAACATGGATTTTATGTGAGGTGAATGATTTAGAAGAAATAACTACTGAATATTTAATAGCAAAGGATGAAGAAAAATGATTGAAGAAATAATCGGTGGTATAATTGGATTAATAATTTTAATTTATGGATTAAACTGGTGGAAATACAGACATTTATTTGAAGTAGATTTAGAAAAGGATATGCCATTTACGTTTGAATGGATATCAAAGTCGCAAGGAGAACGTGATAAAATATGGGCAGAAATGGTGGAAAGAGGTAAAGCTGAATGGAAGGAAAGATATGATACTATGACAGATGAAGAAATAGAAGAAAAATATTGTTGCATAACTCAATATGCAAACGAAGAAATTAGAGAAAAACGGAAAGCAGAAGAAAAAATAATATTAGATAAAAGGGGGGAATGTAATGAATAATGGAAAATTAAATATAGCTGTAGTAGAGGCAAAAAGATTTATTGATAAAGCAAAATTATATGCTAAGAGGTATGAGAAAGAAGAAGAAGAAGAAAGTTTGATTTGTTCTATTACTGGGTGTAAGGAATCTGGGGCGGTATTAAGGTCTTCAATGGATTTATCAAGAGCTTTATCAGAGTTAAGAAAATGCTGAAAAGTATACGATTGAAAAATTTTCAAAGTCATGAAAATAGTTTTTTAGAATTTCATGAAGGATTTAACTTAATTACTGGTGCTTCAGATAATGGGAAGTCTTCAATAATAAGGGCGCTTTCTTGGATTCGGACTAATAAACCAAAGGGAACTTCGTTTATCAGGAAAGAACAAAAGAAAGTAGTAGTTGAAATTATTGATGATAAAGATAATAAAATTGGAAGATATAGAAGTCAATCCGATACCGGGGGATATTCTTTTGGATTTGAAGATTTTACTGTTATGGGAGGAAATGTTCCTGAACAAGTAAAAAAAGGGTTAAATCTCTCAGATATTAATATACAGTTACAACTTGATGGTCATTATTTAATATTGGATTCTCCGGGCAAGATAGCTAATATATTTAATGAAATAACAAAACTTGATAAATTAGCTATTGCTTTACAAAAATTAAAGCATATGAAAATGACTGTTCAGCATGAATTAGTAACATTTAAGTCTGAATTACAAGAAACGGATAATTATCTTAATTCGGGAATACAGAAAACGCTTTCTAAGGCATTAAAATTATATAATAGGGTGATTGTATGGCAAGGCGAGGAAAAGTCTCTCTCAGGGCGAATACACCGTCTTAATGAGTGTATTAGAGATATAAAAGTAATTGAAAGAGAGAGATTGGATGAAGAAGATATGGATTTTATTGATAATGAGGTAAAATCTGTTGAAAATAGAGTTAAGAAAATAGAGGAATTAAAATCTAAAATATTTAATTTAAATGATTTATTAGATAATATGAATAAGATTGAAATTGAGAAAGAAGAGATTGGGGAAAGAAGAGAAGGGCTTATTAAATCTATGATGGATATGAAAAAGCAATTAAAATTATGTCCATATTGTGGTCAGAGTTTGGATACAAATGCGAGAAAGGTATTATTAGAAAAATGAATGAAGAACAGAAATGGATTAAAGAAAGGAAAGATATGAAGAAATTTATCAGGTTTCTTATTACAATAGGATTCATTCTGACTGGTATAGGTATATTGTTTTTGCCTGAATGGTGGATGAAGTTGGCTGGATTTGGATTTTGGTTAATGTTTTCCGGAATATTAGCAGGTTATGGAATGAGGGGAAAAGGAAAATGAGAAGTGAAAATCTTGGATGGGTAATATCGTTTATTCTTTCTGGTATTATAGTAATTATTATATATACTGGAGTTTATTTTTTAGGAAGTTGTGCTGAGTTTTTATTTATTGTTTTAATAATGATTTCCTTTGCAGTACACATCAAAAGGATATTGTGGTGAGAATATTACTATTATCTGATACTCATATACGTTCTACGTCTCCCGTTGGACGAATAGATAATTTTCTTGAAACTCAGAAAAAGAAATGGAAATTTATTCTGAGTCAGCATGTGGATTGTATTATTCAGGCGGGAGATTTGTTTGATAATTCAAGACCATCTTATGAACTTTTAAATGAATTTATTTTATTATTTAAAGAGTATAATATCCCTCTTTATATTATTTTGGGGCAGCATGACTTGCTTATGCGTAATAAAGATATAAATAAAACTGTTATAGGAATTTTACAGAAAACTGGATTGGTGGATATTATTCCCTATGATGGTATTCAAATTGGTAATGTTGAGATATATGGTAAATCATATGGAGAAAAATAATGCTTTACTTTTCTAAAAGAATTTTATACTATATAAATACTGACAGAATTGGGTTATTTTTTTACTTGATATTTATGATGGTGATTTCTGTTGAATTAGCTTATAGCTCAATTCTGTCAGTGCAGAGGTCATCATCTTTTTTTATTAAGGATGTGATTATATTGAGAAAAGTAAAGTATTGTGAATGTGGATGTAAGGAAAGAGTTAAAGAAGGTAATAGGTTTATAAATGGACACAATAATCTTTTTTGTAAAAATAATAAGATTGGGTTTGGGAGAAAACACACTGAAGAAACTAAAAAGAAAATGAGTAACGCTGCTAAAGGCAGACATTTTTCAAAAGAAACAAAGAGAAAAATGTCTGTCTCTGGAAAAATTAAAAAGTTTTCAAAAGAGCATAGAAAAAAATTAAGTGAAGCTAAAAGAGAATCAAAACATTGTTTTTATGGAAAGCATCATTCTAAAGAAACGAAGAAGAAATTAAGTGCGGCTACACTTAAAAATATGATTCAAGATAATAAAGGAAAATTTAAACCAAAAGTTGGTAAATTAGAAGTATTTTTTGAAGAAAATATACTTAAAAATATTAAAGAATTAAGATATATATCTCAACAATATATCAAAAATGTAGGTTTTGTGGATTTCTTTTTGCCCAATTATGGAATAATAATTGAATGTGACGAAAAGCACCACAATTCTAATAAACAAAAAGTAAAAGATTCTACAAGAGATTTTGCTGCTATGTTTGGTAAAAAATATAAAACTATTCGTTTCTGGGAATATGAAATTAATGAATCACCGGAAAAATGTATGAAAATAGTTTTAAAGGAGATAAATTATGTCTAAAACTAAGATTTTAGTTGTTCATGATATGATTGGAAATAAACCGTTATATCCGGGTCATGATTATACGAGAGCGTCTAATTATCTTGCTGTACATAAGGAGTTTGATATTATCCTTTGTGGGGATTATCACTATTCGTTTAGGATGAGAAGTAAAGATGGGAGAGTTATAGTAAATACAGGATGTTTACTCAGATTAACGAGAGATGAGAGGGATATGACTCGAACTCCTCATTTTTGGATTTATGATACTGATAAAGCAAGTATTCAAACTTGGAAGAAGGTTATAATTCCACATGACCCCTATGAAAAGGTTTTTGATTTATCAGAGAAAAGAGAAGTTCAGATTGCTCCTCAGTTGGATGAGTTTATCGAGAAGTTAAAAAGAAAGGAAAAAATTGGTTCCAGTTATATTGAAAATCTTCATGGTTATTACAATAATCATGATGTTTCGGATCCAGTTAAAAATTTAATTTCTGAGGTGTTATCATGAGTTCAAAGGATTTGGTGACAAGATATAATAATCAGAAGGAAAAGATTAAGTTATTAAAAACAAAGCAGGAAAGATTATTGGGAAGATTTGACCAGTTAACTCAGAATTTATCTGAAATAGGATTTGAGGATGTAGCTGATGCTGAATTGGCATTAGAAGGGTGGAAAGAGAAATATGCTAATTTGCTCAGAGAAATAAAGGAGAAATTAGATGAAATTGACGAGATTCTGGAAAGTGTTGGTAATAATTAAGGGGGATAAATGTTTTTTCCTATTAGTACAAATTTTGTGATAGAGAAAGTTAAATTTAAAAAAATATTATTTGCTATTCATCTTTATAAATCATTTGATATTTGTGGAGCAGAGTTTGAAGATAGAATTTTTAAAATTCCGTTAGGAGAAGTAGTTGATAAGGAGTATAAAATTCCGTTACAGATTAGGATTAAAGGGGACAATCAAATAGAATTTGTTGATATTGAACTTAAAGAAATTTATTGATAATAATTAAGGGGAATAAATGTTTTTATATAAATGGAATGGATTAATTTCTATCTATGGTGATAAATCTTATCAGTGTTTTGACTTTTTTGGAGTAGAATCAATTTTACTATAGATTCCGGATATAGTGTTTATTTAAGAGTTTTTTCAATATCTTTAACAATATATAAAAAAATACACAGATTTAATTTTCTTTATGCTCATGATGGAGGTGGACAGAGAACTTTAACTATAAATTTTTTGTGGTTTGAATTTGATTGGTTTATTACTCATACAAGGAATAATCAGGATGATTGATGAAACTAAAAATAAAATTGATAGAATTCAATACAGAATTGAACAAACAAAAGAAAAGAAGAAATCTCTTGAAAAAGATATTGATGATTATAATGAAAAGTTAGATAATATAGATGCTGCTATAGGAATACTTACAACTGTTCTTGCTATGACTCAAGAAGGGGTAACTAAATTTGTCGAAGATACGGTTGCAACTGCTCTCCAATACGTCTATTCCGATGATTATGGTTTTAGAATTAAGTATGAACTTAAACGAAATCAGCCGGAAGTATTACTTACTCCCACAAGAGGTGGAATTGAATACGATCCGAAATTTTCCTGTGGAGTTGGAGTTATTGACATCTGTTCCTTTGCATTAAGATATTCTTTATGGGCTTTAATGCCCGAAAGAAGTTCTTCAGTTATGATTCATGATGAACCTTTTAGGCACATAAGTGGGGCTGAACAATTAGAAAGAGCCGGGGTAATGGTAAAAAGGATGTCAGAGATGTTGGGTATTCAGATAATAATGGTCTCTGGCAAATCTGCTTTAATAGAGAATGCTGATAAGATTTTTGAGGTAAAATTAGAAGATGGGATATCGGAGATAAGATGACATTATTTTTTAGGTTATTTTATTCTGTTGGCTTTACTTTAGGAGTACTTTTAATTTGTTTTATTTGCAGTGTGTGGGTATTTAGAAGGGAAATGTTTCCAATTTTTTATGATTGTTGGTGCTTTTTCGTTGGTGTTATAGACCGAATATTAAAAAGGATTTTATTATGAACAAGCAAAAAGTATTATCGAAAAAGAAGTACGAGAAGGGTGAATCTGTGATATGGAATGGTGATATATTTGCGTGTCCTAACAAAAAAAGGAAACCACAAAAGGTTATAATTGAAGAAGAATGTAACTGCGCATATAATTATAAAATACGATTATCTAATGGTGATTGGTGGTTTGTTTCTGAAGAAACACTTTCTGACATCCCACCCAATGAGCATGAGTACGTGGTAGGCGAGCCAATGATGGATGTTATTGATAATATTGATAATGAAGTTGTAACCATTACAGAAATAAATAATGATAAGGGAATTAAAATATCAGGTAAAAAATGTTGGTATAAACTCAGTAGAGTTCGTCCTCTCACGGAAGAAGAAGCTAATGAGTGGTGGACAGTGACGGTGAATAGAATAAAGTATCGGTTTTATTGTTCTGAGCATGATGCAGGACTATGTGTTAAACGAGAGGGTTTTAGTAATGCTTGTCCAGATAGTTCAACAATAGATAACTTCATCTACCAATACTGCCCTGACAAAATCATGCCTTACGAGTTACATCAGGGCAACATGAAAGCCCCGAAGGGAAAGGATGGGAAATATGAAAAATTTCAGTAATGAGGATGTAGTTATACTTGATGATGGTTGTGGCGAAACTGAAGCTAAATATTGCTGTAAATTGGGAGTCGATTATCATTTTGTTATCCTGAATGGGGTAAAGACAAAGGTTAGAGACGACCTCATTTCTGTTAAGGTTAAAAACTGAAAGTTCCACAACAGGAATGTGAATCCCATCCGGTGTTAAACGGACATCGTTAAGGAGAGTTCATTGGCGACTGCTTGATGGGAGCTGTAGGTTGCTACTGTTGTGGAACGGTGCGGGGGTGGATGATGGGTCAAAGCAGCATACCCACCCCCGTACCATGATTAGAGGAGAAGATGTTAAAACTAAATTTTTATCACTGGACAGTAGCGGGAACGGGCGTAAGGATTATGGGTAGGTTGTTGGTATGGAAACGCCTATTGTTATTTGGTAAATGGACTCCCATTTGTTATTTAACTTGGGGCGAAATAATATGATAATATACGCAACAGACGACATAGCCAAGCATCTTGCAACCAAGCCGGATATATGGACTTGGATTGGGGGGCTTGAAAAGCAACCGCCAGAAGGGTTTAAATATTCAATGACTTATCACCACGCTGGTAAAGGAACAGTTATATTTAGAAAAAAGTGTAAAGTTAGAAGCAGATATTGGAAAATAAAACTCCCATACCCCATTGGCACAGAGGTAAGGGTGAAGGAGATGTGGGATACAAATCCTGATTTTACAAGAGATGGATGGTTTGAGGGTACTTATATTTATAAAGCAGATTATCCACTTCCTCCCGGCCATATTCGTGAAAATACTGTGGCTCGTAGAAAGCCAGAATGGCATTCACCCGTAACTATGCCAGCCGATGCTGTCCGTCATGTTTACGAGGTCACGGATGTCAGGGTTTGTAAGGTGCAGGAGCTTGATTTAGATGATATTTTTCATATGATGGGCATTCCCGGTGAGTCGGGTTATGTTCATCGTGAATTTGAGCGATGGTACAACTCTCGCTATGGAGTTGATGCATGGGATGACAATGAATATGTGGTTGTTGCGACCATGAAGGGGGTAAAATGAATAAACTTAAACCGTGTCCGTTCTGCGGAGGTGAAGCGAGAATAATAGTAGGCGCAGGAATTAAATGTAGGGGTTGTGGAGTATTTATGCCTATAATGTCATCATCAGACCCCCCGGCCAAACGATGGAATAGGAGACATAATGAATCAAGTATTAACCAGAGGTAACAGAGCTGGATCAATGATGGGTAAAACTATCATTGAGTTCTTGCATCTTATGAATAATAAGCAAAAGGCATTACGGGCGTTAAATTCATTGATAGAATATCTTATTAACCGTAGATATGAATTTGAATGAGGAGGAAGTGATGGAAAAACACATTCTTGATATTAGTATTTCCTGTGAAGAACTATCAAAAATGACAAACAAAGAGCAAGAAAAATTTATTGATAAAATTTATGATTCAATGACTCCTGAACAGAAACTAAAGATGGCTGAAATTGGGAAAAGAGTTATCAAAGATGATATTCTTCAGCGAGGGAAAAAGCGATCACGAACTGCATTAAGGACAATGGCAAGAGCCGTTAATGTCACAGTAAATGAATTTAAAAAAAGATTAAATTAATAAGGAGGGAGTGATGTCACAGAAAGAAGATATGAGAAGGCTGGTGAAGGATAAGACGGATGGTTTGCCTATCTTAATAGTAACATACGGTGAAAGGAATGTAACGAAAACAGGCACGATATACGACACGGAGGGGGATAGTGAAAGCACTTACAATTAAACAGCCTTGGGCGTCTGCTATAATATCGGGGATAAAAACTGTTGAAAATCGCACATGGTATACCCATTATACTGGTCGGTTATTAATTCATGCAGGTAATTCACGTGATTATGTGCCAGTACATATGCTTCCTCTTTTACAGGCATTATTACCATTTGAGGATTTACCATATGGTGCTATAATTGGTACTGTGAATTTGGTTGATGTTATTGATATGAATGATAATTTGAAAGATAATCCTTTCGCTTTTGGCCCAATATGTTGGATATTAAAGAAGCCAGTGGAATATTCTCGTCCCATATCCTGTAAGGGTCATTTAGGTTTGTGGGAGTTCATGGAGGTGTCAGATGAGTAAACTAAACGGCAAGATAACAATCTCGAAATACCAAGAGCCTTCGACAGAACATGGCTGCATAATTTCTATTAGTATTAAAGATGAAAAGTCAGGTTGCGAAGCCATTGAAATACAGATGTCACTATATGATTTTGCTAACGCTCTTACTGGTTTGGGCTATGTTGATTGTAAATTCACTTTTAACGAGGCTAACAAGATTGGAATGAACCGGGAATATCAAAAAGTTATAGTGTCTGAAATGGATATAATAACTCCTTCCGATGACGCTATAGAAAGACACATGATGACATTTCCTAAAATAGCGAAACTTCTCATTGAGTGTTGGCGTCCACGATATGATGATTTTAGGAACTGGCATAATAGAACCGATGATGGTTATTCAGTCTTATTTGAAAGGTGGGCAGCAGATGAGTGAGAAAAAATACACTCGAGATCATCTTAGCAGCTGACAAAGAGGGTAAAAACTTTACAGCAACAGCATTTACTGTTAACCCCGACACTCTTACGGTTACGAGAAGCAAAACCATCACTAAAAAATACAGAAGGAGAAAACATGATATTATATAACGGAGATGATGCAGGCTTGGCGTATCACCTTATGATGGCAATAATTAAGGATACGTCCTACCCAAACATGGGGCTGTCATTAATAGTATCAAATGATATTATTCCGCCAGTAACACTAAAGGCAGAACAAGGAAATTCGGATGTTGTCAATTTCGCCAGTGGATTCATTCAGGGCGTAAACGTAAAGGAAAAGCTATGAAAATACATGATGGTCTTATAGTGAAAGGCAACACGGTTAGAGCCCCAGGAGGCCTGACGAATATGCGTCATCAATTCACTGACAATATAAGCCCTACCGTGATAAAAATTGATGAACATGAATCATATTCTCCACTTCGTTCTGATGGTAGAATTATATTCAGACAGCTTAATGGCTTAGAAAACGTAGTGCATTTTAAAGTTTATGAAAACAGTGGTACAATAACTTTTAGAGCAATACCGCATTTTTGTGTTAAGGATATAATGGAGGTGTGTGGAGAAAACGATGATAAAGTTTAGAACTTTTATAGTGTGTGATGATTGTGGGGTTGAATTAGAGACATATACAGTAGAATCCCCAGAAAGACCTAAATCTATAGTTATTAAAAATATAGCAAGAAGTGCTGGATGGCATTGTCCTCAAAATTTTCATGCTGGTGGTAGATTTCATAAGGATTTATGTCCTATATGCAAAAACAAAGGAAATGATTAATTATAATGGTTTAGGAGAATATCACAGAGTTAATTAAAATGGAAAATTTAGCATGAAAAGAGTATCGAAGTTAATTATCGGTAAGATTAGAAAAGATGAGGAGAGAGTTATCGAATGCTTTAAAGATAAAGGTAGATATAGGACTCTGAGGAAGTTGTATTTTAAGGAAAGAACAAAAGGTAGAAATCAGGAATTAGAAGAGCTGTTAAGAGATGTGGATTACTTAGTTGCTGAATTGCATAGAGTAGAAAGAAGAGTAGGAGTCTATGACTTGGTACATCCTGTTCTAAGGGATTTGCTGATTCAACTCCTATACTGGGAAAATAGAAAGAAATATAAATCTGACCAAAAGATATTTGAAAAATTATCTGAACAGTTCTATGTAGTGATGATGAGTATCTATGGAATAGTATTTAAACCTGTGCTGCTAACTACATTCTGGATAAATGAAGAGAACGAAGGTAAAGAAGAAGACTACTATATAACAGAAGATGCTATGATGAAACTACCCGCTAAACCTGTATGGAAAGATAGGGATTTGAATGAATATAATAAGAAGGAATTAATAGATATTATAGTAAGTCTAATGTAGTTTTAATATATTTATAGTTATAATGCTATTATTATAGTTCTAATAATTTATGGTAATGATAATTTATAATTTATAAGCTGAAAATGGTAATAAATACGTCTATGGCTACGATGAAAAGGATTCCGGTTAGAACGAGAAAGCTAATGATAGACATGGCTGAGACTGGTGATAGTGGAGAGAAAGCTATAATGAGAGTTGAGCCTGATTCTAATCTTGCTACTGCTGGAATAAGAGCTGCCCAAAGAATTAATTCTGCTAATGTTCAGATAAGAATGGCTCAGATATTTGATGAGTTAGGAATGTCAGAGAAGAAAATAGCTCAGAAGCTTATCGATAAGACCGAGGCTACTGATGATAGATTCTTTTCTGAACATGGTGTGGTAACTGATACAAGAACAGTAGAAAGTCATGATACTCAACTTAAAGCAGTAGATATGATAAATGGACTTTGTGGTAGAAAGAAGAGTCTTAATGCTAATCTTAATATTAATCTTGATGGTGATGATTTATCTAAACTATCTAATGATGAACTTAATAGGATGATAGTGGAAGCTGAAGGTGAATGATGATGATAAAATATAATGATGGGGGTATGTTGTTTTTCTTAAAACATAATGATGAAAAAGACAGGTTACCCCTTATAAATTTTCATCAAAAAATCAGTTCATTTCAAAAAAGGAATAAGTAATTGAGTTTTAATATTGAAAAATGTCCTGAGTGCAAGGGGGCTGGATATAGGTATGATGGTTTTCTTAATAAAGAAATCTTTTGTCAATTATGTAAGGGTTCCGGTCAGGTTATTGCAAAGAAGATTGAGGAAATAGTTTCTGAATTAGTGGAGATTATATAATGAATAAGGAATTACTGTTAAAACTCAGAGGTGAGCAAGCTAAGAGGGAGCGAGCCAAAAGAGATTTAATGTTATTTTCATCAAGAGTATATCCTGGATATATACAATCTTTACATCATAGATATGTAGCTAAGGTATTGGAAGATGCTATTAATGGTGGATGTAGAAAGATAGTTTTACATGAACCACCTCAGCATGGTAAGAGTTTACAGGTATCCACTATTTTTCCTACATTTTATCTTGGTCATCATCCCGATGATCCTATAATCATCACCGCATACAATGATAGTCATGCACAATCTTTTTCCCGTAAAATAAGAAATATAATTGATTCAGTAGAATATGAAAACATTTTTCCTGGTATGTCTTTAGCTAAAGACAGTAAAGCAGCTCATAGGTGGGAACTTCAGAATCATAAAGGTTCAATGATAGCTGCAGGATTAACTCAGGGAGCTATTACTGGTAAGGGAGCTATGCTCCTTATTATTGATGACCCTTATAAGAACAGGGAAGATGCTGAATCAAGATTATACAGAGAGAAATGTGAAGAGTCTTATCGTTCTACTATTAAAACCAGACTTCATTTTAATGCTATACAGGTTATGGTTATGACGAGATGGCATCAGGGAGACCTCGCAAATTATTTGATAAAGAATGAAGGATTTCAATATATAAAGTTTCCTGCACTTGCCGAGAAGGATGATATACTTAGGAGGAAAAGGGAACGACCTCTTTGGAAAGAAAAATTTCCACAGTCTATGTTACTTGAAACAAAAGAGTCGATAGGTTTATATAATTGGTTCGCTCTTTATCAGGGGGAACCGAGACCTCAGGAGGGGTTACTTTTTAAGAAACATCATTTTCAAATTATTGATAAAGCACCAAAAGGATTGAGTTGGGTTAGGTATTGGGATTTAGCAACATCTGAAAAATTATCGGCAGATAGAACAGCGAGTATAAGAGCTTGTGTTGATGAAGAAGGTAATGTTTATATGGATGCTCTTATTAAGGGACACTGGGAATGGCCAAAAGTTAGAAAAAGTATTAAAGATACAGCATTAATAGAAAGAGGAGCATTGGTAGGTATAGAAAATCAGGGAGTCCAAAAAGGTATGGTACAAGAATGCTGGGCTGATTCTGAACTTTTATCTGTAGGGATTTTAGGTATACCTTCCCCAACCTCTAAAAGAATTAGAGCAACTCCTACAGTAGCAAGAGGAGAAGCTGGTAAATTATATCTCGTTAAAGGTTTTTGGAATGAAGAGTTTATTCAGGAACATTTAGATTTTGATGTGGGGGAATATGATGATATGGTTGACGCCTCCTCCGGTTGTATGCATATGCTTGGGATGGGACATTCAGGAATAACTAATCTTGATGACCTTATTGAGTCTACCAATGTTGATGGTGAACCTCAATTTTATATTCCTGATGAATATGAGTATCAGGATGAAGTGATATCGATATTTTAAAAAGGAGAAAGGGAGATGATTGTCCAATTACTCACAGCTTTATTTATTTTGTCCTATTTTGTTTTTTCAGCTGTGACAGTATACTTTGTATTTATTGGAAAGAGAGTAGCTGATGCTCAAGATTTTATTGGAAAACTTATCTGGTGGCATGGCTGTGCTGTTATACTTGTATTGATATGTGTCTGTGTAGGAAGTTTATCTTTAATAACTGCTAATGTAATCGTTAATGCTATGTCAATTCAAGTTTTACTCTGGTAGGAGTAAATATGGGATTGTTTAATACTTTTGTTGAAAAGACCGCTTCAGCTCATGGGATACAAATTCCTTCTCTTAATATTATTCCTGGTGATTATGGGGATGATAATATTGAGAAGGATATTCAGGATTTAAGAAAATCCCGAACATGGAAATTAGCTGAGAGTCTTTTAAATTCTTTTGATACAGTAACTCTTCCCGGGGATTATAAAGCCTTTGCCCAAACCTATTCCGCTGTGGTATGGGTATATGTTGCGGGTTGGATTATTAGTTCTTCAATAGGGTCGAGAGATTTAGATATTTTCATAGGTGATAAAGAAGAACCTACTTTAATGAATGATGACCCTGCTGTGGAGTTATTGGATGAACCTAATGAGTTTGAAAGTGGTTCCGAATTAATTGAGGATTCAGTTTTATTTTTAGAAACTACCGGTAATGGATACTGGGAGAAATTTAAAGTAATAAATGGATTACCCTCAAAATTATTTAATATGGAACCTTACTTTACTGAGATGGTTGCACATCCTACTCAGAAAATTGCTGAATATCTTTATAAGCCCGATGGAGCTGGGGAACCAATTAAGTTTCCTGCGGATGAAGTAAGTCATTTTAAATATTCAAATCCAAATTCCATTTTTTATGGGCAGGGAGCGGTTCAGCCTTTACAGAATTCCATAGTGACAGAACTGTTTAGGGAATCCTATGATAAAACATTTTTCAAGAATGAAGCAAGACCTGATATAGTTCTTAAACATAATCCTGATATTTCAAAAGGAGTTTTACCTTTACAACCAGAAGCAAGAAAGAAAGTTGCTAATGATTGGTATAGAGCTTTTGGGGGTTCCCGTAGACAAAGGCTTCCTGTTCTTTTAGAATCAGGGATGGATATATCAATATTATCAGAAGCAAGAAGGGATATGGATTTCAGGGAAATGGAAAAGAGTCTCAGAGAAAGAATCTTCGGGGCTTTTGGGGTTCCTCCCGCTATGGCTGGTATATATGAATTTGCTAATTATGCAAATGCCAAAGAACAGATTAGAATATTCTGGACGGTTACTATTCCCCCGAAATGTAAAAGAATTGCCAAGACTATCACCCGAAGTATTCTTAAACCTTATAATAAGAATATGTGGTGTGAATTTGATTTAACTAATATAGCGGCTTTAGAAGAGACGGCGAAAGAACATGAGGAAAGATTATCAAGAATGTTGGAAAGGGGTGGAATAAGTCTTGGTGAGTATAGAAAGGGTAATGGCTTTAAAATAGATGAAAAGGATGAGTTTAAAGATAAGAGAGTAATGAGTCAGAATCTTATACCACTTGATGATTTTTTCATGCCCCCAGTTGATGCTGAATTTGAAGAAGAGGAAAATGAAACAGCTCCTATGGATACTATGAATCCAGGATTACCAGGTGAAACAGAACAAGGGGATGAGAAGATATAATGGCGAGACAGAGCAATAGAGTATTACAGAGGACTTATCAGAATCGTAGAATGGTTCATGATAAGAGAATGGCAAAGGCTTTCCAGGCAGCTATTATGGAAGTTTATAATACTGTTCTGAGAAATCTATCCCAGAAAGAAAAGGCTATCCCCCCCGTTAAAACTATTGCTGGTAAGATGAATCAAAAAAGTAAGGTAATATATAGGGCTATAATATCAGATGGAATGTTTACTGGATTACAAGATGTTGAAAAAGCTTATGGAAAAGATTTACCACTCGAAATAAATAAGGAAGTAAGTAGAGAGGATGTAAGTAATCTTGGACTTAGTAATGTTACTACGGCTATTCAAACAGATTCGTTTGATAAGATAAAGGATATGTCAATAAGTTTAAAGGGTTCTCTTACTAATCAGTTTAAGATTTCAGCAGGTAAACAGGAATCACTTGAAAAGTTACGAGGTAGAATAAAAGAACATGCTAAGACTTCTTTATCAAGGGCTAATAGAATAGCACAGACAGAAACAACAAGAGCTTTCAATGCCGGGACTTTAGAAGGATATAAAAAGAGTACTGTAGTAGCTAAAAAAGAATGGTTAACCAATATGGCAGGCAATCCAAGAACTTTTGATGGCGGTGAATTTTCTCATGTAGCGGCTAATGAAGAGAAAGTAAATGTTGATAAACCTTTCATGGATACCGGGGAACCTATGATGCATCCTGGTGACCCTTCTGGTTCTGCTGGTAATGTTGTAAATTGCCACTGTTCGATGCAACCTGTAATAGGAAAGATAGCATGATAAAAATCAAAAAGAAAAAAATTGACCTCGGACTTTATAAGTTAAAAGTGTCTAAACCTGAAATTCAACCAGGTGAATCTGAAAGTGATTGGATGTCTCGTTGTATTCCGATAGTAGTAAACGAAGGTAAATCTCAGGATGCGGCTGTAGCTCAATGTTCTTCTGTGTTTCAGAATAAGGTAGATAAGAGATTAGATATTAAAAGGAATCCTTCTATGTGGGATATATCAAATGCTATTGATAGTGTCATTAGAACTGATAATAAAAATATTTCTAAATGGGTGTCTGAAGTATATCCTGTAAAATATCCGAGTGGGAATGTTATTATTCAGGTAAGTGAAAAAGGTAAGGGAGAAAAATTCTTTCAACATTCTTATATATATAAGGATGGTAACGCTACTATTTCCTCTGATAAATTTGAGGTTGAAAGTACTTACGCTATTAAAAAATTTAATGAGACTAATACAAAATTTGAATATTCTATATACAAAGCTCCAGATGATGATGAGATTGATGGGATAGAAATTAAAAAAGGAGATGAACTTCAGTTTGTACTTGGAGTAGTTTTGGAACCGGAAGAAATTGATGCTACCATTACTGATAAATCTGTTGGTGATATTTATTCTGAAGATGAGGTAAGAAAAGCAGCTCATCATTTTATGATAGAATCAAGAGGTAATGGAAATGACTTTATGCATTCTATGAAAGATAGTAATAAACTAAAAATAGTTGAGTCATTTGTTGCTCCTGTTGATATGAATATAAATAGTCAGCCAGTTAAGAAAGGAACTTGGCTTATGGGTTCTTTAATATTTGATAAAAAAATATGGGATGCAATTAAAAAAGGAGAGATAACTGGCTACTCTATTGGTGGGATTTCGAGAGCAAAATTTGAGGAAATAGAAGTTTAAAAGAAGTGTGTAGCTAAGGTATTAATATTTTAATGAATGGAAGGAAGGTGTTTTAAGTGGCTAAAATAAGGTTGAGGAGATTATTTGAAATCAAACCTCAGCACGTTTCATTAGTAGATAGAGCAGCTAATAAGAGGGTATTTTTAATTGAAAAAAGAGAAGGGGGTGTAAGTATGGATGAATTAAAACCTGTTCTTGAAAAGATTGAGAGTGTTTTAAATGAGATGAGTGGTAAGATAGAACCTAAGAAATCTACATTTGAAGAAAGTATAATTGACATTCTCGAATATGAAGAACTGGAAAAAGCCGGAGCTAAATTTTCAAAAGCTACTATGGCACAACTTAAATCTCTTAGGGATTCAATTACTAAACTTCTTGGAGATGGTACTGAGAAGAAAGATGATGAAGAAGAGAAAGATAAGGATATTAAGAAGTCAGAAGTGGATGTTGGGGATTTAATTAAATCAGTTTTTGATAAGAAGGAGAAATAATTATGGGAATGAAAATGAATTTAAGTCATGTGGAAGTTGAGGAATTAACTAAACATATTTCCGATGCTTATGATGCTCGGCAAAATAAAGAGACAGCTGTTGAGATTCGCAAAAGGGAAATAGCAGAAGAGGTGAGAGATGCTATTCGTAAATCAGCTGGTGGGGGTTTTCCTTTCGTACAGCCTACGAATCCTCTTGATATAGTTACCATTGAAAAGGCTATTACCTGTCCTTCAGATTCCACCGAGTATATCGATATTTACAAAAAGGTTCAGGAGTTTAATGATGACCTTTATACATTAATTTCAATTCTTAAAGTTCATCCTTCTCAGCTTAGAACATTTCCGCAGTTGGAAAAAAGATGGAGTGAGCTTGCTAAAGCTCTTAATACTCAAGATGCTGGCTCCGGGCTTGAATGGATTCCTACTGGATATTCAAGCCAGATGATAGAGTTTATTGAACTTGCCGCAATAGTTTCTACCAAGTTTAATACTATTACGATGCCAACTCCTTCGTATATCTATCCGACGAGTCTAACGCCACCGGTGGCATATATAGGTGGGGAATCCACTACGGACTCTCCTGCGATGTTTACAACTTCTACTCCGGGAACTAGTAATATTACATTCACGGCTAAAAAGATTGTTGTAAATGTGCCTGTGAGTGATGAGATGGTTGAGGATTCAATTATTGCAATGCTTCCATTTATTCGTAAGTCTCTTCCGAAAGCTTTGGCGAGAGCGATAGATATTGCCATTATCAATGGTGATATTTCTACAACTCATATGGATACAGGCTATACAGTAGCTACTAAGGATGTCCGAAGACTTTGGAATGGTTTACGTAAGATTGTTGCTGATGCTACCACAGCTCTTAGTACTAAGAAGGATTTTACTACTTGGACAACTGCTCTGGGTTTAGCTCTTATGACTGACCTCCAGGATGAAATGGGTGTTTATGGAATTATGGAAGCTGATTTAATGTGGCTTGTTAATACCAGTCAATATCGTAAGATGGTTTCTCTTGATGAAGTTCGGACTGTTGATAAATTTGGGGCGAGAGCTACTATTAATAATGGAGTTATTAACGGTATTGATGGTATCGAAATTATAAAGACTGAGGACTTAAAGGAAAATGTTAATGCTTCCGGTGTTTATGATGGAACAACTACTACTATGTCTCAAATGCTTCTTGTTAATAAGAAAGCTTTCTGGAATGGTGTTCGTAGAGAAATGACTCTTGACTTTGAAAAGCAACCCCTTACTGGTAATCAGTATATGGTTGCTTCTACACGAAGGGCTTTCCGGGCAATTTATGATACAGGATCTGAACCAGTTGTTGGTTGGGGATACAATATCACAAAATAAATTATAATGATTCGGGGGAGCAGGAGGATACTCCAATGACCGTTAACGGTACATTACAACAAGTCCCCTGAACAAACAAAGGAATATATCATGGCAGGATTTCGACATGCAGAAACATTAAATAATGGTATGAGTGAAGTGATGAAAACAGCGGGACCGGGATTTAATCTTGATTTTGAAAGGAAACTCAGGTTCTCTTCTCAGGGTTCTACTATTCATCCTGTTAGTAATATGGAAAATGTGACTGATTGGGACATTGAAAATGCGTCTAATTTTAATGCATCAGATGATGCCACTGATGAGCGAAGTGGCTCGAACTGTATAGCATTTCAAGATGTAACTTCTACTAAGGGGAATTTTGTTACACTTAATGATGGTCATCGTCCTGATGATGAGGATTGGACTGAATTCTATTGGATGTGTTTTTGGGTTCATGATGAGACAGGGGCAAGAACTGCCGGTGAGTATACATTCCAGATTCGTAATAATGGTTCATGGGCTACAGCTCTTAGTCTTCCTTTGGTATCTAATGTTGATATGTATGAGCTTTTATGTGTTGATATTTCAGACGTTGACCGTGCTCATGTAGATGGTTTTCGTTTTGTTAATCAAAGGGGAACTGGTTCATCCGAGAAAGTCTTTATAGATAATATCTTTGTTACCGATTTAATTACTGGTAATGGGGATGATACTCAGGTTGCTACCGGCCCGGTGATTGGCCCGGTAAGAGTATTTCCCGTAGAGACCGGACAGACTATCGTTCCAGGTACATGTGTTACGTGGGGTGCTATTGGAGTAAAGGCTGGTACTGCTGCTGATGTTCCTATTATGGGAATTGCTTGCCAAAATGAACCTTTAATAAGTACAGTAGCATCTGACACAGCTCTTAAAGAAGTATTGGTAGCTTGTGAAGGTTCAGTGGTATGGCTTAGAAATGATGATACAGGGATGGCTATTGGAGAAGGAGCTAAACTTCATACAAATGAACTTATTGTTGCTAAATCTGCTGGAAGTGCAGCATCTGGTGGTGAACAGGCATTTGCTTATTCTTTGGAAACTTCTACTACTACGGCCTGGGCAAAAGGTGATACTGCCTATCAATTAACTACAATACCAACTGAGAATTAATTTTAATCGAGGAATTGGGGGATAGGTTTTGGGGGAATCTTTTGACCAGAGGTGGGTTCTTTTTCCTTTCCTCCAATCCTCTTAAAAAGGAAGGAAATAATGGAGATTACCTTTTTAGGAAAAACAGGTGGAGATAATTCCTATTCGAGTTTTGACCCAGAAACACAAACCAAAATTAAGTTTTTGAGTGGTGAGCGAAAAGATATTCTGGATTCGATAGCTAACAGATTAATAGAGACTATGCCTGAATTGTTTGGGGTATCCATTAACTCGATAAGGAAAGCAAGGGGGGAGAAGATTTTGAGGATTCCTTCTTCTAAACCCAAAGAGAAAGTTTCTGAAAAGATTACCCATCCTGCTATTAAAGCATTAAAGAAAGTAGCAAAGAAAGTTGCCAAAGGAAAAAGTGAATGAGTGATTTAAAACCGGAGGTAAGAAATGGCTGATGTAAGTGCAAATACTGTTGCAACAAGCAATGCTATAATTAAGTTGACTCAGTTAACCGCTGCTTCTACTGCGACAGGCGCAATAATTTTGAAACATATAAGTGACTCCTCATTAATATATGCAAATGTTTTATTTGCTGTTACGATTGCTTCTATTGATACCAGCGTAGATGTGATTGTACAAGGCTCATTAGATAATGTTAATTGGTTTAATCTTGATGAGGATGAGGGGGTTGAGCAGTATACTTCTAATGGTACATATGGAATTCGCTATGAGGGAAGAGGTGAGATTTTATACATTAGATTATATTGTGATGATGAAGTTGGAGGTACAGGAGTAACAGTAGATTCAAAAGCTAAGATATATGGTAAACCTCTTAGTACAGTATCATGAGGAGGTGAAGTTCTATGACCGTTGAAGGCTATAAATTGATGAAGCAGGGAAAAATTAAAACCTTTACTCAGCTTACAGCTGCAGGAACTACTGAAGCTGTAAAGGTAATTTCAATCAAGAACTTCGCTTATCAGTATACGATTGCGGCTATTAATACCAGTGTAGATGTAAGAGTTGAAGGAAGTCTTGATAACTCTAACTGGTTTAATCTCGATATTGATGATACTGATACAACACAAACATCAAATGGTACTTATGCTTTCCAGTATGATGGAGACGGAGAAATTGCTTTTACAAGATTCTATTTTGTCTCTGAGGTTGGGGGAATAACAGCTACCATTGATGTTATTATAATGATGGGAGGGACTGCCATATGAAATTTTTAAATCGGACAGCAGCAATAGGCGAGAATACGGCTAATAATAGATTTGATTCGAGTAAAGTAATATCTAATGCTGATGGTTCAGTGTTGGAACGTCTTGAAACTTTACAGCAGGAGAGTTCTCCTCTTGCTGATTTTGTACTGATTGATAGAGATGATTTTGATGTAGCAGATGTAGATGCTAATACCGACCGTTGGAATATAGGATATATTCTTGGCACTGGTTCTGAGGGTGGTGGTGCTGATATTAATACAACTACATCAGGAAAGATGATGGTAGAGGTTGACCCTGATGCTACTCCTACTGAAGCTAATTATGGAGTTTCTTTAGCGGTTCCTGTTTATGGTGATTGTTGGCAGATTACAGTTGATATGGATGCTACTTGGGGAACAATGGGAGCAAATGGCTGTAAAGCAGGATTTCTTATTAATAAAACAACTACTATTGACAATGACCAGAATCAGCTTGCAATCTTTAGGGAGAAAAGTACTACTGTTGATAGGATAGGAGTTGGGGGAAAGCTTAATAACGCAGCTGTAACTCAGACTAATGCCGCTATAACAGATAATGCTCTTGCATGGAAAATAGAGAGATGGGATGAAACATACCGTTTCTATTATTCATTAACAGGTTCTGGTTCTTATAACTGGGTATTACATACTCAGGTGGAGGATGCTAATAACTACCTTACGAATGAGATAGGAGTATTTTTCTGGGTATTTTCTAAAGGCTCCACAACTGCTGAAACTATTGTTGGTGATTATGATAATTTTAAGTTGTATGCCGGAGCAGGTGGCGGCGGTCAATATATATCCGGGGATTATGATTCTTCATGGGTTACTGATGATGTTGATGGTAATGTTTTTGAGAGATTGGAAGCTCTTCAGAGCGACGTCACAGCTATTGAAGTTGATACAACTTCTATTATATCTGATATACTTGTAATGGATTCAGATATAATGAGTGATTTAGAAACTCTTAAATCTGATTTAGTTGTTCTTGATGCAATTGTTGATACACTCGTGACAGATGAATTAACTCATTATACTGATGTAGAAAGCGATTTAACTGCTGTTGAAAAAGATACCACTTCTATTATATCAGATATACTTATAATGGATTCAGATATAATGAGTGATTTAGAAACTCTTAAATCTGATTTAGTTGTTCTTGATGCAATTGTTGATACTTTAGTATCCGATGAATTAACTCATTATACAGATTTGGAATCAGACCTTACAGCTATTGAGACAGACACTACTACTATTATCTCTGACATCTTGGTTATGGATTCTGATATTATGAGTGATTTAGAAACTATTGCTTCTGACCTGATAGCTTTTAATACTGCTCTCCAATCTGATTTAACTTCTATCGAAACAGATACTACTGCTATTATCTCTGACATCTTGGTTATGGATTCAGATATAATGTCAGATTTGGAAACCCTTAAGTCTGATTTAGTAGTTGCTGATGAGGTTATTGATACGATTGAAACTTATATATCTGATATGAGAGCCTCAGTAGGAATCTTTCATGAACAGGCTGATGCTACTATTAATGTTACTTTTTCCGATGGAGCTGTAGATATTTTTGATTTAAACATTGCTAATACAAGATATCTTGTTAGAGATTTATATCTTAAATGTACAGACCCTGGTACGGCTACTATTACTGTTTCTCTTGAAAAACTTATTAATGGTACTCCTGTTGTAGTGGATACTTTTGCTATTAATAATGGAAACTTTGCAACATACTTTGGGTTACATGATATGTTTGGAACTGGTGAGATAGCAGGAGATGATATTCATATTTTTGTCCAGTCAGGTTCCGATGTAGCGGAAACAGTTATAGGGCAATACTCTCATGCTAAGACTCTTGTATAAGGTAAATAATGTCTAATAATTTAAACGTAACATTCCCGATTAAAAAAGTTATAGTCTGGGGGGCAATGTCTATTATGCCCCCTGACTGGACTGTGTTAGAAAGAGTAGTTAAGGAAAGAAAAGTTAAGAAAGTAGTTGAGTTTGGTTCCGGAGTGTCTACTCAGCTATTTGATAAGTTGGGAATTCAGGTAGAGTCTTATGAAACAAATATAAAATGGGTAGAACATGCAAGGATGATAGCTCCTCATGCTGATGTAAGAATATGGGATGGTGAATTATTACCGGATATAGAAGGTGATATGGTTTTGATAGATGCTCCCCATGGTGGTATCAATAGAGAAGTATCCTATAAATCTGTTTATCTGAGTGGTATTCCTATCGTAGCTTGTCATGATGTAAAGAGACCTGAGGACTTTCAGTGGATAGAAAAGTACTTTGGGGATTGGAGAATCATTGATGGGGTATTAAATCCTATAGGTTTATTAGTTTTGGAGAGAGAATGAAGATAGCACACTTTGCAGCTTTTGCTCCTCATGGTTCTGGACAATATGAGACCGTAAGGGATTTGATAAAGGCTGAAAGACAAATAGGATTAGAGGCTGAGTTTATTGATTATGGTTTTAAAGGTTCTAATCATAGCAGAATAAATTTAAAGGATGACCATATTAAAACAGTGCATCCTGATTATGCAAAAGAGGCTGACGTACTATTCAGGCATTCTGCTATTCCTAAGAGTATAGAGAAAGCATTACAGAAACCTATAGTATTATTTATGCATGGTAGACCTGAAAGTACTTTCTTGATTGGATTACAAGAAGGTAAGCAGATAGTTAAAACTATATTTGTGGAAACTACTAATTCATTATATAAAGGATTTGTAACTTTCTGGCAGGAATATTTGTATTACTGGAATGCTATGATACCGACAGATAAGATTTATTATATACCGGCTCCAGTAGATTTAGATAGATATAATCCAGATGGTAAAAAGCATGAGTTTAGAAAGTTTGGTAATCCTAATGTTATGATAGCTGATTTATGGAGGAAAGATGAATCCCCTTTTAATATAATTTTTGCGGTTAAGAGATTTAAAGAGAGATTCTGTCCTGATACTAAACTACATATATATGGACTTCCAAAAGGAGGAGATAATAGAACCTTTTTAGCTAAGATGATGAACAATGGAAGTGATATTTTTGGAGACTTTACCGGACCAATTGCAGGATTAGATAAAGTATATCGGTCAGCTGATATGCTTGTTACTCCTCATATGATAGCTACAAGAACTGTACGAGAGGCTCTTGCTTCTGGGCTTCCAATAGTAGCCGGTTTAGGAAATAGATATACACCATTTACGGGAAATTCAAAAAATATAGATAATTTTTCGGAAGCTATAATTAAAGCTTGGCATCATTGTAATAATAATAATTGGAAAATTGAAGCAAGGAAGAAAGCTGAGAAAGAATTTAATTTAAAACAAACCGGTGAAGCTATAAAGAATTTACTTGAGGAAAAGATATTATGAAATTATGTATGGTATATACTCTTGATGATAATAAACTTCGTTCGGATTCTTACTGTTCTATATTCAGGAATATGTTTGATGCTTTAATTAAGAGGTTTGATTCTATACAGCATATTAATAATAATTGTTCTGCTCAGGATATTGATGCTGATATAGTTTTCTTTTTCGACCCCCATGCTACTCATCATATTCAGATAGATGGAATAGAAAAACATGATGCAATTAAAATGTCTTATTGGAATGATATGCACCAGAAAGAAGTTGAGGGAATATATAAGAGTTCAGGAAAGCGTATACACAAACTTGGAAGAGAACAGAGAGCGCAAAGGGCAAGGGATAGGGGTATTGATTATATAGTTACTTCCGTTAAATATGCATTTTTTGAATACTTCAATCAATACTTTGGAAATGATATAAGTAGATTATTACTTTATTTTCCCCATGCCCCCGCTTTCCAAAAGGTTTTTATTCCATTTAATATGAGAAAACATAAAGTTCTTGGTAGTGGGGCAACATGGGGGGCAAAGGAGATGAAGTCTTATAACTTCAGGAAATGGGCTTTTCAACAACCTTATATCTATCAGATTGACCATTGTGTTCATAATGATAAAGTTCCAAAGGGAAAAGATTATATTAAATTTTTATCCCATTTTACTGGAGTACTTGCTTTAAGCTCTCCTTTTCCAGTACCAAAATATATGGAAGTTCCATTTGCCGGATGTGTAACTTTTGCTGAATATCATAAAGAATATGAAGAACTCGGGTTCAGAGATATGGAATCATGTATCTATGTTAACAAACAGAATTTTAAAGAAAGAATAATGGAGTTTTTAAATAGTAAGGATTTAAGTTCTTATAGAGATATTGCTAACCAAGGTAGAATGTTAGTAGAACAAAATTATACAGCAAAACATTTTGCGGATTTTATATATAGAAAAGCAGAGGAGGTATTATGTCATATAATACAACCGCAACAGCAGAAGGAATTGTTGGGCAGTCTATAACTCAGGCTCTTCTTGATGTAGCTAAAAGTTATTTGGATACTTATTCAGAATACAGATGGGCTTCAACTTCTATCACTGAAACCTTTTCAGGTGATAATCAGGGATGGATACAACTTCGTTCTCCTATTATTACTATAACTTCTCTGACTATGGATGATGTTTCTAAAACTGAGGATACTGATTTTGAGGTAAGGAAGATTGAAGGAGTTTTAAAAGTATTCTCAGGCACCCCATTTGGACATGATAATATTGTAATTATTTATACTTATGGTTGGCAGGATTCAGATTCTAATAATTTCCATAAGAACACTATTGGTATAGTAAAGATGGTAGAGGCTCAGGTTGCTTTATATTTGAAAAAAAATCCTTTAAGATTATTAGATATAGGGGTTGAGGGGGTTACTTTAAAATTTGATGATAATCATATTCAACAACTTTTAAATCCTTTACCAAAAACAATTACTTTTACAGTTCTTGGCGGAGCAGAGTTATTAACTCCTTTGGGGTAATCTTTATGATAGAGAGTTTATTATGTGAGACTTGTAATATCCTTCGAAGGCAGGAAGGTACGAGAGATGGGGATGGTTGGGATGATTATACTTATAATCTTGAATCTGAGAGTAAATGCCTGATGCTTTCAAACATAGGTAATAGGCAAGAGACAGAAACTAATAGAGATATAGTTATTAATAGAATTCTCTATATAACCGATGAGATAAAGGAGGTGGATAGGATAGTATATGAAGGTTACGAATATAGAATAATTCCAAACGGAGTTGAGGAACAAAAAGACTTATTATCCGGGACTGTTCAATTTTATAGAGTGGGAATTGAGAAAGAAAGAGTATATCCCGGTGAGACTGTCGAAATCAAGTAAGGAGGTTATTATGGGGCAAAGGATGAATATGGCAAAGGCTCTTGCGGCTGGGACTCTTTTAGGCAGAGAATTGGAAACGGCTTTGGCTAATCCTATTGTTATTTCAATGTCTAAAAGTATTCAGGATGAAGCAAAAGTCATAACCAAGAAGAGAAAGGTGGGCAAAGATGGCTGATGAACTTGCTGTCATCAATATGGTAAATCCTCCTGGTACCGGTCCGATTATTAGAATAGATCAAGGGGCTGGAGCAGGAGCGGCTATTGATAGCATAACATTTAATACTGGAGGGTCTGAATTTTTTTCAGTAGACTCCAATGGATTACCAGACCCCGGAGGTGGTCAATCTAAGCGTTCAGTTACAATTCATTATGGAGATTTACCTGCTAATGCTGATGCTCTTGAACCATTTATTTATCGTTGGGAAAAGGCGGTAACGATAACGAATGTATATATTGCAACTAATACCACTGTTGCTGCAGATGCAATAAATTTCAACACTCTCGTTTTGACTAATAAAACGAGTGATGCCGCAATCGTTACATATTCTACAGCCCCTGGATTTGCTCAGAATGTATGGACAACAATGGGTGCTGTAACTAATCCAGATATTGTTGCTGGGACAAGTTCTTATTGTTATTTGGTTCCTACAAAAACAGTCAATGGCACAGCAGTTCTTGGTTTAACATTAAGAATTGAATTCACATTAGCATGATAAAGGAGGTGAAGTTATATGGGAGCAACACCAATGATTTATAGTGATACGAGTATGGGCAATGGTCCGCTTTACATTTTTGATGTTAATTCTGGAAGGGACATTTTAGCTGCTTACGATGATGGGATAGAAGTATTTGCTATTATGAGTGATGGTTTTATGAGAGGAGTTTCGGGATGGAATACTCGTGAGACTGGAATTGGTATAGGAGATATTGCTGCAAATGGGGATGATGATGGTAAAACTTTTCCTCTTTTACGATGTAAGCATGATGTAACTATTACAGATGTTAATGTGGGATTAGATGCTGCAGCTGCTACGAATGGTACTAATTATGTAACTATTTATTTGGAGCAGACTGGAAATGATACCGATTTAGGAACGTTGACTACATCTTCTACTGGTTTTACTATTCATGTTCCGAGGGCTATTACCATTGCTACTACCAATGACACTAATAAATTGAAAGCTGGTGATACATTAAATTTAAGAACTACTCAGACGTCAAGTGGAGTGGCACTGACTGGGATGAATGTTTCCGTTAGTTTTACTATTGACCAACCTAATGCTACTGCTGGGACAGCTACTGATAATGTTTTTAGGATTATAAACGATATTGGAACTACTGGTAAGTTTGGGGCTAATGCTATTCAGAGGGATTTCCTTTCTGTTAGAAATAATGGTAATGAGAAACTTCGTATTGATAGTGCCGGAGTGATGCATGGTGATACTGCTGACCAATATTATTATCAGGTTTGTTCTGTAGGACAGTTAGTTACTGGTGATAGTGCTACAAAGATTTCTCCTTTATGGGCTCCTCATTCTACTGTCAATATTGTAGGGGCTTATATAGGAGCAGCGGATACTGTTACTATTGCTGATAATACTAATTATTGGCAGCTGAAATTAACCGATGCAACAAGTATTCTTGCTGATACTTATATTGAGGGACCGAGTGTAGGAGGAACAGCATTAACTAAGGGATATCTGTATGATATGGGTGACATTAATCCATTACACGGGGAAATAACCAGTTCAGAAAAAATCTGTCTTGAATATTTACAAGCTGGTACTGGTTCCACAATTAATGGCTTAACGGTTGTTCTGGTCTATCAGAAGAAGGCATAAATGATTCTTGATGTGGAAAAAGCATTTGTTGATTATCTGGTTACTAATATGAATTCCGTAGTTGGTCATGGTAACTCTTCCGTAACAATATTTAGAAGGAAGTTTCCTGACGATACTAAATCAGAAGGGGTAACTATATTTGCAGAGTTGAGAGAAGCTCATGAATCTATTGATGAGTTAGAACTTATCGGTATAAGAATAACTACAAGAGCGCATAAAGAGTATAAAGCCTTTCGTTTGATTCAGAATGTAGATTCTATTCTTGATAAATATGTAGAGAAAAATCTCAATGATAGTTATCAACTTATGACTTGTAATCGTAATGCCGGACCAAATGCTTTTTCTGGTTTTAATGATAATTTATATTATGAAACTGCTTTCTACCAGATTAAAGTGAGATACAGGGGGAATGATGCCTGAACCTGTTTTAGATATTGTTATAGAACCTGATGACCAGCTTCAAGCTTTCTTTAAATCTATGGATAAGTTTGAAGATAATCCTAAAATTAATCAGGCTATGGTAGATGCTTCTCAGGTAACTCTTGCTACTGCTCAACAAAATCTTACCTCGATGGTTTATCAAAAAGCAGAAGGATGGTATAGAAGGAAGGCTGGAGCTGGATTGAGAGGAAAAACAGTTGCTTCAGGGCAACCAGGAAGTTCATTAAAGAAAGTGAGGAAAGAAGGAGAAACTTTAATATCAGGGGTTTCTTCAGAATTAGAATATGCTAAATATGTTCATTTTGGAACCGGAGTAAAAGCTGGAAAAGGAAGTTCAAAAACCAGATGGATATTTAAGGATGAGGATGGAATATTTCGAGTAGGAGTTTCTCAGGAACCAAAACCTTATCTCACTAATGCTTTACAAACAACTAAAAAAGTTTTTATGAGTATTTTAAAAAGAGCAATGGGTTTTTAAAACAAAGGGGGATTATATGGCTGTTGTAACGATAACAAGTACCAATACAGAATTTGGCTCTTGCCAAGTTACTTTTGGAGGTACTGATTTAGGGGCTTTTCAAGGGGGAGTAAATACGCTTTATGAAATTACTTATAAGGAGGTAATGGCTGACCAACTTTCCTCCCCTCTAAAATCCTTTATATTAACAGAAACATTTGTAATGACTGTTAATATGCTGGAAGTAACTTTGGCTGTTCTTCAGACGGTGATGCCTTCGGGAACTTATCTTAGCACCGGAGGAGCTGCAATTTGGGTTGGTGGTGGTCAGCTTGTGGCGGGGGATTACCAACAAACTATTCTAACTCCTATTTCAGATGGTTCAGCTACCATCACTTCAGACGATAACAAAAAAGTTACTATTCATAAAGCTCTTGCAAAAATTCAATATGCGAAAGCTTATGATAGGGAGAATGAGAGAATAGTTCCTGTAGAATTTCATGCTTATGCTGATACTACAAAGGCTGCCGGTCGTCAGTTATTTTTACTTGGTGACTCAACTGCAGTTTAAAGGTTATTTTAAAACTTAAATTTAAAGGAGATGAAAAAAATGCAGAAGGCGAAAAAAGAACCCACATCTGAGAAAGTTAAAACAAAAGAAGAGATAGTTGAAACTCCTTCCGAGATTACTGCTGGAAAAGATTGGATTAGAAGAACTCAGGAATCTAAACTTTTATCATTACCTTCCGGAGTTGTAATTAAAATTAAAAAGAATTTATCTTTACTTGATTGTGCTTTTTCAGGGTATCTCCCGATGGCTCTTATTAAGAAGGCGATGAATCTATTTGGTGAAACTGATGATAGTAAAGAAGTGGATTGGACGGATTTGGGAGATGAAGAGATAACGGGTTTTAATACTGTTCTCGAAAGAATTGCTGTTCATTCTGTAATTGAACCTAAGTTATCTATGGAGGAAAAAGAGGATTGTATTCTTGTTTCTCAAATTCCTAAAGAAGATTTATTGGCTATATTCAGTTCCTTTAATTTAGAGAAGGCTGGAGAAGAAACCAAATCCTTTCGTACAGAATGATAATTATGTAATAATACTCGATGCTTTGGGGAATAGGTATGGAAAACTTCCTTCGGAAATAATAGGAATTGAGAAAGGATTAAAGGCTTTTGTATTTGACTCATCTATATTATATAGAGCTAATAAGTTACAAGAGAAAGAAATGGATGAGAAAAAAGAAGAGAAAAAAGAGGGTGGTGTGATAAAAGGATGGGATTCTTTAGTAGCTATGCAGAACGATGCTGATAGAATGAGGAGTAGTTAATGGCTGATGTTGTAGCTGGAAATCTTATTGTAAATTTAAAAGCTAAACTTGGTGACTTTAAGAAGCAGATGAAAGAAGCTCATGGTAGTATGGGGAATCTTACCAAGAGTTTTGAAAAAGGAAGAGCTTCTGTTAATAAATTCGGGAAGAGATTTGCTATTGTGGGAGGGGCTGTTGCAGGGGCGCTTTTAGTAATGACTAAGAGGGCAGCTACTTTTGCGGATAATATTGATAAGATGTCTAAAAGAACCGGGATAGGTGCTAAGGCTCTTACCGGATTAGCTTTTGCTGCTGAAAGGTCTGGAGCAAATATAGCAGCTTTGGAAGGGGGTATAAGAAGATTACAAAGGAATTTATCCGATGCCGATGCTGGACTGGAAACTTCAGAAAGAGCTTTTCGACAATTAAATATTGAGATTAAAAAGTCTGATGGTTCCTTACGAGATGCTATAGATGTAATGTTTGAATTTGCAGATAAAACAAAGGATATGACTGACTCCTCGAAGAAAGCAGCTTTGGCTCAAGAATTATTTGGTAGGGGAGGTACAGCTTTAATTCCAATGTTTAAAGAAGGTAGTGAAGGAATAAAAGCTCTTACTGATGAAGCTGAAAGGTATGGAATTGTTCTTACCGATTTGCAAGCTAAACAAGGAGCTGATTTTATAGATGCTTTAACTAATATGAAATCAGCTTTTCAGGGATTAAGTATAACTATTACAAATGATGTTATGCCGGTATTCACTAATTTGTTTAATGGCATTGCAAAGGCTGTTCCAGAATTAGGAAAAGTTTTTAAACGAAATTCTGAGAATATAAAAACATGGTCAATAAATGCTTTATTCAGTATAAAAAATGTATTTGACGGTTGGATTATGCTTACGAAGCTTCTTGATGATTCTGCTGATTTTTGGGTTACTACTTTTACAAAATTATGGGTAAGATTATCTAATTCTACAAAAAGGTTTCCACAGTTTGCAGGAATGACTTTTAAAGAAATTGATAATTTAATAGATAATTCTGTTCAAGCAAATAAAAGTGGTATTGATAAAATGTTTGATGCATGGGTTGATCTTACTTCTAATTTAGAAGGGGTTTTTGTAGATATAGAGGACGGTTATGAAACACATATAAAAAATATGAATAAAACCTCTGGTGCTTTTCAGGGAATAGTGGGGGAAGGAATTTCTCCGGCTCGAAGAGAAATGGGAAGGTTGGGTGCTCAAGTTGCTTTTAGAAGTTTTGCTTTAGGAGTTGAAACGAAAGCAAAGGAAATAGGAGCACCAGGAAAAGAAGTCGGGGGTTTACTTAGTGACCAATTTGAAGAAACTTTTAAAAAGTTAGAAAAATCTTCCAGTAGAACTTTTAAAGATATAAGAGAAAATTCACTTTGGGAAATGAGGAGAGTTTCAACTTGGTTTAATAAAGATGTTATGGTAGGTGGTTGGCAGAATGCTTTTAGGAATCTCAGAAATAATGCCAATGATGCTTTTCATAATCTTGCTGCTGAAATAATTACTAATTTAAGTGAGAAGGTATTTTTTAGTATTGGTGTAAATTTGGTTAGTTCTTTATATACAAGTTTTAAAGATTGGGTTTTAAGTCCAATAACAAAAGCTTGGGTTTTGGTGTTTAATAAGATGTTTGAGCTATCAAAAGCTTTATATAATTCTCTTAAAGGTTGGGTTTTAAATCCAGTAACAAAAGCATGGGTTGAAGTTTTTAATAAGATGTTTGAACTATCAAAAGCTTTATATACAAGTCTTAAAGATTGGGTTTTAAACCCAGTAACAAAAGCATGGATTGAAGTTTTTAATAAACTATTTACCATTTCAAAAGCATTATATACAAGTCTTAAAGATTGGGTTTTAAACCCAGTAACAAAAGAATGGGTAAAAGTTTTTAATAAAATGTTTGGATTATCAAAAGCATTATATACAAGTCTTAAAGATTGGGTTTTAAATCCAGTAACAAAAGAATGGGTAGAAGTTTTTAATAAACTATTTACCATTTCAAAAGCTTTATATAATTCCCTTAAAGATTGGGTTTTAAATCCAGCAACTAAGATATTGGTGGCTGTTTTTACTGATTTATTTACTTTATCAACAGCTTTATATAATTCTCTCAAAGCATGGGTAGAAACACCTGCAGTACAGAGATGGGTAGATGTTTTTCTTAAATTATATAATTTATCAAGTCAACTTTATGATGAATTAAAAGCTTGGGCTCAAGATTCAGCTACTAAAGTATGGGTAGATGTTTTTCTTAAATTATATAATTTATCAGGTCAACTTTATGATGAGTTAAAAGCTTGGGCTCAAGATTCAGTTACTAAGATATGGGTAG
>SDBU01000427.1_pt1 | contig 59325 bp, 57 predicted proteins | sample 2277071 | NCBI WGS metagenome assembly SDBU01 (sample SAMN10397929, study PRJNA504765) | marine sediment metagenome | isolation source: marine sediment core GS08_GC12, 126 cmbsf | place: Arctic Ocean: Gakkel Ridge, Loki's castle | collected 2008 | reverse complement strand
TTTCATGTACAAGCTACAAATCCACAAGACCCAAGCACATCAATTTTTTACGGAATCATTAGTAACTCATTCCGCATTCCCAAAGATGCTCCATGGGGCTCTAAGATACCAACGTTAGCATAGAATTTGCTAAGGTTATTATGCAAGAAGTCTTTGATAAATACATAAATTACCTTGAGGCGGAGCGGAATGTTTCGCCTTATACCGTGCGTAACTACACCACCGACCTGCTGGGCTTCTTTCAGTTTCTTAGAGATGAGGGAATTTCTTCTCTGAACGAAGTGGATAGGCATACCCTGCGTGATTACCTGTCTCAGCTTATGGAGCAAGGCTTCGTCAAGGCGAGTATTGCTCGCAAGCTGTCGGCGATTCGCTCCTTCTACCGCTACCTGCTACGAGAAGAAATGATAGCCACCAGTCCGGTAGCAACTACTTCTTCACCCAAGCTGGACAAGCGGTTACCCTCGTTCCTTACCATAGACGAGATGAACCGACTGTTAGAAGCCCCCGATTTATCCACGCCACAGGGACAGCGTGACCGGGCTATAATGGAACTACTTTATGCCGCTGGTCTCAGAGTAAGTGAGCTGGTAAACCTGAATCTGGAGCAGGTCGACCTTGAAAGCCGCGAAATACGAGTCTGGGGGAAGGGGTCTAAGGAGCGGATGGTACTTATGGGTATACCAGCCGCTAACGCTCTGACTACTTACCTTAGTCAGGGCAGACTTAAGCTCCTGGGCGAAAAAAAGAGCAACGCCCTGTTTCTTAATCGCTATGGGCGACGCCTCACCGAACGGAGAGTGCAGAGGATATTAGAAAAATCTGCTATTATAGCTAATATAGGCAAGAGGGTTCATCCCCATATGTTGCGCCATACCTTTGCCACCCATTTGCTCGATGGGGGAGCTGATTTAAGGGTGGTTCAAGAGCTTCTGGGGCATGCCAGTCTATCTTCTACCCAGATTTATACTCATGTGAGTAAAAGCCAGGCAAGAAAGGTATATCTATCAGCTCACCCGATGGCGCGAGGGAAGGATAACAAACTTGAAAATAGGTAATCGGTTGCAAAAGCTGCGCCAAAAACTGGCGGAAAAAGAGATTGATGCTATCCTCATCTCTCAGCCAGAGAATAGGCGTTACCTTTCTGGCTTTGATGGCTCGGCTGGTTTCCTGTTAATTACGCCACAAAATACAATTTTAGCTACTGACTTTCGTTACATAGAACAAGCCAAAGGACAAGCCCCCGACTACGAGATTTTCCAGATAACTAATGGCATACCAGACTGGTTTCCCAGTCTGGTAAACGGCTTGGGGTTAAGAAGGCTGGGCTTTGAAGCCGAGCACATTACCTTTACTGAATATCGTCAGCTAACCAATGCTGTGGACGAAGTGAAGTCGCAGCTCCGGCTTGTCCCGATAGAAGGGCTGGTAGAATCCCTTCGGGCGGTAAAAGATGCTGAAGAGATTGAGCTGATTACTAAAGCCGTCAAAATATCTGACGATGCTTCTGATTATATCCATGATAAAATTCATACTGGCATGACAGAAAAAGAGGTAGCCTGGGAGATAGAGAAATTCATGCGTGACCAGGGTAGTGAGCCGATGCCCTTTGATATTATTGTAGCTTCAGGTCCAAATGCGGCTTTACCCCATGCTAATCCTTCTGAGCATGCTATAAAGTCTGGTGAGCCGATAGTAATTGATATTGGTGCCAGGTGTGGAGGGTATTCCAGTGACCTGAGCCGCACTATTTGTCTTGATACTCGTGATGAGACCTTTAACAAGGTATATGGGACTGTGCTACAGGCACAGTTAGCAGCCATAGCTACCATTAAAGAAGGGATGACTGGGGAGGAGGCTGACAGATTAGCCCGGTCGGTTATTGAACAGGCAGGCTATGGTGAGGCTTTTGGGCATAGCCTAGGTCATGGTGTTGGACTAGCTGTCCATGAGCAACCACGGCTGGGGCCAGGGTCGCCAGAACAACTTGTTGATGGTATGGTATTCAGTATTGAACCTGGTATTTATCTTGCCGGTTGGGGAGGGGTGAGAATTGAGGATTTGGCAGTAATGGAAGCTGGCAAAGTCAGACTACTTTCAAAAGCGAGGAAGATTTGAAATGATAAGTGGCACTGAGCTAAGAAAGGGGATTATTATTGACCTAGAGGGTAAGCTGTATCAGGTTATTGATTACCATCATGTAAAGATGAAGCGAACTGCTCTGGCTAAGGTGAAGCTTCGGGATATACAGGCTGGGCACACCATTGAGCGAAGCTTCCAGACCAGCGAGAAGTTTACCAAGGCGCGCCTGGACTACCGTAGTATGCAGTATCTTTATAATGATGGTGATTTATATTACTTTATGGATGAGGAAAGCTTTGAGCAAACACCCCTTAATGCCAGCCAACTAGGTGATGCCATCAACTATTTAAAAGAAGGTACATCCTTGGATATATCAAGCTATAAGGGTGAAATAATAGGTGTGGAATTACCTATTACTGTTGAGCTTAAGGTGATTGATACCGGTCCTGGTTTTAAGGGGGATACAGCCACCACTGGTAATAAACCGGCTAAATTAGAGACCGGAATTACTATTCAAGCTCCCATGTTCATTAATAATGGAGATATTATCAAGGTTGATACTCGTAGTGGCAGCTACCTAGAGAGGGTTAGTTAGGGTAAACCAAATTGCTAAAAGCTGACTTTCATATTCATACCAAATATTCAATGGATTGTAATACGCCTTTAGAGGAGATAATTAATCGCTGTCTGGAAACTGGAATAAACTGCATTGCCATAGCTGACCATGGCACTGCTGAGGGGGCATTAAAGATGCAGGGATTAGCCCCCTTCCCGGTAATTGTAGCCGAGGAAATTCTAACCCCACACGGCGAGATAATAGGTATGTTCCTTAAAGAGACCATACCTAGTGGTCTATCTATTGAACAGGCAATATCCAGAATCAGGGCTCAAGACGCCCTCGTCTGTATTCCCCACCCCTTTGATACAATCACGCGAGTTGGCTTGGGTGGCAAGATACTGGAAGAACTGGTGGGACAGATTGATGTTCTAGAAGTATTTAATGCAAGAAGTCCTCTGCTCCGCACTTCAGCTAAAGCTAGAGCCTTCGCTGAGAAGCACGGCATCGCTAAAAGTGCTGGGAGTGATGCTCATACTCCCAATGAAATAGGTAATACCTATGTAGAGATGCCTGAATTCAACGGCAAGGGTGACTTTCTAAACGCTCTAGCCAAGGGTAAGGTTTGCGGGCACAGGGCAAGCTCCCTAGTTCATTTTGCCAGCGCTTGGGCGGGGTTAAAAAATAACCTTAATAGAGGGTGAATGATGTATCAGCTTGGCTGGTTTTCCACAGGTAGAGATAAGGCTGCCAGAGACCTGTTACAGGTAGTAACCAGCGATATCAAGCTGGGTAAAATTAAAGCTGAGATAGCCTTTGTTTTCAGCAACCGTGAGCCTGGTGAATCAAAAGAGAGTGATTTATTCCTCAACCTGATTCAGGATTACCACATCCCTCTTGTCTATTTTTCCTATCGTAAGTTTAAGACTAAGAAAGGCTCTCCCATCAAAGGACACGCAGACGCCTTGCTACAATGGAGAATTGACTATGACCGAGAGGTGATGAATCGGCTACAGGGCTTCCACCCTGACCTGTGTGTGCTTGCCGGTTATATGCTCATCATGGGCGTGGAGATGTGCCGAAAACATAATATGATTAACCTTCATCCAGCCGCCCCCGGCGGACCTAGCGGAAGCTGGCAAGAGGTAATCTGGCAACTGATTGATAATAAGGCTCAACAAACGGGGGTAATGATGCACCTGGTAACCTCTGAGTTGGACAAAGGACCGCCAGTAACCTACTGCACCTTCTCTATTAGGGGTGAACCATTTGATAGATACTGGGAGGAAATGGAGGGGCATCCCATAGAAGAGATTAAAAAGAGGCAAGGTGAAAATAATCCCTTATTCAAGCTCATTCGCCAACACGGGCTGGCTAGAGAATTTCCACTAATAACATCTACCATTAAGGCATTTAGCCAGAGTAGAATTAAGATAATAGATGGTAAAGTCGTTGATGCTGACGAAAAACCGATAAGAAAGTATAATCTAACTGATGAGATAGATAAACTGGTGGAAGGGGCGATTTTATAATGAACCTTGTGAACTGCTTATCAGAGGAAGGGGGTGAGGTAGATTAATAACTTTATCTGTTTTGACCTTGAGGGACCATTATCACCTCAGGATAACGCCTATGAGCTGATGAAGCTTTTTCCCAACGGGGACAAGATATTTGAGGTTATCAGCCGTTATGATGACCTGCTGACCCTGGAAGAGAGGGAAGGTTATGAGCCTGGAGATACTCTGGCGCTGATAGTGCCCTTCCTTGTGTTCCATAATATTTCAGAGGATAATATCAGAACCTTAGCTGCTAGAGCTAGCTTAACCGGTGGCGCTGCTGAGCTCGTCTCCTGGCTTGAATATAAGAGCTGGAAGATATTTTGTATTAGCACCAGTTACGAACAATATGCCCTTCGCATTACCCAAAAATTAGGCATTTATGCCCATAATGTGACTTGTACATCATTCCCTTTAGATAAAATGCCCATACCTTTATGTAAAGAGGATTCTGAACTGTTACAGCAGGCTGAAGCAGATATGTTGACGATGAACCCTACCACTGACGATGACCGAATTAAACAGACCTTAGACCATTTCTTCTGGGAAAGACTGCCGACTACTGAGTTGGGTACGGCAATCAAAGAGGTAAAGCCGGTAGGTGGACGACGTAAGGTGGCTGCCCTAAACAAATTTGTTGATAAATATGGCCAGCCGCTATCCGACTGGGTAGTAATTGGCGACAGCATTACCGACTTCAGAATGCTCCAGGTAGTGGAGCAAGCTGGCGGGTTGGCGATTGCCTTTAACGCTAACCAGTATGCCCTTCCCTGCTCAACTATAAGCCTGGCCTCCACATCACTTGCCGACCTGAAACAGGTACTGGAAGCGTGGCAGAAGGGTCAGCGTAAAAGGGTAGAGAGGGTAGTAAAAGATAAAGAAAAAAGAGGGGAGAATGGAGACAGAGGTCATTTTCACTGGCTTTCCGGTAGGGAAAATATAGACGAGGTTATTGAAATTCACCAGAGAATAAGAAAACTGGTCAGGGAGGAAGCAAGCAAGCTGGGGTGACCATGAATAATATTGAAGTAGTTGGACTAGGGGCGCTGAACATAGACCATATATATAAGGTTGAGCGTATCCTTGATGATGGTGAGGCAGTGGTAGATGAGTCAATATCATCTCCTGGTGGCTCAGCGGCTAATACAATTTACGGCCTAGCCAAGCTTGGGGTGAACACTGGGTTTACTGGCGTTATTGGCGATGATGCTGAAGGCAAGATGATGCTACGGGATTTTCAAAAAGCCGGGATAGATACCAGCCAAATCAAGGTAAAGCCTGAAGTAAGAACCGGCTCAGCATTATGCCTCAGTGATAAGCTTGGTAAGCGTTCTCTCTATGTTATGCCTGGGGTAAACAACTTGCAAACTATGGATGACTTAGATTCGGATTATGTAAACCGAGCCAAAATACTCCATATTTCTTCTTTTGTTGATGACCGGCAGTTTCAAGTTTTGCTTGAGCTTATGGATAAGTTAGCTCCGTCTATTAAGCTTAGCTTCTCTCCCGGGGCGCTGTATACCGCCAAGGGACTCAAGGCTTTAGCCCCAATATTAGCCAGGACTCATGTTCTATTTATAAACCAGAGTGAGATGCAAGAGCTAACGGGAAAGGATTTCAAGGCAGGTGCCAAAACCTGTCTCAAGCAGGGCTGCCAGATGGTTGTGGTTACACTGGGCAAAGGGGCTAGCTATAAAACGGTTATGGCTACCAGCTATATTAGAGATGCTAACAACGAATACATGGTTGACTCTGGTGACAAAAAACCAATAACTACCTTAGATACTACCGGCGCTGGTGATGCTTTCGCTGCCGGGTTTCTCTATGGCTTACTTAAAGGAAAAGGGCTTGAGGAATGTGGTCACCTCGGTGATATTGTAGCCCGGTTCTCTATTGCTAAACTGGGGGCAAGGCTGGGCTTACCTACCGTTAACCAACTAACTCAACGCTACCGAGAGCTTTATAAGAGGCAATTATAGCTTATTCTGCTTTTGGCTGCTTCTCTTTCGGTTTGGTCAGGATTTCATCGACAATACCATACTCTACCGCTTGCTGGGGGTTAAGGTAGAAGTCGCGGTCAGTATCATGGATTATTTTATCTAATGATTGACCGGTGTGTGTAGCGATAATACCTCGGATTACATCTTGAATTCGCATAATCTCGCGGGCGGCGATTTCTACATCAGCCGCTTGCCCCTGAGCTCCACCAAACGCCTGGTGCATGTGAATAGTAGCGTTGGGTAAGGCATAGCGTTTTCCCTTGGTTCCAGCACAAAGGAGTAATGTCCCCATGCTAGCTGCCAGTCCAACACAGATAGTAGATACATCAGGGCGGATAAGCTGCATAGTGTCGTAGATAGCCAGGCCGGCACTAATAATTCCCCCCGGGCAGTGGATATAGAGGCTTATGTCTTTATCCGGGTCTTCCCGCTCCAGATAAAGAAGCTGAGCAACAACCACATTAGCCACCTGGTCATTAATTGCCATGCCTAACATAACAATGCGTTCTCTCAGTAATAGCGAGTATATGTCAAAAGCTCGCTCCCCCCTGGCTCCAGTTTCAATTACCATAGGAATCACATTCATCGGTTGGCTATTCATTTTTCCTCCTCTTGCCTTGTTTCAGTATTCGTATCTGAGCCTTTAGCTATCTCTACTAGTCGCTGGGTTGTTTTTCGCCGAATCAACATTTGCTTAATTGACTGGCGGTTCTGTGGGCTATTTAGAAGCTTCCGTAGTTTATCTTTATCTTCATTGGCGCTTGTTGTCAACTTTTCAACCTCATCATCTATTTCAGCAGGGCTAACCTCAATCTTTTCTTCTTCAGTAATTTTACCTAGCACCAGTGACCGAGTAACCTTCTTGGTTGCTTGCGGATGTAGCTCCTTTCGTAGCTCCTCCTCTGTCTTGTTGAGCCTTCTAAGATATTCCTCCAGACCGTTATCACCCATCTGTAAGCTTTGGGATTGTTGATTAAGGGACCAGTCAATCTCTATCTCTACCAGAATTGGCGGGAATTCCACTTGGCTAAGGCCAACTGCAGCTTCAATCACCTGTTCCTCAAAATCTACCCTGGTTTTCTCCTCGGCTCTAAGCCGCAACTGATTAGAAACCCGCTCTCGTAGCGAGTCTAGAGTTGCAGTATCGGGGACAGCCTCTTTAGCAAATTCATCGTTTAGCTCAGGAAGGTTCTCCTGCTTTATTTCAGTAACCTTTACCTCAAAGGAAACCTCTTTCCCAGCTAGCTCCCCTCTAGGGTGGTCTGAGGGGAATTGAAGCTTGAACTCCTTCTCTTCATCCTTTTTCATCCCTATTAACTGGTCAGCGAATCCCGGGGCTGGAAAAGATTGGTCTTGGCGAACCTGATACTGAAGTCCCTTACGGTCTATAAAAAGCTTATCCTCAACCTCACCTTTAATATCTAAGACTACCAAATCATTGAAGGCTAACGGACGCTCTACAGGCTCCCAGGTAGCGTGTTGATGGCGTAGTTGTTCTATGACAGTATTAATATTATTCTCAGTTAACTCCACAGGTTCTGGCGTGGCTTGAATATGATGGTAGTCGCCAAGTTTAATTATAGGCAGTAACGGCACTGTTGCCTTAAAAACCACCGGGTCAGTTTGAGTTATTTCAATGGAAGGCTGAGCGAAAGCCTCAATTTCCGCTTCTTTGACGGCTTTCTCATAAGCTTGGGGAACTAGGTGATCTAACGCATCCTCAAGGAGGCTTTCTTTACCTATATAGCGCTCCAGTATAGCCTGTGGCACCTTTCCCTTACGGAAGCCAGGAACCTTCGTTTTCTTAACCAAACGACGATATGACTGGTCTAAGGATTCTTCTACTTCAGCCGGCTCCATCTCAATGGTCAGAAATGCCTGGCAGTTGTCTACTTTGTCTTTGGTTACTTTCATTATTTTTTAATAGTTAGTAGGCTATTCCTCGCGCAAACGTAAATGTAATTCAGCTAGTTGGGTTTCAGTAACTGGGGCTGGAGCATTAAAGGTTAAATCAACAGCATTCTGGTTCTTGGGAAAAGCAATAACCTCTCTGATGTTTTTCTCTCCTGCCAATAGCATTACAATACGGTCAATACCGAGAGCTATACCTCCATGTGGGGGAGCGCCATAGTCAAAAGCCTCAAGCATATGTCCAAAACGTTCTTCAATCTCGTCATCACTATAGCCTAACAGCCTGAAGACTTTCCCCTGAAGCTGGCTGGTATAAATCCTGAGACTGCCACCGCCTATTTCATACCCGTTACATACCATATCATAGTGCTTACCTCGTGCCTTTTCTGGAGCCACCTCCAATAGTGGCACATCCTCGTCTCTGGGTGCGGTAAAGGGATGATGCTCTGATTCCCATCGCTCTGCCTCCTTGTCTCTTCTCAGCAATGGGAAATTCTCAATGAAGGCAAAGGCTAAAAGATTAGGCTCAGCAAGATTAAGTCGGTGCCCTATTTCTTGACGCAACTCACCCAGTGCCATATCAACTATCTTGGGCTTACCAGCAATGATGAGCAGGAGGTCTCCCCTGTTTGCTTCCAAACGCTCAGCCATTTCTTTAATCTGGTCTAGACTTAAAAATTTGGCTGCCACCGACTTTACCATTTCAATGGTTAAATTGCTTAAGCTGCTGGTAGCGCTACCTAGTGACATAGTTACCAGCCCTTCAGCACCAAGACCCTGCGCCATCTTATTTAATTCATCGAGCTGGCTACGACTATAGTTAGCACAGCCGGGAGCGCGTATACCTTTCACCTTACCGCCTTCGGCGATAGCCGAACGAAAAATAGAAAAGTCGGATTGGACAACAATATCTGATAGGTTTCTTATCTCAAGACCGAAACGTAAGTCTGGCTTATCCGTGCCATAACGTTCAAGTGCGTCAACATAGCTAAGACGAGGGAATGGTTTTATTATTCGTATTTCGGGCTTAAGTGTCTCAACCATAGAGGTGAAAAGCTTCTCCATAAGGTTAAGGATATCTTCTTTTTCAACGAAGCTCATCTCCAGGTCAAGCTGAGTGAACTCAGGCTGACGGTCAGCACGGGTATCCTCATCACGAAAGCACTTGGCTATTTGGAAGTATTTCTCCACGCCGGCTACCATTAGTAACTGTTTGAGTTGCTGCGGAGATTGAGGTAGAGCATAGAATTCGCCGGGGTGAAGACGGCTGGGCACCAGGTAATCACGAGCCCCTTCAGGGGTGCTCTTAATCAGGATAGGTGTTTCTACTTCAATAAATCCTTTGGCATCCAAGAAATCGCGTATAAATTTTACTGCCCGGTAGCGAAGGAGCAGATTTTCTTGCATCCGAGTCCGCCGCAGATCGAGATAGCGATACTTAAGCCGGAGGCTTTCCTCAACCTCACTATCTTCATTTATGTAGAAGGGTGGTGTTTTTGATGGGTTAAGGATATTTGTATCACGGGCTATAACCTCAATCTCACCGGTGGGCAGCTTAGGGTTCTCAGTCCCAGGGGGACGAAGGGCAACCTCACCGCTAATTCTAACTACATATTCACTGCGCATTCGGCTGGCTATTTCATGGCATAACCTTGCTATTTCGGGGTTGAATGCTACCTGAACTATGCCTTCTCTATCCCGAAGGTCAATAAAGATTAGTTTCCCATGGTCTCGTCGGCGGTCAACCCAACCAGCCAGAGTTACTTTCTCTCCAACATGCTTTTTCCTGAGCTCACCACAGCTATGAGTCTTGAGCAAAATCAGTCTCCTAATAGACGAAGTCTGGTATAACTAATAGCTGATTATAGCTTATAAGTGAGTGCTCTTCAACTTACAGTCTCTTCCAAATACAAGATGAGCCTGAGGGATTCAGGTAGCTCGTCCCAATCTCTCTCAGCAAATCTCAAGGTTTGCTAACCGGGTTGCCTAAAACCCTTTTATTCAAGCTCATTATTCGATTAGAATAGACTGGTGCCGTACTCGTTCAGCTGAGAGGGAACATATATTTGACACCTAGTTACGATAATTGGTAGAATATATTGCTTATTCAGGAGGAGAGAAATTTACGCTATCATTAAAACCGGCGGTAAGCAGTATAAGGTAACCCCCGGTCAGACCATAGATGTCGAACGACTGGATGTAACTGAGGGCAGTACAGTTGACCTAGACAGGGTATTGCTTATTGCCGATGGTGACAGGATAACCGCAGGCACGCCCACTGTTGAGGGAGCAAAGGTGGTGGCTACCTCACAGGGGGAAGGTAAGGGTAAAAAGATTATCGTCTTAAAATATAAGTCCAAGGTGCGTTACCGTAAGAAAACAGGGCACCGCCAATTTTATACCAGGTTGACCATTGACAGGATAGTAGCACCGAAAGAGGTGATTCCAAGTGGCACATAAGAAGGCAGGCGGCGCTACCCGATTAGGTCGGGATAGTAAGTCCAAGAGGCTCGGCGTAAAAAGATATGCCGGGCAAAAAGTAAACGCGGGAACTATTCTGGTTCGGCAGCGGGGAACACGCATTCACCCCGGCAATAATGTGGGAGTAGGCAAGGATTATACCCTTTTTGCCCTGATTGATGGCGTGGTTAAATTCGAGCCTACCAGCAACAATAGGAGGAAGGTTAGCGTTTACGCTAGTTAAATAATATGAAAGAGAAGATTCATCCTAAGTACTATAGCGATGCTAAAGTAACTTGCTCTTGCGGCAATACCTTTACCATCGGCTCTACTAGAAAGACATTAAAGATTGAGCTGTGCAGTAAATGCCACCCATTTTTCACCGGGGAGCGCCGAATAGTGGATACTGAGGGGCGAGTGGAGCGATTTAAGCGGCGCTATAAGTTAGCGGGTTAACAAATACACTTGGGGAAGGAAGGAGCGGTCTAATAATCCCGCTCCTTTTTTATTTCTAAAGAGGTTTTATGGCCAAGATATTTCATTACGGTGGGCAGGCGGTTATTGAGGGAGTGATGATGCGGGGGCAGAAAACTATAGTAACCGCAGTACGTCGACCCGGCGGTGAACTGGCCCTGGATATTCAGCCAATAGCTACTATCTATACTGGCCGGATACGTAAAGCTCCATTAATTCGAGGCGTTCTTACTTTGATTGAGGCTCTGGTTCTGGGGACTAAGACCCTGCTCTACTCGGCTAATGTGTCTCTGGAAGAGGAAGAGGAGAGAATTTCAGGAGGACTAGTTTGGGGTATGGTTACCTTCGCCGTAGCCCTGGCTGTCGTTCTGTTTTTTATCGCTCCCCTGTTCCTCGCCAGATTACTTAACCCTTATATCAATTCCTCCCTGGTATTCCACCTGATAGAGGGAGGCTTCCGGCTGGTCATTTTTATCGCTTACCTGAAGGTAATGACCCTGCTGCCTGACATTAGGCGAGTATTTGCTTATCATGGTGCCGAGCACAAGGCAGTTAATGCTTATGAAGATGGTGCTCCCCTAGAGATAGAAGCTGCCAGAGAATATAGCACCGCTCATGCCCGCTGTGGCACCAGCTTCCTGCTTGTGGTTTTGATTATAGCCGTTTTGGTCTTCGCCCTCATTGGCTTACCTTCGCTATGGCTGATGGTGCTATCTCGAATTATCCTCATCCCGTTGATTGCCGCCCTGGGCTATGAGATTATTTATTTTGGAGCCAACCATAGTCAGAATAGATTAGTCAAAGCTATAATAGCCCCCGGGTTGTTGCTACAGAAACTAACCACCAGAGAACCCGATGATAGTCAGCTTGAGGTTGCCTTATCGGCATTAAAGAAGGTGATAGAAATTGACCAGCCTGAGGAGACGGATTAGGCTGAGTGGGGTAAAAGCGGATAATTACTTCGCTTTTGTTGGCCAGAATTTGTGGTCTGGGTCATACCATATAAGATAAAAGATTCCTCTATCTTTATACCCCAAAACTCTCGGTTTATTGCCCAAACCTATCTGGAATAGTTCGTCAACAAGTATTTGACGTTCTTGCAGTCTGTTATAGAATTCCGTGGGTATTTCATCTAATCCCCAAGGGTGGCAATGCTTTCTGCGTCTTACTTCACGCCATTTGTGTCCCTCATATGATTGGAGAGATTGAACGATTTTCTTTAAGAAGTGAAGAATTGCAACTTTATGCCAGCCAAGCTTAGGGCGGTCATAGTCAATGTAATTGTTGTGGACACGCCATGAAAAATTGGTATTTTCGTAAGTGATTGGGTCAGTTAGCTTCCTTGGAGTTCTATCAAACTTGGGGATTACATCCTTTTTCTTTAAGGGCTGTCTCTTGCCCATTAGACTGGCTCGCAATCGGGTGACAAAGAGCTATAGTATTCGGACATAGAGGCTAAAGTTATTTCATTTTCGCAGTTCTGCCCAATAGGAATTCCTTCACGGGCTTCATTCCATGGTTTTTCCATATGCGTTAAGCCTGTAATACAGCATCTATAGTCTCTTTTTCTTCTCGTATTAAATTGCCTACATTTCCCTTCTGCAAGCTAGAAATTCGGAACTTCCCCTTGTGCTCATTATATAATTCCCGTACAACAGGGCCACTTGCCCAAGCTTGAATCTCTTCTGCAAACAGAGGCTTTTCATCCCAAACAACAGACCACGCTTGGCTATAATAAACGAGCTTTTGTAACTTCATCGTGGTCATAGGACCTTGTTTCTCTAATATATATTTAGCAACATCAAATACACTAGCCATATCTACCCCTTATATCACACTCCCACTATAATTTTAACACTATATACGGCTTTGTCGACACCCACACTATGCATTTTAGTACATATGTTCCATTATTGCAAGTTACTTGTGTCCAAGTATACTTACCGTCGTTTATACATCCTGTTGTGTCATTTGTTGAAAGAAGCAGGTCTTATTACCGGTGTGGCACACCGGACCGGTAGGGTGCCCCTTAACCAGAACGGTGTCGCTATCACAATCTATCCACACCGACTTCACCCTGATGTAGTTGCCTGAGGTCTCTCCTTTGTGCCATAGCTCCTGTCGGCTACGACTGTAAAACCATACATCCTCGCCAGCTAAGGTTCGGCACAGCGCTTCCTTATCCATATAGCCCAGCATCAGCACCTCGCCAGTATCAGCATCCTGGGCTATAGCTGGAATAAGCCCCTTTTCATTAAACTTCAGGTCGTTTATCATCCTTACCCTCCAAACTACCATTAGTCAGGGTATTTCTTCCATTTAGCTGATAGCGGCTAGCGCTTGTTTCAGGTTGATGTCTCCGGTATAGAGTGCCTTGCCTACTATAGCACCTTCTGCCCCAAGCTGTTTCAGCATTCTGAGGTGATTTAGCGATGAGATGCCACCGGCAGCGATGATAGGTCGCCCAATCTCAGTAACTAGCTCGGCGATAGCAGTAAAATTCGGCTCGGTAAGGGTGCCATCACGACTAATATCAGTGTAGATAAAACGCTTTACCCCAAGCTGGGTCATCGACTTAGCAAATTCTATAACCTTTAGCTCTGTCTGCTGTTTCCAGCCATGGATAGCAATGTTTCCCTCCCAGGCATCAACACCAACGATAACGGACTCAGCAAACTTACGGCACACATCTTTAACCAACTTTGGGTCTTCCACGGCTACTGTCCCCAAGATGACACGCTCTATACCAGCTTTAAGCAATTGCTCTACAGTTTCCAGTTGGCGGATGCCACCTCCCAGTTGAGTGGGAATTAACACAGCGCTGGCTATCTCTTTAATAATATCCAGATTGCCTAACTCGCCACTGGCAGCGCCATCAAGGTCAACAATATGTAGCCTCGGCACCCCAAATGACTGCCACTGAAGGGCTACCTCTAGTGGGTCATCAGAGAATACCGTTTCTTCGTCGTAGTCCCCCTGATACAGGCGGACGCACCTACCGCCTCTAAGGTCTATAGCCGGGATTATTTCTATTGTAATCTCACCTCTATTGATAAATTTCCTCGTGTAACCAGCATTATTATATCATCGCCATTAGAATGATAACAATGTTTGCACCTGAAGCCGCTAAATCCTATAATGAGCAGTCTGGGGAAACAAATTGAATAATCTGGATAGCATACTGTATCAGGTCACCAAGCCAGCCCGGTATACCGGTGGTGAGTGGAATAGCATCATAAAGGACTGGGACAGAACCGGTATCAGGATTGCCCTGGCTTATCCTGATTCATATGAAATCGGCATGTCCAATATGGCATTACCTATCCTCTATAAGCTACTCAACAGCCAGCCGGATGTTCTTGCCGAGAGGGTCTTTGCTCCCTGGACAGATATGGAAACAGCAATGAAGACCAGTAATATCCCCCTGTTCAGCCTTGAATCCAAGCACCCGCTAAAAGAGTTCGATGTCATTGGCTTCTCACTGGGCTACGAACTTACCTATACCAACGTATTGAATATGCTCCACTTAGCTCAAATACCAGTCCTGGCTTCCGAGAGAAATGATTCCCACCCGGTAGTAATAGCTGGCGGTAGCTGTATGCTCAACCCGGAGCCTATGACTGATTTTATTGACTTTTTCGTAATTGGTGATGGCGAAGAAGTATTGCTTGAGCTAGTTGATAGCTTGCGAGATTGGAAACAGAAAGGCGAAAAAGCATCTAAAAAACAACTACTTCGTCAAGTGGCTACTATTCCTGGTATCTATGTACCCAGCCTATATCAAGTGGAATACCAAGCTAACGGTTTACTCAAAAGCATCACCCCTACAGTATCCCAAGCCAAACCCAGCATTCAGCGGCGGATAGTGACCAAGCTTCCTCCTCCGGTGACTAAACCAGTTGTTCCCTATATTGAGGCAGCCCATGACCGTGGGGCAGTGGAGATTCAGCGAGGCTGTAATCGTGGCTGCCGCTTCTGTCAGGCAGGAATCATATATCGCCCGGTGCGTGAGCGCCCACCACAAGAGGTGCTACAAGCAATAGATGAGCTCATTGCTAACTGTGGTTATGATGAGGTCTCACTGGTATCACTAAGCAGCAGTGACTACTCTAAAATCGACGAGCTGTTGACCAGTCTATCCCAACTTTACCAGAACCACAGTCTTACTCTATCATTACCCAGCCTCTGCCTTGACACCTTCTCAGCTGAATTACTTGATTCCCTTCCCTCGGGCAGGAAAACAGGACTCACCTTTGCCCCAGAGGCAGGAAGCGAGCGACTAAGGCAAGTCATCAATAAGAATACCCCTGAAGACAAACTCCTGAAAATAGCGGCGGCTGCCTTTGACCGAGGCTGGACAAGTCTTAAGCTATACTTCATGCTCAGCCTACCCACCGAAACCATTGATGATATAGAGGGCATCATTCAACTAGTAAATAAGGTCTACCAGCTAGGCAGGAAGACAAAAGGGAAAAGACCTCAGATAAGGCTCACCTTATCAACCTTTATCCCTAAGCCACATACCCCCTTCCAGTGGGTAGCCCAGGAGAGTGAAGAGCAGCTAAACTCCAAGCATGAACTTCTTAAGCTGGGATTACGCCGGAAAGGAATCAGACTATCGTGGCAAGACCCTAAAGTCAGCCTGCTTGAGGCAGCATTGTCACGAGGAGATAGGCGACTAGGCAAAGTTATCTACCGTGCCTGGAAACTTGGCAGCACCTTTGATGCCTGGGGTGAGCACTTTAACTACCAGAATTGGCTCCGTGCTTTTGATGAGACCGGGCTTGAACCCGGCTTCTATGCCCAGCGAGAGCGCTCTTTAGATGAGCTTCTACCCTGGTCTCATATTGATACGGGGGTAACTACCGCTTTCCTGAAGCGAGAATATCAGCGTGCTATGAAGGAGATAGAAACTCCAGACTGCCGTTATGAAGCTTGTAACGCCTGCGGGTTAGAAAACCGGCACCCAGCTTGCCAGCAAAAACTGCAGAAAATTAGTCAAAACAAGCAATAGCCACTACCGTATCATCACCGTTAAGCCTCATCAGCTTCACCCCCTGGGTGCTCCTGCCCTGAATAGTAATGCCCTTCCTCAGGTCTTTCTCCCGCACCGGGGTGCGGATGACAATGCCATCAGCCGATATAATCATTAACTGTTGAGATTTAGAAACCACCCTGGCAGCAGCAACGCCACCTGTCTTATCAGTAATCTTGAATGTCTTGACTCCACTCCCACCCCGGTGTTGCTGTGGATAGTCACCAACCGGAGTGAGCTTACCAAAGCCACCAGCAGTAACTGGTAAAACGAGGGAATCTGGATAGGCAATATCCATACCAACCACCTGGTCGTCTGGTGCCAAGCGGATACCACGCACCCCACCACTGGTTCTAGAGCTAGCTCTTAACTCAGATACGGGAAATTTGATTGCCTGCCCCTTTTGAGTCACCAGCAGGACATCATCCTCATCAGTAGCTAAACGTGCTGTCACTAACTCATCACCCTCCTCTAAATCCATAGCGATAAGCCCACTACTGCGCACCGAAACGAAATTATCCCCAGCCGTTTTCTTTATCTCACCCTGACTAGACGCCATCAATAAATAGATCTCTGGCTTAAAGTCGGTCACAGCTACCATAGCCGTAACCTTCTCCCTCTCGATAACAGGGAACAGATTAACTACAGCAATCCCCTTAGCTGTGCGAGAGCTATCAGACGGGATTTCATGACATTTAAGGCGAAACACCTTGCCCCGATTAGTGAAGAACAATAGATTATCGTGGGTATCAGCCACAGTTAGCAGTCTTACCACATCTTTCTCTCTAGTTACCATACCAATGATACCCTTGCCCCCGCGATGCTGTAGCGTATAGGCGCGGGACAGCACCCTCTTGACAAAGCCCCTATCGCTGAGGGTTACCACTACTCTCTGATGGGGAATAAGGTCTTCTTCACCAAATTCCAGCTTCCCTTGCTCACTTAACTGAGTTCGCCGCTGGTCTCCATATTTTGACTTTACTTCATTCACCTCTTCCTTTACAAGAAGAAGCATCCGCCTCGGGTTAGCCAGAAGTTCTTCTAAATAGGCAATATTTTTTACCACCTCAGCATACTCATCAAGTATCTTACGTCGTTCTAGATTAGCCAATCGGCGTAACTGCATATCAAGAATAGCTTGTGCCTGAGCCTGAGATAAGTCAAAGTCAGTCATCAGGTTTTGGCGAGCCACATCAGCGGTTTTGGATTTCCTAATGGTAGCAATCACCTTATCTATTTTATCTAAAGCGACTCTAAGCCCTTCCAAAATATGGGCTCTTGCCTTAGCCACCTTCAGCTCAAAGCGGGAGCGCCGTCTGATAACTTCGTAACGGAAATCTATGTAAAACTGGAGCGCCTCTTTAAGGCTAATTACCCGCGGCTGCCCATCAACTAGAGCCAGCATGTTAACGAAGAAAGATGACTGCATTGAAGTATATTTATACAGATTATTGAGCACATTCTGGGGTTGGGCTTCCCTCCTCAGCTCAATGACAATACGCATCCCCTGGCGGTCTGACTCGTCGCGCAGCTCGCTGATACCCTTGATTTTCTTATCTTTGACTAACTCAGCTATTTTCCCAACCAGAGCTGCCTTGTTTGTCTGATAAGGTAGCTCAGTAACTACTATTTGCCGCTGTCCAACCTCTGAAGCGTCTCCCACATGAGCCTTAGCTCGAACCACTATCTTGCCATGGCCGGTGGCATAGGCACTCTTAATTCCTTCCTGCCCCAGAATGATACCAGCCGTAGGAAAATCAGGACCTTTAACAAACTGGATAAGCTCATCAACTGTGGCATCAGCATTATCAATAAGATAAGAGGCAGCATCACACACTTCGCCTAGATTATGAGGAGGGATATTAGTCGCCATTCCTACCGCAATACCAGAGCTACCATTAACCAGTAAATTGGGTATCCGAGCCGGTAGAACCGAAGGCTCCTTAAGGCTGCCATCAAAATTTGGCATAAAGTCAACGGTTTCTTTATCAATGTCAGCCAATAGCTGTTCGGAAATAGGTGCCAAGCGTGCCTCAGTATAACGCATAGCTGCCGGGGGGTCATTGTCCACGCTGCCAAAATTACCCTGCCCATCAACCAGCATATACCGCATACTAAAATCCTGCGCCATACGCACCATGGCATCGTAAACAGAGGTATCGCCATGAGGATGATACTTACCTAACACCTCGCCAACAATACGGGCGCTCTTTTTGTGGGGTGTAGTAGGTCTTATTCCCAATCCATCCATAGCGTAAAGTATACGCCGATGTACCGGCTTTAACCCATCCCGCACATCGGGTAAAGCACGGGAAACGATAACACTCATTGCATAATCAAGATAAGAGCTTCTCATCTCATCTTCTATATTTACTGGCTTGGTAGCTCCTATAACCATATTTAACTAGTCCTCCTGCTCTCCATTATCATCTGTATCATTAATGCCGGGAAGCTCCTCAGATAGTAATTCTAACCCATCCTTATCTATTATAGTATAGCCAGGCTCCTCCACCAACCCCTCCTCATACTCCAACCGGCTCCTTATTAGTCTATCGCCAACATAGGATCGAATTTCCTCAACCACCTTTGGTGGGAAGGAAAGTTGTCCTGTCTGACTGGGGTCCTGATACACTTCCCTAATAATGATTATCATCTTGTCTTCTGCCGAGCTGATGACAGCCGCTGAATACTTATTACCCCCCTCCATTAATTTAATAAGTCGCTGTCCATGCTTGAGCTCGACTTGCCCTAGATATTCCCCACGACTATTTTCCACTATTAATCTACACCCATCTATTTTTAAATGTACCCTATCACCAGCCACCATTCTAGCCAACACTCCCGTTGGCGCTAGCCAGTAAAGGTTAACCACTCCTGCCTTACCTACTTCCTCAATAAAATGCTGCGGTTCAACCTTGTGAGCATCACCCCTTGAACCTACAATCTCTCTTATATGGGATAAACGACGAAAGTTCTTTTGGGCAATAGCATTACATGGGTCAAGCTTTAGAGTCCGACTGTAAGCTTCCTTTGCCTGAGAATACTCACCTAGTTCCATATATGCTCTACCTAAACGATTATAGGCATCAACGTCGTTAGGGAAAACTGCTATTACCTCCTGATTAACAGCTACTGCCTCCTGCCACCGACCCTGCATAGCTAAAGCTATAGCCTGCTTAGTATGCCGCCGTTTTAGTTTCGCCTGCTCCTCTTCTTGATATACCATCCTCTATCCCCATAATAATGTTAACCAACTATTTTACTCTAGCCAAAACAACTAAACAAGCAAAAACTATTCCTCTACTTCCAGCTCAAATGACCGGTGCAGGGCAAGCACTGCATCCTTAACCCTAGCTTCATCAACAATACAGGTTATCCTTATCTCCGAGGTAGTAATTAGCTGAATATTTATGCCCTTTTCACTGAGGGCTCTAAACATTCTGGCAGCATAGCCAGGGGCATTCTGCATCCCGGTGCCGACAATGCTAACTTTACCCAGTCTAGAATCGCTGACGCACTCCCTAGCCCCGATAGAGCTAGCTATAGGTTCCACTACCTCCATCGCCCCAGATAGCTGACCTTTAGTCACGGTAAAGGTTAAATCAGTAACATTCTCAATACTGGCATTCTGAACAATGGTATCAACACTAATACCAGCCTTAGCCAAAGGTTCAAAGATAGCCGCAGCAATACCCGGGCGGTCAGGAATGCTAACCACGGTTATCTTAGCCACATCAAGATCATGAGCTACACCTCTCACCTTATTTCGTACTTCCATAGATACCCCTCCATGAATTAATGTTCCCTGATTATCAGTAAAGCTAGAAGCCACCAGAATAGGGATATTAAATAGCTCCCCCAGTTCAACAGCCCGAGGGTGCATCACCCCAGCCCCATAGCTTGCCATCTCCAGCATCTCTTCATAGCTAATCTCCGATAGCTGACGAGCTTCAGGGATAAGACCGGGGTCAGCGGTATAAACACCATCAACATCAGTATATATCTGACAGATCTCCGCTCCCAAACTGGCTGCCAGAGCCACCGCCGTAGTATCAGAACCACCCCGTCCCAATGTGGTTACATCCATCTCCTCAGTAATCCCCTGAAAGCCAGCCACAATAACAATCTTCCCTTTTTCCAACTCCCTAACCACCCTCTTGGCTTCAACCTTCACTATTCGAGCTCGGCTATAGGTAGTATCAGTCCGTATCCCTGCCTGGGCACCGGTGAGGCTAATTGCCTCATAACCCATATTCCTCAGCGCCATCGCTAGTAAGGTACTGGAAACAATCTCACCAGTGGATAAAAGAACATCGAGTTCCCTACCACTGGGCTGCTCGGTAACCTGATAAGCCAGGTCAATTAGCTCATCGGTGGTATCCCCCATTGCCGAAACCACTACCACCACCCCGTCGCCCTTCTCCTTAGTAGCAGTTATCCGTCGAGCCACATTTTTAATCTTCTCAGCATTAGCCACCGACGAGCCACCATATTTTTGAACAATTAGTACCATTTATTTTTTAGCCTCAACGTCTTCTTAATCTATTACGAGAATAAGTTACAAAAAACCCTATGCCCCCGATACCCCAAATAATTCCTCGATCAAAACTCCTGCAATATAAATGCCGATGATAGCTACTACAGGAATAAAAATCAAATCCTTTACATTCTTGTCCATACCTATACTTCCAACATTACCAAAGATGCAATTTTCTTAAAATATTAGACCCACCAACACTGATACGCCACCCACACGACCAGATAATCAACCCAACTACCACGAAAACAGCAGGGATAAACCATGACTGCAATCCTTTATAAGAAGTCCACTGAACCACAGGAGCAAGCCTTATTGGCATCTCGAATGCGAGAAAAAGCTTATCCGCCTCACCCCCAAAAAGTAATTCGAGCCTGCTAAAATAAACGTAAAGACCATGTGCACCAAGAACAACCGCTACAATCGAGGCACATATTAATATTACTTTAACTGGAAGCCTCAACACATTGCTACCTTCCCTCGATTTTCTCAGTTTTTTAGTTCTTGTTTTCCGCGCTACCTCCGCAACTTTCTTTCGCCCTATCTCCTCGGTGGTCTTACCAAACCACCTAGATTCCTTTCCAGAGTCTCCTCCCGGTCCATAGCTTGGTGAAGGAAAGCTTTTCTCACATTTCCCGCATCTCCATGACTCAAAGCGCCTATTGTAATAAATATTAGAGCTACCGCAAAAGGGACAAAGCCCTCGTCCCTTCCCTTCTTTTTTCCCTGCCCAAAATTCATCTTCTCTCTTGGGCATGACTCACCTCTATATCAGTTGGCTCATAATATTATACCCTTCCTTGATTAAAAAGCCCACTTTTTTCGCCTCGGCTTCGGTAAATCTCTGCCCTCCATTAGCAGTAAAGCCCGCTCCCCATAGCAGAAATGGCACCGGGGCATCACTATGGGTTCGAGTCCTAATCGGCGTAGGATGGTCAGGCATAATCAGGACTCGGATGTTATCTTTCCCAAAGGAGCGAAGTTGGCTGGCAACCTCCCTATCCACCCTGTGGATAGCCTCTACCTTGTCATCAATAGAGCCAGCGTGAGCTGCCTCATCCGTCGCCTCAATATGGATAACTACCAAGTCCTGTTCTTTAAGTGCTTCTAAAGCCCCGGCTGCTTGGGCAGTAAAATCATTACCCAAACCATCAGTTACACCCGGTATATCTAATACCACCATCCCCATCATCCGAGCCAAGCCACGAAGAACATCAACCGCAGATGTCACCGCCGCATCAAGACCATTAATCTGCTTGAACGGTGACATATCAGCCACCTTGCCACTACCCCAGAAGAGCCAGATTGATGTCGCCGGGGTATCGCCACCAGCCCTCCGCTCTATATTCACCGGATGGTCACGGAGGACATCTTTCGAACGCTTCATCAGGTCTCGTAAAATCTCGCTCCCCTGACCCTCAGGCAGAAACTCATCAACCTGCTTACCTGAAATATCGTGTGGGGGAGTGCAGGTAGCCAGAAGTGTATCTTCGCCTCCTTTGAGCTTACATATATGCCGGTAGCTGACACCGGGATAAAACCTAATTTTATCATTACCAAGGTTTTCGTTTAAAGCACCAATAAGCTGCCGCGCCTCGCCAGTGCTAATATGACCTGAGCTATAGTCCCACATCCTGCCATCCCGAATAGCCACCAGATTGCAGCGGAAAACGACATCTCCTTTATCAATAGGAATACCCATACCCCTGACTTCAATGGCAGCCCGACCCCGATAATAGACCCTCGGGTCATAACCCAGAACTGACATACAGGCACAGGCGCTACTGGGTTCCATTCCCAAAGGCACGGTACGGACAAGCCCAAGAACTCCCTCCCGTGCCATAGCATCCAGATTAGGAGTGTGAGCCAACTCCAGAGATGTCTTATCGCCACGCTCAGGCAAGGACAAACCAGCAGCACCATCTATTATCACAATACAATATTTCACCAACTCTCTCCTTCTCCACTTTTTCACATTCGAACCATCAGGGGTCGTAGTTTACTCCACGAGACTCAATGCGGCAGCGATGTCTTCTGCAATCATTCTTCGCTTGCTTTTCTCGATGAAGAAGCTGGGACCTGCTTGCAGGTAGGACGGGAAAGCCCTTCTCCCTCGGAATAGGTACTCCTGCCCTCGAATCTTGTACGTCGAGCCTGCCGGAATCACCCTTCCTTCACCAACCCTCCTAGCAATGTCGTTGATGGCCTTGATTGCCACACTACCCATTAGCATGAACACTTTAACATCTGGAAACAGAGCAAATTCCTTCTCCAATATGAGTGAACATTTTTTAATGGTGTTCGTCTTTATCCCATACCCTGTCTTCCCACATTTCACGGCCGTGGTGAGATACACACCCCGATTGAGAATATCCTGTATAGAAGAGACAACCGCACCGGCATCATTGAACGCTTGAACTGTGGTTTGCTGAAACAAGGAATCTCCTTCCGCATAGTAGTAGTCATCGGGATTCGCCGGTGCTGCTTCTGATATCATCACGATAGAAATCTCATCCGGCTTCACGTCTATGCCTGGAATGATGTAACACTCGTGTCTTCCATCAGCACAGGGAAACTCCTCGCATCCCACACATTTGCTCACTTGCATTTCTCAACCTCCATCTATAGTTTACAAGGAGGGTTAAGGCAAACTATAATATCTTTGTCGGGGCGTAGCGCAGCCCGGTTAGCGCGCCGCGTTCGGGACGCGGAGGTCGGAGGTTCAAATCCTCTCGCCCCGACCAGCCTAATCCCCTCTCCGACTTTACCAATTATAGCTTTTTGAACTATAGCCTTCAATGTCAAAGATTAAGGAGGTTAGTAATGTTAAACCGAGAACGGATACTTAGTATAGCTAGAAAAGCAGCCGAAGGTAAAGGATATGTGTTATATACAGATTTCGATGAATATTTGCGAGAACTAATTTGCAAAGAGAAAACCCTTCAGCCTACCAAAGCTGGATTCATTCAATACGAGATAAAGGCTATCCTTCTTGATAAAAGTAACAAGCCAAAAGACCGCTATCGCTATGAAAGACATAAGGAGGCTCAATTTTATCCTCTTTGAATTGCTCCCCCTATCCTTCCTTCTTCTTTGCCTCTTGCCACAGGGCGTTTTGTTCGGCAAAGGAGAGGTCACCTATGTCTACTTCCCGCTGGCGGCAGACCTCCTCCATATAGGTAAAACGACGGTAAAATCGGCGGTTTGCCTGCCTCAGTGCTGCCTCTACATCTATCCCCATCCGTCGGGCAATATTTGCCAGGGTAAATAGTAAATCGCCAAACTCTTCAGCCCTCCGCTGCTGACTATCAGCCTGCCTGAGCTCACCAACTTCCTCAACCAGCTTGTCAATAACTCCGTCAACATCTTCCCAGTCAAAGCCAACCTGCGCCACCCGTCGTTGAATTTCCTGGCTGTAACCTAAGGCTGGCATCTGCTGGGGCACACCGGCCAGTATGGAAATGCCCGCCTCCCTTTCCTCTTGTTTAAGAATCTCCCAATTATGGGCTACCTCCTCGGCATCCTTTACTTTTTGTGAACCAAAGATATGAGGATGGCGATGAATCAGCTTGGTATTAATGCTCTTTATCACATCCCTCAACTCAAATTCTTTAGCTTCGGTAGCAATCTGAGTATGAAGTACAATCTGCATCAGCAGGTCGCCTAACTCATCACAAAGCTTTTCCGATTCCCCTTCATCAAGAACCTCCAATACTTCATAGCACTCCTCAAGTAAATTCTCCCGCAGAGAGCTATGGGTCTGCTTTCTGTCCCATGAACATCCATCAGGAGCCCGCAACCTAGCTATAATAGCTACCAGAGTAGCAAACTGGCTCAGATTCTGTGGTAAAGACATTATAATCTCCTCAACTTAGTATTAACTCGATGGTAATACTGCCCCAATGAACTGTCTCTGCCCTCTCAAAAATTCGGCAGCAGACATGACTCGCTTTCCTTCCAATTGAACCTGACATACCCCCAAAATTCCCTCGCCAGTGCCGGTTCCAAACACAGCCCCCTTCTCCCCTGGGGCTGGAATTAGAGCCACTATCCGCCCTATTTCATGGCTTTCCTTCCCAGGCAAAGGCACCGCCTCAATAATCTTGAGTCGCTTTCCCCACCACTGGGTGTAGCATCCCGGCCAGGGATTAAAGGCACGCACCCGCCGCCATATATCTATGGCCGATAGACCCCAGTCAATCTCACCCTCCTCCTTAGTGATTGGATTACAGTAGCTAGCATCAGCTTCATTCTGCGGTTGGGGAGTCAGCTCCTCCCTTGACCAGCGAACCAGGACATCCTGGAGTAGGTGAGCCGCTACCAAGAAAAGTTTAACTGTAAGTGAGCCCGTGGTATCCTGCCTTGAAATAGGAATCTTAGCTCTAGCTAATACCGGCCCGGTATCTAAACCTTCATCCATCAGCATAAGGCTAACTCCAGTAAATTCGTCGCCAGCCAGAATAGCCGCCGCTACCGGTGAGGCGCCGCGAAACCTGGGCAGCAAAGAGGGATGGATATTAATACACCCGTATTTTGGGATGTCTAAAACCGATCGGGGCAGAATTTGCCCAAAGGCAGCCACCACAATAACATCAGGCTGAAATCCAGTCAGTTGCTCCACTACCTCTCGCCTTTTTAGACTAGCTGGCTGTACCACCGGTAGCTTCCAAGCTAGAGCCGCTCTTTTTAAGGGTGTAGGCACTAGTGAACGCCCCCTACCCACCCGTTTATCTGGCTGGGTATAAACAGCCACCACCTGATACTGATTAAGAATCAGGTGCTCAAGCGGGGGAATAGCAAATTCAGGGGTGCCCATAAAAACAAGTCTCATTCCCAAGCCTCCTGCGTTAAATTCTATCATCAAAAGAAATTCCTAACAACCAGCGATTTTATATCTACTGGGGTAAATAATGGATAAAAAAGGAAGCCTGACCGACTTTGTAAGGCAAGGCACAGGTCAAAAATAACCAACAATCAGTGTCAGAAGCTTTGCCCTCAAAGGTGCCAACTGGTATTATTTAGTGACAAATGTTGACTATTGTCCACATAACGAATTTTCCTAATAATCCTTAACTTTATATCTAGCACTTTAATAATGAATAAAAAAAGAAGCCTGACCGACTTTGTAAGGCAAGGCACAGGTCAAAAATAACCAACAATCAGTGTCAGAAGCTTTGCCATCCAAGAAGTCTGGTATTATTCTAATAATGTCCTTCGAACTTTCCCCCCTCATCCCCAGCCGAGTCTTCTACTATCCCCCCCGACCGAAATAACATTTGTAAGAGGTTTTCTGATTAACGATAGGAGTGAAGAATTTAATGAGCGCTAGGACAGCACAAGAAATCTGGGAAGCTGCCCTGGGAGAACTACAGATTCAAGTCAATAGAGCAAACTACAAAACTTGGCTGGAGAAGACCGTAGGTTTAAACCATCAAAATGGACAGTTTGTTGTTGGTGTCCCCAATGTCTTTGTCGCTGAATATCTAGACAAGAACCAGCGCTCTTTAGTAGAAAAAACACTTATTGGTCTCACTAACCATAGTACCCAAGTCGTTTTCCGTGTAGATGCCAAAAGTAAGAACTCGCCGGGCAGTAACGGTACCCGAGAAGGAATCTCCGCATTTAACCGAAAATACACTTTTGATTCCTTCATTGTGGGTAACTGTAACCGATTAGCTCATGCTGCTGCCCTGGAAGTAGCTAAAAACCCAGGACATAGCTATAACCCGCTATTTATATACGGAGGAGCGGGCTTAGGTAAGACCCACCTCTTGCAGGCTATTGGTCATATGGCTCTAGCCAGCAATATTCGGGTAATTTATGTCAGTGGTGAGCGGTTTACTAACGAGTTTGTAAACGCCATCAGAGACAAGAAAACAAAGGAATTCCGTAATAAATATCGAAATGTTGATATGTTGTTGGTTGATGACATCCAGTTCATTAAGGGAAAGGAACAGACAGAAGAAACCTTCTTTCATACCTTTAATGAACTTCATAATGCGAATCACCAGATCGCCCTTACCAGCGACACACCCCCGAAATCCATGCCCCTACTAAAAGAGCGGTTGCGCTCCCGTTTTGAATGGGGACTAGTTGCTGATATTCAACCGCCTGATTTTGAAACACGGTTGGCTATCCTGCACGCTATTGTAGAGAGACGGGGAGCAACCATAGCTGCAGATGTGCTTGAATTTATTGCTCAACAAATCCAGCAAAACATAAGGCAACTAGAGGGCTCCCTTAACCGGGTTGTTGCTCTTGCCAAATTAACTAGCGCTTCACCCACCCCTGAGTTAGCCGCTCAAGCCCTTAAGGATATAGGTAGCAAAGTTCCTAAAAGCACCTCTATCACACCCGACCACATAATAGAAGCAGCAGCTAGCAACTTCCAGCTAACTCCTTCAGACCTGAAAAGCAGGAAGAGAGATAAGAATACTGCTTTAGCCCGACGGGTAGCGATGTATCTTATCCGGCAGGAAACTAACTGCTCACTGACTCAAATTGGCAAAGCACTGGGGGGCAGAGACCACTCAACTATTAGCAACGCTTGCGAAAAAATAGCTAGTGATATTGATGCCAGCCCCTATTTAAGACACAAAATTCTCGATATCCAACAAGAAATACACCCTAAAACATAGGTCAGGGAACCATCAATCCTTCGAATCTCAGCTCTCCCTCCGCAAGTCAACTACCCCCAGTAAGGCAGCAGTAATTATCGGTCTTATAATTTGTGGTTGGTTTGTGGGTTTTTTGTGGATAAGCATCAAAGATCGTTAACAAGTCTGTAATGGGCAGCTTGGTATTTAACACCTAATCTATACCAACACCGCCCTTCATCATAGCGCTCCAACACTAAATCATACTATAATTACTATTAGTATTAATATACAATAACTACAAGAAAATAGGTATACGTAGAATTATTTAGGTATGTTTGATAAGGTAGAAATAAAAGTAAAGGGAGGTAGGGGAGGGGGTGGAGCAATAAGCTTTCGCCGAGAGAAGTTTGTCCCCTTTGGTGGCCCAGATGGTGGGGATGGTGGGGATGGTGGGGGTGTAGTGATAGTTGCTGATTCTAGCATTACTAGCTTAAGAATGTTTAGGCAAAGAGGGTTATATAGAGCGGCAGATGGTGGAGATGGTAAAGGTAAGAAAAAACACGGTAGGAGAGGAGAAGATTTAATACTGCCAGTGCCGGTGGGTACTGTAATCCTGAAAAAAGTGCAGATAAGTGATGATGCTCTCATAGCTGATTTGGAGCAGCCAGGTCAGCAGGCAGTGGTGGCTAATGGGGGTAGGGGGGGCTTGGGTAATATCCACTTTGTTTCATCTATTGACCAGGCACCGCAGATTGCTCAGAAAGGGGAGAGTGGGGAGGAGAATTTAGTAATATTAGAACTGAGGCTTATTGCTGATGTTGGCATTATTGGTTATCCCAATGTAGGTAAGTCTACTCTACTGGCAGCTGCTTCAGCAGCTAAGCCCAAAATAGCTGGCTATGCTTTTACTACTCGTGAACCTGTTTTGGGGGTGATTGAGGTTGGTTGGCGAAGCTTTGTATTAGCTGAGATTCCCGGGCTTATTGATGGTGCCCACTTGGGTCGAGGTTTGGGACACGATTTTCTACGTCATATTGTGCGGAACAAAATACTTATTCACTTAGTAGATGGTAGCTCAGCATCTCCGGTTGAAGATATGATACGGGTTAATACAGAGCTCAATTTATTTGAGTCAGCTCTGGCTCATAAGCCACAGCTTGTGGTAGTTAATAAGATTGATTTACCGCAGGTGCAGGCTCGGTTGGCTGAGATAAAAGATGCCTTTGGGAGTATAGGAATCAACCCCTTCTTCATTTCGGCAGCAACCAGGAAGGGAATTTCTGAACTTATGGCTGGAACTTTGGAAATGCTCCAGTCGGTTACTGTGGAAGCGAAAGCTGGCATGGAAATTCCTAAAAAGGTTTTTCATCCTCAACCCAGAGGTAAAAGTCCCAGTGTGTATAAGGAAGGGGATACCTTTGTCGTGGTGGCGCCTGAGTTGGAGCGTATTGTAGCCAAGACAGGTGAGGCTAGCCCTGAGGTGTGGTGGCAACTAAAGAGACGGCTGGTTAGATTAGGGGTTAGCAAAGCTTTAAAGAAAGCTGGGGTTAAGGTAGGTGATAGAATTCGCTGTGGTAATATGGAATGGGAGTGGAAATAGGATGAAAGTAGGAGTACTGGGGGGAACCTTTGACCCAATTCATATCGGGCATCTTGCTGTGGCTGAGGAAGTAAGGACTCAGTTGAGCTTGGCTGAGGTTCTTTTCGTACCGGCTGGCCAGCCATGGCTAAAGGCGGGTAACTCTATTTCATTGGCTAATCACAGGGTGCAAATGGTGCGGCTGGCTATTGCCGATAAGCCCGACTTTGAGCTATCTACTATGGAGGTAGAACGAGTTGGACCCTCATACACTGTTGATACCATTACTGAACTAAAGGCTCAGCTTGGAAGTAACGATGAGATTTATTTTATTTTAGGTTGGGATAATCTGTCCCAGTTACCTAAATGGCGGGAGCCGGACCGAATTATCAAAATGTGTCGTTTGGTAGTAGTTCCCAGGGTAGACTATCCAATTCCTGACCTTGGCTTCCTGGAAGCTGCTATCCCTGGATTATCTCAGGCTACCGTCCTGCTAGACAAACCACAGATAGATATCAATGCCTCAGTAATCAGAGACCGAGTTGCTCAAGGTCTATCCATTCACCACCTTGTCCCTGAGCCAGTAGAAGAATACATAAGGCAACATAAACTATATTTGACGCAATAGGAGGTGTATTGTGAAAGCTATCGGTATTGTTGGTAGTCCAAGGGAAAATGGGAATACGGAAATTCTAACCAGACATACCCTGAGTGCCATAGAAGAGGAGGGATTGGATACAGAACTGATAAGGTTGGCCGGCTTGGACATCCGACCGTGTGATGCCTGCATGATTTGTCGGGAGGAAGAGCATTGCCCTATTGAGGATGACCTGTTCCCGCTGTATACCAAGATAAAAGAGGCTGAGGCTGTAATATTAGCTTCGCCGGTGTACTATGGCTCAGCTACCGCTTTATTAAAAGCATTTATGGAAAGAACTGGCTATATTGGTGGTCGTAGACGAGTGTTCGCCGGGAAGGTAGGCGGGCCGCTGGTCGTAGCCCGTCGAGCCGGACAGAATTTTACCTTCGCCCAGATTTTGTACTGGTTTCATATTTTAGGATTCTTTGTGCCCGGTTCAACCTACTGGAACATTGCCTTTGGTCGTGAAAAAGGAGAGGTCAAGGATGATGAGGAAGGACTTACCACAGCCTGGAACTTCGGTAAAAATATCGCCTTTTTAGTGAAGAAGCTAAAGGGTTAGGCTAGATATCTAAATTCTTGACGCTTTTGGCGTGGGCCTGGATGAAGGCTTTACGAGGGGGGACTTCTCCCCCCATTAGTACGTGGAATATATGGTCAGCTTTAACCGCATCATCCACATTTACTGAAAGCAGGGTGCGGGTAGCCGGGTTCATGGTGGTTTCCCACAGTTGCACAGCACTCATCTCTCCCAGCCCCTTATATCGTTGAATATTTACCTTTCTAGCTCCCTTTAGATTATGTAGTACCTCTTCTTTTTCCTGCTCAGAGTAAACCCAGTGTTCGAGTTTATTCGTTTTAATTCGGAAAAGGGGTGGCTGGGCAATGAACAGGTGCCCCTGGTCAATTAGCTCTGCCATGTGGCGGAAGAAGAAGGTAAGCAGCAGAGTGCGAATGTGCGAGCCGTCAACATCAGCATCGGTCATCAGGATAACCCGGTGATAGCGGAGCTTTAATAGGTCTAAGTCATCATCTATTCCGATTCCCAGAGCAGTAATGATGGCGCGGATTTCCTGGTGAGATAGCATTTTGTCTAACGGCGCTTTTTCTACATTGAGGATTTTGCCTCGTAGGGGCAGGATAGCTTGAAAGCGGCGATTCCGTCCCTGTTTGGCTGAGCCACCGGCTGAGTCTCCCTCCACCAGATATAGTTCGCAGAGGGATGGCTCTTTCTCTGAGCAATCAGCCAGTTTTCCAGGTAGGGTGCCAGTACCCAGACTGTTCTTCCTGATAATTAAATCACGAGCCTTTCGGGCGGCTTCCCTGGCTTTGGCAGCGATAAGGCACTTATCTATAATTCTTCTGGCTTCATCAGGGTGTTCTTCAAGGTAGAGAGATAGACCCTCACCGACTGCACTCTCAACCACACTCTTGATTTCAAGGTTACCCAGCTTGGTTTTCGTTTGCCCCTCAAACTGGGGTTCGGTGAGCTTGACACTGATAATGGCGGTAAGCCCCTCTCGGGCATCATCCCCGGTTAGGTTTGGCTCGTCCTCTTTGAGAAACTTGTTTTTATGGGCATAATCATTAAGAACCCGAGTTAGCGCTGAGCGGAAGCCGGTAAGATGGGAGCCCCCGTCCACAGTGTTTACACAATTAGCAAAGCTGAAGATGGACTCGCTAAAGCCATCATTATACTGGAGGGCTGCCTCAACTATTGTGCTATTTACTGTTTTAGAGATGTAAATAGGTCTGGGGTGGCGGACTATCCGATTGCGGTTGAGGTGGCGAACAAAGCCAGTAATTCCACCATCAAAGTAGAATGTCTTTTCGCTGTCTTTACTCTCATCCTTAATAGAGATTTCCAGCCCTTTGTTCAAGTAAGCCATCTCTCGTAGCCGCTCATTCAGGGTATTAAAATCATAGCTGACTTTACTGAATATCTCCTCATCGGCAAGGAAGGTGGTGGTAGTACCGGTATTACTAGCTTCGCCAACCTCGGTTACCTCTCCTTGGGGTATGCCCTGCCTGTATTCCTGTTGATAAAGCTTACCATCGCGCCCGACACTAACCCTGAGCCAGGAGGAAAGGGCGTTTACTACTGAGGCACCTACCCCGTGTAACCCACCTGAGACTTGGTAGGTCTTGCCACCAAATTTTGCTCCGGCATGTAGTGTAGTCATTACCGTCTCCAGGGCTGAGATATTGGTGGTGGGGTGAATCTCTACTGGAATGCCGCGTCCGTTATCTTCAACTCTGACAGCACTATCCTTTTGAATGGTGACCACGATTTTGGTGCAGTAGCCAACCATGGCTTCATCGATGCTGTTATAGACGATTTCATAGACTAGATGATGCAGCCCACGGTAGTCAGTGCTGCCAATATACATACCTGGTCGCCGGCGTATCGCTTCCCGCCCACCCAGGACCTGGATATCATCAGCAGTATACTCACTATTTACTGGTTCAACTGGTTCAGTTGAAGAAGGCATATCCTGCGTCATAATTACCCTTTAACCCTTTGGTTGGCAGTAAAGGGGAAAGAGCACGTGGCTGGTCTGTCATAGATAGGGGGTTGTATAAGAAGGTAAAAAGGCAGTTTAGGGGTAATTTCTAAAGCGAGTAAAACAGACATATATTATTATAGCATAATCTAGCTATAATGTGAAGCTATGGTTGATTACTTTAGTAGTCCTGGTAGCTTGCTAAGTGGGATAGCTTTCTGCTGGGCGGTGGTCATATCCCGCAGTGTTACAGTGCCGGTCTTTACTTCTTGCTCCCCGATAATCACGGTATAATGGACGTCGAGGTTATTTGCCTGTCTTAGCTGGGCTTTCAGGCTCTTGTTGCCAATAGCTTCAATTACCCCGATGCCAGCTTGTCTCAGCGTGGATGCCAGCTTTATTGCTTCGTCTTTGGTCTTATTATCCACGTAGGCGATGAACACCTGTGGCTCAGGCAGAGCCGGGATAGGAACGTTCTGTTTCTTTAGATTGAGTATAATTCGCTCTATGCCGATGGCAAAACCTATAGCTGGAGTTGGCTTACCTCCCAGTTCCTCAATCAGGTCGTCATACCGCCCTCCACCACCGAGGGCACTCTGAGCCCCTTCTGCTTCAGGCTGAACCTCAAAGACTGTTTTGGTGTAATAATCTAGCCCCCGAACCAGGCAGTGGTTAATGGTAAAGGGGAGGTCAAGTAAGCCTAAATATCTTTTCAACTGGCTGAAGTGTTCATCACATTCCGGACAGAGATAATCAATGCTTTTGGAGGCCGAGTCGGTTATTTGCTGGCACAAGGGCTTTTTACAATCAAGCAGGCGAAGCGGGTTTCTTTTCAGCCTTCGTTTACAGTCTGGGCAAAGCTTGTCAATATGGCTGGAATAATAATTCTTCAGGGCAGCTAAGTAATCTGGGCGGCATTGCTTACAGCCGATGCTATTTAGCTGGAGTGAGAAGTGGTCAAGACCTAGAGCCAGAAAGAATTGCCATGCCATCTCAATAACCTCAGCATCAAGGGTAGGGTCATCACCACCGATAGCCTCATAACCGAACTGATGGTGCTGTCGGTATCTTCCTGCCTGGGGTCTTTCGTATCTAAAAATAGAGGCAATATAATATAGCTTTACCGGTTGTGGCAGGTTATGCATCCCGTGTTCCAGATAGGCTCGGCACACTGGAGCTGTTCCTTCAGGTCTCAGGGTTACCTTGTTGCCGCCCTTATCTTTAAAGGTGTACATTTGCTTTTCTACAATGTCGGTTTCTTCTCCTACGCTGCGAGTGAAAAGTCCGGTATCTTCAAAGGTGGGGGCATCAATCCGCTCATAGCCATAGAGTTGACAGATGTTAACCACCTTCTGCTCTATATAGCGCCAGTATGCTTGCTCTTGGGGCAAAATATCTGAGGTTCCCCGTGGTGCCTGATACACCCTAACTTCCCCCCACCTTTATTTTAAGCTAGAATACAGTATTAACGCTGGGGTTGTAAAGGCGGAGCTTGATTTTGCACAAACAACCCTATTGAGTTATACTTAAGCATATTCTTAGTATTTGGTGGGATGATGACTTTTAAGCAGCTTATAGCTAAGGCTCAGGGGTATCTTCCACAGGAGAAGATAGTTGTGGTTGAAGAGGCTTATCATTTTGCTTTAAGGGCGCACCGGGGACAGGTGCGCAAGTCTGGTGGGTCCTATATAGAACACCCGCTACAGACGGCTTTAACCCTGGCTGAACTTCAGCTTGATGCTAACTCGCTGGCTGCTGCCTTATTGCATGATGTTCCCGAGAATTGTGACATACCTATCTCGGAGATTGAAGCTAAGTTTGGTGCTGAGGTAAGTAAGCTAGTTGACGGCGTGACCAGGTTAGGTAAGCTCTCCTTGCCTGAAGCGGGTGCTAGGGAATTACAGGCAGAGAATCTGAGGAAGATGTTGGTGGCGATGGCTGAGGACCTGCGAGTGGTATTTATCAAGCTGGCTGATAGACTGCATAATATGCGTACCTTGGGTGCCTTATCGCCAGAAAAACAGCGTAGTGTTGCCCAGGAGACTTTAGAGATATATGCTCCCTTAGCTCACTGCTTGGGAATATGGGAGCTTAAGTGGCAGTTAGAAGATTTATCCTTCCGTTACCTGGAGCCAGAAGAGTATCGACGGGTGGCTAAGTTGGTGGCTGCTCAGCGTTCTCAGCGGGAGAGGTTTATTACCCGGGTAATTCGGATTCTACGCGATGAGTTTGGCAAAGTTGGTTTAACAGCCGAGGTATCAGGTAGGCCCAAGCATATCTATAGTATATCCCAGAAAATGGAGAAATACTCTACCCAGGGTAAAGACTTTGACGATATACACGACCTTCTCGCTCTGCGTGTATTGGTGGCTGGCGTGACTGATTGTTATAGGGTTTTGGGTGTCATTCATGGGTTGTGGCGCCCTTTGCCTGACAGCTTTGATGATTTTATTGCTAATCCCAAGCTAAATGGGTATCAGTCTTTACATACTGCGGTAATGTGCTTGGGAACAACTCCTCTGGAAATCCAGATTCGCACTCGCCAAATGCATTATAGTGCTGAATATGGGGTGGCTGCTCACTGGCGCTATAAGGAAGGCGAAAAAAGAGATATACACTTTGAAGAGAGGATAGGTTGGCTGCGTCAATTGGTTGAGTGGCACCGAGAACTCAGTGGGGCTGAGGAGTTTTTGGAATCGGTTAAGACAGATATATTTATTGACCAGGTTTTTGTTTTTACTCCTAAGGGGGAGATAAAGGATTTGCCTAAAGGCTCTACCCCTATTGATTTTGCTTATCGGGTTCACACTGAGTTGGGGCATCGCTGTGTAGGGGCTAAAGTGAATGGTAGGCTAGTATCCCTTAATACTCAGCTTAATAATGGTGACGCAGTAGAGATTATGGAGGCTAAGGGGGCTAAGGGACCAAGCCGGGATTGGCTGACTCCACACCTAGGTTATACCAAGACATCTCATGCCAGGGCAAAGATACGGCAGTGGTTTAAGAAGCAAGAGCGAGCAGAGAATATCGAGCGTGGTCGAGGACTATTGGATAAAGAATTACGACGTCTGGGACTAAAACAGATTGACAGGGAGGAGCTGGTTGAGCTCTTCAATTATAGCAATCTAGATGATTTTCTGGCTACTCTCGGTTACGGGGGCATTACTACTCAGCAAGTAGCCTTGAAGTTGTCCGTCCAGCAAGAGCAACCTAGCGGAGTGGTTGAATTTGCCCCCCCTAAGCCACCATTATCAGCCGTTCAAGTGTTGGGAGTAGGAAATTTGCTTACTCACTTGGCTCAGTGTTGCCAGCCTGTGCCCGGCGATAAGATTATTGGTTACATTACTCGTAGCCGTGGGGTGACAATTCACCGGCAGGACTGTAGTAATGTAACTGGTGAAGATGAGAAGGAGAGACTAATTTCGGTAGAATGGGCGCCGACTGATTCGCTGTACCCGGCTAATATTCAGGTTGAAGCTTGGGATAGGGTAGGGCTAGTCCGTGACATCACCACTGTTGTGGCTGGGGAGAAAGTTAATATTTCTAAAATGAGTTTTACTAACCACGATGACCATACCACTTCTATATTATTAGCTTTAGAAACCAAGAACTTAGCTCAGTTATTGCGGATTATGGGAAAGGTTGATGGGGTGCGAGGGATGAGAAGTGTTACTAGAATTGGGGGCGAGATTATTATAGAAGCTGGTTCCTCAGCTCAGATAAAAACTAAGGAGGTAAGTAGTGCCAGGTAGTAAATCAGCCCAAAAACGAGTGCGGGTGGCTGAAAAAAGACGATTGAGTAATAAGTCGATTCGCAGCTTGTGTAAGACTAATGTAACTAAAGCTGAAAAGCTTATCTTCTCAGGCGAGCTTGAATTGGCACAGAAAGCAGTGGTCACTTCCGCTAGTTCTTTAGATAGAGCGGCAGAGAAGGGGGTTATTCACCCTAATAATGCTGCTCGGCGGAAGTCACGGTTGATGAAGAAGCTAAACGAGGCGCAGGCTCTATCTTCGGCTGAAGATGAGTAATTCTCCCTTTCTTCATTGCCTTAAACCAGGGAGGTATTAGGCGGGTGTTTTCAGGTGTTTTATGGATGGGCATTCCAGAGTTGAAATCTCTAGACAAAAGTGGTATAATAGTAAGTTAGTAAAATTAAAAAAGAAAACAGGTCTGAACCTTTAAGCTAGTTCGGAGAGGCTGGCAAGGGGAAGTAAATAAAGCAAACAGTAAGACCTCTTGCCAGTAAAAGCAGGAGGTTTTTCTTATGTCTGAAAAAATCGTAATGAGCTCAGGGGATATCCGAAGGACTCTGGCTCGTATTGCTCACGAGATTATAGAACAGAATAAGACTCTTGAGCGCCTGATATTGATTGGACTGCGTACTCGTGGGGTGCCTCTGGCTAAGCGGTTAGCAGCTAATATAGAAGACTTTAGTGGATTGAAGATTTCTGTTGGTGCTTTAGACATCACCCCATATCGAGATGACCTTTCTTCGTTAAACCTGTCCTTCGTCACTAATCGCACTGATATTCCCGCCGATATCGATGGCAAATCCGTAGTGTTAGTTGATGATGTCCTATACACTGGACGCAGTACCCGGGCGGCTATGGATGCCATTATTGACCTGGGGCGACCCCGGTCAATTCAATTAGTTGTGCTTGTAGACCGTGGCCATCGTGAACTGCCGATACGTGCTGACTATGTAGGTAAGAATATGCCTACCTCCAGACGTGAGGAGATACAGGTTAAGCTGGAGGAAACCGATGGCATTGATGAGGTAGCTATCGTGAGTCCAGCTAGAGAGCAATCGCTCAAAGGTAGGTTAAGGAGGGAGCTGGCATGAGTTTGGTAAATAGAAGCCTGGTGACCATAGATGACTTGTCCAATGGTGAAATAGAGGCACTGTTTTCCCTCGCTGATGAAATGTCAGAATCAATAAATGACCAATCTCATCTGTGTCAGGGTAAGATTATGGCCAGTCTGTTCTTTGAGCCTAGCACCAGAACGAGGCTGTCATTTGAGGCAGCAATGCATAGACTTGGGGGCAGTGTCATAAGTGTAGTTGATATTAGAGCGACTTCGCTGGCTAAAGGTGAAAGCATCGCTGATATGGCAAGGGTCGTTGGTAGCTATGCTGATGTTATAGTCATCAGGCATTCATGGGAGGGGGCAGCCAAGGTAGTTGCCGACTATGCTGGGATTCCGGTGATAAATGCTGGCGATGGGAGCCATGAACATCCATCTCAAACCCTAGGTGACCTATACACGTTGAAGAAGGAAAGACAAACCATCAGAGGTCTAAAGATTGCCCTCTGTGGCGACTTGAAACACGGGCGAACAATACATTCACTAGCCTACGCACTGGCACGTTTTGGCGTGTCCAGAATCTATTTTCGTCCCGGGCCGGGATTGGAGATACCCCCCCATGTATTGAGAAAATTGACTCAGGATTATGGTGGCGCCTTTTATAAAGGCCCGGCCACTGACCTGTCCTCGCTGGCACAAGTGCTGGGAGCCCAGAGTGCGGATGCGATATACATTACCCCCACTGATTCGCATCAGCTGGCTCTTATGCCTGATGTGCATCTTAAGCTTGACACTGGCGAAGGGGCAATTTATGTCACCAGGTTTCAGAAAGAGAGAGCTGGGGATAGTGCGATTTCAGAGAAAGATTACCCGAAAATAAGCCCCTCTGTTCTCAAGGGGAAGGATTTCAAGAGAACGCTGGTTATGCACCCCCTGCCCCGTATTGATGAACTTGCTTATGAGATGGATGCTGACCCAAGGAGTATGTATTTCAAACAGGCAGCTAGGGGAGTGCCAATTAGAATGGCACTTATAGCTCTCCTCTTGGGGGCTAGAGAAATTGATGTTCCTGAAGAGGAAGAGCTGTTTTCCAAGATAGACTATCCCGTTTACCGGCGGGGCTTTGGCGTTAAGTGCCATAATCCGGGAGGGAATTGTGTTTCTCTGCATGAAACAAAGTACATAAAGCCTGAGTTTAAGATAGTGAGTTTTGACCCTCTGACTCTGAGGTGTGTCTATTGTGAGCATGAAGTCCAGCCTGAATATATCGCCAGTTCGGAATGGCACCAGGGCATGTTAGAGAGCAAGAAATACCACAGTAGTGGTAGCCATTGGCTTAAAAAAATCAAACCAGAGAATCTGATTATGTTTGATACCGAAGCCGAAGCTCAAGCCCAGGGATTTAAGCCCAGCAGTTATGCTGGCAAAAGGAATGATGACTAAGAAACTTAACTCCTTGCTTATTCAGGGTGGTCGCATAATTGACCCCAGTCAGGGGATAGATGGAATTGGTAGCTTACTTATTACCAGTGGCAAGGTCTCATGGTTTGGCAAAGGACAGGCATCTCCACCCCAACCGGCTAATGATATTCTTGATGCCCAAGGTTTAGTGGTCTGCCCCGGATTTGTTGACCTCCACTGCCATCTGAGACAGCCCGGTTTTGAGCAAAAAGAAACTATTGCCACTGGAACCAGAGCTGCAGCCAGGGGTGGCTTTACTACTATTTGTTGTATGCCTAACACTAACCCGCCGCTGGATACTCCGGCTACCATTGATTATGTAAAATCAACGGCGGCTAGAGAAGGTGTAGTTCGTGTCCTGCCTGTAGGCTGCATCTCTAAGGATAGAAAGGGAGAGGAATTGGTTGATATGGAGGAGTTGGCTTCGGCGGGAGTGATTGGATTCAGCGATGATGGCGACCCGGCTAAGGACTCCCGACTTATGCGACAGGCGCTGGAGTGTAGTGGTGACCTTGGTTTGCCTATTATTGACCACTGTGAGGATAAAGCCCTCAGTGAGGGTGGACAGATGAATGAAGGCATAATATCTGCCAGAGTGGGTCTTGGTGGGATACCCCCTGCTGCTGAGGAGATTATAGTTGCCCGTGATTTGGCTCTAGCCCGGTTGACCGGGGGCTGGTTGCACGTTGCTCACGTCAGCACTGAAGGCTCGGTTGACCTTATTCGCCGTGCTAAGGAGAAAGATATCAAGGTTACGGCTGAGGTTACTCCGCACCACCTGACCCTGACCGAAGAAAAGGTCATAGGCTATAACACCAATGCCAAGGTAAAACCCCCACTAGCCACCGAAAGGGATGTTCAAGCCTTGATTCAGGGGCTTAAACAAAATGTGATTGACATCATTGCTACTGACCATGCCCCTCATACCGAGGCTGAGAAGAGCCAGGAATTTACCCTTGCCCCCTTTGGTATCAATGTCTTTGAAACTGCCCTGGGCAGTCTGATGAGCCTGGTTCACGGTGGGCAATTAGACTTGGTTTCTCTTATCGCTAAACTTACCTGGGAGCCAGCAACAATTATTGGCGATAAATATGGCAAACTGGGCACACTCACTATTAGCGCTCCAGCCGATGTTACTATCTTTGACCCTGATATGGAGTGGGTGGTAGATACCAAGGCTTTTGCCTCAAAGAGTAAGAATACTCCCCTGGCTGGCTCGGTGCTTAAAGGTAAAGTAATGGCAACGCTATCACAAGGGAAACTGGTTTATCAAGACGACTCTATTACTGTGAATGAGAGTTAAAGGGGATATGATTAATAAAAATTATGACTAAAAAAGCAATGTTAGTCCTGGAAGATGGCTCAATATATGAGGGTTATGCTTTTGGTGCTGAAGCTAGCGCCTGTGGTGAGGTGGTATTCAACACCAGTATGATGGGGTATCAGGAGATGCTGACCGACCCTTCCTACACCGGGCAGATTGTGGTTCCCACCTATCCTCTGATTGGTAACTACGGCATCAACGAGCAGGATTTTGAATCAAATAAAATACAGGTAAGAGGTTTCGTGGTCAGGGAGGAGTGCCTTGAGCCTAACCACTACCTTAGTAATCAGACCATACACCAATATTTAGCCGGAAGTGGCATCCCTGCCATCTACGGCGTGGATACCCGGGCTATTACCCGCAAACTGCGCTCGGCGGGAGTGATGATGGGGGCTATCACCAGCAGTAAGACTCCGCAACAGGCTCTGGAAGAATTGAGGAAGTTACCTGATTACGGCTCAATTGATTTTGCCAGGCAGGTAACTACCGATGCCCCCTACCAGTGGGAACCAGAGCTTGCTGAGGTTGAGTCTACATTCAATATAGTTGTTCTCGACTGTGGCTTAAAATACACTATCCTGCGGATGATGCGCCGAAGAGGCTGCCGGGTAACCGCCGTCCCCTGCACTATGCCAGCCAACGAAATTCTTAACCTGAAGCCCGATGGCATTATCCTTTCTCCCGGTCCGGGTAATCCTGAAGTATTGGACTATATAGTGGATACGGTTAAGCAGCTTATTGGCAACAAGCCGATTATGGGTATCTGTATGGGTAATCAGCTCATCGCCCGAGCCTTTGGTGCTAGGACTTTCAAGCTGAAGTTCGGCCACCGCGGCAGTAACCACCCGGTTAAAGACCTGGCTGATGGGCGAATCCATATCACCGCCCAGAATCATGGCTACGTCACTGACCCGGATACCCTTCCCGATGAACTTGAAGTGAGCCATATAAATCTGAATGACGGCACGGTGGAGGGCTTGCGCCACAGAGAGCTACCCATCTTCTCCATCCAGTATCACTCCGAAGCCTCCCCCGGCCCCCTGGATAATACCTACCTCTTTGAAAAGTTTCTGGAGATGGTGAGGGAGGAGAAGTGACGGTTTTCAGCAGGGTCATGACCACAAATTCTCCCTTTATTAAAGGGAGAATGAGAGGGATTTCAACAGGGGGACTGAAGGGGATTTAATGCTACCCTACAACAAAAACCTGAAACAATATTCCAGATAACTCAGAGAGAATATGACCGATGCCGGAAGGAAACTCTGGGCCAAGATAAGGAGGAAACAAATAAAGGAATACCAGTTCTATCGGCAGAAACCTATCGGCGATTATATCGTCGATTTCTATTGTCCCAGGGCAAAGCTGGTTGTTGAAATCGACGGCAGCCAGCACCTTGTTGGTGAGACGATTCAGTATGACAGGATAAGGGATGATTACTTGAGCAGTCTTGGTTTGAGAGTGCGGAGGTTCACCAACACCGACGTGCTGATAAATATCAAGGGGGTCGTTGAGAGCATAATTGAGAAGATGGAATAAAATCCCCCTTAATCCCCCTTTACGAAAGGGGGTGAGGTAGAAAAATGGCTATTACCGAAACCGAAATAGCAATAGCGCAGATTTTAGCGTGTGGGGCTACAGTAGTATTAGCTCTACTTACTCTTGCGTATGTCTTGCTTACTCGAAACATGGTTAAAGAGATGAAAACCGCGAGAGAAACCCAACAACGACCCTATATCATTATTGATTTTGAGTTCTATAAAACCAGCATTTGTAACATGGTAATTAAGAATGTGGGCAACGGCGCAGCGTTTGATGTTCAGATGATTTTTGAACCAGATGTAATATATCGACAACCTAATATAAAATTATCAGATTTACCCCTTTTTAAACAACTAAAATTTTTCCCTGCTGGCAAAGAAATCAGGTTCTTTTTTCGTAGCATGATAGATAAATCTGATGGAAACATTCAAAAACAATTTGACGCAAAGCTTACATATAAGGATTCTGGTGGCAAAGTCTATAATGAGATTTTATCTCTCGACCTTACATGGCACAGTAAGTTGATGTTCGCAGAAGTTAAGGACATTACTGATTTAGTAAAAACTGTAGAAGAAATTGCTAAGTCTAATGACAAAATTCAAATACAATTAAAGAGACTAACAGATTCGGTAGAGAAGAAGGAGTGAAACTTGACTGAAAAACCAGCTAAAGTCTTAATCATTGGTTCGGGGCCCATCATTATCGGGCAGGCGGCGGAGTTTGATTATGCCGGCACCCAGGCGTGTAAGGCGATGCGGGAGGAGGGGGTAACCTCGGTGCTGGTAAACTCCAACCCAGCCACCATAATGACCGATGAGGGCATTGCCGACATTATCTATATAGAACCACTCACCGTGGAGATGCTTGCCCGTATTATTGAGCGTGAGCGTCCTGATGGGCTGCTGCCCACCCTTGGCGGTCAGACCGGGCTTAATCTGGCGGTTGATTTAGCCGATGCCGGCGTACTGGACAAATACAATGTAAGGTCGCTGGGAACGCCAATACAGACGATAAGAAATGGCGAAGACCGGGAGCTATTCAAGCAGATGATGATAGATATCGGCGAGCCGGTGCCAGAAAGTGCCACCGTAACCAGCCTGGAACAAGCCAGAGAGGTAGCTAAAAGAATAGGTTTACCCCTGGTAATCCGCCCGGCTTATACCCTGGGGGGAAGCGGAGGAGGCTTCGCCACTACCTGGGAAGAGCTGGATAAAGCGGCAACATTAGGACTAAATACCAGTCCTATCCACCAGATACTTCTGGAGGAATCGTTGGTCGGCTGGAAAGAGATTGAGTATGAGGTAATGCGTGACGGTGCCGATAACTGCATAGTAGTCTGTAATATGGAAAATGTTGACCCGATGGGGGTGCATACTGGTGACAGCATTGTGCTGGCTCCCAGCCAGACTATGACTAATAAAGAACACCAGATGCTGCGGACAGCCAGCCTCAAGATTATCCGCGCCCTGGGTGTTGAAGGCGGCTGTAATATACAGTTTGCCCTTGACCCCCAAAGTAATGATTACTATGTGATTGAGGTCAACCCCAGGGTTAGCCGTAGCTCAGCCTTAGCCAGTAAAGCTACCGGCTACCCTATTGCCCGGGTGGCAGCCAAGGTAGCCGTCGGCAAAAGGCTTGATGAAATCCCTAACGCTGTAACTGGAAAGACAATGGCATCATTTGAGCCAGCACTGGATTATCTGGTAGTTAAGATTCCTCGCTGGCCGTTTGACAAGTTTGCCTCAGGTGATAGGGTTCTCAGCACCCAGATGAAAGCCACCGGTGAGGTAATGGCTATTGACCGGTGCTTTGAAGCTGCTTTGCAAAAAGCGGTGCGCTCTCTGGAATTTAGCAACAGGTCGTTGCTCTGGGAAGACCCGAAGTGGGAGTTAGGAACAGATATTCATTTCTACCCATTAGAGCCTAATGACCTGAGACTGTGGGCGATTATGGCTGCCCTCAGAAGAGGGATAAGTACTGAAAAGATAGTCGAGCGCACCAGGATTGACCGCTGGTTTATAACCAAGCTCCAAAACATTGTAAATATGGAGAGAACGCTGTTGTCTCAGTCACTGACCCCAGACCTGATGCGGCAGGCAAAGAAGCTTGGCTTCTCCGATGAGCAGATTGGAACTCTGGGCGATAGACTTCCTGAGCAGGTGAGGCAACTGCGTCATGACTGGAATGTCCGCCCGGTGTATAAGATGGTGGACACCTGTGCCGCCGAGTTTGATGCCGTAACTCCCTATTTCTACAGCACCTATGAGCAGGAGAATGAAGCTGAGCCAATAAAGGGGAACAAGGCGGTGGTTATCGGCAGTGGACCCATCCGCATTGGTCAGGGCATTGAATTTGATTACTGCAGCGTTCATTCCGCCTGGGCATTACAGGAGTCTGGCTACAGTAGTATTATGATTAACTCCAACCCGGAGACAGTGTCCACCGATTTTGATACCAGTAACCGCCTTTACTTTGAAGCTCTGGATGAAGAGAGCCTGCGTGACATCCTGGAAAATGAAAACGGACCTGAGTTTTCTGATAATGCCTGCCCGTCGATAGTCCAGTTTGGCGGTCAGACAGCGATAAACCTGGCTGAACCTCTAGTTCGCAATGGGATGCCTCTTCTTGGCTCTAGCGCTGAGGCTATTGACCTGGCTGAAGACAGGCGTAAGTTTGAGAACTTCCTTAGTGGGTTAGATATTCGTCAACCACCAGGAGCCGGGGTAACCTCTGCAGAAGAAGCCCTCAATGTGGCTAAAGTCATCGGTTACCCGGTATTAGTTCGCCCCAGCTATGTTCTTGGTGGCAGGGCTATGGAAATAGTTCATGACGCTAGTGAACTAATCCGCTATATAACCGCGGCTATAGAGTTGGATACTCGGCATCCGGTGCTTATTGATAAATACATGGAGGGGAAGGAAGTCGAGGTTGATGCCATAGGTGATGGGGAGCGGGTGCTCATTCCGGGAATAATGGAACATATTGAACGGGCAGGAGTGCATAGTGGCGATTCTATGGCAGTCTATCCCGGAGTAAATCTGACCGAATCAGAGATAGAAACTATTGTTGACTATGCTATCCGAATAGGGCTGGGGCTTAAAATTAAAGGGTTGATGAATATCCAGTTCGTTATTATGCCCGGCAGTGGCGGGCAAGAGTCAACAGTTTATGTATTGGAGGTTAACCCTCGTGCCAGCCGCACTATCCCGTTTATCTCCAAGGTTACCGGAGTGCCAATGGTAAATGTGGCGACCAAGGTTATGCTGGGTAAGAGCCTGAAGGAGCAGGGTTATGATACCGGGCTGTGGGAGAGACAGAAGCTGGTAGCCATTAAAGCCCCGGTTTTTTCTATGGCAAAGCTACTGGGCGTGGATACCTACCTTGGTCCCGAGATGAAATCTACCGGTGAGGTAATGGGGATTGATTATACCTTTGATGCTGCCCTGGCTAAGGCGCTCTTGGCTGCTGGATTGATGCTACCGCCTCACGGGGCTATACTTCTCAGTATTGCTGATAGGGATAAACCTGAGGCACTAACCATAATTAGAAGGCTCTCCCAGATAGATTATAACCTCTATGCTACCGAAGGCACAGCAGCTATGATTGAAGCCGTTGGACTTCCAGTAACAATGATAACCAAGAAGTTGAGTGAGGGACATCCCAATGTGGTTGATATTATTAATGATGGGACAGTAAATGGTGTTGTCAATACTGTTACCGGAGGTCGTGTTCCACTGCAGGATGGCTTCCAAGTCCGTCGGGCGGCTGCTGAGAAGCGTATTCCTTGCTTTACCTCCCTTGATACAGCTCGAGTTGCAGTGGAAGCCCTGGTTAATGAGAACCAAATCTATAGTGCCCAACCCTTACCTGACTACCGAAGAAAGAGGCCAGCTTGAAGCAAGGCATTGCCTCTGTTATCTCTAACAGTGAAGTTATGCCAGCTGTTGATGAGGTTATGCCAAGTATCCACCTTATGTGGCTGGACTCCCCTGAAATAGCTGCTGAAGCCAGGCCAGGGCAGTTTGTTATGGTGCGCTGCGGAGGAGAATCCTTGCTACGCCGACCCCTGAGTGTCCATCAAGTAGACGGGGGGAAAATTGCCCTGTTGTTTACCGTAGTCGGCAAAGGCACACGCTGGCTATCTCAGTGCCGGGTCGGTGATGATATAGACATTTTAGAACCACGAGGTAATGTCTTCTCTATTCATCCCAACTCTCATAACCTATTATTAGTGGCTGGCGGGATGGGCATTGCACCACTATTTTTTCTGGCTGAGGAAGCTAGTAAGGAAGGATACTCGATAACGGTTCTCATAGGCATACGAACCGCTATGGTTTATCTTAAGCGCTCTTCAGCTATCAAAGGCAAATTTATTATTACTACTGAGGATGGAACCGATGGACAACAGGGTATAGTAACTGACCTTCTACCCGATTATGCTGACCGGGCAGACCAAATCTTCGCCTGTGGGCCTGTTCCCATGTATCGTAACATGGCTGATAACTATCCTCAGTTAAAAAGCAAATCAATCCAGGTTTCCCTGGAAGCGAGGATGGGATGCGGCTTTGGCGTCTGCTATGGATGCACAGTGAGGACAAAAGATGGTCTAAAGCAGGTATGCAAGGACGGTCCTGTTTTTGAGCTAAAGGATATAATCTGGGATGAGCTGGCTTTTATTGATTAGCCACAGGAGGTAGGGATATGGTGGTCACCAGGAAAATTAGCCTTCAGACTAAAGGGCACTGCGATATTATTGATATTACATCTCAGATAAAACAGCAGGTGGCCGAGACGAATATAAATAGCGGAACGGCTACTCTGTTTGTCGCTGGTTCAACCGCTGGCATATCCACCATTGAATTTGAGTCTGGCTTGCTTTCTGACTTCCAGAATATGTGGGAGCGGAATGTTCCTACGAACATCTCTTATGACCACGACCGCCGCTGGGGGGATGGCAATGGTTATTCGCACGTCCGTGCTTCACTCTTAGGGACTTCATTAGTAGTCCCGTTTAGTAACAAAAGGCTGACCCTGGGCACCTGGCAGCAAATAGTTCTGGTAGACTTTGATAACCGACCTCGCACAAGGGAAATTATATTGCAAATTATGGGTGAGTAGGAGGTTTGACAGCCACTTAATCCGTGATTTATAATGGACTAGTTATTAAATTGGATTAATAGAAAAACAAGGGAGCTATGCTCCCTTGAAACTTGATGGAAAGGGGGATATAAGTTGGCAAACCAGATGGGTAAGAGGTATCGTTGTTCTAAGTGTGGCGCTGAATTCATCGTTATCAAAAGTGGTGATGGCGCAATTAGCTGCTGCGGTCAACCAATGGAACTGAAGAAATAAAGCAAACTAGTTATTAGCGGAGGTAATTCTTTAAATGGCAAATCAATTAGGTAAAAGATATCGCTGTTCTAAGTGTGGCACCGAGGTATTATGCACCAAAGACAGTAAGAGTGCTATTACTTGCTGCGGTCAAGAAATGGAAACTCAAGACCCTCGACGGACTCCATCCTCAGATTAGCCAAGCCTATTTCCCCTGTATCAGGGATAGAAATTCAGCCCTGCTTTCTGGTCGGCTGCGGAAGGCACCTCTAATGGCTGAGGTAATAATACTGCTTCCTGGTTTTTTGATGCCACGCATAATCATACACAGGTGCTCACCCTGAACTATTACTGCCACCCCCGAGGGCTTAAGTCCATCCATAATAGTATTAGCAATCTGGGTAGTCATCCGCTCCTGAACCTGGGGGCGTCTAGCCAAGATTTCTACTACCCTAGCTAATTTGCTAAGACCGACAATACGTCCATCAACGTCAGGAATATAACCAATATGAACCGTACCATAAAATGGTAAAAGGTGATGCTCACACATAGAGTAAAAGGGAATATCTTTAACAATTACCATTTCCCGGTGTCCTTCTTCATAAATTACCGTTAGTTCTTCCTTGGGGTCCTTATCAAGTCCCATAAAAAGCTCGGTGTACATATCAGCCACGCGGCTTGGAGTATCAGCCAAGCCTTCTCTATTAGGGTCTTCCCCGATAGCCTTAATGATAGAAGCCACCGCTGTCCTAATTCCAGTCTTATCAAACACTCTAGTCCTCCTTTAATGCTATTACCAAATAACTCTAGAAAATCGTAGGCTCACTTTATGCCTTTTAATGCTTACTGTAGCCCCCACAATCTAGCTACCTCACTGTATCTTTGGCAGTAGTAAGGTAACGCTCTTGTCCCAGAAACAGGGCAGGGCTAACCTTATCTAAATCCAGTGTCCCCTCCGGAGTAAAAGCTTCCTCCAGCCAATGCACAGCTACAATCTCCCCCACAAACAATCTGTGGTCACCATATAACTTATCATCAACTAATTTGCACTCATAGGCAGCATAGGCATCTTTTAAGATTGGCACTGCTGTCTTCACCGGCTTATCCAGGGCAATATTAAACTCCTGAAACTTGTCCATCTCCCGGCCACTACTACCACCTACGGAGGCAACCAGCTCAGTCATCTCAAAAGGTAAGAAATTAACCCCGAACTCCTTGCTATCAACAATAAGCTGATGAGTAAACCTTTTAGGAGCGATTGATACCCCGTAAAGAGGTGGATTGACAGAAATAACCAAATGCCAGGCTACTGCCATTGCATTGGCTTTCCCTTTAGCCTGAGCAGTAACTATTGTAGCCACTCTAGGGTAGTGCTGAGAAAATGTCCCAATGCCTTCACTAACCACCTTAGTCATTTTTAAACCTCCTTTTAATTTATAAAACAATTCCTATCTAACTAGATATGAAATACCTCACTTAATTTTTCGGGAAACAATTCCTATCTGATTAGCCTTGAATTGTTTCAAGTGTTATGTCAAGTTACGATTAACTCCAGCCTAAAGCTTTCTCTACAGCAACTAAATCGGCAGGAAGCTCAAGAAAGGGCTTAGCCCCTTTTAGAGCCGTCTCCGTGTCCTTTAGCCCGGTGCCGGTTATCACGCAGACCACCCTCTTTTGTGAAAGGTTCATCCCTTGTTGAGAGAGCTTAATCAGTCCGGCTAAAGAAGTGGCTGAAGCTGGTTCCCCAAAGACACCCCCTTTAGTTGCCAGAAGCTTCTGGGCAGCCAGAATCTCGTCATCGCTAACCATATCGATAATGCCCCCAGATTCATCACGGGCGGCAACCGCTTTCTGCCAGTTAGCCGGGTTACCTATTCGTATTGCCGAGGCAACAGTCTCTGGCTGGTCAATAGCATAGCCCCGAACAATAGGAGCGGCGCCCTCAGCCTGGAACCCCATCATCTTTGGTTTTTGTTTTGCCCTGCCGGCTTGATAATATTCGACAAATCCCTTCCAATAGGCAGTAATGTTGCCAGCATTACCTACCGGGAGAAAAAGGTAGTCCGGTGCCTCACCTAAACTATCAATAATCTCAAAGGCAGCCGTTTTTTGCCCCTCTATCCGGTTGGGGTTAATTGAGTTCACCAGAGTAACTGGATGCTTCCGGGTTAGACTTCGCACTATGTCCAGCGCCTGGTCAAAATTTCCATCGATAGTAACTATTTTAGCCCCGTAGATAATAGCTTGAGCCATCTTGCCGAGGGCAATCTTACCTTTAGGCACGATAATAATGGCGGTAAGCCCGCAATAAGCAGCATAGGCAGCGGCTGAGGCACTGGTATTACCGGTTGAGGCACACATTATAGCCTTACTGCCGGCTTCTAGCGCCTTAGCTATAGCTACTACCATACCCCTGTCTTTGAATGAGCCGGTAGGATTACACCCTTCCAGCTTAAAATATAGCTCCCCGCAACCGGTTTCCTTCTCCAATTCAGGGCATCTGACCAGAGGGGTATCCCCCTCCCCCATCGTAAATAAAGGTGTTTTTGGGGTAATGGGAAGAAAGTCTTTATATCTAGCTAGAACTCCTATTTTCATATCATCCTTTCGTAAATCCTCTGATTGAGGTTATTTTAGAACCTCATCCCCTTTAGAGATTTATTTACCAACCCACCCAGTATTTAATGTCTTCCTTACTCATTTCCAAAGCAATGCCATTCTAGCATAGAGGTAGATTGAAGACAATTTAGCTTGTTGCGAAATGGTTATACATAATATATAATACAATCAGGAACAAAGAGGGCAAGTGGATACAACAACAGTAGTAATAATAGTATCGGCGGTGGGGCTTGTTTTTGGAGGACTAGCTGTTTATCTTGCTATATGGAGCAAAATTGGTCTAGGTGAGAAGATAGCGAAGGGCTTTGCAGACCTTCGGGAACCCGGCTCCGTTATTGGTCGTGATATAGACAAACGTATGGGTGACCTCGTGGAAATAATTAGGATGCTTGTACCCCAATCGGGAACAGTAACATATACTCTTCCGAATATTGGAAATGTCGAAGTTCCTGTTACCGATATGGATAATGACAAGACAAGCTATAACATTAAGGCAAAACAGGCGATATTCACGTCTAGGTTTCTTGTTACAAAAATGAATGAGAACAAGGAGTTACAAGAAAAAGAAAGAACACTTTTTGGTGAAAAGCAACCCATGCTACACTCTCCAATTCCTACCATCCTGCGTGCAGAAATTCCTTCTGGGGATAAAGATAAATGTTCTGAATACATGGCCTTTCTCTTAGAATGGCTAGACACTGAATACCTTGAAAAGAGAAAGGAATTAGTGGAAGCGGAATCATCTATTAGTAAGTATTTGAAGAAAGCCAGCTAGGTGCTGCCATTTTGACCCATCTAATCCACCCCATTTCTACAACAGTGACCTAAACAACACAGTTCCTCGGTGTATCAGGGAAAGCCAAAGCCATTACCTTCCTTCTCTCTTTGCTAAAATACCATCCACTTCAACCGAACAGAACCATATATCGAAAAGACTTGACAAATAGTTAATGTTGTGCTTTTATGTTGCTGACTCTTCCTCGCCGTTCGCCCCGGTAGGAGTGAACTGGCGAGGTTTGCTTTTATGGGACTTTTTATGGCTATAGAGAGACTTATTCTGTTTGTAGATGATAAGAATTTTTACCAAGGAGCCCGTCGGGCATTCTTTAGTAATACCGATTCCCATTTCTACGGTCAAGTTAATCCTTTGTCATTGGGTAATTTACTCTACGCTCGACCGGCAAAAACCCAAAGACAACTTCAGCAAGTAAGAGTATACACGGGTAAGCCGGACTCGACAAAAGAACCAAGGACCTACACTGCTCATACAAATCAATGTCGGGCTTGGAGGGGAAATGGGGTGGAAGTAACCACTCGTATACTCCGCTATCCTAAAGATTGGCCAGATTCTAAGGCTCAACAAAAGGGTATTGATGTGGCTTTAGCTATAGATTTCGTGGCTTTAGCTATCGATGGTTATTATGACGTTGGAGTGATAGCATCAACGGATTCAGATTTAAGACCAGCCCTAGAATATGTCATAAAGAAATGTCGAAATAAATGTCATGTAGAAGTGGCAGCTTGGTTTACCCCACAAACTAAGAACAGGTTAAGTATTCCAGGCATTAATATATGGTGCCATCGTCTAGATAAAGCAGACTACTATGCGGTTGCAGATTTAACAGATTATAATATTGGGTAATTACTATCTGCCATACATTGTAGTTCTACATAGAATAGGCAACACAATTCCTTGGTGTATCAGGGAAAGCCAAAGCCATAGCCTGCGTCACAATAACTGGTATCAAGCTATGAACTGTTACTTTTCGCCGGTGCCTCACCGTAATATTGTTCAGACGTCTGTGATTCTTCATTCTTCCAAAAATCCTTTCAACAGATGTTCGGCGATTGAAGATTAGCTGCCAATTTGCTCTTCTACTGACATTGACTTATTCCTTCGCTTACGCTTCAACCCGGATGAAGTTGTTTATCTGCTTGACCACGGCGAGATTTCTTAGCTCGTCAAGAGCTAACTGCATTGCTTTTTCCTGAGCAGGATGGGTCATTATAACAAGTTCAGCAGTTTGAGCCAGACTATCAGCCTCTTTCTGGATAACTGAGGAAATACTGATTAGATGGTCACCTAAAACTCTGGACAGTTGAGCTAAAACGTTAGGACGGTCAGCAACATTCATCCTCAGGTAGTATCGTGTCTTAATTTCAGACATCGGTTTAATAACTTTGTCCGGCTGCATCCTGTCCCCAAGCCGGTTACCAACGCCGAGAGCGATGTCCTGGGCGGCTGATACGATATCAGCTATAACGGCGCTACTGGTAGGTAGCGCTCCAGCCCCCTGACCAAAGAAAAGCACCCTGCCTATCAGGTCGCCTTCAACCAGAACGGCATTATAGACGCCGTCAACCTTAGCCAGAAGGGAATCTTCAGGGATAAAAACTGGATGCACCCGCACCTCAATAGATTTATCGTCTTGCTTGGCAATAGCCAGCAGCTTTATGGCATAACCGAGTTCTCGGGCGTAGCGGAAATCACGACTATCAAGCCGGGAAATCCCCTCATGGTGGATATCCTCAATCCGAACTTGACTGCCGAAGGCTAGCGAGGCAAGGATAGCCAGCTTGTAGGTAGCATCAATCCCTTCCACATCATTTGCTGGATTAGCTTCAGCATAGCCTAACTTCTGGGCTTCCTTAAGTGCTGAGGAGAAATCTAAGCCTTCCTTTGCCATCCTGGTAAGAATATAATTAGTAGTCCCGTTTATTATGGCGTAAATGCCACTTATTCTATTGGCTACCAGGTCATGCTGGAACGGGGAAATTAAGGGGATACCACCACCGACGCTGGCTTCGTAGCGCAGCCCTACCTGGTGCTGTCGAGCCAGGGCTAATAACTCCGCCCCATGCTTGGCGATAACCTCCTTATTAGCGGTAACTACATGCTTACCTGCCGATATCGCCCTTTCTAAATACTGTAAGGCGGGGGTCTCACCCCCTATCGCTTCAACTACTATATCTATCTTTGACTCAGCAAAAAACTCGTCAGCATCTGTGGTAAAAAGTTGGGAATCCATTGATTTAGCTAAGGGCCTGGCTAAGCCTGCCCTTAGTACTTTTACCTTCTGCAAGACAACAGGGCAACCAACCTGCTCAGCTATGACCTTCGCCTTATCCGTTAACACTCTGGCTACTTGCCCACCAACTACCCCTAACCCCATTAAGCCGACGCCAATACTCTGTTTCTTCATTGCCCTAGCTCCTTTATGGCCCTTGATATAGCCCATGATTTTTTGTCCTCATCCAAATAGTTCTCAACCTTATTCTCAGGGTCATCCAGCAATGAAGAGACCCAGTCGTTCAATGCCTTGCTCTTCAGTAAATCCCTATCATCATCTAGAATCTTCTTATTGTCCTCCTTATCTAAAACCTTGACCAACCAATAGCCTCCCTTTGTCCAAGCAGTATCATCTCGTATTGGCTCACTTAGTGTGCCTAGCTCAGAGTTAAAGGCAAAGTCGTCAAAGGCTGAAGGTATTGTAGTTGAAGTTAACCAACCCAAATCGCCACCACCTTCTTTTGATGGTTCATGCTGAGAGAATTCCTTAGCCAGAGCAGCAAAATCTTCATCAGCCTCAAGTCGGGCTCTTATACCCTGCGCTTCTTCTTGGCTGCCCAGTAATATGGCTTGAACATGGGCTTCATTCGTTTCTTCGTTCCTTTCCAACACCTTAATCAACCAGTAGCCTACTCCCTTAGTTTTGTCGGCGGCATATACCGGCTGCCCTAACACTGCTACTTCAGAAGCAAAGGCTTGCTCATCAACTATAGAAGAGCCTAGTGTTAAGGTTAAGATACCTTTAGGTTGCCACCCAAGGTCACCCTTTTTGTCTTTAGATAAGCTATCCAGCGAAAACTTGCCAGCCAGTTCAGCAAAGCTTTCACTATCTTCTAGCTTAGCCCTAATTTCATCGGCTTGACTTTTACTCTCCAGGAACATTGCCATTATATGCCTCTGTTCAGCAGACAGTGGTACCTCCTGTTCAAAATACTCGTCCCTCAGTTTATCTATCAGCATTTCAGTCCTGATTAAATCCCTGTAATCTTTGCTTAGGGGAGGGTCACGGTTGTTAAGCTCCTCGTCAACAATATCTTGGCTAATACTTATACCCAGTTTCATTGCTCCTTGTCTTATTAGCTCGTTTTGCTTAATAATCTCGGCTACTTGGTCAGCTATAAATGACATATATTGGATTGGTTGCCCTTCCCCGTAGTATTTAAGCATCTTTATATAATAGTTCATATCAAAGCTGGAATTATTTACTTTAATTATAGTCTGGTGCAGTGGTTGATATTGGGTAAGATACCACCCAGCTCCCCCAATACCTAAGGCGGCGACAATAAATAAAATCCCGGAGGCGAGAATAATGCGTTGCCTCCTTTGCTGCTGTTGCCAGCGGGAGAGCTGGCGTTTAGTAGTTTCACGTGGGGGTTTCTTATTTTTCTTTTTGACCAAAGCTAAACCTCTTCCCAACTGGGGATTGATTGAAAACAGTTCCCTTAGAGAACCGAAGACCTTATACCACTTAGTACCCCATATTTATAACCTAAAAAGGCAATCTTTTCAAATATAGCTAGGAGAGATGGCCTCGTTCAAATAGATGTGAGGCCCTTTAAATTCTTAGAGCAGCAGAAAGAATGTCAGCAAAGGAGGATGTGTCACTAATTATATGGACGAGTACATCAGCTTGCCTGCTGACGGTGTCTTTGCTATACTTTTATAGCGTGCCCCCATCGTCTAGGGGCCTAGGACATCGGCCTTTCAAGCCGATAACAGCGATTCGAATTCGCTTGGGGGCACCAATTTGTTACCCGTCATACAAAATTCACGCCCATTTTCTATGTAATTCTTATAGCTAATCACAGGGGAAATTACACGCCATTTTGTTAGCTAGAAAATTTTGAGAGATGCCTCATTCTCTATCTAAACTAGCTCAGTTTCCCAGACCACCTTGCCGCCAATGATGGTCATCTCCACCTTGATGTCCATTATCTGCTCCGGAGGTGATTCGGTAGGGTCATCGCTTAGCACCACCACATCAGCCAGCTTACCGGGAGTAATAGAACCTTTCACTTCCTCTTCAAAGGAGGCATAAGCAGCATTGGTAGTATATAGTGCCAGCGCCTGATTAGCTGATATACTTTCATGAGGTAAAATGTACTGCCCTGATTCGGCGCGTCTGGTAATAGCAGCGTATATACCAACTAGAGGATTATTGGGAACTACTGGAGAATCCGAGCTACCAGCAACAACCAAGCCACTATTAAGAAAGGACTTAATCCGATATAGCCATGGTTGCTGGCTGGCAGCTACAGTAGCCAGGTATCTTTCACCGCTATAGTAGAGAAAGGGAGGCTGAGTAACCACAACCCCATGGAGCTTACTTAGCCGCTCAAGTAGCTGAGGAGGACACTCGGAGCAGTGGGCAATACGGTGGCGCCGCCCAGTCTGGGGGAGACGGCTTTGGGCATATTCCAGAGCAGAGATAGCTGCCTCCACAGTGTTCTCCTCAATAGCGTGGATGGCTAGCTGGAAGCCAGCCTGATGGGCATCAAATACCTGTTGGTTTAACTCCGGCAGTGGCGGTTGCAAGCCTCCACTGGATTCAGTCACTATTATTTTTACCCCACCCAAGTGCAACTGGTTATCTCCGGAACCTGGAGCTAACCCCATTTCCCGAAACTGGCTCAGATTTTTAGCGCCAATCAACATATATATCCTGGGCTTAAGTTTACCGGTATCTTTGAATCGGTGGAAGGTTTGCCACCGACTAATGTCATTACTTACTGTAGTCTCTTGCAGAGAAGTAATACCGTAAGATAAATAACGCTCATTAGCCAAGGTTACACCCTTCACCAGTTCTTCTTCAGATAGAGAAGACATCACCTTTTCCCAGACATAGCCCAGCATCTCATACAGAATCCCATTTGGCTCACCGGTATCAAGGTCCCTGTCAATAATCCCCCCAGGTGGTTCCGGGGTTTCCGTATTGATGCCAGCCAAAGAAAGTGCCTGGCTGTTAAGCACACAGGCGTGCAGGGAACGGTGAGCCAGCACTGTCGGGTGGTGGGGCGACACCTTATCTATGTCCCATCGAGTTGGATAGCGCCTCTCGGCAAGATAGAACTCATTAAAGCCCACGCCGGCAAGCCACTGGCCTGGTGGGGTATTCTGGGCTTGGTGGTTAATGACAGCCTTTATATCGGCGATAGAACTGACTGATGCTGGACTCAGGTCAAACTGGAGCAGTGTCCTTATGAAGGGGATGAGATGACAATGGGCATCGTTAAAACCGGGCACCACCGTTTTCCCCGCGCAATCAATTATTTGGGTTTTGGCTCCGGTGACTGATTCCAGTCCTTCACCACTGGCAACCAGCGAAATCCTGTCACCGGTAATAGCCACCAGTCCAGCGGTAGGCTGTCTAGCGTCCATGGTTATCACATTAGCATTCTTGAGAATAAGGTCTGCGGCTGGCATTTTGAATCTACCCCTTTGACCAATTAGTTACAGGATAGTATACTACCGACAACCTGCTATTATAAAGGAGACCTTATGGATAAAGAGCAATTAGCTGAGAAGCTGGCCTCGTGGATAAGGGACAAGGTGTTAGCTGCCGGGTGTAAAGGAGTAATAGTAGGTATGAGTGGTGGGATTGATTCTTCAGTATTAGCCGTATTATGTCATCGTGCCTTTCCCCAAAGTATGCTTGGAGTGTTTATGCCCTGCTACAGTTACCAAGAGGATGAAGAGCACGCTCAAGCTGTGGCTAGCCAGTTTTCTATCCTAACTAAAACTGTGGTTCTTGATACTGTTTTTGATGCTTTGATTAAAGTATTACCCGCTGACAGAGTAGACCCTGCTGCCAGTCGGCTAGCCGAAGCTAACCTCAAGGCCAGATTAAGGATGCTTACCCTCTACTACTTTGCCAACCGGCTTGATTATATGGTAGTCGGGGCAAGTAACAAGAGTGAACTCTCCGTGGGCTACTTTACTAAGTATGGGGATGGTGGGGTAGATATTGTGCCCTTAGGCAATCTGGTCAAAAGACAGATAAGAGAACTGGCTCATTTTCTAGGTATTCCCCAAGAAATTATAAATAAACCCCCCTCGGGTGGATTATGGCCAGGACAAACTGATGAAGGTGAATTAGGGTTCAGTTATGAGGAACTCGACCGTTATCTCACTACTGGCCAAGCCAGCACCGAGATCAAAGATAAGATTGAGTCGATGATAGCTGCCAGCGACCACAAACGCTTGCCACCACTAATAGCTAACTTTGACAGTTGACAAAAAATCTCTTGTCTTGGTGGGGTCTCTGTGTTATGATAAACAGTGAGGCGAAGATGACCACAGAGAAAGAAAAGGCATTGGAGCTAGCTATTAGTCACATTGAAAAGCTTTTCGGTAAGGGCTCAATCATGAAATTGGGTGAGTCTACTGTCATGACATCAGTAAAGGCTATTTCCAGCGGCTCACTAGCGTTGGACTTGGCATTAGGTGTGGGTGGCATACCCAGAGGACGAATTACGGAAATATTTGGTCCCGAGGCATCAGGGAAAACTACCCTGGGTCAGCATATAATTGCCGAAGCACAGAAACAGGGAGGTACTGCTGCCTATATTGATGTAGAGCATGCCCTGGACCCCACCTATGCCGCTAAATGCGGGGTTAATGTTGATGAACTTCTTATTTCGCAACCTGATAGCGGGGAACAGGCTTTGGAAATTACCGAGGCGCTAGTCAGAAGCGGAGCCGTTGATGTGATAGTGATTGATAGTGTAGCTGCTTTAGTGCCCCGGCAAGAAATTGAAGGAGAGATGGGAGATACCCACATTGGCTTACAAGCTCGCCTGATGTCTCAAGCGCTGAGAAAGCTAGCCGCCGCTATCGGCAAGTCAGGGACAGCAGTAGTATTCATAAATCAGCTGCGACAAAAGGTAGGCATTGTCTTCGGTAATCCTGAGGTGACGCCAGGTGGCAGAGCTCTAAAGTTTTATAGCTCAGTAAGGATAGACCTGAGGCGGGTTGAGACAATCAAGCAGGGAAATGTGGCGATAGGCAGTCATGTCAGGGCAAGGGTAGTCAAGAATAAGGTTGCTCCTCCATTTAGAAGCGGTGAGTTTGACATTATGTTCGGTTCTGGAATAAGCAGGGAGGGTAATCTTATTGACCTAGGTGTAGAGCTGGGGCAAGTCAAAAAGAGCGGTGCTTTTTTCTCCTATGGTGACATTCGCCTGGGGCAAGGTAGGGAGAACGCCAAGCAATACCTGAATCAAAATCCTGAACTTGCTCAGGAGATTGAGCAGCAGATTAAAGCCTCAGCCGTCACCACTATTACCTGAGCTGACCATTGAAGCCAACTTGAGTAGATAGTTTAATAGTCAACAGAAGTAGTAAGGCTGAGGCATATGCTTCAGCCTTGTCTTTTTAGGAGGGGTGGCAAATAAATGAGTAAGGTTACTACTATTCGGGTTGGGAGAAGCCGGGGCAAACGAGTAAATGTGCTGCTAGATGGCAAGTTCGCCCTTAGCCTAGAGGCTGAGGTAGCAGTAAAAGAAGGGCTACGAGTGGGACAAGAGCTATCTGCTAGTCAGATTGAAGCACTGACCAGGTCTGACCGCTTCCATCGTTGCCTTAATGCTGCTGCCCATTACCTTAGCTACCGGCCTCGGAGCGAGTCTGAGCTAAGGAAACGATTGGGGGAGCGTGGCTTTGATGATGATAGTATGGAGGCTGTGATAGCCAAGCTAAAGGGACAGGGATTGATTGATGATATGGCTTTTGCCCAATTTTGGAAGGAAAACCGGGAATCGTTTAGCCCCCGTAGCCAATGGCTAACCAAGCTAGAGTTGAGACGAAAAGGGGTAGCTGACGATATCATAGACCAGGTGGTCAATGCAATTGACGATAATGATAATGCCTATCGGGCAGCCCAGCGCAAAACTCGTAGTTTATCAATGTCTGACTACCAGAGCTTTCGCCGTCGACTGGCTGGCTATCTCAAGCGGCGTGGTTTTGGTTATGAGGTGATAAATCATACTGTAGAGCAGTTATGGCAAGAAGAGGGAAAGAAAGACTAGATAACATATTACGATACAGCTAGCAATATTGGTTACCTATAGTAACCCTGCAGTTAGAAATCTATTGAAGGAAGGAGGTGGGGAAATGGTTGAAGGACCAATACTCTATATTACCCTAGCCGCTATGTTTGTCATAGGGTTGGTATTTGGAAGTGTGGCTGTCTTTTTTCTCAGGAAGACAATGGTTGACCGACAATTACGTATTGCTGAAAGGAAAGCAACTAAAATTCTGGCTGATGCTGAACTCAAATCCAAAAACACACTTCGTGAAACAAAACAGGAGGCAGATAAAACTAAGGCAGCAGCGGTAGCAGAGTACCGCGACCGGCGCTCTGAACTGCAGCGCCAGGAGAACCGCCTGACGCAAAGGGGGGAGAATTTAGAGCGTAAGCTAGAAGGGGTAGGACAACGCGAGCGTAATCTTAATAAGAAAGAAAGAGAAATGGAGTCTACCCGCAGCCACTTGGAGGAACTTAAAAACAGGCAGTTAAAACAGCTAGAGTTGATTTCAGGCATGTCTAGTAGCGAAGCAAAGCAAGCATTATCTGAAGCCATGGAAATGGAGATGAAGGAGGAGGCTTCGCAACGCATTCGGCAATGGGAAGCTAAGTTAAAAGAAGAAGCCGATGAGAAAGCCCAAGGGATTTTATCTCAGGCTATCCAGCGTTTGGCTTCTGATGTCGTATCCGAGACTACGGTGGCTACTGTTCCTCTGCCCAGTGACGAGATGAAAGGTCGCCTTATTGGAAGAGAGGGCCGTAATATCCGAGCTCTGGAGCAGGCTACTGGCGTTGACCTAATTATCGACGATACTCCTGAGGCAGTGACCCTGTCCAGCTTTGACTCGGTGCGACGGGAGGTAGCTCGCCTGGCTTTAACTAAGCTTATCCTTGATGGTCGTATTCATCCGGCTCGTATTGAAGAGGTGGTAAGCAAGACCAAGGAGGAAGTAGATGCTGCTATGTATAAGGCTGGAGAAGAAGCAGCTTACCAGGTAGGGGTGCATGGACTACGCCCTGAGCTAATTAAGTTGCTTGGCCGTCTTAAATACCGCACTAGCTACGGACAAAATGTCCTGACCCATAGTATTGAGGTTGCTCATCTAGCCGGTATGATAGCTGGAGAGTTAGTCGCCAACGTTGCCATAGCTAAAAAAGCAGGACTACTTCATGACATTGGTAAGGCGGTAGACCACGAAGTTGAGGGAACTCATGC
>SDBU01000426.1_pt1 | contig 59327 bp, 59 predicted proteins | sample 2277071 | NCBI WGS metagenome assembly SDBU01 (sample SAMN10397929, study PRJNA504765) | marine sediment metagenome | isolation source: marine sediment core GS08_GC12, 126 cmbsf | place: Arctic Ocean: Gakkel Ridge, Loki's castle | collected 2008 | reverse complement strand
GTCCTGAATCAATCCGATAAGATCTTCTATTGACTGCACCCGTTTGCCATCGGCTGAGATGACAAGGTCTCCAACTTTCAAACCGGCCTTCTCAGCAGGACTGCCCTCCTCGATTTTCGAAATAAGGATTCCCACTCCATCCTTGAATCCGAAATAGGCGGAAAGCTCTTCGTTCAGTTCTTCAAGATAAATGCCAATAAACTTCCGGCTTTCAAAGGGAGCCCATCTTTGCATTTTAACACCGGGCACTCTTCCCTCATCTGGAAACCGAAACACCCTGGGAAATCCTTCCTCTGATGGAAAGGACTCGGGAACCCTAAAGAGAGTGGGGAATTTTACTTCAAATTCCTTCCAGATGTCCTGCCTTGTGTATTCACCCAATGTCACTTTTACCTTTTGAGTTTTGTCTTCTCTTTCGATTTTTATAGTAATGGTATCACCGGGTTTTCTTTTTCTGACTTCAGTGACAAGCATTTCGCTGCTGTTGACAGTCTTTCCGTCAAATTCGCGGATGACATCTCCCACTTCGAGTCCAGCCGCCTCGGCTGGTGAATCCTTTTCCACTTCAAGCAGACCCACATTCCCTTTTTCATCCTCTCCAATTCTGACACCAAGCCAGCCTCTTTCTACCTTGCCTTTTTCTTTGATTTCAGCAGAGATATCCTTCACAATAGAAACGGGAACAGCAAGAGCCAGTCCGGTTGATGGAGCCTCTACCCGGCTCATCGTATAGCCGGCATTGGGAATCTGACTTCCGCGCATTTGGATGATTACAGGGGATACATCACTATAGACTCCTCTAAGTAAGCCTACCATTTGACCCTTCTCGTTGACAACAGGGCTGCCGCTGGCTCCTTTCCAGACCCAGACATTTAAACGGAGAGCGTCATCGCTGACCGAACTCACAATTCCTTGTGTCACCAGAGGACTATCTTCAAGAGACATCCCCACGACACCCACCCAGGCACCGGCAGAGACCTTTTTTACATCTCCCAAGGCAATAGGTGTGAATTTTCCTCCTCTTGCTTTTAAAACCGCCAGATGAGTCTCGGAATCCATGCCTAAAAAATCAGCCTCGATTTTCTGTCCCTCTGAAGTGATGATATAAATAGTTTCATCACGGGGGGATACCAAAGCCGTCGTGACGATATGTCCTTCTTTATCCAGAACAACACCTGTGGCGACTTTCCTGATCACACTCCGCACTTCGACTCTCACGACCGAAGGAAAGACCTTTTTGGTGATCTTTGTCATACCTGTTTCTTCATAAGCGTTGGGTGATGCATACATATTGAAAGAAAGCATGAGTATTAATGCTGACAAACCCAATATCGCTTTTGTTCTCATTTTCATTTTGTATTGGCCTCCTTAATATTTAATCTTTGTATCGGTGGTCCATGAGACCTGCTCTAGTATATAAATAGTCGGCACTTCATTGGTTAAAGTCCGAATCTCGCTGGCATAATCCACAATTTCAATGATGGGGATGGGAATACTTTCTCCTGCCAAATATCGTTCACCATATAGAGCACTGGAAGCTAAATCCATTTCAGGACTTGAAATGCGGGCAGGACCTTGGCCGGGAAGAATGAAAAAATTGATAGCAAGCAGCACGGCAATGCCTCCGGCCAATGCTCCTGTCAAGGAAACGCGCAGAGTTCTGGATCGGACATGTTTTCTTTTTCTCAAAGACAACTGTGCCATCATCTTCTGCTCGAAATCGGATGGGGCCTTGACTGTTTCTAATCTTTTTAGAAGTTCATATGCTTCCATTTTTACACTCCTCATTTTTTGTAAAAAAAGACAAGGTGAATGAATCCTTTTCCAATTCTTTTTTTAAGTGATTGCGACCACGACTGATTCTCGCCTTTATCGTTCCGACAGGCTTTTTCATTATCTCTGCAATCTCATCCTGAGAAAAACCTTCTATATCTTTCAAAATAACTGGGACTCTGTAGCGAGGATGGAGATTATCGAGGGCCTTTTTCAAGTTCCTCTTGAGTTCCGAGTTCCGTGGATTGGTCGCTAAATCGTTCTTTTCATAGAGAGAATTCTGCACATCATCAAAGGACACGGTGGGCATTCGCCTCGCTTTTTTCATCTCTGTTTTGGCAAGGTTTGATGCAATGGTATATATCCATGAAGACAACGGGGCAATGGGTTTGTACTTGTTCGCCTTAAAATAAACTCGCAAAAACGTCTCCTGTGCCAATTCGGCTGCTTTTTGATAATCTCCCGTCAACTGCCAGAGGAAATTGGTGATCTTATCCTTGTAAGCATGGACGATCTCAGAAAAAGCCATTTCATCTCCTTTCTGCACGAGTAGTATCAGCTCTTGTTCGTCCATACTCATTTCTTTCAAACTCTTTTTTGCCCTATTCCGTTGCATTTTTTTGGGGCTTGGCTTTGAAATAATTAAAGGGACATCATACTTAATTCTGTCCGAATTAAGTATGATGTCCCTTTAATTATTTCAAAGCCAAGCCCCAATTTATTCCAATTCGATGAGGGGGTTTTGGGTTTCGACAAGGTCTCCGGGTGAACAGAAGATTTTTTTCACGGTGCCGTCCATTGAAGCCTTGATCTCATTCTCCATTTTCATAGCTTCTACGATCACCAGAGTCTGGTTCTTTCGAACCTTGTCCTTCTCGGCAACATTTATCTTAATAACCTTGCCCGGCATCGGTGATTTGACCAGAAGCATATCCTCTTTTGATTGTTCATCCCCGCGCTGGAATCCATCCCCCAACTGGGAGGGTTCTGTTAAGAAAAACTGAAAACCATCGAGCTGTATGTACAGTTTGTCTTTATCTCTGGCCACAAAAGCCCGGACCGAACGTTCCCCTATTTTCATGGAGATGATATTCGATGAGATAGCCTGGATATCGGCTTCGAATAATCCCTCTCCGTCAGAAACAATATAGGTGTCTCCTTTCTTTTCCAGTGAGATTGTTCGGAGTTGGCCGTCAACAATATATTCAAATTCCACTTTATCTGCCCCCACCAATCCGCCACTTCCCTAGTGAAAACCATGGAGAATATACTGATTTGTGCTGCGCTGAGGGTCCTGCTTTCCCATAAGATCCATTTAAGGAATCAAAAGCCGCTACAAGCAACGCCATCTTTTCCAGATCCTCCGGTTTGTCCTTTCCTTTCCAGTTTTTAAAATGTTTATTTATAAAACTTGTCGTTGTCTGGCCCGAACGGAATTCAGGATGTGCAATTAAATCTTTGAGGAAACCGATGGACGTCTTGACTCCTAAAATCACATAATCGTTTAAGGCTTCAAGCATTCTCTGACAGGCTTGATCTCTACTCCGTGCCCAAACGATCAATTTGGACAGGATGGGATCATAGTAGATGGGGACCTCGCATCCGCTATAAATTCCACCATCTAAACGGACTCCCGGACCGGTGGGCTCTTTGAGAAAAAGAACTTTCCCTGATGAAGGAAGAAAATTGTTTGCGGGGTCTTCCGCATAGATGCGGCATTCAATGGCATGGCCCTTTTGTTCCAGGTCTTCCTGGGTAAAATCTAGCTTCTCCCCAAACGCGATTTTTATCTGCTGATGCACCAGATCCACACCGGAAATCAGCTCCGTCACGGGATGCTCTACCTGGAGCCTGGCATTCACTTCAAGAAAATAGAAATCTTTATCCTTATCCAGGAGGAACTCTACGGTTCCGGCATTGTTGTATCCGGAAACCTGCATCACTTTATTGGCAGTCTCTCCCATTTTTTTCCTAAGAGCCGGATCGAGCGCTTGAGACGGAGATTCTTCGATAATTTTTTGGTGGCGTCTCTGGATGGAACACTCTCTCTCAAAGAGATGAACAATATTCCCATAATTATCCGCAAGAATCTGAAATTCCACATGTCTGGAATCCGTGATATATTTCTCCAGATACACGGACTCATCACCGAAGGCGGATTTAGCCTCTCTTTGACCAGCTTCCAGGGCCTCATTGAGTTCTTTTTCCTCTAAAACAATCCGCATTCCCTTGCCACCACCACCGGCTGAAGCCTTTATCATAACCGGATAGCCGATTTTTTTGGCATCGGCGGAATAATCTGAGATATTTTCGTGAATCCCCTTCATCCCGGGAATGATGGGAATCCCGGCCTTCTCCATAGTCTGACGCGAACGAACTTTGTCTCCAACAAGTTCCATAGCTTTAGAGTTCGGGCCGATAAACACAATATTCTTTTCCTCGCAGCGCCGGGAAAATCCCGCATTTTCTGCCAGAAAACCGTATCCGGGATGGATAGCCTCTGCCCCGGTTTTCAAAGCAGCCTGAATGACTCGGTCCACATTAAGATAGCTTTCCACAGCCGGGGCCGAACCGATGCAAACGGCTTCATCTGCGGTTTGAACATGAAGACTTTTACGGTCCACCTCTGAAAAAACCGCCACCGTAGAAATCCCCATCTCCCGGCAGCCTTTAATTATGCGGCATGCAATCTCTCCCCGGTTCGCAATCAATATTTTTTTAAACATATTTATGTTTTGTTCTTTATCCAGTTGGGTTTTCGTTTCTCTAGAAAGGAGGCCATCCCCTCCTGCCCTTCTTTGCTCACTCTCAGACCGGCAATCATGTTGGCCGTAAATTCCTTGACATCCTCGATCCGGGCGTTGGATGTCCGCATAATCAATTCTTTGCAGCCGGCCATCGCTTCCGGACCCGATGTCAAGAGGTTCTCGATCAAACGATCTACCGATTCATTCAGTTTTTCCAGAGGAACCACTTCATTGACAAGCCCGATTTCATAAGCTTTTTTGGCCAAGATCCTCTTCCCTGTCAAAAAATATTCCCGCGCCTTGCTCTCCCCTATTTTCCTTAAGACATAAGGAGAAATTGCCGCCGGAACAAGACCAATTTTGACTTCACTCAATCCAAATACAGCCTCTTCGGCCGCCACAGCTATATCGCATGCCGAGAGAAATCCCGTTCCTCCTCCAATCGCCGCTCCATTGACCATGGCGATTGTTGGTTTAGGCAGCGCATAGAGTTGATGCAAAACATCGGCAAGAGCCCTGGATTCCTCAAGATTTTGTTTAAAGGAATAATGGACAATCTCCCGCAGCCAGTTCAAGTCCGCGCCCGCACAAAACGATTTCCCGCTTCCCGTGAGAACGACAATCCTTACCGCCCCATCTTCTTTCACTCGATGGACAACTTCTGTCATTTCCTCGATCATTTCAACATTAAACGCATTATGAACTTCGGGCCGGTTAAGCGTCACCCACACTACTTGTTCGCGTCTCTCATAAATAATCGTGCTAAAGTCTGATCTATCCATATTACATCCTGAAAATTCCCACTTTGTAGTCAGGAATTGGTGCGTTCAAGCTCATCGATATCCCCAAAGCCAGGGCTTCCCGTGTTTCCAGAGGATCGATGATTCCGTCATCCCAGATGCGGCTGGTGCTGAAATACGGGCTTCCTTCGAGTTCATATTTTTTTAGGATGGGAGCCATCAATTTTTCTCTCTCTTTCTCAGTCAGTTCCCCTCCTTGTTCTTTGAGCCTTTGGGCCTTAACTGTCGCCAACACATTGGCAGCCTGTTCCCCACCCATAACACTCACGTGAGCACTGGGCCACATCCACAGTATGCGGGGGGCATAAGCCCGGCCGCACATGGCATAGTTCCCCGCACCATTGGAGGCTCCGACAATAAGAGTGATTTTTGGCACATCGGCATTCGCCACGGCATGGACCATTTTGGCCCCATCTTTGGCAATCCCGCCATGTTCATACTGCTTTCCTACCATGAATCCTGTGATATTTTGAAGAAAGAGAAGAGGGATTTTACGCATTGAACACAGGGTCACAAAATGGGCCCCTTTGACCGCACTCTCAGAGAAAAGAACACCGTTATTGGCCACAATCCCGACAGGATACCCCATAATTCGGGTAAAACCGCAGACCAGTGTCTGTCCATAATATTCCTTAAATTCCTGGAAACGGCTCCCGTCAACCAATCTGGCAATGATATCCTTAATATTGTAAGGTTTTCTGACATCTCTGGGTACGATGCCGTAGATCTCCATTGGATCATAATAAGGATCTTCGGGCTCCGACATCCCCAACTCGAACTTCTTGGCCGGATTAAGGGTTTCAACAATATTTCTGGCAATCTCAAGTGCATGTTCATCGTTTTGAGCATAATAATCCGAAACACCGGAAATACGGCAGTGGACATCCGCACCTCCCAATTCTTCTCCGGTCACATCCACGCCTGTGGCCGCCTTTACAAGTGGAGGACCTCCTATAAATATTGTTCCCTGCTTCTTTACTATCACAGTCTCATCACTCATCGCCGGAACATACGCTCCGCCGGCTGTGCACGATCCCAATACGATGGAGATCTGCGGTATTCCCATCGCCGATAGACGGGCCTGGTTGTAAAAAATACGGCCAAAATGTTCTTTATCCGGAAAAGTTCCATGCTGGAGAGGAAGAAAAATCCCTCCCGAATCGACAAGATAAATACAAGGGAGCCTGTTCTCCCGAGCCACTTCCTGAGCCCGGATGTGCTTCTTTATTGTCAACGGAAAATAAGTGCCGCCTTTAACCGTCGGATCATTGACAATCACCAGCACTTCTCTGCCGTGAACAATCCCGATTCCCGTGATCATTCCGGCTCCCGGCGCTTCATTGTCATACTGATCCCAGGCCGCCAGAGGACTTAATTCAATAAATGGCGTATTTCTGTCGAAAAGTTTTTCCAATCGCTCCCTGGGGAGGAGTTTTCCCCGGGATTTCTGCAAATCCCTGTATTTCTTGGGGCCTCCTTCCTGCACACGAGCCAGACGATCTTCGTACTCGGCTACAGCCTTTTTCATGTGCGCAAAATTGTCCTTGTACTCTTGACTCTGAGTATCGATATTGCTTTCTATTCTGTACATGGGTCAACCCCTAGAGCAGCATTGAATGCCTATTTTTTTTCATTCTTTACATTCTACATTTCCGGGACAAATTTATACCCGTAGCAGATCATTCCCGACTCTCCTACATCATAAATCTTCCGGAATTCGAGTTTGACTTTTTGGTCAATTTTTATCAAATCAATATCACAGTCCACAATCTGGCCCATCAAACGCACGCCATCCTCGAGTTCAACGATCCCGACGGCAAACGGTGCCTGATCGGCAAACTGCTGCGGCGCCACACGGATGACCGTATAGGTGAGAACTTTTCCTTTCTCCGCAAGTTTTATCGTTTCAAACTCCCGGCCCTTACATTCAGGGCAGACAATTCTGGGAGGAAAGTTTATTTTCCCACAATGACTGCATTTATTGGCTTCATACCTATATCTTTGAGGAATCTCTCTCCAATATCTTGATGGTGTTGACATCTTATTCTCCTTCCTTATTCTCTTTCAAAGACATGCACGAGAGTGCTGGCACCACTTCCACCCATGTTCTGAGTCATGCCGATCCTTGCCTGCTCGATCTGTCGTTCCCCGGCTTCTCCGCGGAGCTGCTTGACAATTTCAATGGCCTGAGCCACGCCGGTTGCCCCGACGGGATGACCCTTCGATTTTAGTCCGCCGCTGACATTGACGGGTTTTTCGCCTTCCACAGCCGTCCATCCTTTCTCGACGGCCTCTCCTCCTTTTCCTTTTTCGAAATATCCCACAGCTTCGGTCACACATATCTCAGCGATAGTAAAACAGTCATGGACTTCGAGGACATCGATGTCTTCGGGTTTCTTGCCGGACATAGCGTAGGCCTGTTGAGCCGCAAGGTAGGTGGCTTCTAACCACGTGATGTCTTTTCTCTGGGCGAGAGCGATGGTGTCTGTGGCATGGCCGGTTCCAATAATCTTAATGATCGGTTTCCCCAGCTCTTTAGCCTTTTCGACCGGACAGAGGATAAGGGCTGCGGCCCCATCCGTTATGGGCGAGCAGTCCAGAATTCTTAGTGGATCGGCCACCATTACAGAACATAGGACATCATCGACCGAAATCTCGAATGGAAACTGAGCTAGAGGGTTTTTAGCCCCATTTTTATGGTTCTTCACAGACACCATGGCCAGCTGCTCCCGGGTTGTGCCGTATTTTTCCATGTGCGCTCTTGCCATCAGAGCATACAGTCCGGGAAAGGTGATCCCATGGTATCCTTCATATTCCTGATCCGCGGCCGTTCCGAGGGCATATGTGGCCTCGTTGCCGCTGACATCGGTCATTTTTTCCACTCCTCCGACCAAAACCATGTCATTCATACCTGAGGCGACATCGATAAAGCCCTGGCGAAGAGCCAGACCTCCGGACGCACAGGCCGATTCAACTCGAGTCGAGGGGATAGGGGCCTGGCCAAGGTAATCTGCCAACATGGATGCAATATGCTCCTGGCCTACAAAGAGCCCTGAGGACATGCATCCTACATACATGGAATCGACATGGTCCACCCCGGCATCATCCAGAGCCAGGAGAGCCGATTCTACAAAAATATCTCTATGGGAAGAGTTCCAAAGTTCTCCCCACTTGTTCATTCCAACACCAATAACTGCAACATCTCTCATTTCAACCTCCTAATGCGCCTTCTTGATTTTATGCCTGAACTTGGCATATTCGCCGTATTCAAGATAATTCTTATTGTAGTCTAATAGAACTCGGGTCTTCGGAGCCAAATCTCTGACCTCATCGATCCGATCCAGAACTTCAAACACAAAGGCATCGCTGCCGGCTCCAGAGCCGTAGGAGACGAGAAGGATTTTATCCCTGGGCTGGGCAATATCCAGAGTGGCCGTCAATCCCAATGGAGATGAGGCTGAGTAAGTGTTTCCGAGCTTATTGACCAACCAGCCGGGTTCGATCTGTTCCTTTTGAAAACCCAGCATTTTTCCCACTCGGAGGGGGAATTTACCGTTAGGCTGATGAAAGATGACATAAGCAAAGTCCTGAGGTGACATCCCCACTTTAGCCATCATCCCCTTAGCAGCGCCTGTCACATGCTTAAAATAGGCCGGTTCTCCGGTAAAGCGCCCTGCATGCTGGGGATAATACTGGTATTCACGGCGCCAAAAATCGGGTGTATCCGTCATAAATGCATAAGTGTCCACAACTCTGGCGACTAGGTTATCCCGACCGAAAATAAAAGCCGCAGCTCCCGCAGCCGCAGAATATTCCAGCGCATCTCCGGGAGCCCCCTGAGATGTATCCGCACCCACAGCCAGCGCAAATTTCATTTCGCCGGCTTTCACCAGGTTTAGAGCCACATACATCCCTTCAGTACCCGCCTTGCAGGCAAACTCAAAATCTGCCGTGTGCACTTCAGGGGTCGCACCCAGTACCTCAGCCAAGACCGTCCCACTCGGTTTAACCGCATAGGGATGAGATTCTGATCCAATATAGACCGCCCCGATTTCAACAGGATTTATACCTGCTCTTTTTAAGGCATTTTTAGATGCTTCGACAGACATGGTGATCGTATCCTGATCGAGAGAAGGGACAGATTTCTCCTCCAACATTAAACCTTTCTTATAACTCGGGGCATCGGCTCCCCAGACCTTAGCAATCTCCTCAACTTTGATCCTGTTCCGGGGAATATACGCACCATACCCTACAATACCTTCCATTTAAGGCCTCCCTCTGATAATAAAGAATAAAGAAAAATAGACATAAAATATCAAAATTTCCAAGAAATAAATTATAAAATAATCGTGACACATCTCCTCCCTATAGTCAAGAAGGGATCACGTCTCGATATTAAATAATTAAAGGGACATCATACTTAATTCGGACAGAATTAAGTATGATGTCCCTTTAATTATTTAATATCGAGACGTGACCCCTTCTTGACTACGAGGTGGAGCGAAAATAGAATGGAGAGCAACGGAACTTTTTTTTTCAGGATTTCGTCTACTAAAGTGTGAAACGTGGAATTAAATCAAATCATCAGAAATTGCCTGGATGGCAAAGAAGGGGCCTGGAAAATGTTTGTTGATGCATATTCGAAGAGAGTTTTCAACATGGCTTACCAGTTTTCTGGTAGCTATGAGGAAGCCGAAGACCTCACACAGGATATCTTCATCAAGCTCTACAACTCTCTGACAAAATATGACTTCAGCAAGAACTTTTCCGCATGGCTTCTAACCATGAGCAAAAACTATCTCATCGACCAGTACCGCAGGACAAAGTGGGAAAAAAAAACACGTGACGATTTTGACGAATACCACCTCGCCTCTTCAGAAACAGAAAGTCCCGAATACAGTCTGGCTCAGGAAGAAAGCAAAAAATTTGTCTGGCAGGGCTTCAATCATCTCTCAGCAAACATCCGCATGGCTGTCATTCTCAGGGACATCCAGGGGAAAAAATACGATGAGATCGCTGAAATTTTAGACATTCCCCTTGGAACAATCAAGTCGCGTGTCAACCGAGGTAGACTTCAGCTGGCGAAAGTCCTCAAAGAATATAAAGAGAAAGGAGAACAAAATGAATTGTAAACATATCGAAGACCTTTTTTCTCTTTATCTGGAAGATGAACTCAGCAGGGAACAAAGAGAATCTGTCGATCTACATCTGAATTCCTGCCCGGAATGCCAAGAACTTTTTGCCCTCATCAAAGAAACAAGTGAGGCCTTAAGCGTCTTTCCGGAGATTGAAGTCAGCGCACAACTTAAAAGTCGTCTCTACGAAATCCCAATCCAAAAGAAAAGATTCTCCTTCAAACTCAATGTCCTGCTCCGTCCGGCTCTTCAGCCGGTCTTTGCAGGAGCCACAATCTTTCTCATACTGATCTCGTTCTATGTTTTTCACCCTGATAGAACCACCATCAACAAAACCATAAATCGAGAAATTCACAAAGGATACAGCAAAGTTGGACAGCTGTACACTCAGGCAGAATCCTTTGCCGTCTCTCTATTCGATCAAACGGATACTCTCCTCGATTCTTTAAAAAACAACAAAATTTTCAGAGGAAAAGAGGACTAAATTCATATAAATATGGAGGAAGAAATGGAAGAAAAAATCATTCTCAAAAGACCCCCGAAATCAGGATTTTTGGCAGGCCTCCTGTCATTCATATTTCCCGGACTCGGCACACTTTACAACCGGCAGGTATCGAAAGGCCTGATGTTTATGGTTATCTTTGCAGGCCTGGTCACGCTGCAGACGGCAGACAAAGGCCAACCTTTTACGGCCCTGCTTCTGGCCGGATTCTGGTTCTACCAGCTCATCGATGCAGTCCAGACAGCTAAAATGATCAACCGTAAAACTCTCGATGGTGACTACGTAGAAGAGACCGTCGATGAATTCCCTGAACTCGTAAAATCCGGGTCCATTTTCTGGGGAATCATTCTTATGGCCGTCGGAGGAATTCTGCTTCTGGCCAACTTCGATATCATCAGCTACGGGACCATCTTCGACTTATGGCCACTTATTGTCATCGTCATCGGTATCAAACTCGTCATGGATTACATAACAAAAGACAAAGAGGAATAATCTAGGAGAAAAAAATGACAAAATCCAAACGCAAAGATCCGCTCGTATGGGGAATCATACTCATTGTCGTCGGTACGCTCTTCCTGATGCAAAATACCATCGATATTTGGTGGACGATCGCTCGTCTATGGCCCGTCTTGATCATCGCCTGGGGAGCTTTAAAACTCTATAACGGTCTTAAAGATCGCAACCAGGAAACACAAGACTAAAAATGAAAACCAAAGAAATTTTCCTGCTGATTTTTATCATCCTGATTGGAGTGTTTATCACCCAAATCTATACTGGTGAATTCCATTTCGATCTTGGATGGAAAGACAGCATACTATTCGGATATGAAAAGTTTATTTTCACGGAGACCGAAAAAATCGAATCCCCTCTTCCCGAGGAACTTCGCATCAGAAATTCTCATGGTTCCATTGAGATTTACGGATCGGATGAAGAAAACATCACTATCACGTTTGAGAAGAGGATCTGGAGAAAAAATGAAGCTGATGCCCAAGAGGTTGCAAAAGAATTAAAAATGTTCGCCGAATTGGAGGGACGGGCTCTAAATATTTCAACAAATCGCCAGGAATTCAAGAGAAAAAATATTGAAACCCATTTTGTCATCCGTGTTCCTGAAGGATTAAATGTGACTGTTTTCAACTCCTATGGATTGGTCAGAACGGAAAGAGTTGGACACACCGATATCACCAACCGTCATGGGGAAGTTTTCGCATCTGACATTAGAGGAACTCTAGTCGTGTCTAACTCTCATGACGATATCGAGATAGAAAGTGTCGAATCCAGTTGCAAAATTGAAGCCTCATATTCGAGTGTGACTATAAGCAATATTCTTGGGACGACCGAAATTAATAACAATCATGGAAGTCTCACAATGGAAGATCTCTCTAACAATGTTGTGATCCGCGCGCCATACAGCAAGATATATGGTTGGAACATCCGTGGAGCATTGGACATCGAAAACTCCTATGAAAAAATTGAATTGACCGATGTGGGACCTGTAACAATCGTTGCCAACCAATCTCGCATTGATATAGATGGTGCAAATGGAAATATCGATATCTCTAATCGATATAACAAAGTGAGGCTCAAGAACATCAAAGGGAATGTTTTTGTCGATGGAAAAAACCTCGGCATTTCAGGAAATAATGTCCACGGTGACAAAATCACACTCAGCTCGACATACCAAGACATAGATTTCGACAACTTTTCAGGGAAAACATCGATTTCTCTCGCCCATGGAGATCTTCATCTCTCCCCTTCCCCTCTCTCTTTTCCTCTGGAGGTCAAATGCAGTCACGTGGACATCAAATTCTTCTGGCCGGAAAATGAAAGATATCCTCTCGAAGCCCAGGTAGAACAGGGCGACATCCAGTGGAAGTTGGATGCGGAAATCGATTATCAAAAAGACAACGGCCTCTCCGTTGTCAAAGCGTTTTTAGAAGAAACAGACAAACCATCTGTATTTCTGTCGACCACCTACGGCACAATCTGGATAGAGGAATCCATCATCATTTAGACAACAGGATCGAGCAAAAAATAATACGCGGTGTATGAGGTGATAAAGATTTAACTGTGGATTCTTTCAGAGATGATACCGTGGATTTTGATGTTAAAGTATGAAAGGGCATTGGCAATGTCTTTTTTGTACTTAGTGACATAACGGACAAAATCAGTTTCCTCATTGGAGCGAAGATTACTCTCAAATTCAGCCACTTCATCGTTCAGTTCAATCATATAATGTTTTATCGATCGATATTGAGAATTGATATTAATAAGGTCATCATTGCTGATTTTTTGGAAATCCAAATAGGGAGGCAGCGGCTGGAGGATAAGAAGGCTTTCGCTCTGCAGCTCGTTGAGGTATTCCTTGATCTCTTGGAAAAATGATTTAAACTTGAGGGGTTTCTTCAGTTTCTCCTCAGCCTTATCAAGAAGGAATTCATACTGCTCTTTTAAGGAGGAGATGATGTTTTTCACTCCAAAGTATTTTCTCTTGAACTGAAAGAGATCGATAAAATCTCGACCGATATAGATCTTGTCCTTATAATGAGTCAGAAGTTCTCTCGGAGAATGCGTATAGAATTTGATCTCATACCGTCTTCCCCCAGAGTCTTTTTCTCGCAGCCGGGCCAATAGAAGAAAATTATTCTGTTCGATAAAATAGCTGTTCACATCCAATAGAACGGAATGGACCGTCAGGTTTTGGATAATGTATTCTTTCAGATAATTGAGAGTATTCTCTTCTCTACGGATAAAGTCATCGATCATTTCATTGGAGTCCGGATTTATAACAGTATAGGAAGGAGACAGAAGATAGAGAATCGGACCGGATCCCAGTTCAAGGTAGAGGTGTTTTCGAACGTTCTGGTGTAGATCATCATGAAGAATCGGCTTTAATTCCGGCAGGGATTGGAAATTTATATTGGTGAGTTCTTCGACTTCATTCATTCTTTATCTAGCCTCATCGTCAAAAAAATAGTACCACCAATGACAAAATAAATCAATCGAGCTAGGATTAATTAAAGGGACATCATACTTAATTCTGTGTGAATTAAGTATGATGTCCCTTTAATTAATCCTGGTCCCGAAAGTCCAATCGGCATTGTTATAACGTTCCCTTTGGATCTGGGACACAGTCTCTCTTTCGTTTTCCGCCAAACTTCTTGGCACCAATTCGACACGGAAATAATCGGAAATCCCCGCAATGAATAAATCAACAGCCCAATCAAACTTCACTTCTTCACCGAGTGCCTGAGAGAGAGAGATCAACCGGACATCTTCTTCGCTTTCCTCTAAGAAAGATATTTTCCTCAAGAGATCTCTATCATCTTCAAGAGGGATAGAACCGTGTTGAATAAATGTAGATCCCACTCTTTTTTGGGCACTCCCGATGATTTTTTTCTCATTGACTTCCACTTCATTTCGGGCAGGATAGGAAAAACAAGGAAGGTTTCCCCTTGCATAGGACGAAGGAGACTCTTCGGCCAGTACAGAATCCAGGCCCATCTTTTCGAGGCCCTTCATCAGCGCTTCTGAAATCAACCTGTATGAGTCCGAGAGTTTGTCCGTGAATACGCTTGAATCTGATGAACAGATAGAATAGGTCACCTCTCTAAAATGGAGCACCATCTTCCCTCCGGTTATCCGCCGGACCACATCGATCCCATTGATCCGGCAGTATTGAACATCGAGCACCTTGTCTGCTTTTTGAGAATAGCCAAGAGAAGCGGTCGGATTCTCCCATGAATAAAACCTGACAGTCGTTTGAGGTTTTTCTCCCAGAGACCGGAAAAGATAATCATCCACAGCCATATTCCAGGAACCCGGAAGCGGCTCTTTATCAACGATCAGAGACCATTTTTTCATCATTAAAAAAAGAAAAGAGAGCGGGCAACGGGATTTGAACCCGCGACCCCGAGCTTGGGAAGCTCGTACTCTACCACTGAGTTATGCCCGCAATCTCTAAGACAATCTTATCATAGCTTCAACCGTTTACTTTTTCAACAACATAACGTCCACTACCGTGAAAAATTTTCCGAAAACTAAGTGGTTTTGCGGCAAATCCGGAGAAGATTCAAATGTTCAATAAACCTCTAGGAGGTGAGTATTTTAGCCTTTCAATGGCGAATCGCCAACGCTGTGAAATCCTGTTGATTGTTTCCCTATCAGCCCTATACTTGTTTTTTTTGTAACCCTCCTGCGAGAAGATATGTTTCTCAAAATTGTTTTTGTTTTCCTCTATTTTAGTTAAGCAAATTATATAGGGGTCACTTCTTCTTCACAGCCAGTTGTTTTTTCTCTGCATCACGCTCTAGAAAACTCTGACCTTCCGTAATCCAGGGCTCAGCAGATTCACCCTTCAAATAGTGCCCAAACCAGGCGAGGATACGTCGCTGGTAATCCTTCTGATTGTGTTTCTGACGCAGCCCGTGGTCCTCTCCGATGTAGGCAAGCATCACGACGTTTTTCTTTGCACGCCGGGCGATGTTGTAGAGTTCGATGCTCTGGTACCAGGCCACAATGCCATCCTTGTCTCCAGCTTCAAGGAGGAGTGGCACAGTCATGTTTTGCACATTAAATACTGCAGAATTGTCAACATAAGCCTGAAAATCATCATAAAGAGCGACTTCCATGCGCTCTTGGCCTGTCTCGATATGATCTGTCTCTGCTATGCCGGATCCCCAGTGATGGTCACCGTAGTAACTGACAAGATCCGTAATGGGAGCACCTGCCACGGCTGCGGCAAAGATACCATCCGTATGTGTAGCAATAAAAGAAGAGTTAAATCCTCCCATGGAATGACCTATAACACCAACGCGCTTGGAGTCAACAATGCCCATTTCAATAACTTTTTTGACCCCGGCTGTTATGCACTCAACTACAGACCAACCCGGCTGTCGTATTCTGAAGACAATATCCGGCTCTAAAACAATATAGCCCTGACTTGTAAAAACACTGATGTTGTAATAGCTTCGATCAGATGGCGCAACATAGCGGTGGACATTTTGTGAAAGCATTTCATAATTGTAGACGATCATCGGGTATTTTTTGCCTGTCTCATATCCGGCAGGGTAAAACAGCGCCCCTTGGAGCTTTCGTCCCTTGTCCGTATTGTATGTGATCAGTTCACTGTAACCCCATGCAAAGTCGCTCTGAAACGGATTTGTTTCAGTAACCTGCTTTGAGTCCTGTAAATCCGCTGCGCCCACAAAGATATCGGGAGAGTCGTCATAATCCTGCATGATGTAAGTGTAAATCTCGGCAACTTTTGCCTTGGCCAGAGAGCCGACATTCTGATCTAGCCATACGAGGCGGTTGACACCTCCGCCCGGCATTAATCGGCCGTAGCCCGATTTCTTTGTCCATTCTCCGTATAAACTCAGATATAAAGGTTTACTTAGATCGATCCACTTTTCGGGCCCAGAAAATCCGCGACCTCTCCTCCGCATACTCCCCCCTTGATCGAGCCGGATCAGGCGGTGGCGGATCTGTTCGTCCGCACCTTCAGTCAATCGCTGCACCTTCGAGCCATCGGCGGCCACCTGCCAGAGATCATATTTATCGTAGAGAAGGACAGATGCATCAGATTCCGTCCAACCCGCAACACCAAAAGGAGGTTTCTGAAGAAGATCCGGATATACTTTTGCCGTGCTGTCCGATTCCATGTTGATGAACGACACCGGTGCATTTTTCGTGATATTCGTGATTTTGCGCGTGGCAAGATCGACCGTCCAGTAGTGATTGTCCTCCAAAAAGAGCAAATACTTTCCACTGGATCCAGACTTCACATACCTGTCATTGATGTTCTCCTTAAGCTTGGTCCGCTTGCCAGTCGTTATATCTTGAAGATAGAGGTCAGCTCCCATTCGGCCAATCGATCGCTCCATCGCATACTTCGACCACTCGAAGACGTAAGCAAGATTGCTGTGCCGAATAGGTACGATCCGTTCACTAATCGGGTCCTTGCCAAGCTGGACAAATTGGCCGCTGTCGATGTGCCAGGCAGACAGCTGGTTCCGTTTTCTATCCTCATTAGCATGGACCTTCTGCCAGGGCATAACGAACACATCTTTCCAATGCCAAATTTCGATGGTTGATGGCTCCTCAACTTCGGTCTCACTTTCGCTTTTCTCTCCCTTTTCAGGCGGGACTATTTTGTCCTCCCACGGTCCAATCCCGAAGAAAATCACTTTTCCATCATCTGACCACGAGAGCGGGCGGAACGAGACAATACGCATGCCGGCCGGAAATGAGGAATCGGAGGAAGGATCATAAGTAAGTTGACGCTCGGTCTTGCCGAGGCCGGTCCAAGATAAGACAACATGAGTGGGACCGTCTTTTTTTTCATCGGTCATGTCCATGAAAACGGCCAAATCTGCCGCATCTTTCCGCCACACAAGTCCCTTGTAAACCGACGAAGACGAGTCGAGCACGCGCAGCACAGTTGTTTCCGGATCGAACAGATGGACACCGTTTCCCGCTTTTCCATCGGCGCTGATGGTCATGGCCAGCAAGTGACTGTCATCGGAATTCTGCCAAACATGCTGGGACACGTTGCCGAACGTCGTGTCACGGCCGCTCGAAAGCTGTCGAATGATAAGAGTCATACCAAGTGGTTCTTTAGGAGCATTTCCTCCACTGTCGCCTCGTCCGGGAGCAGCTGCCCCATCCGAAACACGCTCCGGTCGGTACCGCCGCATCGCAAGATAAGCCCCATCTGAGCTAAAGGAGAAAGCCTCGATGGTGTCGATTGTAGACATCTCTCTTGTCGTTAAATTCATCAAGCCGAGCTTGTTCTGCACGGGCTTCTTCTCTTTTTTCAGTTTTTCCTGCTCAGCTTCGGAATAACCGATTCTGTAAGCAATCCACCGTGAGTCTGCTGAAAAGACCGCCTGAGAGCCAAAAAGAATGACCTCTGTTTTACCGTCAGCAAGTTTTTTGATGCGCAGCTCATTGTTCCCGTTTGTGCGGTTGATGCCGTAAGCCAACCATTGGCCATCGGGTGAAAAACCGCCGTTGCTGCCTGAGCGTGTCAGCGTCTCCCATTGGCCATAATCGGAAAAAGTCGGCAGCGGTTTTGTCTGCCCTCCAAAGGCGATTGTAATAGTCAAAACAGTAAGTAGAGCGGTTATCAGAATTTGCCGTACCACAAACCTTTCTGAAAAAAGTGATTTCTTTTCCATAAACATTAGAATTTCTCCTATTTTTTTGACCAAAAAAGAAAAGTACTCATGGAACCATTAGATATCTCAGAAGCTGAAGAAAGAGCTGTGGGATTGGAACAGCCCGCTTAATCAGTCTCAATCCTCACTCGGCTAGGAGCTTCTCGATCAGGGAGATAATTTCATCCTTATTGGCCGGGTGAGTGAACAGCCGGGCAATACCGTTTTTATCGATGATAACACTTGTCGGAATACCCGTTATCCCGTATTCCGGATCGTAGCAATTGCGGTCTGAAAAAGCGATGGGCCATGTGACATTCTGGTGTTGGATGAACTCCGGTAAAAGTGTCAGCTCTTCCTCTTCCGAAAGATCTGTTAACCGGTCTTTCCCGTGATTGCTCATACTTCCCTGGAAACCGGTGACTCCCAGAACAAAGAGACCTTTGTCTTTATATAAAGCATGGATTTCGCGTAGTTCGGGAAAGGTGCCGATGCATGGGCCGCACCAGGTGGCCCAGAAATCAATCATTACTACTTTGCCCCGCAGTCCTTCTAGAGTCACAGGATCGGTATTAAAGAAATGCGTGAAGTTAAATCCGGGCGCTTCCTGATTGATGACGTTGATCCGGGCCAAACCGGACTGCATCGTACGGGAAAGAGAATTGAATCCATTAGTAGTTTGGTTGTATTCTTGGGCTTCCTCCTCATCTGAGGGAACATTTTTTTCACGTTCTGCGGCGATGTCTTCGAATTTTTTCTTGTAGCTCTCTAAAAGATCAATGATCTTATCTCTTCGATTTAGATCCAAGTAAGACTGATAGCGGCTGCTGAGCAGCCTGTAGGAAAAATAGGGAGCATCGAAATTCAGATAATCGATCTCGGCCTGGACAATCTCAATGGCTTTTTCCGGATTTTTGTTCTCGTTGAAATGCCGGGACAGCACGGCCACTTGATTGTACAGCCCGAATGTGTCCTCCGGTGAAGGAGCAAACTTTGCCCGGTAATCCTCTAACATTTTTCCGTAAAGCTCTGGATTGTTCTCGACTTCGGGCACCTCCAGATCGATCAGCATTTTACTAGCTTCACGAGCCGACACATCTTTTCCTCGACTCACTTTTTCGTAGAACTTAACGGCTTCATCTTTTTTATCCGCCCAAGTTAAAAGTTCCGCATATTTCAGAGTTTCTTCTGTGGATAGCCCCTTGGAATTTATAGTATCGATGTCCGTCAGCGTGAGTTCTTTGCGAGCTGCAGAATAGAGTTCGTAAGTCTCAAGCTCCTTGTTATTACTTTTTTCCGAAAGGACTTTCCTGATATTGTCCATGACTTCTGAGGGAATGGGACCTTGTGCCGTTTCATCAGATTTGCATCCGGATTGGAAAACAATTATAGATGCCATCAAAATAAAAAATAAGACAGTGATTTTTCTCATTATTTAACCTCTCTTTTCAATTCCCTATTAAAATATAGATTAAAATAAAAAAATGCAACATGAGGAAAAATTACAAATTAAGAGATGCGCCTTTATTTTTTACCGATGATAATTTCTAGTCTTTTGTCAGGGGAAAGAATATCTTTAATAAAAGCATTCATCTCTTCCAACGTTGATTTATCGACTTCTAGAAAAATCCGATCCAAGAATGAATACCCAAATCCCATCGCTTCATAAAAGAGGAGGGAAAGAGTTCGGTTTCGTTTCGTTTCAATCTGCCTCAAAAAAGATCCTTTATAATACGCAAGATTTGCCTTGTGTGCTTTTTCGGATACGCCCTCTTCAATCAAGTTATCAAGAATCCCCTGCAGAGCTTCACGAGCGGCATCTAATTTCTCATTATCAGTCTCAAGATAAACCTCAAATAGTCCGCCCTCTTTATAAAGAGAGAGGCGTGAGCTGACATTGTATGCCAGTTTTTCTTTAACTCTCAGGGGCCAGAGTACCGAGTTGAGACCTTTGCCTATAAGACTATCCAAAAGGCTTGAAAGCACATAGTTGTCTTCCGTTAATTTCGGGAGAGGATAAGCAAACAAGACAAGGTTTTGTTTGGTCTCTTTTTCAATGAAAACAGACTTTTCTTCAGGAAGCAAAGCTTGAAGAGGTTCCGCATCTTCAATCGTCAGTCCTTCCGGGATATCCTTAAAATGTTCTTCGAGAATTTTTTGTACAGTGCCCCTGTCCAGATCAGAGGACACAAAAATGGCTGTATTTTTCGCAGTGAAGTGAATCTTATAAAAATTATCGACATCTCGTTTTTTTATAGATTTCAATGTATCTTCCTGTCCATAGATAGAACCGGAATAAGCCGTACCGGAGTAAAAGACTTCCATCGCCTTTTTATGTGCCAATTGAAGAGGATCTTCCTCCAGGAACTCCCGGGAACGGTTCATCGCCTTTTTGACACCGTCAATTCTGATGGAGGAAAAGAGAGGTTTTAGAAGGATTTTTGAAAGAAGATGTATGGTCCCATCAAAATGTTCAGAGAGGGAAGCCATACTCAAAAAAGAATAGTCCATATTACCGGTCATATTGATCTGGGTCGCCTGAGTCATGATTTTTTGAAGAGTGGTGCGGTCCGGAATTTCTAAACTCAACCGCGTCATCATGTTGGCCAACCCATCTTTTCCCTGAGGTTCAGCCATTTTTCCACCTCTGATAAGGAACTGCATAACCGTCACTTCCGATGCCGGGTTGTATTGGTAGATGACTTTTAATCCATTGGAAAGGGGAAAATGAGATGCCCGCTGGTTCTCAGAAAGATTCATCTGTGAATGAAGAAAATCCCCAGAACTCAACAGAATTAAGCTACCCATCAAAATGGAGAAGGCAACCGTTTTTGTGGCTTTCATGTCAAAATATCCATTTATTTTTTCGGAGACCTTATACTCACAATGACATAGCGCCCTGTACCCAAATAACGGGCTCCTGATTTCCGGAGATCGGAGGATGTAAGTTTATCGATATTTTCCAGGTAGTTGCTGCTTTCGGCTGATTTTTCCTCCATGAGCAAATGCATGGCGAGAGACATGGCCACGGACAGGCCTTCCTCTTGAGATTCATGGGCCCTAAATTTGATCTGGTTTTTTGCGTTTTCCAAATAATCCATAGCATAGAATTGGCTTTCTCCCATATAATCACCTTTTGAAAAACGTTCCTTTCTCACAGACTTTAAGTACTTGATGATCTCTTTCTCTGCAGTGTTGATATTTTTAGGATCTATAGAGACATTGACAAAAATCGCTCCCCCATAAATATAGGCCCCGTAGCTCATGGAAAGAGAGTTTGCGTAAAGGCGTCTCTGACTCAGCGGCTTATAGAGCAAGGGATTCACACCTCGGCCAAGAATTTCGGAAAGAAGGTCAATGCTGTATTGGTCCGGATTGTTATAATCGGGCCCCATCATGCCAATCACTAAATACCCGAGGTTGACATCCATTTCCTTTTCGATGCGTATTGTTTCAGAGAGGGAGGGCACATTTTCAAATTCAGCAGTAATGAAATTTTCGTTTGTCAGCTCCCCATACAAATTTCTGACTTTTTCCTCCATTTCGGATAGATTGAAATCCCCAAGAACAACCAGAGAAGAATTTTTAGGGACAAAAAAGCGGCCATAGAATTCCTGAGCCTGGTTAACAGATAAATTCTTTATGGCCTCTATGTTCCCATACACTGGATTTTGATAGGGGTGGCCGAGAAAGAGATTTTGGTGGGCCAACGCCGTGGCATATCTCATGGGATCGTCATGAATTTTGTTTATCTCTTCAAGAATGACTTCCTTTTCGTCATCCAATTCTTCCTGAGTGATTTTGACGTGAAAGAGGATTTCTTTCTGCAGCTCAAGACCAAAATCCCCATTCTCAGACGGAAGGGTCATCTCAAAATACGCCAGGTCTCGACTGGTGTGCGCATTGAAGTAGGCCCCATGCTCTCTTATCGCCTGGGCCAGTTCATCTCCACTCCTGAATTCAGTCCCTCTGAACATAATATAATGCTCAAGAATATGAACAATCCCTCTTGTTTTTTCTGTCTCATCTTTTGAGCCGCAGTTGACTGCAAAAACGAGATTGATCAGTGGGACAAAATGTCTCTCATAGAGAAAGACCTTTAATCCGTTTTCGAGTTCGAACTGCTTTGTTTTTACGTCGTCCTGAGCAAAGATTAGAGGAGATAAACTAACAAGTATGATAAATGCGAAAAGAGTGTAGCTGATATATTTAAAACATCGCATAGAGTGTTTTTATTATGACACAAGACATATTGAATGCACACAATTGGTTTTAGGGTTTAATATTTAAATAGAGCCAAATACGAGTATGAGTGAAATGATTGTCAGCAAAAGAACCCATAATAATTTTATCATTTGAACTACTCCTCTCATGGAATCCTTAAACAAATATGCAAGATGTGTTCCACATTGTTTTTCAGGGCAAATTCCTGAAGAAGCCGATATTATCTTAGAAATCTGTATAATTTCTTAACAATGCGCGTCCGATTTCGGACAGTTCGAAAAATATAATATTTTTGCAAAAGCTTTTCCTGTACGATAAAATTTAGTCTTGTGAAATTATGAGTCATTATCTAAAAATCAGAATCGGAATCATTTTTCTGTTTGTACTCCTTATTTTCATCCACCTCCTCCCCTTGTCCCTTCATCCTTTTGGTGCCCTAAATGACACAAAAGATTATGTTTTAAATACCTGGATTCCAGGTTGGGTTCAGCAGCAATTGTTCAAGGATCCGCTTAACCTATTTAACACAAACACTTTTTATCCACATACCAACACTCTCAGCTATTCAGAACATTTATTTCCACAAGCACTCATCTCCCTTCCGGTCAAACTTCTGACAAACAATCCAATCGCCGTTTACAATTTTATCTTTTTCTTTTCTTTTTTTCTCAATGCCTACGGCATGTTTCTTTTAACACGGCATCTAACTAAAAATGATTTTATTGGGATCGTATGTGGGATTATTTTTGCCTTTGAATTTGACAGAGGCCTCCAAAAAGGAGCGGATATTGCCAACTATTTAGCTGTGGATTTCACAAATGTCTTCCTTTCAAAGATTCTCAATCCTCTGGGCCGTCATGAACATTTCCTGTTTCCTGGGATCGCCGCTCTTTTTTTTGCCATCTTTTTTCTTTATAAAAAAAGGATAATTAATGGCTACAGCGGTTTTGTTCCGCCCGTCACCCACTACATGCAGAGGATTTTCAAAGGTTTTCCTTCATGGACTTGTGTGGATATTTTGAAATCTCTAGGCGTCGATTATGTCATCTACCATCCCACACTTTGGGAAGAAAAAATGGCATCAGCCCGAGTGGAGAGAATCGAGAAGGACTTTAGCGATGACCTTGAACTCGTTAAAACTTTTAGATATGAATTTAAAAAGCCTAATGCCCTATCGGATTTTTTTGGTGAAGATCTCATTTATCAAGTGATTAGCCATGAGGAAAAAGAAGCCATACTCAAGCCAACGGAATGGACGGCCACAGCCAGCAGAGGGACCGAGACAATTTCGTTTCTTAAAGATAAAGATCTCAGGACAAGATGGAACACAAGAGGACCAAAACAGACCGGAGATTTCCTCCTTATCGAATTCGAAAGACCTGTTAGCGCCGCGTGGATTTCGCTGCATTTAGGAAGTTTTTTTAACGATTATGCCTTGAATTTGCACGCGGAGGTCTCATCAGATGGAACAGAGTGGGCAAACATTCCACGTCCTTACTCGGCTGGAGAATTTACTAAGGATTGGATCAACAATCCATTAGAGCCTATTCAGAATATCTACGGTGAAGGAGACAAAATTAAATATCTTAAAATCATCCACATCGGGGACGATAAGGGTTCCCTCTGGTCAGTGGCAGAAATGGAAGTTTCCGTTATTTATTAAACCAATCGAAATAATGAAAAAAGTTATTGTTTTTGTAATTATAGGTTTTATCTGTTTTTGCGTATCCCCAAAAGACTTATCTGCTAAAAAAGACAAGCTCAAGCATTTTGGAGTCTCCATTCTGTTTGGAGCGGCCGCGGAAAGCTGTCTGCATTATTCGACAAAGATGGATGGAAGTAAAAGAGTCATTTTTGGAACTATGCTGGGAACGCTTCCTGGACTTCTTAAGGAACTGATTGACAGTACAGAAGAAGGCAATCGCTTCAGCGGCGGTGATCTAGCCGCAGACATCCTGGGATCTTTCTCTGGAGCGCTGCTGAGCAACATAGTCAATAATAAAATTCAGGTTAAAATAAATTTGAGCAAGAAGAGAAAAGTTTGGATTGTTTCATTAAGCTATTCCTTTTAATTAGAGCAGTATAAAAGTAAAAGGGGTCACGTCTCGACATTCGACATTTCAAAATCACTCACATGAGAACAACTGAGTGAATCCTACGTCCTATAGAAAGAGATCAATATTATGGCAAGACAATTACGAATAGAGTATCCAGGAGCCGTATACCATGTCATATCAAGAGGAGAAAATCGTGAAATAATTTTTACAAACTCCATCTCTACGGACTAAAAAAGTATTCTAATTTGAGTTTGAGAGAGACAGGGATCATTACAGGAATAGATTTGAAAAAAAAGTATTAACCAAAATGTCGAATGTCAAGACGAGACCCCTTTTGTCCTTTTGTCTTGACAGGAGGGAATTGGAAATATATATTTCACAAAAATCATGTTAAGAATCCTCATTGCCGATGACCATGCCGTTGTGCGCGAGGGAATCAAACAGATTCTCTCCGAACTGGAAAATTCCGCAGCCCTCACCGAGGCAATTCATGGGCAGGAAGTTCTAGAAAAAATACACCAAAGTCGATTCGATATTATCCTCCTCGATATTTCCATGCCCGGCCAGAACGGCCTTGAGATACTTAAACAAATAAAGAACGAAAAGCCGGAGATATCCGTCCTGATCTTGAGCATGTATCCCGAAGAGCAGTATGCTGTCCGTGCATTAAAAGCAGGAGCCTCCGGATATCTAACAAAAGAAAGCGCGCCACAGGAACTCATTCAAGCCATACAAAGAATTGCCTCCGGCAGGAAATATATCACTTCTTCTCTGGCAGAAAAATTAGCCTACGATTTTGATAAAGATTATGAAAAGCCACTCTATGAATCCCTGTCAGACAGAGAATTCCAGGTCATGAGATTATTGGCAGTGGGGAAAACAGTCAAGAAAATCGGGGAAGAATTGTTCTTGAGCATTAAAACAGTGAGCACCTACCGCACTCGAATTCTCGAAAAAATGGAGTTCAAAAACAATGCCGAACTTATTCATTATGCCATTAAGAACCAGCTCATTGACTAGCCTGAATCATTCATAAAAACTGCCGACACCTTTATTTATCTTCAATGATATCAACTTGATAGCATGTTATTTCATAATCCTTGAACATCTGTATGTTTATTGGTTAGTTTTTATCAAATGTCGGCATTTTTTACCCAAAGGGCAAACCAATCTTACCACATCTGCTTTGTTGCAGCCCGTTCGCAGTGAAAAATCACGGCTTCACGTGCTGCGCCTCGCATCTGTAGCAACCTCGGCTCGTGAATTATCCAGGTTATTCCTTCCAATTCAGCCATCCTGTCAGTCATACTCCTACAATACTTTCAGACAATTCCTTACAAAAAAATCAGAAAAATACTGATATTCAAGTCCAAATAATTTTATTATATTCTAAGTGCTTAGAAAACAACGATAAGAAATATCACAAAAAGAAGGAAAAAATGAAAAAAATTCTCATCGTCGATGATCAGATCGAAGTGAGAGAATTGGTGGAAGTAACTCTGCGATACGGAAATTTTAAAATTCTTCAAGCTTCAAACGGTCTAGATGCGATTGCCATTGTAAAAAAAAGAAAAATAGGAGCTTGTGATCATAGATATAAAGTGATCTTCAAACAAAGACATGCAAAATTATCATGCTTACAGAAAAAGGCCAAGATACTGATAAAGAAAAAGTTGTTGAGCTAGATATTGAAGACTATTTTGTCAAGCCCTTTAGTCCACTCGACCTAATCAACAAAATAGAGGAGGTGTGGGAAGGATGAAAGTATTAATTGTCGATGACTCAGCGATAGTGCAAGAACGTTTGATGTCAATGTTCGATGATCAAAAAGGGATTCAAATTGTGGGACAGGCTAAAAATGGAATAGAGGCTCTCAAATTCATTAAACAGCACAAGCCCCATGCCGTGATTTTAGATATACGTATGCAGGGAGGAAACGGTATTGATGTGCTGCAGCATATTAAACAGATTGATCCGTCAATAAAAGTCATCATGTTCACTAACTACCCTTATTCTCAGTACCGAACAAAATGTTTAGAATCCGGCGCTGACTATTTTCTCGATAAATCCGCGGAGTTTAATAAAATCCTTGAAATCATCAATCAATTAGCCAAAGCAATCCAGGAATAATGAATACGTACTAAATCATAGGGAAGGACTATCTATACGGTCTTGAAGCCACTAGAATCCTGAAATGGAATCCGGACACAAATTCTGTTAAAATCATCAGGCTTACAGCTAAGGGACAATCGACCGATTTTGAAGAGGGGTTTACAGCTGTAACTGCTGAAGTATGCCGACGCCCTTGAGCATACTCCGAACACCTCTGATCTCAAACAGGGTTTTTCGGAAATCCTCCTCACTAAAGAAGACTTCGGTACAAAAGAGAAAGTGAACTTTCTCACCTATATAAATGATCAATCTCTCGTCCTCTCTGATTTAATACAAAATCTTCTCAATCTCTCGCGCATTGAATCGGGGCTGGGTTTGACATTTAAAATCGCAAAAGGCCGAGGAGATATGTTGATTAAACAAGCGATGTGTTGTACAGAACGGTTTTTTCCAGGTCTCCATCCAAGATAACGGAATAGGTATGACCGCAAAACAAACCGAGCAAATCTTTAACAAGTTTTATAGAGCTAATCATGGAGATACACTTCCTTCAGGAACCGGACTCGGTATGACCATATTATTTTTCATCTTTTCTTCTATCTCTTTATGTATAATGATGATTATCCAAATTAAAAGTGTATCCCATGAAAAAATATGTCCCGATTTTTCTGTTTTGCTGTTTACTTATTCTCCCCTTGATAACAGTCAACTGTCGGACTGAAAAAAAGAATACGATCTCTCACTTAAGAGAAGAACCCGTTGGATTTCAAAGTCAATTTCCAGAAGGAACGACTCGCACATGGATCGGTCCGGACTATTGGGCAAACAGATTACAGGATTGGTAAATCCTTCCACTCCCCCTTCTCCCGACGCCGCTACAGGTTTTTTGATTGGAGCCGGTGCCGATATGGACTACAGAGCCGCAGCCCTAATCCACTCGAGTTCAGGTGAGGGGGCCGGTCTCTTTGCCGGAATAAACGGCGAGGGGAAACTGTTCTTCAGAGATTTCACAAAAGAGAATAAATTTATCGCCATTCAAGATACACCTGGGACTCGGGCCAGGATATCGATTATAGAGTGGTTTACACACTCAAGACAACACAACACCTTCTAAAGGAATACTCTTGGGAAGGAACAATCCGGCGTGATCCCATTAAAAAGGAAGAGATGGTCGTGGCCGCCTTCACCGGAAATCACAATGTGTCCAAACCCGGAGTAGAAAGAGGCATCACTTCCGGAAGGAGCCTTAAGCGGATCGATCATACCCAGTCTTGAAGTTCTTCCTATCGATGGATATGCGGAAAACGACCATCCGGTAGCTGACATGGACTCTAACGGCTGGCCGCAAGCAAGTCGGAACAGAGCCATAAAAGCCATCAGGAAGGGATTTGCCGTACATCTTTCAGGAGATCAGCATCTGGGGAGTACGATCCGATACGGAATGGATGATTGGAATGATTCCGGATATGCCCTCTGTACTCCATCAATCGCCAATTTCTGGCCAAGACGCTGGTATCCAAATGCACAGGGCAAAAACCAATTCATACAGACCAAAAGTCTTTAAAAAAGGTATGTACACGGTGATTATCGGAGAACCTGGAACCAACAAGATGAAGACACTAAAAAATGTTCAATCACTTGGAATAAATGAACAGCTCCGGCAAACCGTTATCTTTTAATCAGACGAAATCAAGATAAAGGGATACAGATTCCTTCTGCATATTTTAGGGGCCTTGTTGACAACCAGAGATGCTGTAATTATAATCCAATCCTCCCAGAAGCAAACTGGAGGTTGAAGAATAATGTTTGGACAAAACAAACATGAGGGACAAAGGGAATCAGAAAGATTCCCTCCTGAACAATATACAAAAATAGGCAAAACTCTTGATATAGAAGGAGAGATTTCCGGACAAGAAAACCTAAGCATTGAAGGCCGGTTTCAAGGAAAAATTATCCTGAATCAAAATGATTTAATCATAGAGCACAATGCCACCGTCAGAGCCGAAATCCATGCCAAAAATGCGAAAATTAGAGGACGAGTCGAAGGAAATATATTTGCTTCTGAAAAGGTTCACATAGAAAAAAATGGGCACATGAATGGAGACATTACTGCCTCCCGGATCTCCATCGATGAAGGCGCGCACTTCAAAGGCAGTGTCAAAATAAACGCCCCCAACCCCGAGTCTTCCTAACCTTGTTTCTGCTATAATAGGTGGGATGAAAAAATTCAAGCTCTATTCAGACTACACTCCCAAGGGTGATCAGATCCGCGCCATCTATCAGCTGAGTGAGGGAATAGAGAAGGAAAAGAAACACCAGGTTCTTATGGGAGTGACAGGTTCCGGCAAGACCTTCACCATGGCCAACGTCATAGCCAACACCAATAGACCGGTTCTCGTGATATCACACAATAAAACTCTCGCTGCACAGCTGTACCAGGAATTTCGCCGTTATTTTCCTGAGAATTCCGTGGAATACTTTGTCAGTTACTACGATTACTACCAACCCGAAGCCTTCATCCCCTCTTCCAACACTTACATCGCTAAAGAAGTCACGATTAACGACGAGATTGACCGGATGAGGCTAAGTGCTACGACTTCTCTCTTCCATAGGCGGGATGTCATTATCGTAGCCTCGGTCTCATGTATCTATGGGATAGGGTCACCTCAAACCTACCAGTCAATGAGCTTCGCCCTCAAGAAGGACCAGGACATTTCACGAAAAGAAATTATAAATAAGCTTGTCGAAATCCAATATGAACGAGTCGATACAAATTTCAAAAGAGGAACATTCCGCGTCCGGGGGGACACTATCGAACTCTTCCCGTCCTATGAAGAATTCGCGTACAGGATTGAACTGGAGGATACTAAAATCTCCAATATTTCCTCCATCGATCCTTTACTGGGACGAATGAGAGACTCGTTCACATCCGTACTCATATATCCCAGAACTTTTTTCTCGACTCCTCAAAATATCCTGGACAGCACCATAGCCAGCATCGAGAAAGAGCTCGAAGTAAGAATTTCTTTTTTAAAAGATTCGGGACGAACAATTGAATCCAACAGGATTGAAGAAAGGACACTCTATGACTTGGAAATGCTACAAGAATTTGGATGGTGTCCCGGAATAGAAAATTACTCTCTCTATCTAAGCCAAAGAAATCCCGGCGAAGCCCCCTACACTCTTCTCGACTATTTCCCGAAGGATTTTTTCGTTATCATCGACGAGTCGCATGTAGCCATTCCTCAGATAAGGGGAATGTATCATGGAGACAGATCCCGAAAACAAACCCTCGTTGAACACGGGTTTCGTCTTCCTTCAGCACTCGATAACCGTCCTCTGAATTTTGAGGAATTTGAAGAGCGTGCCCATCAGGTCCAATATATTTCTGCCACTCCCGGTCCGTACGAGATGGAAAAAACTCATTTTAAAAAAATTGATCAGATTATCAGGCCCACGGGACTCATCGATCCTGTGATTGAAGTCCGTCCGATAAAAGGCCAGGTTGATGACCTTATGGCTGAAATCAAGACAAGGGCCAAGAGAAATGAAAGAACACTGGTCACAACTCTCACTAAAAAGATGGCAGAAAACTTGACCCGCCATTACCACGAATTAGGCATGCGCACACAATATCTCCATTCCGATATTGACACACTCGATCGCGTTAAAATATTGAGAGACTTAAGAAAAGGAACATTTGACACACTCATCGGAATCAACTTGTTAAGGGAAGGGTTGGATCTCCCGGAAGTCTCCCTAGTCGCAATTCTGGATGCAGATAAAGAAGGGTTTTTAAGATCTTCGACTTCCCTTATACAAACTTTTGGCAGGGCCGCTCGCCATATATCGGGAAAGGCTATCCTCTATGCCAACACTATAACACGGTCAATGAAACAGGCCATTAATGAAACTGAACGCAGAAGAAAAATTCAAAAAGAATACAATAAATCACACAATATCACTCCTCAATCTATTAAAAAAAGGATCGATGATGACCTGACGAGCTTCTATGATAGAGATTACTTTGACTATTCAAGGATATCTGAAGACTCGGACATCTATCTCTCTCCCGAGAAGAGGAAGAAGAGGATGGTGGAACTGGAAAAACTGATGAATGATTCCGCGAAGAATCTGGAATTCGAAAAAGCCGTAAAATTCAGAGATGAGCTCAAAAAGTTGAAAATAGGAGAACTGGATATTGTCAGCTGAATTTAACCTCAAGATCTTAAAATCTAGAGCCGATGGCCTGCCAAAAAAACCGGGAATCTATTTTTTTAAAGATAAAAATAATAAGGTTATCTATATCGGAAAAGCCCGATCATTAAGGGACAGGGTCAAATCATATTTTCTCTTCACATCCGATCCCAAAGTTGAAAACATTATATCTGAAACTAGGGACTTCGATTTCATTCTGACTGACTCTGAGAGAGAAGCGGTGTTTCTGGAAAATAACTTTATACGCCAATCACAGCCGAAATTCAACATAAACCTCAAGGATGACAAAAGCTTCCCTTTTCTAAAACTAACCATTCAACTTAAATATCCGGGAATAGAACTGACAAGGAGAGTGAAAAAAGATGGGGCAAAATATTTTGGCCCTTTCAGCCCTGTGCACCAAGCCAGAAAAACAATCCATCTTTTAGCCAAATACTTTGGAATCCGAACATGTAAGGAGGCCATTCCAGGAAACCGAAAACGGCCATGTCTTGAATTCGACATCGGGCTCTGTTCAGCTCCATGCGTAGGATTCATTTCGGAAAACGATTATAAGGAGAGTGTGAACAATGCCCAACTTTTTCTTGAAGGCGGAGTGAATAAACTCTCAAAGATTCTTGAAAAAAGAATGAGACAAGCATCTGAGAAACAGGCGTTCGAACAGGCTGCTTTATGGAGAGATTTACTTTTTACACTCGAACAGCTCAAGGAAAAACCAAAACTCATTTCCATTCAAGACGCAAATGAAGACATCTTTGGCTACGCCAGAATAAAAACAGAAGCCTCTCTTTATGTCTTCATGATGAGAAAGGGAAAAGTCATCGAGTCGGAAAATCTATTATTGACGGTGGAGCAAAATATCTCAGATAAAAAACTCCTAGCCGATTTGGTATTAAAATTCTATAGAATACGACTGGATTTCCCGGATATCGCCCTTCTCCCCCTCTCTCCTGAAGGTCAAAAAGAACTTTTAGATAAGCTTACAAGGTTGAAACAGGGAAAAATGACCGTGCAGATTCCCCAGAGAGGCAAGAAAAAGAGATTAATAGAACTGGCCAATAAAAACGCAGCCAACCTGATTCGCAAAAAATCAACAGATTTGAAACCTTTAATGGAGCTGCAATATCAGCTTAAGCTGGACAATTTGCCAAAGCGGATTGAAGGGTATGACATCTCAAATACAGGGGGAGAAGAGTCCGTTGGGTCTCTGGTTGTTTTTGAGAATGGAATGCCCTTAAAAGACGACTACCGGAAATTCAATATCAAGACCGTCCAGGGCTCTGACGATGTTTCAAGTTTAAGAGAGGTTTTGTACAGGAGGTATATCAAAATCCGAGCCGGGAAGGCACCGCTTCCTGATCTTATCATGGTTGACGGAGGAAAAGGGCAGCTGGGGGCCGCCGTTCAAATCCTTAAAGAGCTTGATTTTGAAGATATCCCTGTTATCTCTTTAGCTAAAAAAGAAGAGATCATCTTTTCTCCTTTTTATAAAAATGGACTCAAACTGGCAAAAACCTCCCCCGGACTCCGGCTTTTGCAGAGAATAAGAGATGAAGCCCACAGATTTGCCATCACTTATCACAGGAAAAAAAGGGAAAAAAGGAGTTTCTCTTCCCTGCTGGATGACATCCCGGGCGTCGGCAAGAAAAGAAAATTTCTCCTTCAAAACACATATACGGGTATAGAAGATATAAAAAACGCCTCGCAAGATGAGCTGGCCCTGAAGATCGGGAAAAAAGCCGCCGCATCCCTAAAGAAATCCTTGCTTTAAATCATTATAAAAGCATCTCTATTTCCCTAGTTTCAAGAAAAAGTTCAAAAAATTGATTATAAATTGCGGAAATTGGGATTGGAACTTGCGTAACACCTTCAGTTGAGTCGGATGGACGTCGAGAAGTGTGTCTCCGCCCGGAGCTTCAGCGAGGAATGGAGACATACCTCGTAAGGGTTCCGTCCGACTCTAAAAAATCATGGAATTAGGGATGCATTTAAAATATAGAATTGGAATGCTTCATCAGATATACTAGAAAAAAGGAGACAGTATATGATTTATGGAATTGGTATCGATATCATCGAAGTGGAGCGGATTCAAACTCTCACCGAAAAGAATCCCAGGTTTTTAACAAGAATTTTCACAGAGACAGAGATCACCTACTGCACTAAAATGAAGAACAAGTATCAACACTTAGCGGCCCGGTTTGCGGCAAAAGAGGCTTTTTTTAAAGCCATAGGCCGTAAAATCAATTGGAGAGATATTGGGATACAGAATCTACCCTCTGGGAAGCCCGTCTTGGAGATTCTCTCCGAAGAAAAATTTCTCTTTAAAAAAGCCGATGTCTCTCTCTCCCACCTCAAGGACTATGCCGTCGCAACGGTCATTCTAAGCAGCTAACTTGAACCATAGAATCCTTGAATCCTCTTTATAAGCTGCATCAACTAATCGGGAAAAGAACCTGGGGAAATAATTAAAGCGCAATCACTAACCTGACAACCAGGCTTAGGATAATGGCTACGGTGATATTCAATCCCATAGACAAAAAAGCGATTTTCCGGCCAACCTCTTTCCATAGGATTGCGACCGTCGAAAGACAGGGGATAAAAAAGACGATGAAGACTGTAAAGATAACAAGCTGATCCTTGGTTATGACAGTCATTACGTCTTGATATTTCACTCCAAGCGCTTGCAGCATCATAACCAGCGAAAGTTCCTTTCGCAAAAATCCGAAAACAAGGGTAACGCCCAATTCTCTCGGCAAACCCATGATGTTTTCGACAAAGGGAGAAAGGATGAGGTTGACAACACTATCCAGTTTAAAAAACTGCATGAGACCTAAAAACACACTTCCCAAAATGAGAATGGGCCACGCAAACTTGATGAAGGACTTTAACTGGACATATGTTTTTTTCGAAATATTCTTAAGGGACGGTACCTTCAAAGATGGAATTTCGAGAATTAGACCTGGCGAAGGAGATTTCAAAAAGAAAGAGATCACGCGACTGAGAACAGCAATGAGGAGGATATTGCCCAAATAAAAACACAGCGCCCAAAGGGGGCCAAGGTAAAAAGCGATCAATGACAGGATAATGGTTGTACGGGCAGAACATGGGATGAAGGGGATCAAAAGAGACGTAAGGATTTTGTCCCTTCGCGATTCCAGCGTGCGCGTCGCCATGATGGCCGGAACATTGCATCCAAAACCAAGGATAAAAGGTGAGACAGATTTCCCGTGTAGGCCGATACGATGCATAAAAGTATCCATTAAAAAGCTAGCTCGGGACAAATAACCGACATCATCCAGGATCGACATCATAAAAAGGAGGGGGATAAAGTAGGGTAGAACGATGGCAATACCTCCTGCAAAACCCTGGACTAAGCCATCTAAAATAGAAGCAAGGACACTAGTCCCAAAAACACCTGAAAGGTATTCTCGAAAGTGATCTAAAGGATTGAGCAAAAGCTCTTCCAAAGGACTTCCGACTTTAAAAATGACGAAGAAGAATGTAAAAAAAACAGCCAATAGGATAAAATAGCCGAGGATCGGATGCATAAGGATATCATCGACTCTATCCGTCCAGTTTTGTCTCTTTCCTCGTGTAACATGACTTCCTTCTTCAGAGATTTTAAAGGCCAAGTGGTGCCTCTCTGAAGCAATCACCTCATATGCAGGGGCCTCATGTCTTTTCTCAAGTTCAGCCCTGATAATTTTGAGGGAACGCTTAAGGTCGGGGTTGATTTCCTCAAGCATGTCGTCAAAAATCAACTTGCCGGCTTCAATCATTTTTACAGCAGTAAATCTTTTATTGGCAACAACCGGAAAATCCTCTGGCAAGACAGAAGAAAGCTCTTCAATTTTTTCTTCGACATCCCTTGACCAATCCAGATGTGAAGCCCGTTTCCCTTCATCGATAATATCGAAGGCCGCGTCGATGAGTTCTTTCACACCACGACCGTGACTGGCAATAACAGGGATGACGGGGACTCCAAGCAAATACTCCAGTTTTTTTGGATCGATATCCACACCCTTTTTTTCTGCCAGATCCATCATATTCAATGCAACAACCATGGGAAATTCCAACTCAATAAGCTCAAGAGTCAACTCGAGGCTCCGACCGAGCAGAGACGCATCTACGACATTGATGATCAGATCCGGCTTCTCTATTAAAAGATGTTGCAGGGCAACATTCTCTCCTTCATCTGTGGGATTGAGAGAGTAAGTTCCAGGGAGGTCGATGATATTTAAAACTTTTCCATAAAAATTAACTTTACTGTGCGTATGCTTAACGGTCGTTCCAGGAAAATTAGATGTTTCAGCTTTTAATCCTGCAAGAGCATTAAAAAGAGTGCTTTTTCCACAGTTAGGCTGTCCGAGAAAGATAACGTCGGGAAAAGAGTTATTGTTCGTCAATGATCTCCACCACTATCTTTTTAGCAATTCCACGGCCTAAAGCAGCGGAAACTTCTGTAGTTAAATCTTTGATAAGCAGTGGACCACCAAAAATACTCCGAGAATCCAACTCTATAATGTCATTTTTATGAAAGCCTAAAGCGAGAAGTCGTCTGTGGGCACTTTGACCACCTTTGAAATCTATAATTTTAAGCTGCTTATCCTTAGGTGCATCAATTAAACTAATCATGTTTTGTCTATTTCCTGCCTTTCTATATTAAATTTGAAGGAATGAAGGTTTACACGTGATAATAAAGAAATCTCCCTCAAAATGCAATAGTGGTCTTTGACATCTCCTGGGGTTTCTGCTACAAATAATTCAAATGTATAAATGGTTCATTCGAAAAATCTTCGGAACCCAGAACGAAAGAGACCTGAAAAAACTCCAGCCATATGTTTCTGCCATCAATAAACTGGATGCCCGGATTCACAAACTTTCGGACAGCCAGCTCAGTGAAAAAACGGCAGAATTTAGGGAAAAACTCAATCAGGGGGCAAAACTCGACGATCTTCTTACAGAAGCCTTTGCCGTAGTCCGAGAGGCCGGCATACGAACCCTGCAGATGCGGCAATTTGATGTGCAGTTGATCGGTGGAGTCGTCCTCCATCAGGGAAAAATCGCCGAAATGAAGACTGGGGAAGGAAAAACTCTTGCGGCTACCCTTCCGGCCTACTTGAACGGCTTGACCGGAAAAGGTGTTCATATTGTGACCGTCAATGATTACCTTGCCAAAAGAGATACGGAATGGATGGGCCCTATCTATAATTTTCTCGGGCTCACGGTGGGCACTATCCAGCATGACATGAACGAAAATGAAAGACAGCAGGCCTACAACAGCGATATCACCTTTGGCACGAACAACGAATTCGGATTTGATTATCTGCGAGACAATATGAAATTCCGCCGTACGGATCTTGTCCAGAGAGATCACTCCTTCGCCATAGTCGATGAAGTGGATAGTATCCTTGTCGATGAAGCCAGAACGCCTCTGATTATTTCCGGCCCCACCGAAGAATCCACAGACATTTACTACAAAGTCGACACACTCATTCGCCGCCTTCAAAAGACAAAGGATTATCAGGTTGACGAAAAGACAAGAACTGTCCACCTTACGGAAGAAGGGGTTGCGCAGTCGGAAAAGCTTCTCCATGTGGAGAATCTCTACGATCTCTCACACATGGACACCATCCATGCGATCAATCAGGCTCTCAAGGCCCACCACCTGTTTCGAAAAGACGTCGACTACATGATCAAAGATGGCAAGGTCATAATCGTCGATGAATTTACAGGACGACTGATGCCGGGCCGCCGCTACAGTGATGGACTGCACCAAGCTCTTGAAGCCAAAGAAAAAGTCCGGATCGAAGAAGAGTACCAAACCCTCGCCTCTGTAACGTTCCAAAATTATTTCCGTATGTATGAAAAATTGTCAGGGATGACAGGAACGGCCGTGACGGAGGCCGCAGAATTCCACTCCATATACAAACTGGATGTCATTGAAATCCCAACCAACAAACCTCTGATCCGGCTTGAAGAAAATGATCTCATATACCGGACCGCCCAGGAAAAATGGGAATCTTCTGTCAAGGAAATTCAGGACAACAATACAAAAGGTCGCCCCGTGCTCGTCGGAACAATCTCCATAGAAAACTCGGAACATCTCAGCAAAATCCTGAGAGGCCGTGGGATCAATCATGTTGTGCTCAATGCAAAGTATCATGAACAGGAAGCACAGATCATTGCCCAGGCCGGAAGGATAGGGGCTGTGACTTTGGCCACCAATATGGCAGGAAGAGGTGTGGATATTATTTTAGGAGGGAATCCAGAATACCTCGCCCGAGAAACCTTGAAAAAAAGAGGAATTGATTATCACGATACGTCTCCCGAAGATCTTGAAAGAGCCCAAGAAGAGGCCAAAGTCCAAATCGATATTGATCAGAAGAGAGTCTTGGAGATGGGCGGTCTACACATTATCGGAACTGAGCGCCACGAAGCCCGGCGGATCGACAACCAGCTTAGAGGACGAGCCGGCAGACAGGGCGATCCGGGATCGTCCCGTTTTTATCTCTCTCTCGAAGATGACCTGATGCGCATATTCGGAAGCGAGAAGATCTCGGGATTGATGTCTCGCATCGGCATGGAGGAAGGCGTGCCTATCGAGCACAAATTAGTAAGCAGTGCTATCGAACGAGCACAGAAACAGGTGGAGGGTCAAAACTTCTCGATCCGAAAGCATCTTCTTGAATACGATGATGTTATGAACAAGCAGCGAGAATCCATCTACTCCATGAGGCATGACATTCTGCATGGGAAAAACATGAAGGAGTTCCTTCTTAAGCTCGTCTCAACTATTGTGGATTGGCATATGGAAAGCTATACGGACAAGGAAAAATCCCCGGAAGATTGGGATACAAAAGGATTTCAAAATGCCATCAAGGCTCAATTCGGGCTGGAATTTGAAAGTTTAAACATAGATTGGAACACCATAAATCACCAGGAATTGAGGGAAACCGTTCTCACCCGGCTTACGAACCTCTATGTAGACAAAGAAAAAATCATCGGCATTGACCAGATGAGAGAATTCGAGCGAATCATCATGCTGCAAATCATCGACTCTCAGTGGAAAGATCATCTCCTTGGAATGGACTACTTGAAAGATGGAATTGGGCTGCGCGGTTACGGCCAGAGAGATCCTCTGGTCGAATACAAAAAAGAAAGTTATGACATGTACCAGGCTATGATGGACAGAATCGAAGACGAGACCATTCGTTACCTGTTTCTGCTCCAACCCGTTGTAGAGAAAGAGTTGCCGGAAAGAAAGGAACAGCCGGTCTATTATCAGCGGGCTCAGAACGCACCTGTCCTAACAGGAAAACAGGCTCGATCGATCATTCCAAAAAAGAGAAAAAAGAAAAAAAGGAAAAGATAATGAGGGGAAATTATGCTGGATGAAAATATAAAAGAAGGTTTAACATTTGATGATGTCCTTGTGCTCCCAGCAAAAACGGATGTGATCCCTGCCGATGCGGATGTCTCAACTCAGTTTAGCCGGAATATCTCACTCAATATTCCCATCATCAGCGCGGCCATGGATACGGTCACAGAATCTCAGATGGCTATCACATTGGCCCAACAAGGGGGACTCGGTTTCATCCACCGCAATATGCCTGTGGCCCAACAGGCAGAAGAAATCGATAAAGTGAAACGCTACGAAAGCGGGATGATTGTCGATCCAATCACCATGAAGCCGGATAACAAGATCTTCGAAGCCAAAGAAGTGATGAAAAAGTACAAGATCTCCGGGCTTCCCATAACGGATGAAAATAATAAACTGGTTGGCATCCTCACAAACCGTGATATTAGGTTCGAAACCCGCCTCACCCTGACTATCAAAAAAGTCATGACAAAGAATCTCATCACAGTCCCTTTAGGAACATCACTTGCTGAGGCAGAAAAACTTTTCCATGAACATAAAATCGAAAAAATCCTGATGGTCGATGAGAACAATCAACTCAAGGGTCTCATCACTTACAGGGATATCCTCAAGCGAATTCAATATCCGGACGCCTCCAAAGATAAACTTGGGAGACTCAGAGTCGGAGGGGCTGTTGGCGTGGGAGAAGACACCCTGGAAAGGGCGAAAGCCTTGATCGAAGTAAAGGTGGATGTTCTTGTCGTGGATACGGCACACGGCCATTCTAAGAAAGTTATGGACATGGTCAAACTTTTAAAATCGGAATTTCCAGGACAAGAACTCATCGCAGGCAATATCGGGACAGAAGATGCTGCAAAAGATCTTATCGCCCTGGGAGTCGATGCCGTCAAGGTGGGAGTTGGACCTGGATCGATATGCACTACCCGGATTGTAACCGGAGCTGGAATTCCTCAAATAACAGCCATTGCCGACGTCTATAAAGTCACACAGAAGACCGACATTCCACTTATTGCCGATGGAGGCATCAAATTTTCAGGTGATATCACGAAAGCCATCGTCGCCGGAGCAAGCTCTGTGATGATTGGCAATCTCTTTGCCGGCACGGAAGAATCTCCCGGTGAAGTCGTGATCTTCCAAGGACGTTCCTACAAGACTTACCGCGGCATGGGATCGCTGGAGGCCATGCGCATGGGAAGCCGGGACAGATACTTCCAGGATCAGGTCATAACAGAAACCAAGCTCGTTCCGGAAGGCATCGAGGGACGGGTTCCATATAAAGGCAACGCCGCCAATATCACTCAAATGCTTGTCGGAGGATTGAAATCAGGGGCTGGATATGCGGGGTGCCGTTCCATAAAAGAACTCCAGAAAAAAGCAAAATTCATAAAAATAACGGCTCCCGGAATAAGAGAGAGCCACGTTCATGATGTCATTATCACCAAAGAAGCGCCCAATTACCATTTGGATTGATCCTTTTAATCGAACTCAGCCGAACTGAGGAGGGAAATATTGAAAAAATGGCAGTGTTCTGTCTGCGGTTATATCTATGATGAATCAAAAGAAGGGACCGCATTACAGGACCTCCCTGAAAACTGGTCATGTCCTGTATGTGGTGCTCCCAGGTCTGCCTTTAAAGTCATAGAAGGTGAAGCCACCGTCTCCAAAGGAAAGACAACTGTTGCCGAAAAAATCGTCGAGCAGCTGGTGGCCTACGGAGTCAAGAGGGTGTACGGTATACCAGGCCATTCCAATCTCCCCCTAACCGATGCCATCCGAAAAAACCCCAGTATCGAACTCATTTTAGTCCGCCATGAAGGTGCGGCTGCATTTATGGCATCGGCTCACGCCAAACTAACCGGAGAAATCGGAGTCTGTATGTCTATTGCAGGTCCTGGAGCAACCAATTTGATCACTGGAATCGTTGATGCCGCCACTGACAGAGCTCCGGTTCTCGCGCTCCTTGGACAGATCCCCGAAGTGTTTCTGGGAAGCGAGTCACTCCAAGAAATTGCAGAGGTGGATATCTTCAAATCATTTTGTGTCTATGCAGAAATGATAGCCAGCCCAGGTCAAGCACTCAATGTCCTCAATTTAGCAATAAAAAAGGCCTATGCGGCCTCTGGGCCCGCAGCTTTGAGTTTGCCAACGGACATTTTGGCCGAACCGCTGGAAGAATCCATCTGGCAGCCCAAGGCCCATCTTTTTAGCCCCGATCTCTACCCGGGAGAATCCATAGAGAGAGCCGCAAAAACCATAGCTCAAAGTCAGCGACCGCTTTTATTTGCAGGCTGGGGTGCCAGGAATTCCGGGCCGGCTCTTCTCGATTTAGCCCACCATATTGGGGCTCCGATTGCCACAACATCAAGAGCCAAAGGAATCGTCCCCGAAAACGATGAACTGGTTCTGGGAGTATTGGGTTCCATAGGGAATAAATTCGCCCCTAAAATCGTCGCCCAATCGGACTTAATCATTATTCTAGGGAGCGGTTTCAGACAGAAAAATCTTGTCCCTGACACAGATATCATCCAGATCGATATCGATGCCCATAGGGTGGGAAAAACATTCCCGGTGAAGGTGGGTATTGTTGGAGATGCCTTTCATGTGATAACCATGCTTAAAAAGGCACTTCCTCCGCGCCAAATCAATCCGGAATTTCTCAGAAGTATTCAGAAGGCCAACAGCCAGTACGCCACACTGCTCAATGAAGACGCTCAAAACACTCAAAAACCCATTTATCCAGGCGCCGTGATCCAGGCCATGAAAAGACAATTGGCCAACGATGCCATCATCTGCTCGGATGTGGGTGACCATACGTATTGGTTCTACAAAAGATTTGTTTGTGAAAATCAAAAGACTCTACTCTGTGCCAATATGGCAGGCATGGCTTTTGGCATCCCGGCGGCAATTGCCTGCCAATTTGCAGAGCCAAAACGCCAGGTGGTCGCATTCACCGGGGATGGAGGATTCGGAATGGCGGGGATGGAATTTACAACAGCCGTCCACAACAAACTTCCTATTACAGTCATTGCTTTTAACGACGGAAAACTGAAGAACATCAAGAAAGAACAGGAAGCATATGGATATCCTGAATACGGGGTCAGTTTCCCGAATCCGGGATTTGCCGATATGGCTAATTCGGCGGGAGGACTGGGAATACGCGTCTCAGATCCAGAGGATCTGGATAAGGCCCTGCGTCAAGCCCTCGATTCCTCTCTGCCTTCACTTGTCGAAATACTCATCGATTCAAATAAAGTGATTCAAGCCGTACACAGAGTATAAACAGGAGGTTATTCATGCCAATCTTTCTTCTAAAATCGATTATGGGATTGATCTTTTTTACCGCTGCTCTTGGAGCCTCCCTATCGATGCTTACACTCATGGGACGGCCAAATCGAAAAATGAAGCCATCACTTTTAAAAATCCTGCACAAAACCAACGGTTATATTTTTCTCCTCTTACTCCTTGTCATCAGTTATGTCTGTATCAAATATGTGGCCGGAGTGGGAGACAGACTCCCCCCTCGAGCCATCTCACACAGCGTACTGGCTCTGTTTCTTTTAGTCATATTTTTCATTAAAATTTCGATCGTTCGTTTTTTCAAACAATTCCTCAAATTTGTACCGGTTTTAGGGATTATTGTCCTCTCTTTAGCCTTTGTTGTCACCGCGACTTCGGCCGGATTTTATCTTCTCAGATCCAATAATTCTTTTACAGAGAGCATAGACGATTCCACCATTCCCATAAATTCACTCGAAGGTTCTGCTGAAAAAGGAGAGGTCCTGTTCCAGAACAAATGCAGTTTCTGTCACTATGCTGACAAAGAAGAGAACCAGACAGGGCCAGGCCTCAAAGGTCTTTTAAAAAAGGATAAACTCCCTCACAGCGGACGCCCTGCCACGGTCGAAAATATCAGAAATCAACTCATCCATCCGGTTCACTCCATGCCTTCTTTTAAAGATCTCCCCGAGCTGGACATTGCGGACCTCCTGGCCTACCTAGGAATCATATAGCTTTAATTGACTTTGAAAATGTCTATAGATTAGTATAATAAATAATGAAAAAATACTGGCGCTGCTTTGTCTGTAATGACATCCATTATGGCCTCGCTCCCCCCGATATTTGTCCGACATGCAAGGTTGAAAACGCCTATATCGAAATTTCCTCCCATGAGGCGGAAAATGTTTTATTTCTTAAAACAGAAATGGATAAAGAGACGTTCACAAAAGCTATCGAAACCTTTGCAGAGAATAACGATTTCCAAGTCAATCCCGATAAGGAAAAAGTCGGGATGCTCCTCGAAGGCATCTTTAATAATGAAAAAAATCACGGCTTAAAATACTGTCCCTGCAGGCTCATCACAAAGGAAAGGGACGAAGACCTAAAGCTCATCTGTCCCTGCAACTTTCTTATCCATGAGACCTACAAAGATAAAGAGGATGGAGAGTGTTGGTGCGGACTTTTTGTACGGAGAAAATAATATGAATAAAATCATCATGTTCTATGGAAGAGAATGCCCTCATTGCAAAAAAATGCAGCCTCTTGTCGATCGTCTTGAGGAGGAAACCGGGATTACTGTTGACAGACAAGAGGTGTGGCACAATGAAAAAAATGCAGACTTGATGCGAACTAAAAGAGACCTCATTTCGGCAAAATGTGGAGGACAGCTCCTTGTCCCGACTTTCCTGAATTCAGAAACAGATGATGTCATGTGTGGAGAATTCGAATACGAAAAACTCAAAGAATGGGCCACTAAATCGTGATCGAAAAATTTGAACCTTTAAGGAATGCCATACTTCAAGTCATCGACGAGACCGGAGGTCTGGTCCACAAGGAGTATGAACCAACTCTCTCCCAAAATGAATTAAAGAAAATTTACAGCCTTATGGTAACGGCAAGAGCGGCTGATATAAAAGCCATCAAACTGCAGCGCCAGGGCCGGATGGGCACCTATGCGCCGAATCAGGGTCAGGAAGGCTGCCAGGTCGGTGCTGGAATCGCCGTGCAAAAAAACGACTGGGTTTTCCCTCACTTCAGAGATTTGGGGCTGTACTTGACTCTGGGATTTCCCTTAAAAAATTCCTATCTCTACTGGATAGGACATGAACTCGGAAATATCCCTCCAAAAGGACTGAATATCTTTCCTATGGCCGTTCCTGTAGCCTCTCATATTCCACATGCAGTAGGGGCCGGGATGGCTGCCAACATTAAAAAACATAAAATTGCAGTTCTCTGCTGCTTCAGTGACGGCGCCACATCGGGAGGAGATTTCCATGAAGCCTTGAATTTTGCAGGTGTTTTCAAAACTCCAAATGTATTTCTGTGTTACAACAACCAGTATGCGATCTCCCTACCCAGGAAAAACCAAACTGCTGCCAGAACACTTGCACAAAAGGCGAATGCCTATGGATTCAGTGGAGTAATGGTCGATGGGAATGATCCACTCGCGGTTTATGTCGCCACGAAAGAAGCCCTCGATAAGGCCCGACAGGGAAAAGGGCCGACTCTCATCGAGGCCATCACCTACAGAATGGGAGATCACACAACTTCCGATGATGCATCCAGATACAGATCCAAGAAAGAGGTTGAGGAGTGGAAAAAAAAAGATCCCATTCAGAGATTCCGCATCTATCTAAAGAATAAAGGAATCTGGGACACGGATTACGAAAAAAGCGTCCAAGACCAAGCGACATCGTTCATTGCCAAGTCGACTGAAGAAGCCGAACAAACCCCAAGAGCCTCCATCGAAAACATTTTCCAATACACATACAAGGATATGCCTCCACACTTAAAAAAACAGAGAGATGAGCTCGAGCTCTTCACTCAGGAAAAAAAATCGTGAAGGGAACCATGGTTCAGGCCCTCAACCAGGCGCTGGGCCTGGAAATGGAACGCGACTCAAATGTTATTTTAATAGGTGAAGATGTGGGAATCGACGGAGGTGTCTTCCGGGTAAGCGAGGGCCTCCTCCTCAAATACGGAAATTCTCGTGTCATCGACACCCCATTGGCCGAATCAGGGATCGTCGGCACATCTATCGGAATGGCCGCATATGGGCTTCGCCCTATCGTAGAGATCCAATTTATGGGATTCGTGTATACAGCATTCAACCAGATTCTTGCCCACGCGGCACGGCTCAGGAACCGGACTCGAGGGCATTACACCGTTCCTCTTGTCATCCGTATGCCTTATGGAGGAGCGGTGAAAGCTCTAGAGCATCATTCCGAAAGCACGGAGGCATTATTCTGTCAAATTCCAGGATTAAAAGTCGTTGTTCCCTCTACACCTTATGATGCAAAAGGCCTGCTCACATCTTCCATCCGGGACGACGATCCCGTCATCTTCCTGGAGCCGAAAAAATTGTATCGTGCAGGACGTCAAGAATTCCCGGATCATGCTTATGAGATTCCTCTCGGCTTGGCGAAGATCGTTAGAGAAGGAGAAGATTTAACTATCATCGCCTGGGGTTCTATGATCCCGGTTGCCCAGCAGGCAGCGGAGAACATGGAAAAAGAGGACATCTATCCGGAAATCATCGATCTGCGGACCCTCTCCCCGATGGACCGTGATACCATCATTCAATCTGTAAAAAAAACGGGGCGTGTCCTTATCGTGCATGAAGCGCCAAAAACATGCGGTCTTGGGGCTGAAATAGCCGCATTTATCAACGAGGAAGCCCTATTTAGCTTGGAAGCTCCCATACTGCGCGTGACAGGCTATGATATCACCATTCCTATGCCCAAAAGCGAAGATTTTTATTTCCCCAATCCCGAGCGCGTCCGGTACGCAATAAATAAAATTATGGAGTTTTAAAAATGGCTCAACAATTCAGGTTTCCCGATGTCGGCGAAGGCATCACCGAAGGAGAAATTGTCAAGTGGCATGTTAAAGAAGGTGACGAAGTAAAAGAAGACCAAACTCTGGCTGAATTAGAAACGGACAAAGCCGTTGTAGAAATCCCCTCCCCCTACAAAGGAACCATACTCAAAATACATTTCAAAGAAAAAGATATCATAAAAGTCGGAGAAGTCCTGGTCACTATAGGAAAAAAGGGAGAAACCCTGCAGGAAGCTGAAGCTGTTTCCAGTGATAAGGCCAGCCCTATTGAAGAAAAACCGGCCCATGGCATTGTTGGAGAAATTGTCGAGAACGACAAAGAGATCAAAGACATTTCAGCGACTCCGAAAGTTCGCCGGATGGCAAAAAAAATGGGAGTCGATATCAAGACAGTCATGGGGTCAGGACCTTCAGGAAGGATCATAGAAAAAGACATTCAAAAAGCCACGGAACAATCCATCCCTCCGAAATCTGAGAAAAAAGCAGCCTTTAAAATCATATCCAAATACGATTTCTACGGGACTCTTGAACGATTGCCGCTCCGTGGAATTCGACGAGCCACCGCTAAGCGAATGGTTGAATCCGTATCAAAAGCCGCTCATGTTTGCCATATGGATGAAGCCGATGTGACTGAGCTCGTCAAGATACGGGGAGAATTGAAGGGGAAAGCCGAAGAGCAGAATATCAAGCTGACCTACCTTCCCTTTATCATCAAAGCCGTTGTTGCCTCTCTAAAAGCTCATCCTCTCTTAAACGCCGCGATGGATGAAGACAAGGAAGAGATCATCATTAAAAAATACTACAACATCGGTGTTGCCGTTGACATTCCCGACGGTTTGATCGTCCCCGTTGTCAAGTCAGTGGACCAAAAAACACTGTTTATGTTGGCCGAAGAAATTCAGAACCTGGCCAAATCCGCTAGAGACAGAACTCTGGATATGGCCGATCTCAAAGGAGGAACGTTTTCCATCACCAATGTAGGTATGATTGGTGGAGAATTTGCGACACCATTAATCAACTTCCCTGAAGTCGCAATCCTTGCCACTATGAAGATTGCCGACCGGGCCCGCGTCGCAAACGGCGCAGTTGTGGTCAAAAAAACACTCCCCTTATGCCTCGCCTTTGATCATAGGGTCATCGACGGCGCCGAAGTGGCGCGTTTCATGAACGATTTGATTAACCTGCTGGAAAATCCAAGCCTTCTTCTAATTGAATCTGGAGAAGAATAGTAATCGTCATATTTCAGGTCATGTTTTTCGGATCGAGTATACTCTTGATTTTATCCCGGCTCACCAGTCCCTTTTCCTCGGTGACTTCTGCGATTGATTTTCCGGTCCGAAAAGCCTCCTTGGCGACTTCTGCCACCTTTGCATATCCGATGTACGGCGAAAGAGCCGTGGCCAAGGCCAAACTCTCTTCAGCATAGCGCAAACACCTCTCGATATTGGCTTGAATGCCATCAATACATCGTTTCTTAACCTCAGCCATAGCGTGGCTGAGAATATCGATCATAAAACATAAATTAAAGGCGATAACCGGCATCATCACATTAAGTTCCAGCTGTCCGGCCTGGACGGCTCCCGACACAGCCAAGTCACACCCTATTACCTGGTAGCATACCATATTCAGCATTTCCAGCATGGATGGATTAACTTTCCCGGGCATTGCCGATGAACCCGGAGCGACCGCAGGCAGATGAATCTCAGCTAATCCCGTTTTGGGGCCGGACGACAACAGGCGAAGATCATTGGCTATCCGAGTGAGTTCTAAAGCCAGGTTTCTCAGTCCTCCTGACACCTCAGCCATGGAACGCATGCTCTGCATAGACTCTCTCAAGTCTTCAGCTGGGCTCAGATCAAAACCCGTCCATTCAGAAAGATACTTCACAACCTTTTCCGCATAATCAGGAGAAGTATTCAGTCCCGTGCCCACGGCACTCCCTCCGATTCCAAGCGGAAGAAGTGACTCAGCAGCGATTGTTATAAAGGCCTCACACTTTTTTAGTGAGATTCCATAGGCCTTGAACTCCTGCCCAAGACGGATAGGTGCGGCATCTTGGAGATGAGTCCTTCCTGATTTTAAAACCGGATCAAATTCCCGTGCCTTCTTCAGAAAAGAGTTGGTGAGACTTTCGAGAGATGCAAAAAAGACATTTTTGAACAAAAAAAGAATACCGAGCCGCATGGCAGTGGGGAAGACATCATTTGTGCTCTGCCCCATATTCACATGGTCATTGGGGTGTACCAGTCTGTACTGACCTTTTTGACCCCCCAATATTTCTTCCGCTCGGTTCGCCAAAACCTCGTTGCAGTTCATATGGAAAGAGGTCCCGGCTCCCATCTGAAAGACATCTACAATAAACTGATCTCTGAGTTTACCCCCCAAAATGTCTTCACATGCTCGATTTATGGCGGCGGCAATACGGTTGTCTAATTTTCCCAAATCAGCATTTGCCCTGGCGGCGGCTTTCTTGACATAAACCATCCCATCAATCAGTACCGAATGAAGTCGCAGACCGCTGATCGGAAAATTTAAGGATGAACGTTTGGTGTGCGCACCATAATAGGCATCCGCAGGAACGAGCATCTCTCCAATAGAATCTTTCTCTTTTCTGTCTTTTCTCATGATTTTATTTTCTTGATTTTATTATTCCTTTCCATAATAAGGACTCTGGGAATGAAATAATCTGTCTCCTCATCGTCCATTAATCCAAAAACAGCTAATATCACACGGTCTCCTACATTCGCTTTGTGAACAGCGGCTCCGTTGATCCCGACTATTCCGGATCCTCTCTCACCTTTGATCAGATAGGTCACAAATCTTTCTCCATTGGTGATGTTATAGACGTGGACCTGCTCATAGGGAATCAAGCCGGCTTCATCCAAGAGATCTTCATCCAGAGTAAGACTCCCTTCGTAATTCTTATCTGCTTCTGTCACCACCGCATTGTGTATCTTGGCCTTCAGAATTATTCTTTTCACGCATCTACTCCTTTACTTTTATTATAACATTATCGATCAGCCGAACCTTTCCAAAATAAACTGCGATGGCAATCAAAATATGTCCGGACAGCCTTTCTAGGGGAATCAGACTTTCCCTATCCACAATCTCTATATAGTCAACACGGGCCTGAGGTTTGGAAAGAATCAACTTTTTCATTTTTTTTATCAATACATTCGGCTCTCTTTCGCCCATATCAATCTCTTGTACAGCCACTCTCAGGCTTTCAGACAGGACCAGAGCCGCTGTTCTTGATTCTCCTTTCAGGTAGGCGTTTCTGGAGCTGAGAGCAAGACCATCCGCACTTCGCACAATCGGAAGAATATTCACTTCGATGTCCAAATTCAGATCTTTGATCATTCTTTTCAAGATAGAGGCCTGTTGGGCGTCTTTCTGCCCGAAAAAGGCACTATCCGGCTTTACAATATTGAAAAGTTTCAGCACTGCGGTACAGACTCCCCTGAAGTGTCCAGGCCGAGATAAACCGCACATTCTCTCTTGAAGTTCGTGAACTTCGACATATGTCTTATACCCATCCGGATACATCTCTCGGACAGAAGGAGCAAAAAGATAGTCGACTCCCTCACTTTTTAGTTTTGAGGAATCTCGAACCAAATCACGAGGATAGTCGTTAAAATCTTCTCCGGGCTCAAACTGGGATGGATTGATAAAAATGCTCACCACAGTGACATCGGCTTTTTTAAGAGAGGCTCGCACTAAGGTCAAGTGGCCTTCGTGGAGAAATCCCATTGTCGGTACCAGCCCGATCGATTGTCCCTCTGACTTGATTTTGGCAGAAAGAGTCTTCATCTCGAGAGTTTTTTCAACTATCTTCATCGTTCGGCTCTCGGTGATTCAGGTTTTTAAGAACATCCTTTGACTTGAGGTGATAGGAATGACTGTCATCGGGAAAAACTCCCTTTCGGACATCTAAGCAGTATTCTCCTATGGCCTGACTTAGGACGTCATGTAGATGGACATACCTCTTTACAAATTTGGGTAGATACCCGTTTGAAAATCCCACGAGATCGTGAAACACAAGAATTTGACCGTCACAATAAGGTCCGGCACCTATGCCTATAGTGGGAATATTCAGTTTCTCTGTAACAATCCGAGCCAATTCCATAGGTATACATTCTAAGATGACAGCAAACACACCGGCCTTCTGAAGATTGAAGGCATCTTCAAGGATGCCCTTAGCATCCTTTTCATTTTTTCCTTCGACCTTGAATCTCCCCAGATGATGTATGGATTGAGGCATCAGTCCCACATGCCCCATGACGGGAATCTCCGCTTCGACCATGTCCTTGATCAGTCTAAGCCTTTTTTCTGATGCCCCTTCAATCTTCACGGCATGGGCACCCGCTTCCTTGAGAAACCGGGATGCATTGGTGATGGTCTCTTCTTTGGTAAGATGAAAAGAAAAGTAGGGCATATCACCGACAACAAACGCCCTTTTGACCGCGCGGGTTACGGCCTTCGTGTGGTGAAGCATCTCCTCCATGGTTACGGGAATCGTGTTTTCATAGCCAAGGACGACCATCCCTAAAGAATCTCCGACCAGAATGAGATCGACACCGGACTGATCGACAATTTTTGCTATGGGATAGTCAGAGGCCGTGAGCGCGGAAATCTTTTCTCCGTCCTTTTTTTTCTTGTGGAGAATGGGAATAGTGACTTTCTCGATAGTTTGTTCTGACATGATAAATCCTTTCTCCCCATCTCGTCTTTTTACCGAGATTGAGGTAAAGTCTAGTTATCTACATTGTCAAGACATTTTGCTGTGAAAATGACTTGTCGTCTATTTCTCCCTTTTTGAATGAAGCAGCTCGTGTCCTAGAGGCACATAATACATTGGGCTTGTCTTCATGTTCTCGATTTTCTCCAAGAGATCCGCGATCTCTTCTTCTCTATTGAGATCAATATCATCGGATTTGATCACAAATAGCGGAGTAGAGTGATAGTTGAAGAAAAAATAGTCAAAAGCGCCAATGATATCTTCCAAATATTTCTCAGAAATGTTTTGTTCCAAAGTAGAACCATATTTGGCAATCCTTTTTAACAAGGTGGACAAAGAAATTTGTAGGTACACAACCAGGTCGGGCTTAGCTAATCTTTCATTAAAAATTCCAAAAATCTTCTCATAAACGATAAGCTCATCATCGGTGAGAGTTTGATATGCATAGATTTTGTCTTTTTCAAACAAATAATCACAGATGACTTTTTCAGCAAACAGATCCCGCTGGAGCAATCCAGCCTGCTGGTGGTATCTATTCACCAAGAAAACCAATTGAGCCTGGAACGCCCCTCCTTCTTTTTCCTCATAAAAATCTTTGATATAGGGATTATCTCCCCTGTCAAAAATGGCCTGCCCTTCTAATTTTTCAGCAAAAATCTTGGCCAGCATGGTTTTGCCAGATCTGAGCACACCCTCAATGGCAATGTGCTTAAACTGGATTTTTTCTTTATCTGACATTATTTAAAAACATTCCCTTTGTAAGCAAAATAGCATCACTAATCAACTTCAAAAATAGCGGATAACAGGGGATAAGTCAAACGAAGGCCGGCTCTAACCGCAATGATATAGAGAAACTTTAAAATATGCCTCACTTCGTTAGGCAAAGGATTCGAGGATTCAAGGGTATTGGACCACTTGACTTCCAGGAATTCTTGTCTATATTTTTTGGGTTTTGGGCTCTTTACCAGGCTTCTCCGTTTTGATGTCCTTCACTTCTTTCACTGTAACTTTGATACCGGCGGGAATCACAATCCAGGCGACAATATAGAACAAGGTCATAGGGATAAAAGCAGAAATGATACAGACAGCAACAAACAATAATCTTACCAGAGAGACATCCATTTCCATGTAATCGGCGAGACCCGCACATACACCCCCGATCATTTTCTGATCCTCCAGTCGAATGAGTTTTTTAGCCATTATACTTACCTCCCACTATAGAATACGTCTAACCGAATAATTCATAATAAAATGTCAACATGTCATATAATCAAGGTTAATATTAAGGGATTACATAATTTATTTCGGTAAGCACGCAAATAACTTTGTTCTCCCATTGTTAAATTCTATAATAATCGACATTTTCTTCCCCTCAGGCGAAACGATTTTGCCGCATCTGGGTTGTTACAGCGGGTTCGCGGTGAAATACCACAGCTTCACCCCCTGCGCCTACCATCTACAGCAAACTCGATTCGTGAATTATCCAGTCTAATACACAAAATAGTTCCTTTCTATAAATTTGTATATATTCGTTTCTATACCGGACGAGCCTATTTAATCTCCGAATTTTATTCCCTGGGCAAGAGGGAGCTCTTCGGACCAGTTGATAGTGTTTGTCTGACGCCTCATGTATCCCTTCCATGCATCCGAACCCGATTCTCTCCCTCCTCCTGTTTCTTTTTCTCCTCCGAACGCACCGCCGATCTCAGCTCCTGATGTCCCGATGTTCACGTTGGCAATCCCGCAGTCAGACCCCCTGTGAGAGAGGAATGTTTCTGCGGTGAGGAGATTAGTGGTGAAGATAGCACTGGACAGCCCTTGAGGCACTGCATTGTGGATTTCGATGGCCTCGTCGATATCCGTATATTCCAAGAAGTAAAGGATGGGTGCAAACGTCTCATGATGGACAATTTCGGTCTGCGAAGGCATCTTCACGATTGTGGGCTCGACAAACTGCTCACCGAGTTCAGGCAGTCTGTTCCCTCCATAGAGGACTTCTCCACCCTGCTCTTTGGCTTTCTCCAAAGCGGCCATCATTTCTTCAACGGCCCCTTTTGTGACCAGCGGACCCATAAGGATCCCTTCCTCGATGGGATTTCCGATCTTAACCTGACTGTAGGCACTGCTAATTTTTTCGATCAATTCTGAAACTATTGATTTGTGAATGATCACCCGCCTTGTGCTTGTGCACCGCTGCCCTGCCGTACCAACCGCTCCAAAAAGGATAGCGCGCATGGCCATATCCAAATTGGCATCCTTATCCACAATAATGGCGTTATTTCCGCCCAATTCAAGAATGGTCCGGCCAAATCGCCTGGCGGCAGCTTCGGACACCCGCCTCCCCATCTTCGTGGAACCGGTAAAAGAAATCAGGGGAAGTCGTGCATCATTGATCATCCGTTCCCCGACAACAGCGCCTCTCCCTATGGTGATGTTAAATATCCCCTTCAGCCCATGATCGGCCATGACTCTGTTAGAAATATGCTGAACCGCAACAGCGGTTAATGGAGTTTCAGAAGAAGGCTTCCAGACTACAGTGTCACCACAAGCTGCAGCAATGGCCGAATTCCAGGCCCAAACCGCGACAGGAAAGTTAAAGGCTGAAATGACGCCGACAACACCCATTGGATGCCACTGCTCATACATGCGATGTGCCGGACGTTCTGAATGCATTGTCAGGCCGTAAAATTGTCGGGAAAGACCCACGGCAAAATCACAGATGTCGATCATCTCCTGGACCTCACCAATCCCTTCTGCTCTGATCTTCCCCATTTCAAGAGTGACCAGCTCGCCCAGGGGCTCACAGTATTCCCTCAGCGCTTCCCCCAGATCCCTAACAACTAAACCCCTCTTTGGAGCCGGGAACATGCGCCAGGATTGGAAAGCGTTGACCGCCTGGGTCATCACCTCCTCATATGTTTTTTCTGTGGCCTGGAGAACAGTGGCGATTGGATTCCCTGTGGCCGGATCATAGGAGACAATTTCTTCACTCTGAGGATCTTCATACCAGTCATCGGGACCGGAACAAGATCCGATATTGACGTCTTTAATTTTGAGTTTATCGAGTAATTCTTTCATTTTTACCTCACTTTAATGATGTTTTTATTCTTCTTGAAGGAAGGGATATCTATAGTCTCTTGGAGGATTCATGGTTTCCTTAATCGTCCGGGCGCTTGTCCAGCGAAGAAGGTTCATGTAGGAACCTGCCTTATCATTTGTTCCGGAACCCCTGGCCCCGCCAAATGGCTGCTGGCTGACAACGGCTCCCGTAGGTTTGTCGTTGATGTAAAAATTTCCAGCAGAATGGCGAAGAGCTTTAAATCCCTGAATAACAGCTTGTCTGTCATTGGCAAAGATAGCTCCTGTCAGTCCATAGGGAGATGTCGTATCACAAATCTTTAGTGTTTCCTGAAACTTGTTCTTATCATAGACAAAAATCGTCAGCACCGGCCCGAAGATTTCCTCTTCCATTAGCTTATAGTGTGGATCTGTAGTAACAACAATGGTCGGCTCAATAAAATAGCCCTTGGAATCATCATACTTTCCGCCGAAGATAACCTCGGCATCAGTTGACTGTTTGGCAAATTCGATATATTCCACAATCGTGTCGAAGGCGGCTTTATCGATCACCGCACCCATAAAAGTGGAAAAATCTACAATATCGCCCATTTTTATCGTCTTGGCTTGATCGATCAAATTGTCTTTGATGGAATCCCACAAGTTGGACGGAATATAAGCCCGGCTGGCCGCAGAGCACTTTTGACCTTGATATTCGTAGGCTCCTCTGATCAGGGCCGTCACAACGACATCAATATCGGCTGACTCATGAACAAAGATGAAATCTTTTCCTCCGGTCTCCCCCACAATTCTCGGATAGCTTTTATAGTTTTTGATATTGGCACCGATGGTCTTCCACATACCCTGAAAAACTTCCGTGCTCCCCGTAAAATGGACTCCGGCCAGGTCCGGCTTTCCCAGTACCGGATCACCGACATAACGGCCCGGACCGGGAATAAAATTAATCACTCCGTCCGGAAGCCCGGCTTCTTTGAACATTAAAGCCAGAAAGTATGCCGAATAAACAGCCGATGATGCCGGCTTCCATAGGGCTACGTTGCCCATCATCGCCGGTGCTGTGGGGAGATTTCCGGCAATGGATGTAAAATTGAAGGGAGTGATAGCAAAAACAAAACCTTCAAGAGGCCTGTATTCCACATAATTCCAGATTCCCGGGGAAGAGTCCGGCTGTTGTGCATAAATTTGGCTCATGTAATAGGGATTAAAACGGTAAAAATCGATGAGCTCGCAGGCTGCATCGATCTCTGCTTGATGGGCGGTCTTGGACTGACCCAGCATAGTCGCCGCATTGACAATATCCCGGTATTTTGTGGCCAAAAGTTCGGCGGCACGGAGAAAAATGGATGATCGTGAAACCCAATCCATTTCTGACCAATCCTTCCAAGCCGATTTTGCGGATTCGACAGCTTTATCGATCTCTTCAGGCCCGGCTTTATGGTAGCGCCCCAACAGGTGGCCGTGGTCATGAGGAATTCGACAGTCCGCCATTTGACCCGTCTTCACCTCTTTCCCGCCAATGATGAGGGGAATCTCAATTTCCTCTGAAAGCATCTTTTTCAACTGGGCTTTTAATGATGCCTTTTCCGGTGATCCCGGAGCATATCCTTTGACAGGTTCGGTTGATGGGACAGGAACTTTTATTATGCCGTTCATATGTTTGTCCTCCTTATAAAATAATATGATTTCTCCCAATATTTGAGCTCGAATCAACCCAAATTAAGGGGATTTAAAAGGCCATAATTATACATCCATTATTCTTTTTTAAAAAGCTCTAATCTTCATGGCAAAGGATTCGAGGATTCTAGGGTTCATGGGATCCTCCAAACTCTTTTGGAGATGATTCCATTTTTATTATCCCCCGGCAAGGAGGCGCATTATTGTAAGATGTGCATTTTCCGGGACAATTTGAGTCGAGTACAATTCCTTTTTGATGATGTCATTGTTCATTTTTACAATAAAAAGCCGATGGCTAAATTTCATTTTTTCTAACAGCCTCTGGATGGTCATCCGGTCTTCCCATTCCACAGCACAGCCATTTACGGTGACAGTTTTATTCAAAGTCCTAACTCTTCGCTAATTCCCTGCATGGCTTCCATACAGACAGTTATGAACTCATCAAGATCCATACCGATTTTTTTGATCTGTTCAATGTCTTCCCTTCTTGCCCCCCTTGCAAAACTTTTTTCCTTGTACCGTCTTTTAACAAATCCCAGGTCGATCTCTTTGAGTTTTTTGCTTGGATGCATAAGGGTTGCAGCAATGATCAATCCGGTCAGGGGATCGATGGAAAAAATGGACCATTCCATTTTACTTTTGCAAAGAATCTGGCCCGCATGAGCTTGAATAGTGCATATAACTTCAGCATCAATATCCAAATCCTGCAATATTTTCACGGTCTCAGTGGTATGCAGCTCCGGGCTCTTCTCGGTTATTTCGTAGTCGAGATCATGGAGGATCCCAGCAAGCCCCCATTTCTCAACATCTTGATTGAACCTGGCTGCCATGGATCGCATGCAGACTTCCACGGCCAAAGAATGTTTGAAAAGATTTTTATTTTTGAGATATTTTTTTACGAGTTCAAGAGCTTCGTCTCTATTCATGGTACACTCTCCTTTTTTATTTTACTTATTTCTTTGAGTTCATCTTTATTTAAAATTAAAAAATATCTAGAAAAACTTACATTTTCACTCTCGTCCAAGGCAATCCAACTTATCAAATAAAGACCGCGGCTGGTGGGAGTCCAAGTCCAATTTCCAGATTCTGATTTCTCTAACACAATGTTTTCCAAATCTTTTACACTAATTGAAAGTACAGATCTTCTGCCGATTAAAACCAAATTCACCCGGCTAATTCGCAGCTCATAAATAGGATCAATGAATTCTGTCGAACCAGCAGTAAAAACAATTTCTTCGGATTCTCCCTGAGGGGAAGGTTTGGAGGGATAGAGTTCGGCCTTTTTTATTTTACTTATTTCTTTGAGTTCATCTTTATTTAAAATTAAAAAATATCTAGAAACAATTACACGTTCACTGTCATCTGAAACAATCAAATTGATCATAAAAAAGCCTCGGCTTGTGGAATTCCAAGTCCATTTTCCGGATTTTGATTCCTCTAGCACATTTTCATCCAAAATTTTCCCTTTAATGGAAAGTACCGATCCTCTGTCGCTCAAAACCAAATTCACCCGGCTGATTTGCAACTCATAAATAGGATCAGTAAATCCTATCGAACCAGCAGTAAAAACAATTTCTTCGGATTCTCCCTGAGGGGAAGGTTTGGAGGGAGTAAGAGTCACTTCTGGTTTTACCTTCTCGATCACAAAGGGGATTTCCGACTCCTTGTTGACTTTCTCATCGCTGACCGAGACACCAACGGTGTAGCTGCCGGGTTCGGAGGGAAACCAGGACCAGATGCTTTTATCAGACGCAGCTTGGACAATAATTTTTTCATTTTCATTTTCATTTTCATTTTTAATATAAAATTCATACTGAGGCATATAAAAACCGACGGTTGTCACGGATAGTGATATTTCTTGATTTACAAATTGAGGGGAGACTTGGGATGACGACAGAGTCATCTGAACGACCTTCTTCAGTTGAAGTATCTTCCCTTTTTCAGTCTTTCGATCATACACATTGGCAAGGAGAAAAGGAGAGTTCCACAACGGATTTGACTTCATCTCAAGGCCCACATCGAAATCTCCAACTTTGGCTCCCGTTTCGACGTCGAAACAGACAAGGACAGATGACATCGAGGAGACAACAATTTTATCTTTATATATTTCCAGGGGGAAGAGACTCCGAGAAGGGATAGACCTCCACCATAGAATAGATCCGTTGCGCTTATGCAGGCAGTACAAGACATTATTCCATGCCAAAAAGAACACTCTCTTTTGGTCAGAGATAGGAACAGGAAGGACGCGTCCCCCTGTTTTGACTTCCCACTTTTTAATTTTCCTTTTCAGATCCAAGCAGACTAGAAAATGGTTTTCCGTACCAAAGTAAAGGAATGGCCCATCCACCAATAGTGTATTGAGAATCTTATCTTTTGCCAAATATTTATCGACGATGTTTCCATTTTTATCTATAAAGTACAGTTTATGGTCATCACATCCAAAAATGATATGGCCTTCAAATTCAACAGGATTCGAACGTATAGCTTCCTGGGCCCTGACATGCCAGACCTCATTCCCGCTGACTACGTCAATAGCTATAAAATTCCCCTGGGAGGTGCCCAAGAAAACCGAATTTCCAATCTCCGCCATTGGACTCGTGATCTCTTCCTTCAGACTAATTTGCCACAATGGATTCCCATCCAGATCAAAACAGTAAACATTGTTCTTTGCATCAAAAACAAAAAAATGACTCCGGCCCATAAAAACAGGACTCTTTGGAGATTCCTGCATTCTCAAACGCCAGTGTAACGTATAATCCAAGGCATCCACGCAGTAAATGAAACCTTTTCGTGTTGCAAAATAGAGACGGTTTTCTTTCTTTTGGATCCGGTCGATAATCTCTCCGTCATAAAGAAATTCACCGGCTTTCTCCAAAGGAAAAAGGATCCCATCGGGGTAAGAAGACACCTTAGGTTGAAACACACTGCAGCCGCACAGAAGGAGAATCAGGGAGAGGACAAGATATGTCTTTTTCATAATCCAGATTAGATATATTAGCATTTTCTTCTCAGCTTGCTCAACCGTGCACAATCTTTACATAATTTTATGATGCTGATATCATGCGATTGAAGAAAAAAAATGAGAGTCATTAGGATTCAAGGGGTCAGGGATTCGAGTGAAATGCCTAAGAATTATGAAGAAAGGGAACAAGGAATCCAGAACCCTTGAACCCTAGAATCCTTTGCATTAACTGCATCAACTAATTGGGAGAAGAACTACAAGTGATTAATTATATTCAGCTCTACAAAATCCGAAGAAGAGTCAAGAGAATCTTAAAAGAAAAAATTGAAGATGAAGAGCTGGCCACAACAAAAAAATCATGTATTGGCTGCATCGCCGACGAAATCAGTTGGGAAATCTATTATCTATTGAAGGAAGAAAAAAAATAGGTCAAGGGTTCAAGGGGTATCTTTATCCTTATTGTTCTTTTTTTTCTGCTTTGTTTTGACATTTTCCCACCATTCGATTCGCTTTTTTATGTCCTTTTCAAGACCGAGATTACCTGGAATATAGTATTTACGCCCTTTAAATTTCTCCGGAAAAGTCTCCATGACTGTCGTTGAATCCTCATAGTTGTGCGCATAGGCATAATCTTTCCCGTACCCTACATCCTTCATGAGCTTTGTAGAGGGATTTCTAAGGTGCAGAGGGACAGGCTCAAAAGGGCTGGATTCCACATCTTTCATCGCCAATTTAAAAGCGACATAGGCCCGATTGCTCTTTGGGGCCGAAGCCATATAAATTACGGCCTGTGCCAGGGCCAGTTCACCTTCCGGCGATCCTAGGAAATCATAGGAATCCTTCGCTTGAAGGGTTATGGCCAACGCTTTAGGATCGGCAAGCCCAATATCTTCCGACGCAAAACGCACGAGTCGTCTGGCTATATAAAGTGGATCCTCACCCGCGGTAATCATTCTAGCCAACCAGTATAATGCGGCATCTCCATCACTGTTTCTCAAGCTTTTGTGCAGAGCGGATATGAGATTGAAGTGTTCTTCTCCTTTCTTATCATACAGAAGAATTCTTTTTTGAAGGGCCTCTTTGACGACGTCCTGAGTGATACTGTTTTTTTTTGCAACCTCAGCAGCAATTTCTAATGTATTAAGCGCGCGGCGGGCATCGCCGTTGGCATAGTCAATAAGCACCTTGAGAGCAAGACCGTCGAGGCTAAGGTTTCGATTTCCCAGGCCTCTTGTCTTGTCTTTCAAAGCATCGCGGACGATGCGAGCGAGAGTGTCTTCAGAAAGCGGATTGAGTAGTAGGACCCGCATGCGTGAAAGAAGCGGAGCAATGACTTCAAAGGATGGATTCTCAGTGGTAGATCCAAAGAGAATGATATCACCTTTTTCCACATAAGGAAGGAACGCCCCTTGTTGAGCTTTGTTAAACCTGTGTATTTCGTCGATAAAAATAATCGTCGGCTGACCGTAGAGTTTTTTATGGCTGTCAGCCTCAACCATCACTTCCTTAACTTCTTTAATGCTTGAGAGAACCGCGCTAAAAAACACACAAGGAAACTGAAATTGCCGGGTGAGAATATACCCCAGAGTAGTTTTTCCCGATCCAGGAGGACCCCAAAAAATCAGGGAGACCAGCCGGTCTGCCTCAATGAGCTTAGTCAGGATTTTTCCCGGTCCGATCAGATGGTCTTGCCCGATAAAATGTTCCAAAGACTTGGGACGCATCCTTTCTGCCAGTGGAGTTAAATTTTGTTTTTCTCCTTTTTCAGGCCTTGGAGTCATGCCATTTATTATATCAGATTAGGAGATGACATACGAAGAGAGATTCAAACTTCCAGTGATTCAGACAGTAGAGGGCATTTTGGGAAAAATCCACTAGAAGCTTTTAGAGCAAAGATCTCAATATGGGATAAGAAAAGGGTCATGGATGACA
>SDBU01000425.1_pt1 | contig 59406 bp, 54 predicted proteins | sample 2277071 | NCBI WGS metagenome assembly SDBU01 (sample SAMN10397929, study PRJNA504765) | marine sediment metagenome | isolation source: marine sediment core GS08_GC12, 126 cmbsf | place: Arctic Ocean: Gakkel Ridge, Loki's castle | collected 2008 | reverse complement strand
CGAAATAGCCCCGTGTCGTTAACGGCGTAGAGCAGCCCCTCGTACAGCAGCGGCGACGGTGGAGGATTGAAGTCCACTATGGACTTCGTCTCGCCCGCATCTATCTCTTTCTGGTAGTTCTCCACGGTGTTGGGCACCGGCTCCACGTTTGGCTGGGGACAGACGAAGACCACACCACCGGCCGCGACGCGGAGCAGGTCTTTCAGGTGCTCGCGGCTCGCGGCCTGCACAGGCTTCTGGCGGAGCAGGTCGCTGTTGACGCTGAATGTGCCAAAAAGCTGTTCGTCCAAATCGTTGCGGTCGGTGATGACGACCAGCGTTGGGTTCTCCATTGCCGAATGCTTGATGACCTTCCCGGCATAGAAGGCCATGGACAAGCTCTTCCCGGACCCTTGCGTATGCCAGACAACGCCAATTCGACGGTCGCCCTCGGGGCCGCTCGCCTCGACAGTACAGTCAACAGCCCGGTTCACCGCCCAATACTGGTGGTAGGCAGCCGCCTTTTTCGCGGTCTCCTTGCCGTCGTCTTCGAAGGTGATGAAGTTCACCACGTAGTCAAGGAAACGCTGTTTCTCAAAGACGCCCTTTATCAGGACCTCAAGCTGGACGGTTCCGCTCGGGGCCAGCGCCGCACCGTCAATCGTCCGCCAGGGCAGGAAGCGGTTCCAGCCCGAGGTTATCGTGCCCGCCATAGCCGCGAAGCCGTCCGAGATAACCAGGAGTTCATTATGGGCGAACAGGCTCGGAATGTCGGCCTTGTAGGTCTGGAACTGGTTGTAGGCCGGACGCAGTGCTTTCTTGGGATCGCGCTCGTCCACATCCTTCGTAGGATTCTTCAACTCAATGACGGCCAGTGGCAGCCCGTTAACGAACACCACGACATCGGGACGGCGATTATCCTTATCCTCGATGACCGTGAACTGGTTGACCACCAGAAACTCGTTGAAGTCCAACTTCGCGGGGTCACGCTCAATCAGCCAGACCTTCCCGTGCCGCTCCCGGTCGTTTTGCCGCCAGGAAACGTCCACACCGTCGGTAATCATCCGGTGGAAGGCGCGGTTGTTCACGATAAGCGACGGGCTTTCCAGCCGCGTCGCCTTGCGGATAGCTTCCTCGACAGCCTCCTGGGGCACATCGGGATTGATGCGCTCAAGCGCGTCTCGCAACCGGCCGACAAGCACGACCTGCCGGTAATCCGAGCGCTCCGGCGCCTCGCCGTCCGGCGCAATCTTCGGCCCGTGGACGTACTCGTAGCCGAGTTCTCGGAAGTACTCCACGGTGGCGATCTCAACCTGGGATTCGTCAAGATAGGCGTTCATGCTGCCAACTCATCTCGGACGTCCTCGCGACGGCTCCAAGGAATAGGCTTTGCATCATAGCGCTGCAGAGCTTCCATGACTGTCGACGAAATCGGCTGTTCGCTATCATTCAACAGGGCGAACACCCTGGAATCCAGCGGCCGCACTTCCTTGGTGTCAATCCAGGCGAAAGCAAGCGCCTGTGCTGTATCCCGACTGGGTCGATTTATGGTCTTGAGAATACGCTCAGGCTGGCTGCGCGACTTGGGGATTACAAAGTCGAAAAGATGGTCGTACCCGGTCTTCCCCGTGAACTTGACCTTCGGTGTGTAACGAATTTCGTGAAGTTCCAACCATTTGACCACATCCTCGTAGAATAGGCTGGCCACCATCGGCTCGGCCAGGTAGAACATGTCGTTCACGGCCAGGATTGCCTGAACTAGGTTGTGCTTGCGCAGAGCAAAATTGTCACTCGACGCGTGAAGTTGCAGCGAGTTGTCCTGGAATTGCACGCCGAATCCATTCAAGGTCATCTTGAGCAATCCTTGACGCTTCGGGCTCTGCAGTCTGCATCCCGATTGCTCCAGGTCCCCGATGGTATATCCGTCGTCCGTCAACAAGTACCCGCCGTTAGCTTTCCTCGCGTAAATCTGGATGTAATCGTTGTGGCGATCCAGATACGGTGTCGTAATCTCCACCCATTGCTCACCCACCTGCCGCAGGGAGGTCTTGTCGCGCAGCCAAGCGAGATACTGGTCGAGCAGCCTTTGGATTTCTTGAATCATTAGAAAAGCCCTCGCTGAAAGTGGGGCGGCCGCGTGATGTTACAGAACCGCATGAAGTCCTCAAGTGTCTGCCAGAGGTCAGATGTATTGCCGAACCTGTCAACCGGTGCTGGAATGGCCCACTTGTCCGCGTAGTCTTCGCGGTAGATGTGCAGGTGCGGGCTGGGAATCTCTGCGTCGTCTGGGTTGCGGTGAGGCGCTCCTCCGAAATCGAGCCGAATCAAGACCACCACATGTCGGGTCCGGTTCTGGTACGTGCCTTTGAGAAGATCGATCCGGCTCCGCCTGATATCCAATAGGAACTGCTCACGCTTGTCCGGCGATTGCAGGGGCACTACCAGCTTCTCTCCGCCAAATGGGAAGCCGTGTCGCTCCATGTTGACCTGATGCTTTTCCATTGCGATCAACGCGTCGGCCTCCACCTGGGTCAATCTGACATCTACCATCCCTTAGCCTCCTCTGCTGCTCCATGCGAGACTGAAAACGTCATCTGATCACACTGCAGCTTGGGCAGCAGCGCCTTCACGCTGGCTCCAAAGCTCATACCTCAATGACTCCTGCCACCAGCTTGTAGCAGTACGGGTGCTGTTTTGATACCTTACCGGCGAGACTAATCGTTAGCACACATCTTGGTGCAATTGGACTGTCTTGGTACACCTTTAGCTCCGCAAGTGGGTCTGTTACCGCCAGATTGTATTCGGTACGACCATATAGGAAGCGGGTCCTGGCCTGTGGAGCCCCGCGTGAGCTTGTGGTCTCGAAGAACCTGGCACTCTTGCAGCGGACAAGTTGCAGGGACCTCTTGGCTTCAGAGGGCAGTCTTTGCAGCTCCTCCCATGCCACACAATCACCAGTGTTGTAGAACAGCTGACCTCCGGTCTCGCAGTACGCGAGCACATCCTTTGGTCTGAGCGTAGTAATTTTCTCCCACTTGCCAGCCTTCAGCAGTCTGTTCTCTGGTTGACACCCCTCGTCTGGGCCGGTCCGTTCCACTGGTATCCGGAGGACATCCAAGAGCTGCGGCTCTTCACCGTTGACTTCGCGCATTGCCCAAGTGATGGCTCTGTCAGGCCTGCCGGACACTGGCCGAATCCATTTCCCAGTCCGAGCGCTAACGCCAGCTACACACCGATGGCTCAGTTTGCGAGAATTCGCCAGAATTATGATCTCGGCCACGTTCAGCATCTCCTCACAAGTGCCGAACCTCCACATTGCCCCACTTGCACCGTAGATATTCCGCCACCAGCCGTCGGTGGCACTTGTCGGCCTTAGGCTCACTGCACAAGAGGCAGGCATGGTCCAAGTCACCGGGCGAAATGAGGGTCTCGGCCTGCCGCTCCGCTATTAACGCGCGGAACTGTTCTTCGTATTCCGCCCAGGTCAATCTCCTCTTCTTGTAGCCGTCCAATATCTCCTTCGTGGGCGCGAGCTCCGGTCGGTGCTCGTAGCCGATGCCGCCTATTACTTCCAGGAAGTAGGCGAGGTCGCGCTTCTTGGTAAAGCCCGCCAGTTGCGAGACGTTGTTCAGACGGATGTCCACCACCTTCCGAACCCCCGCCTTCCGCAAGACCTCGAAGAATTCGCGCGCGGACTTCTTGGCGAAGCCGATGGTGAATAGCATGATGCTATTCTGCTGGGCAGAAGTATCTTCAGTCATGGTGCGCCGCTTCATGTTCGGGTCTGTAGGCAATCTCGCGGGCCCGCTTGGCGTATGCCTTCTCGATCGTCTCCGAATCGCTCGCGCTTTGGTCGAATAGGTCCCTTTCACAGCCTGTGGCCTTGAGCAATCGGGCCTCCGTATCCCGCTGGTCCTCAAGCGAGCCGTCGGCCAGAATGTGTTTGATGCTCACACCCTGAGCCTTCAGATTGCGACAGACCAGGATCGTGCGATGGCAATCCAACGGTTCCTTCTCGGCGCACATCAGGGCGAGCCGGTACTCTTCGCTGCCTGTAAGTACGCGGTCGATCCCGCTCTTGAATTTGTCACGTTCCGCCAGGCGGTCGAAGTCCACGCGCCCGTTGTCGTAGCAGGCCGTGTCCTGCGGCCTCGCGCCCAGTTCCTCTCCCAGAAACACGTAGGCGATGCCCGCCTTCTTGAGTGATGCGGCAAGGGACTTCGTGTTGAACTGCGGGTTAAAGCGGCTGTAAGGCGCAGACCGCACGTCTCCTATGGTGGTAATGTCATGCTGCTTGAGGAGGTCGATGAACTTCTCTATCGGATGGTTGGAGTGGCCTATCGTGTAGATGGCGGTCACGACTCCATCCATTCGATGAATTTCTCCCATGAAACCTTCACTCCATACTGCGGCGTTGTCTTCCCCTTGCACCAGATCAACCCAGTCTTCGTGACCACCAGATCCCCCAGTTGCTTCTTGCCATCCGCCCCGTAAACGGTAAGCTCAACACCCTTAGTCTTGACTTCCATTTCGACAGCCATGGTCTTTATCCACACCTTCATGCGTCTGCTCCTTTCTGCAAGAGTTGGGCCAATTGTTCCATCAACTGCTACGGGTTCTTGATGCGGATTTCGCCCGATAACAACTTTGGCAGCAACGCGTCTCGGACGGCGGCGAGGGTGCGGGATTCTTGGGTCGACGTCGACTGCTTGAGTCTCAACACCTTCACAGCCGAACAGAATGCGTCCAGCACGGCGTCGGATGGGCGCACAACCCTGAGGCCGGCCAAGGCACTATTCGGTATGAACGGCTGCGCCGACCCCGTTCGCATCCCGTCAAAATCCACATGGAGCATCGCCTGCAAGACATATTCAGGCCACCGCTTGGGCACAACCGAACTTGCATTGTTGTTGATCCAAGCTCCTCGGTACGTCCAGTGGATCGATCCGCAATGGGCGCCCACACGACCGAACGCGATCACGAACCCACCATGGGTTGGTTTCTCGGCATAGCCCATGACCCCATTCGCTCCAAAAACCAGGTAACGGCCACTTGGCCTGCACTTCTCGGTGGGAAGCTGCTTGCCGCCCTGAATTGACGCCAGTTCCTCCAACGTAACTACACTCCACCCTTCCGGAATCTCGCCCAGCCCCGAGTCCTCGAATGAGTCCGGGAACAGGTCGGCGATGTCGGCGGGGAGGTTAGGGTCGCGGCCTTCGGCCTTGGCGTGGACAGGGTTGAAGTCGATGAACCAGCTCTTGAAGAGCGCTGCCGCCATCTTCTCCAGCGTCCGGTTCATCCGCCGGTTCAACTCGATCTTGTCATCCAGCGTGCCGAGGATTTTGGCGATACGCTGTTGTTCAACGAGGGGCGGCAGCTTGAACCGAAATTCCTGTATCCGAGTTGGCGAAGTGTGCTTCACCGTGGTGCCAGATGCGGTGGATACCACTTCGTGGCGGTATTCACGAGTGCGTAGAACATAGAATAGGAACCTTTTGGAAACGGCGGCACCTGGACGGACAACTACCCTACCCAGCCTTTGGTTATGCAAAAAACGCGGTCCTTGGGCTTTCGGAACAAATGCGGGGCTACCTAGAGTATCGGCCCGCCTGCTCAGGTCTGTCATTGTGATAAGGAGTTCGCCCTCATCCAGTACGAACTCCTCAGGGACTGGACCGACGTAATATTTCAGCTTCTCGTCCTTGAAGCCGCCACCAATTGCGAAATTACCGGGGGTAAGTAACACATCACCCGGAGGTTCGTCCCGAAAATGCTCTCCCTTGAACGCAAATCCGTGCTTCACTTCCACGAGGTCATTGAGAGTAGTCTCTATCCATGCGCTATTCGCCATAGCCAAGCACCTCCAAGTTTTGGCGAATGGTGGCGTCAAGTTCCTCCGCCTCGGCCATCTGCTCGTAGAGTTCGGCAGAAAGCTCTGCCATCTTCTCCTCCAAGGGAATGCCGTCGTCTTCGATCTCTTCCGCGCCGACGTACCGGCCGGGGGGGAGCACGTGGCCGTGGGCTTGAATCTTCTTGAGCGTTGCGGCTTTGCAAAAGCCGGGCTTGTCCTCGTACTTCCCCACGTCTTTCTCGCCGCGCCAGGCGTGAAAGGTGCGACCAATTTCAACAACCTCCTCGTCGTTCAGTTCGCGATGAGTGCGGTCGATGAGCGCACCCATCTTCCTGGCATCAATGAAGAGCGTTTCCCCTTGCCGTGCTCGAAACGAACGACCGTTCATCTTGCGGGCGGCCTTAGAGCGCGTCAGAAACCACAGACACGCGGGAATCGGCGTCGTGTAGAAAAGCTGCCCGGGCAGCGCAATGATGCAATCAACCAGGTCGGCCTCGATGATAGCCTTGCGGATGTCTCCCTCGCCAGACATATTGCTCGTAAGCGACCCGTTGGCCAGGACGAACCCGGCCGTGCCGTGCGGCGCAAGATGATGGAGGAAGTGGAGAATCCAGGCGTAGTTGGCATTCCCGCCATCCACGTGGATAAAGGAGCCGTCCTTCTGCTTGCGCTGGCCGCCGGGGGGCAGAGAAAACTGCGCATTGCCGGTGGGCTGGTCGAAACGCCGCCAGCGGACGTCGTTTTTGACCTTGGAGTAGCCCCAGTCCTCCATGTTGAAGGGCGGATTGGCGAGGATGAAGTTGGCCTTGAGATCCTTGAACTTGTCATCCAGGAAAGAGTCGCCCCATTCGATGCGGGCGTCGATGCCTCGGATGGCCAGGTTCATCAAGGCCAGCCGCCAGGTGGTGTAGTTGGACTCCTGGCCGTAGATGGAGATTTCGCGCTGGAGACGGACCTTGGACTTCTTCCCGTTGTTATTGCTGGAGGTGTGGGCCTGAACGAACTTGACGGCGGAAACGAACATGCCGCCGGAGCCGCAACAGGGGTCGAAGACCCGGCCCTTGTAGGATTCGATCATCTCGACCAGCAGCTTAACGACGCAGGTCGGTGTGTAGAACTGACCTCCGAGCTTGCCTTCGGCAGCGGCGAAGCGTGCGAGGAAGTACTCGTACACCCGGCCGAGGATGTCCTTCTGGCGGCTCTCCTTGTCACCCAGGCCGATGGTCGCGATTAGATCGATGATTTCGCCGAGGCGGGCCTTGTCAAGGGCCGGGCGGGCGTAATCCTTGGCCAGAACGCCCTTGAGCGTCCTGTTGTCGCGCTCGATGGCGGTCATGGCGTCGTCAACGAGCTTGCCGATTTCAGGGCGCTTGGCGTTCTTCTGGAGGTAGTCCCAGCGAGCCTCAGGCGGAACCCAGAAGATGTTCTCCGCCAGGTACTCGTCCCGGTCTTCGGGGTCCGCCAAGTCGTCTTTCTTAAGTGAGTTAAACTTCTCCATGAAGGCATCGGAGATATACTTCAAGAAGATGAGACCGAGGACGACGTGCTTGTATTCGGCGGCATCCATGTTGTTGCGCAGCTTGTCGGCAGCGGCCCAGAGCTTGTCCTCAAATCCGAGGGTGGCTCCCGTATTCTTTTTCGCCACGTCAGCTCCCCTCCTGAACAAAGTATTTCTCGAGCAGGTCCCGGCCCCGGACGCCCAGTCCGTGAAGCAAGTCTTGGATCTGCTTCCTGGCCAACGGTGAAGGTCTGGATCTGCTGTTTTCCCATCGATTGATGGTTGGGAATGTGACGCCAAGTCTGGCGGCAAACTTCTCTTGGGTAAGACCCGTTCTCGCTCGGAGTTCTCGCACTAGCTGGGATACGCCAGCATGGTCATTCAATGGTTGACTCCTTACGAAATTGCGGTCAAACATGCTCGTATCACACTTCATAGCAAGCGAGTCACCAGATGATATACGATATGGCAAGCCGTGCTGTTGTCAAGAGGATTTGGGAGAAATCAGGGCGCCAATGCTGACACAGGAACAGAAAGAGAGCGTACGAATGGTGAGGGGCCTTCGACCTATTCTTGGATCTTCAATACCTCCACCAGGACCTTCCGGGCCTCCTCAGGTAGTGCAGCAATCTTCGCCGCCAGGGCTTCTGCCTGCTGGCGTGCTTCCCTGGTCATCCCGCGTTCCCGTATCTTCGCAGCCACACCATTTGGTCTGACGTGGGTGTAGATTTGCGTAGTCTGAATGTTTGCATGCCCCAGGAGTACCTGAACCTCGCGGATGGTGAATCCCTCGTCCAAGAGCTCAGTGGCATAAGTGTGCCGAAGCGTATGAGGCGTGACGGCATCAGCGCGTTCGAGATTGGCCCTGTAGGCCAGACGCTTCACCATCGCCTGGATGTACCGCACCAGGAGCTTGCCGCCCTTCAGGGTGCAGAAGAAATACCTGCCCTTCGGCCTCTTGGCCTCCCAGGCCCTGAACCAGCCGATGGTTTCCTGGTCCACAGGCACGTTGCGGTCCCTGCCCCCCTTGCCGTTGTGAACCTCCAGGGTTGCACTCTCCCACCGTATGTCGGCGGTTCGCAGACCCACCACCTCGGATACCCTCAAGCCAGCGCGGTACATCACTTCCAGAACCGCGCGGTTGCGAAGCCCTGTCGGACAGCCTGTATTCGGCGCCCCGAGCAGCTTCTCGATTTCCCCTCTTTCCAGTACGATAGGCAATTTCTTCGGTGTCATGGCTTCTACCCCCAATTTGGCCTTTTGGTTCGTGTTCTGTATAGTATCTGTATTATATAGTGATGTCGCCAGGTGTCAAGGTACAAAAGCGTATTGTTTGGCATTTTTCCCGTCAGTCCCTCGCGACTGGTTTCTGAACAAGTTGAGTATGAATCCCACATGTTTTGGAATTCTTGCACGGTTCTACGGCGCTCCGAAAGAGTAACTCCGACCTGCTTGGGGTCCTGCAGATGTTCGGCACTCCGACGCCTCTGGCTGATACCACGCCAAGAACGTGAGTCCCTCGTGAAGATTCGGGACTGTCTCAACAAGAAAGGGAGCTTGACAAGCGGAACCGCGTGAAGCAGACTGTTGGTGTTTCCTTGTAACCACTGACGTTTCATGGACGCGAGGCGAGTTCGCATCGAAGAATCAAGGCTCAAAGAGCTTCTCGATTGAGTCCGAGAAGCGGGGATCATGCGGCCCTGGGGCCTGGAGCTCCTCGGCGTCCGACGGGACTGCCTGTGGAGGTTGCACAAGATGGGTCAGCTGGACCGGATCAGGCGCGGCCTATACGCTGTGCCTGAGGCCGACGCAACGGAGCACCATTCCCTCACGGCCGTGTGCAAGTGCGTGCCGGGAGCAGTGGTTCTAGGGCGGCGTGAGTCTTGAAACGCGAAGCAGTCCCAGGTATCCTTGAGGCAGCAGATCGGCGGAGCTCGGGGAGAAGGCAGTGAACGATGCAGAAATACGGAGAAGCTTCCATAAGAAGAAGCTGAGACGGCATCACGAGGACCCCAACACCCTCGTTGTCGACGAACTTGGCTTGCGTCACGGAACGTGCCGCGCTGATATCGCGGTTGTCAATGGCCGTCTCTTGGGATACGAGATCAAGAGTGATGCCGACGTGCTGTTAAGACTCCCTGCCCAAGTCTCAGCCTACAACGCCGTCTTTGATCGCATAACAATCGTTGCTGGCGAGCGCCACATTTCCGATGTCCGCCACCTGGTGCCAGTATGGTGGGGGATCACGCTGTGCCGTTGTGGCCCTAGAGGCGGTGTCCACTTCATCACTGAGCGTGGGAGTTCTCCCAATTCACAGGTTGACCTCCTGTCGGTTGCCAAGCTTCTCTGGCGGTCAGAGGCTGTTCATATTCTTCAGGAAAAGGGGGAGGAGGGGAGAACGCTGAGGGCCCCGCGGCGGGTTCTCTACGACCGACTTGTGGAGAGATTGCCCGGCGACGAGCTAAAGGGCATAGTCCGTCTCTTTCTCAGGAGGCGAACCAATTGGCGACGTCCCGCACAACTTTCTCAATGTGGTGGTTTGTCCCAACCCACCGCCAAGTAGTCAGATTGCCCGTGCTCACGATCGCGTTCGCGCAATCATCAATATAGGCATCCCCCCGAGACCGACCGCGCCCCGCGAAATGGGGAGATGAAGTCAAGTCTGCAGAAAGCCTTCGGTATTGCTTGTAGCCGTGATCACGCACGTTCTTTCCCTTCAGAACATACCAGGCGTCATCTGCGGTGTAGCGAATACTGGCGGCTGGTTTGACTTTGCGCATGTCGAGGCGCAGCACCTCCGGATGAGATATCCCGTAGTCGCCGAACGTTGGCACACGCAGATGGGCGTTAGACAAACTTGTGGTGAGGCGTTTGTATACGATCCACTCGTACCTGTCGATCAATTGAGGACCGAACTGTAATGCCCCCATCGTTTTCGGGAATGACGTGCCTATCACGGTGAAGGTCCGCCACTTGTTTCGGTGTGGTAGCCGGCCAACCACTGTGAGAAGAAGCTTAACGAAACCATCGACCGGGACGAAGCTGGCGGGCGCGTCCAAGTCAAGTACCAAGTCAGCGTTCAGAGGGTCGAGTCCCAATTGGTCAAGCAGCCTGTCGGCAGATTCTTGCACATTCCCTGCAACCGCCTGCTCAAGACTCAGCCGAAGACATATCCCTCGGCAATCCTGTCGCACAGCTCTCCTAATGGCCTTCTGGTAATCCATGTCTCGGTCAGATCCAGTGACAGGAATGGCGGCGCATCCGCGCTTCCGCAATTCGGCGAAGACGTAGTCTGCCGGGTGGCTTCCATCCGACATCCTCGCCGCTGGATCCAGCCGGTTCAGGTCCACAAAGCAGGCGCGGTGGCCCCATTTCTGCTCGACCCGTTCGGCTAAAGGCGCGAGATGTTGGTTCACAGTCTTTGCGTACGTGCCTGTTTCAAAGTCCCAACCGACTTTGGGGACTTCGATCAGAGGTGTGATCCGCTTCTTTGTTTCAGACGTTAGCCGGAGGATGGCTTGATATTCCCCTAGCTTCCACCTGACACACGGAACGTAATGCTGGTGCCCAAAGGATGTTACGTGTACCCCAGACTCACTGGCCAAACTTCACCTCCCCGAAGTGTCTTCTCACCTCACCTTGTCCGACAAGGTCCGTGAGGGTCATGTAATTGTTGGTCTCCCTCCTGATCCGACCGGCGATGATCGCAGGGGATATCTCGAGTTCCGCTGCCAAAGCGGATATGGCCTCTTGGGTTTGGAGATACCGCGCCAAGTCGGTTTCCCAGACATCGTCCGGAACGAGGGCGTTGCCAGTAAGCTCATCGGTCTCCTTCTCCATGGCGTTCGCCACGGCTTCAAGGTCTTCAAGGTCATCGTAGATGTCTTCCAGACAACCCTTCCTAATGTGCCTGATCACGTGAATGACCTCGTGGATCAAGGTAAACCAGAAATTGTCCAGTCGGTCATATCTCAGCGTAAGGCCGATAACAGGACGCCCGCGCAGCAAGAGCGCCGCGCCATCCAGGTACGTATGCTGAAGATGTGGCTCGATCACCAGATTGATCCCCGAGTCCTCAAGGTACTTCCCAGCGCGTTTGGGGCCGTCTTCGTGCTGGCTGCACTGAACGAGGCCCTTCAACCACTCAGAATCCGCTGCTCTTCGCCGAAAAGTATTTTCGGGTCGGCACCTGGCTGCGAGGTCCAAAACCCTGCATTGCCACGCAAGAAGTGCGTACCGGTCCATGGCTGATCCGCTGCGGACATGCTTTCGCAGAAGAGCGGGAGTAGGCTTGCGCAACACACGGGAAACATACGCCTTAACCAGATCTTCGCCATTCTTAAGGGCGGCATCGAGACTGCCACTGCCTTTGCAGAAGTCCTCAAACCACTTCCTTCTGTACATCTCGCGGATGGGGAATCTGGTCCAATCGATGGACCCATTGTCTTCGGGGACATCCTGGCTGGCAAGACTGCCTCTTAATTCTGCGATCTCACTGACCTCCAGACCCAGAGCTCCTACAACGTCCACAAGCCTCTTGAGGCTCGCAGACGCGTAGTTCTCGGCCTCGTATCTCTGTATCTGCTGCTCTTTCAGCCCAAGCATCTCAGCCAGCTTTCGCTGGGAGAGCCGGCTCGCTATCCGAGCTTTGATGAGGATGCTTGGTAGCTCCTCGATGCCCTGTGCTTTGAGCGTTCCCACACTGCCAGATTTCAAAGCTTCGTACTCGTTGACTTGTTCAGCAAGATCCTCAACTTGGCTTTCGAGCGCATCCCGTTCCGCCTTGGCGAGGACATCGAAGCCAGTTCTTGCGGCTGCTTCTTTGAGATCGAACGCTTCGAACGCAGCCTTCAACTTGTTCAGTTGAGCGTTCGTAATCCGGTACTGACGCTCATTAGTTATCACTGCATTTCCCCCTCATCTGGCACCATCCATCATAGCCGTATTCGGAGCATGCCTTTTGCCTCTCCAGTATGCCTATCCGTTTGGAAGAAATCCATGAACACTTTCCCCGGCATGGCGGACATTGAAACCAGTAACAGCTCTCCCATGTACTTCTTCTTCTGTGCTCGTCGTTTGTTCTTGAAATCAAGAAGCACTCTGTCGAGACGGTTTACATCCACACCTGACTCGTCCCAACATGCATCGAAATCACCCGGAATCGGCTTCTCGGTAACGAAGCTCCCGTCAAGGTAGACAGTGGAACATCCTGCGTATTTCAATGCTTCGACCGCTCTCCGGAAACCGTCGAAGAGGCTCCTTCGATGACTGCTATTCGCGAATCTCCTCTCGACCTCGCACAGAGTCGCGTCGTGGATGCCGGGAGGTAGCACCTTCCACGGGCTACCGATGTCAATCAACCCAGGTATCATAACACAATGATATCGTTGGGTTGGCAGAGTGTCAAAACATTTCTTCCAGGACGGCCACGATTTGTGATACTGGAATTCTGGGGACATCCATAACCGTCTTCTTGTCAAGGGCGGTCCGTTGCCGTTGCCGTTCACCTTAGACAATTACGTTCTTGTGCCTTCCAGACACCCATTCGCACCGTCTGTGGCACCCATCCCCGGATCGTGCATGATTCTTGTAGGACGGCGTCAGCCCAATCAGCATAACGGCGCATCCGTCCCGCCTTCGCTCAAGTTGCGGGTAATTCGGGGAACGCCATACTTTACTGCTATCTCTGGGTGTTGCTGTGATCGATGACGACGAAGACTGCCCCATGTACTTGGACTGGCTTTGGCCGTACAAGGCCGGACGAGGGGATGGTAGTCTGTGCCTGGCGTCTGATGGATAATAATGGACTTGCAGCAGGCTACGGAAAACCCAATAGCCTGGTATCTGCCTCCTATTCTTTACGCTGCGCGCTGCCAAAGTCCTACTGACATCGGGACGGCTACAACGAAGTCCTGGAACTCCCAAAATGACCGAATAGTTCGGTTTTGCGTGCTAGCATTGGAGACCAGTACCATACAGTACGTCTTCTGTGCAAATCACGAATCCAAGAGCCCCTGCACAACCTGTTCCCCCGCAAACACGCGACACGCTCGCCCCTCTTGATCCATATCCACAAGCTGCCCCTGCCCATAGTTCAGAAACAAGTAGGCCATAGAACACTGAACGCTATGAGTGTGTATCTCAATCCCTCGGATGAGGCGGTGGCTGAGGCCTATGACTCGACCGTGATGACAAGGCCCGCACGCATGCGGGAGCGCTCGGAGGAGGCGGACTCCGCCCTGAGTGATCAATCCTTCAGCACCGGCTCCGGCTTGTAGCCCACCGTCAGATACTTCAGGAAATACGGCGACGCACGGAAGCACTGGGCGAAAGTCTTTACGCGGGCGGCGTTGGCTGTGGTGGCCTTCTCCAACGCCCGGAGGCCGACCTCGAGATACTTCTCGTCGCCGGTGTAATCGTAGGCCAGGCCGAACCCGACCAGCGTGATGGGGTAGATGCCGTTCGTGCCCTTCGGGTCCTTGGCGCCCTCGTTGATGCAGGCGTCGATGGCCTTCAGGTTGTAGCGCGCTGTGTCGACGTCGCCGCTCACCAGGTAGTACTTGTGGTAGGCCTCGAACTGGAGGCCGTACATCCAGAGTTGATCGTTGAAACTCCCATTGTGCTTGTCCTGCCAGGGCTTGCCCCACTTGTCGACGAAGAACTGCGCGCGGTCGAGGTACTTCTTTTCGTGAGTGTCTTGATAGGCGGAAACCACTCCCCAGATGCCGTGGGCCACGTTCCTTAGCGCTCCCTGACCCCAGCGGTTCATGGCGAAGGTGGATGACATAAGCCCCACGTCATGATACCACCGCTCGCCGGTCAGGTAATACAGTTCGTAGAGGCTCTCGTTCTTGTAGAACGTGAACGAGTTGTGGCCCATATAGGCGCAATCGCGGGTGTAGTCGCGGAAATGGCCGATCACCGGCCCCGAGCGCGGCGAGCCGGCCTGTTTCGGGTCGCCGGGGAACGAATGGCAGATGTCGATGTCGGCCAGGTGCAGCCCCGCCTCTTCGGCGGTGGTGAGGTTGATCAGGTCGCCCGTGCGCAGGTAGTTCACGATGGCCGCGTGGGGGAAGTCGTAGTAATTGCCGTCCCACCAACTGGTGGCCGAGTCGTCCGTCGCGTACCTCTCAGCATGGAGCCCGCTGCCGAAGTCGAGCCATCCGAACTCGTCCACCTTGGAGGCCCATTCTTCGCGCGGACGCTGTTTTACGATCTGGTGCAGGCACCGGTCCACGTTCCTCTGAAACCGCGCGATGACGTCGCGGTACTTCGGCTCGAAGAGGTCCGGCGTGTTCGAGTAGAGGTCGCCGAAGACTTTCGTGCCTTCGCAGTACCAGGACGGCTCGCACTGGGCCACCAGCGGTTGCGTGGTACCCACGGCGATCGCCCCCGGTGCCGGCGCTTCGCCCTTGGCGAAGTGGAAGAAGAGGAAGTGCGTCTTCGCACCGGCATTAAAGACATCGACCCGGTCGCCCGCCATGGGCGCCAGTTCGAGCGACACGATGCCTTCGGGCGTAACCTGCAGACCCTTCGGATACGTCTGCCAGAACCAGCGGTTGCCGGCAGTGAGCGTCTTGCCGCCCGAAGACACCTGCAGCCAACCGGCGGACGTCTTCCCGTCGAGCTGCTTGCCATCAGGCATCGTGACGGTCAGTTTGTTGCGCGCCGACTGGAGGAGCGTGAGCGGCCGGTCGCCGGTCACTACCGTCCGATGCGCCGGCCCGTCCATGGAGAACACGACCGCCGGTTTGTCCTCGCCCTTACGCAGCGGCAGTTCCGCCGCGAGCCGCTCGATGCCAACGAACCGCGACATCGATTTCAACTGCCGATTGCGGACGCTCAGCGTCATCTGCGCCAGGGGCGCCCCCGCGTAGAAGTAGAGGCGAGCGGTGAAGTCGAGCGATTCGACCTCCGGCGTCGAGAACGTGCCCTTCAGCACCACCACCGCGCGGCCGGGGCCCCTCTCCTCGACGGTGGCGGTCTCGACGCGCCCCGTGTGCTCGAACTGATTCTCCACGCCGACCAGTTCGGCCTTGCGGTTCACCACCCGCATCTCACCATTTCGGCCGACGAGTTTCACGACTGCCGGCCCGTCCAGCATTGCGTCGTACAGCGTGAACGGTTTCCTCGCGTCGTCGCGGACGTAGACCTGATCGAAGGGCGCAAGGCGGTCGGCGGGAATTATGAACTTGGCCGGCCCAGTCACGACCTGGATCGACTTGGGCCCCTGCGTCACCGACAACGTGCCCTTCACGGTCGGTCCTGCCTTGTCGGTGAGCGTGTATTTCAGTTCGTCCCCCGGCCGAGCGTCGGCCAGGAAGTGCACGGTAACCCACTTGAGGCTCTCGTCGCCCAGCCAGCGGCAGCGCTCCTCGATGCTGGTGAGCACCGGTTCGCCGTTGGCGTCGAGCAGGCGCAGGGCCTTCACATCCTTCACCGCCCCTCTTGGCAGCGGTACGCCGGAGTTCACCGGATTGCACCTCCGCACCGTGTTGGTCGTCTCACGAACCGTCAAAGGCACTTCCAACGCCATAACCTGCACTCCCGCCATGAGGCTCGCCACCATCAGCACCGCAGACCTGATCATCCAGTTCTCCCTTATCACAACGACGCGCGCGGCGTCCGGTTTCAACGGTCGTTTCGTCTCGTCCGCCGACCACGCCACCGCGCACTGGCCGGTCCCGGTCTTGAACGTATACGCTGGGGTTTCCCAGACCACCTCACCGGATGGTCTCCACACCCGGCACACACAGCTCAACATAACCCTTTAACAACCATTGTCAAGGCTCTGAGCGCGATTTTTCGTCTCGAAGGCCCTTCCCTAGCTCCTTATGCCACCCGTAGCTATACACAAGCCTCCGAATCGCCGCTTCGGGGCGATTCCTCTCCTCTGGCCAGAGCCTCCTGAACTCGAGAACGGTCTTTCTACACGGTCGAGGTCATATCGGAACAGGACGTAGCCGTCTTATCCTCGTGAGGACCTGTTCGAAAAGAATCCTCGGCACTGCCACCTCCGCCAGTTGAAATACCACGTACCTGGGATGGCTGACTACCTTCGCACCAATCTTGATTAGCTTGTCTCGTAGTGTAGTCAGTGGGCGAGCATCTGGCTAATCCGGGTTTAGCAGAACCTGCTTTACCGCTACTGGCGTCATTCCTGTCGCTGCTCCTAGGCTGGCAAACATCCTGTCGAACGCGTGAGATTCCTGACAGCTCGTGTAGGTAAGTTCGTAGCAGTGTCGACAGCCGAAGTACTTGCCCCCAGGCGGAAGGTAGAGCTTCCCTACGCGCCGGCCGCAGTACCTCCCACCCACTCTCAGCGGGCAGGTGAACCACCAGCGCCGACCCCCGAAGTGTGGCCTCGTATTCTCAAGCAGGATTTTCTCGGTTACGTGCTGCTCATCGTCCTCTCGGCGCAACGTGTATTGGAGCGTGAGGTAGATGCCATCTCCTGGTGGCGGCGGGCCCTTATGGAAGGGAGCATTCGGAAGTATGATCTCTCGCTCCGGCACCACAGTAAACCCAATAGTGGCCACAGTCTCTCCTGTCGCAGTGTCCGTCCAGCGCAGGGTCCCAGAGGCGTGATAAGGAACGATGAGGCCTTCCCGAGCCATCTTGTCTATCGACAAGACCCGACAGTCCTCTACTGTAAGCGCTTTGGAGTGCGTTACCCAGCGAGTGCTTCCTGGTCCACCCACTTCTTCTCTCCAGGTTTTCCTAAATCAATAAGCTTCTTAGCGCACCATGCAGACCATCAAGAGCTCCGCATACCGTTGCTGTTATTGCGATTACACCCAAGAAGGCCTGCGCCCGAGGAACTCTCATTAACATCTCACGTTTTGCAGAACAAAGCCATTCATGACCCATCCTGCGAGACGTTTACGTCCAGGACCGCGGGTGGGGAGACCTTATCGCCTGAGCGGGCCGCCTGGAGGCGCTGGAGCTCATGAAGCGCTCTATACATACCCCGCTCGATGTGAGCTTCATAGCGGCAGAACTTGGAAAAAGTATCGTCGTGCCTCGCTGCGTTGATGAAGGCACCTCCGACACCCTCATCCTTGTCAAGGTAGTTACGGCGCTCCTTCTGGAAGACTCCCACCTCCACAGCGAGGGTCCTCCTCAGCCGCCAAAATGCGGCGATGACTCTGTCCACAAGCAGATTCTCCACTTCTCCCACAGGGCTTAACGCATTGCGCAGACGTTTGCCCAGTTCGACCAACTGTCCCTCGTCCTCATCCGGGAGACGCACTTCTTTAGCTAGTAGCCCATGCCTCAGGGCATTTTGAGCCACAATGGCCTTGCCCTTGGCCGTCCGCGGCCCGGTGCTCTTCTGGGCGTTCCTCCTGTTTGCCTCGGTCTTTGCCAGTGAAGTGGTCTTATCGCGCTCCATTTGGTAATACCTCCTACCTACTATCATCGCTTTCAGGCATTCTTTGTGCCCGAAGACAGCTAGACAGCAAAGACAGCTATTTGTATAAAGTCCCTACGCGAAGGGGGTATAAGGGAAAGTTACAGGAATAAGTGTCTGGGGTGTCTAGTGTGTCCATTCCTTAATCCTAAAGCCTTACTCGTGCAAGACTTACGGTATACAGCGAGACAGACAGGGGTGTCTTGAGAATCACGGTTCTCCACCCTCCGTCACGTCGCATCGGAGTCCAACTCCTTCCCAGCCGCGGGTCTGCCTCCCGTTCAGCGGTCTTCGTGCAGGGCGGCATCCTCCTGCTTTCAATCCTTCGTTCAGTTCTGTAAGTTTCAAGTGCTCTCCATTGTCGCTTGACCATCTCTCTAATGCCTCCCTCAGCATGGCGGAAGAGACCCACGCGTCAGGTGCCAGAATACAGGAATCTTCCAGAAAGCGTGCCACGATATCGCTCTCTGCCCGGTATTCCTGTGTGGCAGCCAATACCTTCTCAGGAGGTGTAAGTCCCGCCTTCTGCCGGGAAAGGCAGCCTTCCACTGCCCAGCGAAGGATGCCGGAGGCTTCGGCCTTCAGCTCTTGCCGCAGCTCCTTATCTCGGGCGTCGCCCTTGAACTGCCGTTCAAACGGCACCAAGTGGAGCTTGCGCCAGAAGCCTTCCGAGGGGTCGCGCACGGTCGGCTTGTCGTTTACAGCCAGCCATACCTTCTCCGTCGGTTCCCAGGAGAAGCCGCGCTGATAGACGAAACGCCCCCGCCGCCTATCCTGCCCGGCAAGGGCTTTCAAGCGTGCCTCGTTTAGCCGCCTGCCTCTGTTGGGTTCTACGGCAATTACGAACCGCTTGCCTGCCAGTTCGGCCAGCTCTGTTGGGTGACCGCTTCCATACCTGCTGGCCAAGAAAGTCTCCATGTCAGTGTTGTGCCCGTAGGGACCAAAGACGTATAGCAGGACTTCAAGAAACGTGGTCTTGCCGTTCCACCCCCTCCCGTAAAGGATGAAGAAGACCTGTTCAGTGGTGTCACCGGTCAAGCTGTAGCCAACGGCCTTCCACATGAAGTCAACCAGGGATGCGTCACCGTCGAATATCTCGTCTACGAACCGCCGCCATCGGGGGCATTGCGCTGTCGGGTCGTAGGCTATGTCGATATGCTTAGTAATCCTGTCTTCAGGGTTGCCTGGCAGCAGTTTCCCCGTGTGCAGGTCAACCACACCGTTGGCAACACCCAGAAGCCAGGGGTCTGTATCCCAGTGGTCTCCCGAATCAGCCAGAGGAGGAAGATTTCGTGCGATGGCCAGCGTCGCTTCTAGTCGTTGGCGTGATTCGCTTTTTCTGGCCCAGTCAGTCACACTCCGGCGTTTGTCCTTGTTCCCAATTCTCACCGCTTCGTGATGCCGTCTTCGCGCTGCCTCAATGGCCAGGCGCATCACTTTGCCATCCACGTCCTCAGTCCACCAATGTCCCCGCCAAACAAGCCACCGTTTCCGCCTGTGGTCATACCGCAGCCTATCTCCGTAGCAATGGCAAAACAGTTCCGCATTACCAGCGTCGGTGCATCGCACTAGTAACTCGTCTATGTCCCGACCCGCTGGATGTCGGCGCCGTTCGGCTTTGAGGATGCTTTCGAAGGTCTTCCGTAAGCCAGTGTTCACGAGTGGTGGTTGGTTATGTCTGTTCCAGTCTTGCAGGAGAAGCCATACCTCCTCGGGTGGCAATCCCCTCGCCAAGAAATGTCCAGCCAACATAGTTGCGGCGGTGTTGCGACCCTCTACGAACTCACATCCGCCTTCAGGTACTCCCTGGAGGAGGAGTTGAATCACGTTGCCGGGACTAGCGCCCTTGCCATCGTTGCCGCGTCGCAGCCGCTGTTTTTCTTCGTCGATATCGAGGTATTCTTCGAATGCTGAAGTGTCGAACCGGCGCTCGGGCTCGAAGTGCACAATCTTTACTGACAATCTGTGGCCGTCCTTGTGATTGCAGGTTCCCGGAACCCGGAGCACCCGAGGCGGGTCAGCCACATTGTCAAGCGCCGGATTTACCGCATGGCGCAGGGCCTCCATGATTGGCGGCGCTTCATGAATGCTCAGCGGCTCTTTGAGCAACCAATAGGCATGGTAACCGTGCCCTGAGTCCACGACGATGGAGGGTGTAAGGGGACCGAAATTGCTCAGTGCATGAAATGTTCTGCCTTTGTCGCCACCGAAGGCTTTGCTGTCTACATCCAGCCAGAGCGCACCGGTCTGCTCGACCGCGTCAGCATGGCCGTCTCTCCTGACCCGTGGAGCAACGCCGAAGTAAACGTCATGGGTCTCGCCGCGTAGCGTTGGCAGTCCTCTTAACGGCAGCGGCACGAACTCTTGCAGTCGTTCGTCGCCTCGGAACTGCCTGAACTCTACGAAACCAGTCATGCCCTCATATAGGGCTTCGAAGAACTTGGCTCTGCTCGACGATGTGCTTGTAGCTTGGGAGAGTGTGTCCGTAATCATCCTGTGCCTCTGAGATAGGTTCTTGCCATCTTCTGGAGGGCCGTACGCACTTCTGATGGTAGCTCAGGCCACGCTTTCACGATGGTCTGAAGCTCGAGGTCCTTTCCCAGGTGCACGCATAGCGCACACTTTTTGTGCAAAACTGTGTCGGGAGAGTGTTCGGGAAGTGTCGTCTTCTGTTCTTGGTGGCCAGAGTCAACCTTAGAAACTGTAAGGACTTGTGCGGGTTGTGTATGGTTTCTGTCAGGGTTCTGTAGACCCCTCTGCGGGGGTTCGATTCCCCCCGCCTCCACCATGTAAGTAGTTGGCTAGCAAGAACTTACGCCGCTCGCCATTTTCCTTTGTGCTTTTGTTATGCTCTCGGTGAGCAAAGCAGCCTTGTCGACAGCCTCAGCAAGTTCGGCAAGTCGGTCCTCCCACGCCCTCCCATACACGTTCATGGTTAGGTGCGGGTTCGCATGGCGGGCCAAGCTCAGCAACAAAATAGGGGACAGAGACTAATGGCGGTGAATTAAGGCTTCCGAAGCACGTGCGAGCAGGAAGCAGAAGCTGCCTTTGTTCTCAACCTAATGTCCAAGGTCCCGGTAGTTCGGAGTTCGAGGCGCGCCATACATAATTCTTGACTGTAACTGCTGGTGCAGATAAGATACGTGCATGGCAAGGATTGTGCGAGTGTTGGCGCCGGGGTTCCCGCATTCTTGAGAGAAGGACGCAGGGAAATAGGTATTATGTCCCCCAAGTTCTCTGCGAAAGTGAGGAATTAAGTATGACGTCCCCAGAATTGCCCCCAGAATTGCCCGGCGCGCTTCTTGGCGCTGTGTGGGGTCGGGACGCGATTCCCGCCCAATGGACCGACTGCTTGCTTAACTGCCGTCCTGTGGCCGGACAGGCGCATATACGCCATCCTCGTCCAGAGTGCTTCTGGCCAGTGGATGCCCTGGAGTTGGCTGAAAGGCTTGTAACGGAAACGAGGGGCAAGAATGGCTGAAATGAACAGCAGACAGTTGGCGCGAACATGGCCATTTAAGCGTTACAAGGCATTTGAGCGTGAACTGCGGGATGCTGCTGCAGGATGGTTTTTGAATAAGGGATTGGCCACACATGCAAGAATGCGGTATTGCCTCAAATCCCATGATAGCTGGCCGCAAAACATCATTTGCTCTGACGTGGCCGAGTACATCAGGAAAGAGCATGAACGGAATTTAGGTAAGGATTCTTTCCCGCTTCACAAGTACCTTCACCACGGCCTGAGCAGCCAGGCAATGGTTTTCAATCTTGTGGGGCCATTGATTGTCAGAAAAGACCTCGAACCGCTGCGCGTAGCTATCGAGAAAGCAGGAATGCCCTGGCCGACCGGGGAAGTCACCGCTGGATTTGAGTATGACGATCGGGCGGTTTTTAACGAAGATTCCGGGCAACCTACATCGATTGATCTGGCCATATATGGGGAGACCGCAAGAATCTTCATCGAGGCAAAACTCGTGGAAAGGGAGTTTGGCGGCTGTTCTGTTTTTTCAGGCGGTGATTGTGATGGAAGGAACCCTATCTCGTATGGGGTTGACGGCTGCTACCTTCACCACATCGGACGAAAATATTGGGAGCGAATGAACGAGTTCGGCTTCGGGGATACTGTTTCCGCATCCGGACCCATCTGCCCTTTTATCAATTACTACCAGTTTTTCAGGGAGGTGCTGTTCTCGCTCAAAAAGGATGGCTGTTTCGTGCTCCTTCACGACGAGAGAAACCCTGCATTTCTGAAGGTGTCCAAGGACGGAAAGGAGTCCGGCCTGTGGCCGTTTCTCATGGAATCTGTGCCAGCAGAACATACCACCAGTATCGGGAGGGTGGCCATCCAGCAGCTTGTCAACGAGATTGATGAATCCGGTCGTCATCACGACTGGATCGACGAGTTCAAACAGAAGTACGGAATCGAATGAAAAGGTCAAAAGGTTCAGACTTGGGTTACGATATCACCGCGTTTGATATGCAAACGGGAATCGAACCCGCGTCCGTTCTCTGTTTGGGGAAAATGTGGAGAAAAGCATTTCCCGCAAGGGACGCGGAGAATGGTGCCTTGAGGCATCGTAAGGCGTTGTAATCAAATGATTTTCGATGTGTCAGCGCGCATGAGACGGATTTACTGGACGGGGGCGCCGCCTCCACCAACCTCCGCTCTTGAACCTTTCTCAGAAAGGGGTACCAAGAGCTACGGCTGGCAAGCCATTTTCGTTTTACGAGCAGGAGCACAAAGCGGAGGAAACCCGCCGTAGCCTTGGCGTAGGTGGGTGGCATGAAGTATGTTCATGTATCTCCTACCCTACAAAGCCTCTGGCATCTCCAACGCTACGTTAGCCTCCCATCCCATCTCGCAGAGTGCGCCAAAGCATACAATTCCGGAAAGTCTCCACTCTCGTCCCGATACCCGCGTCAGCGGGGATTCACCAAGTGCAAGGAAATGTGACTTGTGGCAGAGCTACTGGCAAAAGATGGCTTGACTCCCTGTCTGCTTTCTGCTAGAGTCTGCCCACGACGAGGTCAGGTGGAAGTTTTCATCAAGTGGTGCAAGTCGGTATGGTTCTGGTGATAGAGGATTGTGGTAGGTGATTAGGAAGGGGACTCTCATGAAAGCGGTAGGCTTGCGGTTTGGTATGGTGGCTGCTCTGCTGGTAGCGACAGTGTTGTTGACTGGTTGCGCCAGTGTCGAGGAGACGGCAGAGGTGGACACGCTCACCGCAAACGTGGGCATCTATCCGCCACCGCCCGTGGGGGTTGCGAGAATCAGGGTCGGTGTCCCCGCGTTTGAGATTGCCAAGGGCGTAAGCGACCCCAAGGGCAATATGAGTGAGCTCGCTGCTGACCAGTTGACGACGTTGGCTGTGAGGTCGGGGCGCTTCGACGTGGTGGAGCGCGCTCAACTCAGCCAGGTCTTGAAGGAACAGCAACTGAAGGGCATCGTCCGGGAGGACGAATTGGCCAAGGCCGGGCAGGTTCGGGGCGCCAATTATCTGCTCATTGGCAAGGTGACGAACTTCCGCGTTAAGAAAGCAAAGACCAGCCGCGGCTTCGGATTCTCCCAGCTTAGACTGCCAGGCGGAGGCGGCCTGGGCGCGTTTGACTACAAGAAGGGTGACGTCAGCATCACCACCGATTGTGGCGTGGATATTCGCCTGGTGAACTCCACCACGGGCAGCATAATTGCGTCGCAATTCGGAGAGTTCAAGCGCACCGATAAGGCTAAGGCCATAGGCATAAAGATATTGGGGGTGGATGCCGAAGCCGAGGCGGAACTGGAGATCGCCGAGGACGACAGGGGAAAGATCCTGCGACTGGCCCTCGATGAAGCCATGCGCAAGATGCTGGTCGATGTGGACCGCCTTTCACAAACACGGACATCGGTACCGGTACCAGAAAAGACGCAGTAGTACCTGGCAGCGCCCGTGGATGGGAAACAGGGCGATTCATCGGTATATATCTAATGCCCATTCATAAAGCCGAAGACCCCTTCCCACCCCGGGCGCCGTACCTCTTCTCACTGTATTTCCCTGCCTATCCGCCTGGTTCACCACCCCGCCCCACTGCTAGAGATCCCTATTTGTTCTACCCGCGAGAACGTTGCGCTCTGACTTACCTGGAGGAGGTGCAGACGGACCAGCGCCAAAGGCAATTGACAATCGGAGACGATTCATTTTTACTAACTGCCTGTCATTCCACATTTCGCGAATGTTTGGAGGGAAAGGGGGTTTACAATGAGCAAATCCATGCCCAACATCGTAATGGTCATCACCCACGATACCGGTCAGCATATCGGCCCCTATGGGGTGAAGACAGTTGACACGCCTAACATGGATCGGTTGGCAGAGGAAGGGGTGCGCTTTTCCAACAGCTTCTGCACCGCTCCGCAGTGCAGTCCCTCCCGCGCCGGACTGGTAACAGGAAGGTATCCGCACGCGAACGGCGTTATGGGGCTCGTGCATTCCCTCTTCCAGTGGGCCTTTAAGCCGGATGAGAAACCGATTGCGAAACTCCTGGACAGCGCGGGATACCAGTGTGTCCTTTTCGGACAGCAGCACGAGACCAGCAAGCCAGATATGTTGGGATTCGAGGAAGTCCTGCCCGGGCGCATGTGTCTGGAGGTTGCAGACACGTTCGCCGAGTTCCTCCAGAAGCGAAAGTCGGAGGAGCGGCCGCTCTACGCGCAGATTGGCTTCTTCGAGACCCACCGTCCTTTCAAGCGTCCCGACAACTACCAACCTTACCAGGAGAAAGGCATTACCGTCCCCGCTTACCTCACGGATGGCCCCCTGACGCGGGAGGAGCTGGCCTGGTTTCAGGGTCTGGTGGGTTTTGCAGACCGGGGTTTGGGCGCAGTGATGGACGCAGTCGAGCAGACCGGTATGGCAGAAAACACCATCTTCATCTACACCACGGACCATGGCATTGCCTTCCCCCGCGCCAAGTGTACGCTCTACGACCCGGGTATCGAGGTGGCACTCCTCATGCGCTGGCCGGAGGGAGGCGTGGCAGGCGGGAAAGTCCATGAGGAGTTCGTCAGCAACGTGGATGTCCTGCCCACGCTTCTGGAAGCCGCAGGGCAGCCGGTGCTCGATAATATCCAGGGGCAGAGCTTCTTGCCACTGCTACAAGGTAGAACCTATACATCCCGTACCGAAGTCTTTGCTGAGAAGACCTTCCACACCGGTTATGACCCCATGCGGGCCATCCGCACCCAACGGTACAAATATATCCACAACCTGGAAATCAACCACAAGGTGGAGGTGCCCAGCGACATCCAGATGGGCGGCGCCTTTTTGGAGATGGCCGCGGAACTTGCCGGTCAGCACCTTTACGTGGAGCTCTACGACCTCCAGAACGACCCGGTGGAAAAGGAGAACCTGGCAGGCAAGCCCGAATTCGCCGAGGTCGAGAACGACCTTCGCCAGAGGCTCTTGGCGTGGATGGAAGCCACCCACGACCCGCTGCTTGAAGGACCGGTGGCATCACCCTTCTATGCCCATTCCCTGGCGCGGTTGCGGGGAACGGGTTAGGCTGAATGCCGGCTGGATGGCAACCGTGCGGCGAATCGTTATCGTCCGCAGTGAAGGCCAAGTCGGCGGCAGGCAGTTCTGAAGGAGGATGAAACTATGTCCAAGGGCAAGCTCTGGCCCGCAGAATGGCAGGAATATCAGGACCCTATCAGTGGCGCCAAGGTCAGGCAACTGACCGACTACAAGGGTCATAGCCACCATCTGTATTTCACCAACCCTGGCTGGTACGACGACGGCCGTAAGTTGCTTTTCGGTTCCGACCGCGCGAATCGCACCAACCTTTTCAGCCTGGATTTGCAGTCGGGTGAGATAACTCAACTTACCGACCTGGAACCGCTCCCGCCGCCTCACGAGACGGGATTCCTGCGCACTTCGCTCAACCCCACCCGTGATGAAGCCTACTTCTGGTATGAGCGCAAGGTGGCCGCCTTAGACCTGCAATCATTGGAAATGCGAAACTTGTGGGAAATGCCCGCGGGCTTTCGCTCCTCCATGCTTAACTGCACGACAGACGGAAAGTATGTCTGCGCCAGCATCTTCGAAGACCTATCCGAGCGTATCCGTATTGACTACGGCCGCGGCTACATAGGCTTTCGGGAGACCTTCGAAGCTCATCCTTTGAGCCAAATCGTGCGCATAGCCACCGATGGCAGCGGAGCCGAAGTAGTGTGGGAAGAAAAGACCTGGATCGGACACGTGAACACCTCTCCTACCCAGCCCAACCTCCTCACCTTCTGCCACGAGGGTCCCTGGGTGATGGTCGATAACCGCATCTGGGGCTTCGATTTGGACACTAGAAAAGCCTGGAGGATTCGCCCAAGGGAGGGTAAAGAACTTGTCGGACACGAATATTGGCATGCCGACGGCATCCACCTCGGCTACCACGGACAATATCCCGACGGACAGGTCTTCTTCGGCATGATTCGCTACGACAATAGCGAGCGCTTGGAACTACCCGTGAGCCGACGCACCGGTCACATTCACTCCAACGATTTTTCCCTGGTGGTGGGTGATGGCGGTGGAGGTGGCCTGGTGGTGAGGTTGTGGAAGCGGATAGACGACACCTTTGCAGGCCCGCGCGCGCTGGCGGAGCACCGTTCGAGCTTCCACATTCAAAAGGTGCACGTGCATCCCCGATTTACGCCCGATGGCAAACAGGTTCTTTATACCAGTGACGGTTCAGGATATGGCAACCTCTATCTTGCCGAGATCCCTGAGTTCACGTCACTTCCCGAAGTCACTGATGAAATGCTAGAACGGTCTCCGTAGCATGGATGGCCAGCCCAATCGGTTGCATCATTGTTGGAGCAATGCCATTTAAGCGGCACACGCACTCCCGCAAGGTTCAATGCGCGTAAAGCAGCGCATTGCGTCGCTTCCCGACCACGTTGATGGTGCCCATCTTGCGCAGGCAGTAACACATCTGCTGCGCCAGATAGCGGGGCTTACCCAGCGCATTTGCCAGGTCCGAGGTTGTAAAAGGCTCAGGCAGGGAGGTCGGCAGGAAGGTGCGAAAGTCACCAGGCGAGGTTAAGAACAGCCGTTCTACAACGTCAATAAGCCTGCGGTCGAAAAGAGTCCACCCTCCACGACGCCTACCACCTTTGCCAACCTCGCGGCGAACCTCTTCCTCTCGAATCAGCAGCACTTCCAGTGAGAAGTTGCGCCTGGTCATCAACTCGGGCAAGCTCACCAACTCCTCAAAGAGCTGAAAGCGACTGCCTCGCTTGGGTGACTTTCGCCGAGAGAGTTGAGTCAATCCGTCAGCGGCAAGACGGACAATCCATTTCTCCCGCGCAATAGGATAGACCAGGAGCACGGGATGCTCGTTACTCAGTCTGGTCAGCTTGTGTTTTACAGCCGAGAAGTTGCGCGTCTGAATCTCCACCAGGAGACCAGCGCGGCAAATATCAATCAGGAAGCCATCCACCTTCTCTTCCAGGCGGTCGCCCGGGCGCGCATACCACCGTTTCAGCGCCGCATGCAGCGACCGCTCCTGCATAATACCGATACTGTTATCGAGGGTTGGTTGCGTCATTGACATTCCACAAATACTGTCACGCCCGTCCTTGATATAGTTCGGCACCAGGGCGAGTGCATCTTGAGACTTATCGGCATAATCTGGTAGAGAGACAACTTGCTGTAGCCAGAGAAATGTTGACAGACCTTGTCAGAAAGATAAGTTATAAGGCTCAAGAAGCATAGTGCTGTGCAAAAATAGTCAACGGACAGATTCCGGGGTTTGGTGAATCAGAATGAAGATACTGGTGACGGGTGGTGCGGGGTACGTGGGCAGTCACTGCGTCAAGCATCTCCGGGAGATGGGCGATGAAGTGCTGGTCTATGACAATCTCTCCAGCGGCCATCGGGAGGCAGTTGGCCAGGCAGAATTGGTGGTAGGTGACCTTGCCGACTTAGAACTGCTCCACGCGACGGTGGCGCAGTTTCAACCTGATGCGGTCATGCACTTTGCCGCGCTGATATCCCCTGCCGAGTCAGTTGCGCATCCGCTTGTGTATTACCGCAACAATGTAGGCGGCACCATGAGGCTCCTGGAAATCATGCGTCGTCATGACATCCGCAGGTTCGTCTTCTCCAGCAGTTGCGCGGTCTATGGCAATCCACCTGACGTGCCCATCACCGAGGACATGCCCGCCCGACCCATCAGCCCTTACGGGCGGACAAAGTGGATGGTGGAACAAATCCTTGCCGACTGCAGCGAGGCATGGGGTCTAGGGTATGCGGCGCTCAGGTATTTCAATGCAGCCGGCGCGGCGCGGGACGGCACCTTAGGTGAGGACCACTCTTCTGAAATTCATCTCATACCACTGGTCATCCAGGCGGCGCTGGGTCAGCGCGAAAGCATCAGTGTCTTTGGCACCGACTATGAGACCGAGGACGGCACCTGCATGCGCGACTACATCCACGTTGACGACCTGGCTGTCGCCCACCGTTTGGCACTGGAGAAGCTTGAAGACGGTAAGCAACTGATTTGCAATCTGGGCACCGGTCATGGGCACAGCGTCTTTGAGGTCATCAAAGCTGTGGAGGAGGTTTCAGGCACGAAAGTAAAGATGAAACTGACCGAGCGCCGACCGGGTGACCCGGCAAAGCTTTTTGCCAACCCGTCCCGGGCGAAAACGCTTCTGGGTTGGGAAGCCCAGATACCCAACCTCAAAGACATCGTTGCCAGCGCCTGGCATTGGCACGCAAACCACCCGCACGGACTCGGGGGTCACTGATGTCCGGGGTGACAAGCTATCACCAGTGCGAGCAGCTTCGCAGGGTTTTGGAAAGCCGGTTCGGTTCAGGCGGCAAGCTGGTCTGCGTACGGGCGCCGGGGCGCGTGAACCTAATAGGTGAGCACACCGACTACAACGACGGCTTCGTCCTGCCCATGGCGCTGCAGCAGGAGGTGCTCCTCTGTGGGCGCAAGCGCACCGACCGTTTGGTAAGGTTATGGGCCGAGAACTTCAGCGCAGGGGCCCAGTTTGCGCTGGACGAGCTATCACCTGGGCTTTCACCCACCTGGGCGCGCTACCCGGCAGGTGTGGTCTGGTCACTCGGTGAGACAGGCGTCGCGTCACCGGGCTTTGATGCAGTCGTGTCAGGTGATTTGCCCGTGGGGGCGGGGCTTTCAAGCTCTGCTGCCATCGAGGTGGCATTTGCGCTGCTTATCACCAGGCTGGCAGACACGGAAGTGGAGCGCAAGCAACTGGCACTGCTCTGCCAACGCGCGGAGAACGAGTTCGTAGGCGTGGGCTGTGGCATTATGGACCAGTTCGTTTCGCTTCTTGCCACCGAAGGACGCGCACTATTTCTGGACTGCCGAAGTCTCGACTACGAGCTGGTACCTATGGACACAGCGCGGGCCTCTATCGTCGTCATTGACAGCAGCGTCAAGCACGAACTGGGTGCTACTGCCTACCATCAGCGTCAGGAGGAATGTCGGCAGGCCGTCGCTGAGATCTCGCAACATCTGGGCGCGAAGGAAGCCCTGCGGGATGTATCGCTGCAGGAGTTCGAACGGGTTGCTGAGAGACTCTCACCCATTCTGCGCAGACGTACCAGGCACGTGATTACAGAGAACGAGCGGGTTCTAGAATCGATTGAAGCACTTCGTGTGGACAACGTGCAGCGCTTTGGTGAACTTATGAATGCCTCCCACGAGAGCCTGCGCCACGACTATGAAGTATCCTGCCGCGAGCTTGACCTGCTGGTCGGTTTCGCTCATGAAGTACCGGGATGTCTGGGCGCCAGGATGACGGGTGGAGGCTTTGGCGGCGCCATGGTGGTATTAACCGAGAAAGGAGCTGCCGAGAAGTTAGCTCAGGAGGTGACTGCACGTTACCAAGAGACCACGGGCCTGAAAGCGCGAGCCTTCTTCTCCTCACCCGCAGCCGCCGCTTCCGTATTGAGATCCGACGCACAAAACGACTAATCATAGAAAAAGGGAGGATGAACCATGCCTAAGATTGCCTTTATTGGAGCGGGCAGCTACGGTTTTACCCGCAAGCTGGTCAAGGACCTTCTGACCTTTCCGCTGCTGGAGGGTTCGACCCTTGCGCTGATGGATATCGACGACCAGCGCCTCGATTTTGCCAGGCGCTCCGTCGAGCGGATTGTGCGGGAAGGCAATTACCCAGCGAAGATTGTCGCCACCAAGAACCGCAGGACCGCGCTCAAGGGTGCGGATGCGGTTCTCTGCACCATACTCGCCGGCAGTGTGAAAACCTGGCGGCACGACATTGAAATCCCCAAGCGCTTCGGCGTCGATATCAACGTGGGCGACACCCGTGGGCCGGCAGGTATATTCCGGGCGCTCAGGACCATCCCGGTGATGCTCGATATCTGCCGTGATATGGAACGCTACTGCCCCAATGCCATCCTCTTGAACTACACCAACCCGATGGCGATGCTCTGTCGCGCCATGCAGCAGGAGACCTCCATCAAGGTCAGCGGCCTTTGCCATAGCGTACAGGGGACGGCAGGGATGCTGGCCCGCTGGATTGGCGCACCTATGGACGAGGTTACCTACGTCTGCGCGGGCATCAATCACCAAGCCTGGTTCATCAAGTACGAATGGAATTACCAGGATGCCATCCCGCTGATTCGCAAAGCCATTCAGGGCAGTAGGAAAATCTACAACATCGAGCAGGTGCGCAACGAGATGTTTCTGCATCTGGGGTATTACCTCACCGAGTCCAGCGGACATAACTCGGAGTACAACTGGTGGTTCCGTAAACGGCCCGACCTGATTGAGAAATACTGCCTCCACAGCACCGGCTGGAACCCGGGCGAGTATGCTTACATACTCAAGGAGTACCTCCAGCGGGACCGTGACTGGCGCAAGCGCGCGCAGGCCTGGATCAATAGCAAAGAGCCTCTGAACCTCCAGCGCGGGCAGGAGTATGCGGCCTACATCATCAATGCCTGGCTGGGTGGGGAGCCTTTCCGGTTCAACGGCAACGTGCCCAACACCAACATCATCACCAACCTCCCGCCTGATGTGTGTGTGGAGGTACCTGTGTATGCGGACAGGAACGGCTTCAACCCCATCCACGTGGGCGCCCTGCCCCTCCAGTGTGCCACTCTCAATAATATCAGCATCGCCAGCGAGGAGATGGCAGTGGAGGGCGCCCTCACCGGTGACAGGAAACTGGTCTTTCAGGCCATCGCCTACGACCCGCTGACGGCAGCGGTACTCTCCCTGGCCGAGATTCGCAAGATGGTGGATGCCATGTTCAAGAGGAACAAGGCCTACCTGCCTCAGTTCAAGCTCTAAGCTTTCGGAGGCAAGTATATTGTTGTAGGGGCAGGGCTCGTCCCTGTCCGCTCATGCGGCAGAGCCTCGACACGAGCAGAGGGCAAGGGGCAAGCCCTTGCCCTACAATTTCAGCGCGTGGTGGCATCAGCGACAGCCCACCAGCACTTAAGGGGCGCAGAGAGGTCAGCGGGATGGCGAAAAGGCTGGTGGTCAGGGAAGTCAGTTGTAAGAGCGTGCTCAACAAGACCAGCATCAGCGACTATTCCCTGAACTGTTACACAGGTTGTGAGCACGGCTGTGTGTATTGCTATGCGCGCTTCATGCAGCGCTTTCATCCACATCCGGAAAGCTGGGGTGAGTTCGTGGATGTGAAGGTCAATGCGCCTGAGGTGCTGGCCAGACAGCTTCGGCGCGCAGCTCCCGGGAACGTTTTCATGTCCAGCGCCTGCGACGGTTGGCAGCCGATTGAAGCGCAGTATCGCCTTACGCGCCAGTACTCCGAGATGCTCCTGGAAAAGGGGTTCCAGGTGAACGTGCTCACCAAGAGCGCGCGGGTGCTGGAGGACCTGGAACTCTTCAAAGGGCGACGCGCCCGCATAGGCGTGACTATCACCACACTGGACGAAAGCTTGAGGAAGTTGTGGGAACCCAGGTGTTCAAGCATTGCTCAGCGGCTGGAGATTCTCAAGGTAGCCCACCAGGCAGGATTGGCGACAGCAGTGATGTTCGGGCCGCTTATGCCTGACCTTTCCGACAGCACGGAATCCATATCAGCGCTGTTCGCACAGGCTGCCAAGTTGAAGGTGGATTGTATCTGGGTGGATGCGCTGAATCCGCGCCCGCGGGTTTGGCCTTCAGTATCGAGGTTGCTCACACGTGAATTCCCTGAACTCTTCCAGCGTTACCAGCAGATGCTCTTCGATAAAGCCGCGCGCGCTGAATATATGACCGGGCTGCGAAAGCGGGTGCACGAAGCCGCCAGAGAGCACCGAATCGAAGACCGACTGGCGGGCTGTCCATAAGACCGGTGAGACGGCAAGTGAGGAGCCCTTGCCCTACGTTTCCAGTGGAAGAAAGGCACAGATGCCTGAATTACCTGAAGTGGAAACGATTGTGCGGGGCCTTCGCCGCCTGCTAGTGGGCAGGACTGTTTCCAGCGTGAAGGTGCTGGATGCGCGCGTGCTCAATGTTTCAGCGCAGAAGTTTCGCGCTCATTTAAGGAACTGTGGCATTGCGCGCCTGGGTCGGCTGGGGAAATATGCGCTCTTCTTTCTGGCAGGGGAGAAGCTCTTGGTAGTGCACCTGGGCATGAGTGGACAGTTGCGCTGGCTGGAGCGCAATGCTCTTGTTGAGAAGCACACCCACCTTGTTTTCGATTTTGCCACGGGCAGGCGCCAGCTTCGCTTTCGGGACGTGCGCCGCTTCGGGAAGGTCTTCCTGGAACCCACCCACCATCTCAGCGACATCCCCTACCTGGCGCTCCTGGGGCCGGATGCACGGCGGGTCAGCCTGGAAGAGCTAACGTCCGCCCTCAAGGGACGCGCCCGTCCCGTCAAGTCCGCGCTCATGGACCAGCACCTCATTGCCGGCCTGGGAAACATCTACACCGACGAAGTGCTCTACCGTGCTCACATACACCCTCGTCAATCCTGTGGCACCTTGAAGGCCGAGGAGATTGCCCGTCTTCACAGTGCCATCAAAGAAACGCTCGAAGCCGCGATTCGATTGCAGGGAAGCTCGGTGAGTGACTACGTCAAGGCGGACGGCAGGCCCGGGCAATTTGCCCTTTATCATCAGGTTTATCGCAAACACGGAAAACCCTGCGGGCGCTGCGGCGCTATCATTCAGCGCATCGTCCTGGGAGGCAGGGGTACTCATTTCTGCCCTTCTTGTCAATGTCTCCGGCGACGGGGCTTGCGCAAGCGCTGAGGCTCGAGAATTGCAGCCCAATTAGCAAAGCTGTTTCAGGATGTGGTAAAGGTCTTCTTCAGTGACCTTCTTGGGATTGGCTTTGAGCGAACCGGAGGGCATGGATTCGGCGACGAGCTTGGGGAAGTCGGATTCCGGGATGTGGTGGGCAGCAAAGTTGGATGGAAGCTTCAGCCGCGCTGAAAGCTTCTCGACGTGGGTGACGATGTCTTCACCCACAATCTCGGAAAGCCGCGCATACTTGTCGCAGGCTGCCTCGGCATTCATCTTCATGACGGCAGGCAATAGGATGGCACAGACCAACCCGTGCGGTATCCGGTAACGGACACCCAGCGGATGTGCCAAACCATGCACTGCACCCAGACGGGCATTGGCCAATGCCAACCCCGCCAGGAGGCTACCATAGGCCATCTTCTCGCGCGCTTCCAGGTCGGAACCATCTTCGTAGGCCCGCTGAAGGCTCCCAAGGATGAGCCTGGCGGATTCGAATGCCAGCGCATCCGTCAGCAGGCTAGCGTTGATGGAGGTAAAGGATTCGATGGCCTGGGTGAGCGCGTCCATCCCCGTGTACGCGGTGAGAGCAGGCGGCAGCGACAGGGTGAGTTCGGGGTCGAGGATGACGACTCTGGCGAGAAAAGAATGGTCCCGAATCGACTTCTTTACCAGTTCTTTCCGGTCAGTAATGACACCGTTGGGCGTCACCTCGGCGCCGGTGCCACTGGTGGTGGGGATGGCAATGAAGGGCAGGCCAGGACGAGATATGCTCTGCCCGCGGTGGAAGGCTTCAGTGGGTGCTTGCTCCCCGGCCAACCCGGCAAGGACCTTGGCGGCATCGAGGACGGAGCCGCCACCGAGTCCGATGACCAGGTCAGAGGTTTCCTCTCTGCAAAGCTTGCGGGCGCGGTCGATGGTGGTGACGTCGGGCTCTGCCTCGACCTGGTCGAAGAGTGTAACCGAAAGGCCCACCTGGCTTAACAAATCCAGAGCACGGTCGGTGACACCCGCTTTCTTCAGAGCTGAGCGCCCGGTCACCAGGAGTGCGCAGTGGCCCAGGTTTGGCGCTGCCTCTTTCAAGGATTGCAAAGTGCCTGCACCTGTGATAATCTTGGGTGCGGAAAGAAAAATGTGGGACATCCGGAACCACCTTGTATAATACTTTTGCGTCGTGAGAACCGGCATACAAGATTCTAGACGAGACCTCCCGGATTGCAAGGGACAAAGATAAGGAGATGACGATGGCGGTTGAGCACAGGGCGATGAGGCCGGAGGAGTACCCTGAGGTTCTAAGGCTTCTGGAGCTGTGTCTGAGCGAGACCCGGGAGTATTACGAGTGCATGCACACACATTTTCCGGGCGCGCTTTCTGAACACTCCCGGGTTTGTATGGTAAGTGGCGAGATTGTGGCACACGTTAGGCTCTACGAGCGGAGGGTTCACCTGGGACGTTCGGTCCTGCGCCTGGGTGCCATCGGTGACGTGTGCACACATCCGGACCACCGTCAGAAAGGGTATGCGTCAGGTTGTCTGAGGGATGCGCTGGGCTATTTCGGGACCCAGGGCTTTCACCTGTCGATGGCTGTCTCCGAGGAATTGGGGCTTTATGGCAAGGAGGGTTGGGGGAAGTTTCCACATCACGTCTATTCCGGTGACCCTGAGAAGCTGAGAGTGCCCGTGAGGCAGATTTATCACGTGAGGCAGTTCGCGCACGAGGAGGACCTGCACTATCTGATGCGCATCTACGATGAGTACTGTGAGGGACGGTCGTTGGCGGTGGTGCGCGCGCCCGAGTACTGGCGCAAGCATTTCACCTGGCGCACAGACGAAGACAGGGACGGGTTCCTGATTGCCGAGGACGAGCAGAGGGTGGTGGGCTACGTACGTCGCTTGGGGAAGCGCGGCTGCCCTGAGGGCACGGTGACAGAACTGTGCTACCTGCCCGACCATGAGATGGCAAGCTTCGACCTGGTGGAAGCCAGCATCCGCAGCGCCAGAGCAGCCCAACTGGAAAACTTGAGTTTCTACTTGCCTGCTGACAGCCCTCCCTTAGAAGCCATCAAGAGCTTAAGCGGGGTGACAGAGGAGGTGGTCGAGAGTATGCTCTTACGCCTCATCAACCTGAGACAACTGCTCTGGGAGCTTCTGCCTGAACTCAACCTGGACCTGGCGGCCAGCCCCACCCGTTTCGAAGGCGCCATCACCTTTAAGGTGCTGGACCAACAAGCGGGCGTAGAGGTCAGTCACAACGAAGTGAGCCTGCTGGACGTGCCTACATCAGAGGCGGAAGTGATTAGCTGTGACCAGTCCACCTTCTTCAAGATGATTACCGGCTATGCCAGTGCTGGTGAGCTTCCTCTGCCCGGCGTGACCCCCGGTGTCATCGAAGTGCTGAACAAGCTTTTCCCCAAGGGAAACCCAGTATTCTGGCCCACCGATGGCGTGTGAATGCAGGTGAAAAGAACGGCCCTGTCTCTTGTTACTGACAAGGTCCGGAACGCCGAACATCATGGTCGCAAGAAGGGCTGGCGGTAATTCAAGGAAACTGACCGGGGAATGAAAGCGCGGTATCAGTATTTCAAAGACCTCGTTCTGGAGTCGGGGGCGGCGGTATTCGGCGTGGCGGATGTAGCCTCCTTGCGAGAGGATTTCGACAGCGCCTTTCGACTGTGTCCGCGCCAGTTTACCCGCGCCGTGGTGCTGGGCGTCAGGTTGCAGCAAGCCGTGCTGGAAGACATAGCTGATTGCCCTACCCCGCTATACTTTCATCATTACAAGCAGGTGAACTACTTGTTGGACCGAATAGCCCTCTCGCTAGCGAGTGAGGTTCAGTCGCGAGGCTTTCGGGCGCTGCCCATACCGGCAAGCCAAATTGTCCAGCGGCAACCTGCCCGCGGTCAGTTGTCCCACAAACTGCTGGGCTGGCAGGCCGGCCTCGGTTGGCGAGGGCGGAACAGCCTGCTGATTCACCCCGAGTTCGGCGCCCAAGTGCGCTATGTGTCGGTGCTCACCGACCTTGAGCTGCCTGCCGACACGCCCCTGCAGATGGACTGTGGCAGTTGCCATGCCTGTCTGGAGGTGTGCCCGGCCGGGGCTATTCACGATGAGCCTTTAGCCTTCGACCTGGAAGCTTGTTATGCGAAGCTTTGTGAGTTCAGCAAACTGCCCTACGTGGGCCAACACATCTGCGGGGTCTGTGTGAAGGCATGCAATCCCGTCGCGGTGTCATCCCTGGTGCAACAAGACGCGTCCCTGGGACACTGGCAGAGAGAGGGAGGCGGTGGCACGACCTAGCCCGGCCAGGCCGGTGAAGCTTTTTGTAGGAATGTTGTCGGGGAAGTTGCAACACTTCGCGCAAGCCAGAGGGATGCTGGAGAGAAGCTTTAGCCCGGTGGACGTAGAAAGCGCGGTGCTTGGCTTTGACTTTACTGATTACTATGAGAAGGAAATGAGACCGGGGCTAAAACGAAAGTTCCTGGGCTTCGCGGAGCTCATCGACCCCAGCCAATTGCTAGCGGTCAAGCGAGAGAGTGCCACACTGGAAGCACATTTTCGCCAGCTCGAGGCAGACATCCCTCGTCCCCTTAACCTGGATCCGGGATATGTGGACCTAAGCAAGGTGGTATTATCCACCTTCAAGGACTGCGCCCACCGAATTTATCTCGGCCAGGGGGTTTACGCCGAGGTCACCCTTCACTATCATAAGGGCGTGTTTTGCGACTGGCCCTGGACCTACGCTGATTACAGGAGCCGCGCATATAAGAGGTTCTTTCAGGAGATGCGCCAGCGCTATCTCCTCCAACTCAAGCAATGGAAAGGACCTGGCAACATCTCACACGAGGGAACGTGGGATGAAGCGCAAGGGTAGAACGCAAAGGCTGAGAAGGCGTTCCCCCGTTGCGCCGCCCACCTATGTCATAGGAAAGACCGGATATGACAGGGCTCGGACAAAAAGGGCTCTGGTAGAGGAATTGCAGGAACTGAAGGAACGCTTCCACCAGCAGAAAAAGAAAAGCTGACAGGCGCCGCTTCAGATTGCCAATCAGCCTTCCACATCTACAAGGAAGGCAGGTTAGCTTATAAAACAATCCCCTCTCAGAGAGTGGTCAAAGAGCCTTTGCGTTCGTCAGGAACGCTTTTTTGTTGTTGACCAGCCTGGAACAATTCAAAGGAGGTTAAAGTGAAGTGTGCATTACGGAGTGTGATAGCGCTGGTGCTGGCAAGCGGCGCGGGGGCCTCGTTGGGTGAGGAAGCACTTGGCAATAAGGCCTCGCCTGGGGCGCCGACGGCGCTTGTGGTCTCGGCACATCAGGTAACCCTCTGGGCACTGGCCAACAATCTGGAGGTGAGCATCGAAAGTATCAACCCTGAGCTCAGGGCCACCAATGTGATGGCACAGTTGGCGGCGTTCGACCCGGCCTTCTTTGCCACCAGCTCGTTCACCCATCAGGTCCGGCCCCTGGCAACCACCACCGTGGAAGGTGAGAAGAAGTATATTCACTTCAGCGAGGATAACCGCAGCCGTCGCGAGATATTGCTGACCAGCACCGGGCTCAGGAAGAAGTTAGCCACTGGCGGGACGGCCTCGGTGGAGTTCGGCACCGGCCGCGATATAACTAAGGACCTTAGCGTGGGCGCAGTGACGGATGTGAGCCCACCGGTGACCTCGACCAGCCTGACCCTGAACCTGTCCCAGCCTCTGCTCCGGGGGCGCGGGCGCGACTACAACCTGGTCTTAATCCGGGCCGCACGCAACAACGAAAAGGTAGCCCACCACAACCTGGTGAGCCAGATGATGAAGGTGGCCTCCCAGGCCCAGCAAGCCTACTGGATGCTGGTCTTCGTCAGGTCCGACCTGGGGGTCAAGCAAACCTCCCTGGCGCGGGCCAACGGAATCCTGGAGGCTATCAGAACCCAGGTGGAACTGGGAAAATCCGCCGAGCTCGAACTCACCCGCGCCCGGGCCAACGTGGCCGCCAAACAGGAGGGCATCATCCGCGCCCAGCAGGCGGTCAAGGATGCCGAGGACGACCTGAGGGGCATCATCAACCTCCAGGATGACGACTTGCTGGAAGAAATGCAACTGGTCCCCGTGGACGATGGACTTGCCTATGAACCCCGCCAGGTGAACCTCGAGCAGGCAGCATTTCAGGCGCTTAATTTTCGCCCTGCCCTGGCGGCACTCAAGACATCGATAGAGAACCGTCGTCTGGATAGGAACCTGGCCAAGAACCAACTGCTGCCGGCGCTGGACTTGCAGGCGGCCGCGGGGCTCAACGGGTTCGAAGATGGTCTGGTGCCAGCGCTGGAGTTCTTTCCCAAGGGTAGCTTCTATACCTGGCAGTTGCGCCTGAACTTCGAACTCCCCTTTGATAACCGCGCGGCGCGGGCCAACTACACCCGCAGCAAGCTGCAACTTGAACAGGACCTCCTCCGTCTGCATCAACTCGAGGACGATATCAGGCTGGAAGTCAAGCAACGGGTGCGGCAGGTGGATTCGAACCTGGCCCGCATCCAGGCAGCAAAGGTGGCGCGTGAATTGGCGGAGAAGGCGGCGCGTCAGGAGAAGGTCAAGTACGAGGAAGGCATCTCCACCTTTCTGGAATTGAGCCAGGCCGAGGAGGCATTGGAAATCGCCCGCAGCCAGGAGGTGGCCGCCATGGTCGATTACCACATCTCATTGGTGCGGGTGCAGCGGGCCACGGGCACCATCTTGAGCGAAGCCAGCCTGGTGCCAGAACCGGAGTAGAGAGCAATCGGGACCCCCAGTAAGGTGATTTCATCAGACTTTAATTAGTTGCAAAAACTCCATTGACAGCAGCTTGACTTTGGATTAGTCTTAGATATAATCAGAGTAACAAAAAGAAGATGTACATTTCTTCTCAAGCAAGCTGGGAGCAAAGCTATGCCTGAAGCGCGCAAACTGATCGGGCAAAGTCTTATCGAGCGAGGCATCATCACACCAGAACAATTGGACGAGGCTCTCGAGACCCAAGAGAGTGAGCCCACGCCTCGCAAGGTCGGAGAAATCCTCATCGACAAAGGCTATCTCAACGATAGCGAACTTGCGGATGCCCTCGGCGCACAGTTGGGGATTCGTGTGCTGGATATCGAACGGGTGGAGATTCCGGACACGGTCATCAGACTGCTTCCGCGCACCATCGCGCGCAGACATGAGGTGATACCGGTCTCCAAGAGCGACAATACCGTCACCGTCGTCATGTCGAACCCACTGGACTTCGATGCCCTGGACAGTCTGCGTTTCATCCTCAACTCGGACATCGATGTGACACTTGCCGGCCGTGGCTCGATCAGGCGCGCGCTGGACCGCTACTACAAGAGTGTTGGTGAAGGTGCCGACGCAGCCCTGGCTGAGTTTGAAGCAGGTGCGCCCGGGGCGGGCGGCGAGCCCACTGACGACACGGGGGTTGCCGAAGCCGAGGCCGGGGACGCTCCCGTGATTCGCCTCGTTCATATGCTCATCGTCAATGCTTTCAAGGCCCGGGCCAGTGATATCCACATCGAGCCCATGGAGACCAGGATGCGGGTCAGGTATCGGATTGACGGCGTCTGTCAGGAGATAGATGCGCCGCCCAAGAGACTTCAGAATGCCATCACTTCTCGTATCAAGATTATGGCCAAGATGAACATCGCCGAGAAGAGGCGGCCACAGGACGGGCGTATCCTGCTGCACGTGGGCGCCAAGCAGATAGACCTGCGTGTTTCCGTTTTGCCTGCTACACACGGGGAAAGCATCGTACTCAGAATCCTGGAGAAAGAATCCATGCTCATGGGACTTCCCAAACTGGGGTTTCATGAGGACGACCTGCGACGGTTCGAGCGCATCATTCGCCGACCTAACGGAATTTTTCTGGTGACCGGGCCCACCGGTAGTGGCAAGACCACCACACTGTATGCGGCGCTCAACACCCTCAACCGCTCTGATACCAAGATATTGAGCGTTGAGGACCCGGTGGAGTATATGCTTTCGGGAGTCAATCAGGTGCAGGTCAATGAGAACATGGAGCCGCCCCTGACCTTTGCGCGGGTGCTGCGTTCTATGCTGCGACAATCGCCCGATGTCATCCTGGTGGGTGAGATCCGGGATAGTGAGACCGCGGAGGTTGCCATCCAGGCCGCGCTTACTGGACATCTTGTCTTTAGCACACTGCACACCAATGATGCCCCCTCCGCTGTCACCCGTTTGATTGACATCGGGGTAAAGCCCTTCCTGGTGGCTTCCAGTATCCAGGCGGTGATGGCACAGCGGCTGGTGCGGGTGCTCTGCTCCAACTGCAAGGAGCCCTACGAACCTGACGACAAGGAGCTCCTGGCTGCCAGGTTGCGGCAAGAGGACCTCGAGGGCGTGACCTTCTACCGCGGTCGGGGCTGCCCGCAGTGCTTCCAAAACGGCTACCGTGGCCGCATAGGCATCTTTGAACTTATGGAGATGAACAACACCTTGAGAGAGATGGCTTTCCGCAAGGAAACTTACACGCGCTTGCGGGCCCAAGCCCGACGGTCAGGTATGCTCACCCTGGAGGAGGATGGCGTGCGCAAGGCCATTGCCGGCATCACCACCCTCGACGAGGTGATACGCATCACCCAGCGCGAAGAGGAGTTCGCCTACGCCTAGAATGAGTCACTGGGCTCAAGGGCATGATTGGGTTAATTCAAGTTCTTCGAGGATTGTTGGGAAAGGATAAGAAAGCATGGCAGTTCTCATTGATAAGTTGTTGCAGACGCTAGTAAATCTGGAGGCCAGTGATTTGCACCTGACGGTGGGGCGTCCACCCGTAATCAGGCTGCATCAAAGGCTGCGGTCCCTGGAGACGGCAGCGCTGGAACCTGATGATACCGTGGCGCTGATGAAGAGCATCACCCCCGAACGCTGTCAGCAGGAACTACAGGAATGCGGTACCAGCGACTTCGGCTTTTCCTTCGGGAAGCAGGCTCGCTTTCGGGTTTGCGTGTTCAAGCAGCGGGGCAACGTGGCCCTGGCGCTGCGTCTCATTCCCACCAAAATCTTGACCTTTGAGGAGATTGGACTGCCCCCCATCATCAAACAGCTCATTATGGAGCCCCGGGGACTGATTCTGGTCACGGGTCCTACCGGGTGTGGCAAGACCACGACACTGGCCACCATGGTCGATTACATCAATACGAACGTGGACCGTCACATCATCACCATCGAAGACCCCATTGAATACTACTTCTACCATAACAAATCCCTGATTAATCAGCGGGAAATAGGGGTGGACGTTCCCTCCTTTGCTGAAGGTCTGAGACGGGGTATGCGTATGGACCCGGACGTGATGCTGGTGGGAGAGATGCGTGACACCGAGACCATGCAAGCTGCTGTCACCGCTGCCGAGACCGGCCACCTAGTTTTCGGTACTGTTCATACTACCGGATCGGAAGGCACCGTAAACCGCATCGTCGATGCCTTCCCCGTGGCCCAGCAGGAACAGATACGGGTGCAGCTCTCGGTGGGCCTGATTGCGGTGATATCCCAGCAACTTCTGCCCCGAGTACCTAAAGGATTGATTGCCGCCTACGAGTTCATGGTTTGCACCCCCGCTATCCGCAACCTCATCCGTGAAAACAAGACCTACCGTATCGACTCCGCTATTCAGACCGGCAGGAAATACGGCATGGTCCTCCTGGATGACCACTTATTCGAAATCTACAAGCAGGGACTGATAACCGAGGAAGACGCAGTCTTCAAGGCGCGTAAGACACGGGACTTCCAGGAGAAACTCCAGGAATGGAAAGCCCAGCAGGCCCTGGCAGAGAAAAAGCAGGTGGCCGCCAAGTGAGAGGGCCAAGATGGCAGACTCAAGGGAGATGGTTGACGACCGGAGGTGATTAAGTGGCACGAAAACATTTGGGTGAAATTCTTCTGGAAGAGCACCTGGTCTCCGAGTCCGATATCGAAAAGGCTCTGGAGGTCCAGCAGCAACAAGGCGGCGCCCTGGGAGATACACTCGTCAATTTGGGGGTTATCTCGCGCGGACATCTCCTGCAAGCGCTGGGCCGGCAGTTCGGCATGCCCGTGGTTAACCTGAGTGAAATGAACATCGCCCAGGAAATCATTGACCGGGTGGAATACTCCGTCGCCAGCAGTTACCGCGTGGTGCCTATCACTATCGATGACAATACCATTACGGTTGCTATGGCTGACCCCCTGAACATTGCCGCCCTTGACGACCTGAGACTGATGTTGAATGGGGAGGTGCGGGGGGCAGTGAGCAATGAGGAGGATGTTGCCGCCGCCTTGCAGAAGTATTACGGTCGTCAGGCCCGGTCCCTCGAGACTGTCGTCGGTGAGTTGGCACAGGAAGCGGGACCAGCGCCAGTAAGAACAGAGCATACAGGTGATACCATCGACCTGGAAAGCCTCGAGGAGATGGCGGACTCGGCGCCGGTGAGAAAGCTAGTCAACCTGGTGCTCATGACGGCAGTGAGGGACCAGGCCAGTGACGTCCATTTCGAGCCCTACGAAAACGATTTCCGCATCCGCTACCGTATCGACGGGGTGCTATACGAAATGGTTCCCCCGCCCAAACACCTGGCCCCCGCCGTGGCTTCCCGCATCAAAGTCATGACCGGCACTATGAACATTGCCGAACGCCGACTGCCTCAGGACGGACGCATCATGCTCAACGTGCGCGGACGACCGGTGGACCTGCGGGTCTCGGTCATGCCCACCATGTTTGGCGAAAGTGTGGTGCTGCGGGTTCTGGACCGGGCCGTGGTGCAGTTGGACCTGGAAAAGCTGGGGATGCTTGAGGAGGATCTGGTCGAGCTGCGCACCCAACTGCAAAAGCCCAATGGCATCATCCTGGTGACCGGTCCCACCGGCTGTGGCAAGACCACCACCTTGTATTCAGCCCTTAACGAAATCAACGATGTGGGACTCAAGATCATTACCGCAGAAGAGCCGGTAGAATATGACCTGGAAGGTATTACCCAGCTTGCGGTGAACCCGGAGATCGGGGTCGATTTCGCCATCTGCCTGAGACACTTCCTGCGTCACGACCCGGACAAGATACTGGTCGGTGAGATCCGTGACCTGGAGACTGCGCAGATGGCCGCTCAGGCCTCCCTGACAGGTCACATTGTCTTCTCGACCCTGCATACCATGGACTCGCCTTCGACCATCACCCGCCTTCTGGACATCGGCCTGGAACCCTTTCTCATCACTGCCACCCTGGAATGCGTGGTGTCGCAGAGATTGGTGCGACGAATCTGCACCCACTGTAAAGAAGAGTACAAACCCACGGAAGAAGTCCTCATGATGCTGGGGTTGACCCTCGACGACATCAAAGACAAGACCTTCTACTACGGTCGCGGGGAGGGCTGTGACTACTGTCGTGCAACCGGGTACCGCGGACGCGTAGGCATGTTCGAGATTATGAATCTCAACGAGCCTCTGCGAGAGCTTATCATGCAGCGTGTCTCGACCGCTGCTCTCAGGGAAGCCGCCATCGAGCAGGGCATGCGCACGCTGCGCGATGCGGGCTTGAGACTTATCTACGATGGTGCCACCACTATCGAAGAAATAACCAGGGAAACGGTCACTGAAGAAGAATAGACAAACATCTGGAAATTTCGGTAAGGAGGAGGGCGGATGCCTATCTACACTTATCAGGCCATGAATTCTGCCGGTGAGGTAGTCAAGGACGAGGTCGAAGCCAGTAGCTCCGAAGAGGCCATTAACCACATTCGAGAGCTGGGTTTCTACCCCACCATAATCAAGGAGAAGGGACGCCGAAGACGGACGGCAGCGGCGCGGGCCCCGGGAGCGCGCAAGAAATCACTGGCTATCGGGGGCGTGCGTCCCAAGCATTTGACTACCTTTACCCGACAGTTGTCCACCTTGCAGGATGCAGGCCTCCCGATTGTGCGTAGTGTGCGCATCCTCGAAGGTCAGTTGCGACCGGGTGTGCTCAAGAACGCCCTCATGGATGTGGCGGAAGACATCGAAGCAGGCTCCACCTTCTCCGAAGCACTGGGTAAGCACCCCCGAGCCTTCGACAGACTCTACGTGAACATGGTCCGCGCCGGGGAGGCGGGAGGCGTGCTGGAGACCATCCTTCAGCGCCTGGCTGAGTTTAGGGAAAAAAGCCAAAGACTCAAACGCAAGATCATCTCGGCCATGATTTACCCCATCCTGGTTATTACCTTTGCCATCGCGATACTTACCCTCATTATGATGTTCATCGTGCCCAGGTTTAGGGAGATCTTCGACGACTTTGAAACCACACTGCCCGTGATGACCGAGAAACTGATTTTCATGAGCACCTGGATGAAGGAGCACTGGTACTACATCGTCTGCTCCCCCATCCTGTTCATCATTGCCATCTGGCTCATCCGCAAGAACCGTGGTGGCCGTTATGTGACCGACCACGTGCAGATGCGCATTCCCATATTCGGCGCCATCTCCCGGAAGTCCAGTGTGGCCCGCTTCACCCGTACCCTGGGAACCCTGATCACCAGCGGTGTGCCTATATTGGAAGCACTCAACATCGTTCGTGACACCACCGGTAACGAGGTGCTGGCCCGCGCCATCGGTAAAGTCCACGACAGCATCCGCGAGGGTGAAACCATTGCCGATCCCCTTAGAGAGAGTCACGTGGTTGACGAGATGGTGGTGAACATGGTGGACGTGGGTGAGGAGACCGGCGACCTGGACAAGATGCTCATCAAGGTCGCCGACACCTACGACGACGAGGTGGACGCCATGGTCAGCTCACTGGTGAGCATTCTCGAACCCGTCATGATTATGGTTCTCGGTGGCGCCGTGGGCTTCATCGTCATTGCTCTGTTCCTGCCCCTGATTAAGTTGATTGAGACTGTGGGACAACACTGAGAATGACGGAGGCTGGGGTAGGCCCGCTTCCAGGCTTCCTGTGTCTCTCGGGGCGCCAGGTCCGCCCTTTTCCGACCGAATGACTTACACTTTAGCTAGTTGAAGGAGTGAGTAGAATGAACCCCCACAGCAAGAAAGCCTTTACCCTGGTGGAAATGCTGCTCGTGGTTGCCATCATAGCCGTGCTGGTGGCGCTGCTGATGCCCACCCTGACAAAGGCGAGGATAGTTGTTCAGGTGGGCGTCGTCAAAGCAGACCTCTCTCAGATAGAACTGGCGCTCGAGCGCTTCCAGAACGATTTCGGCGAGTTCCCTCCCACCGCCGTGCCTGGCTATTCACTGAAAGATCAAGGCTGGGGGGATATACCTACCTTCAATAATCTCAACAGTTCTGCTGAGTGTCTCTGGTTCTTCCTCTGCACCAAGTTCGAAGCAGGCAATAACGATAACGCCGACCGCACCGCCCAGGGCATAGACTTCGTCCGCGCTGACCTTCCCGATAGGTGGAGGATTCTCGACAAGGTCACTGCCGGCCCCTATATCGCGTTCAAAGGCAAACAGTTGGCAGACTCCCCGCTGGCCCGAGATAAGAGAGGGGATTTGGTCGGGCCAAGCGAACTACCAGACAGCATTATGGAAATCATATCGCCCTTCGTTACCAGGTATCAGGTCGAATACGGGCTGAAGAATTTCGTTTCTCATTGGCGACCGACTGTCTCCAGGATGATTGCCGACGAGCGCCATGAGCTCTGGGACACCGGACGTTACTGGTACATGCCTCATTGGCAGTATGGTGATGCCAACCTCGTCTTTGACACTTATAGATGGGTGCTCAAGGCCGACCTGCCCCCAGAATATCTGGGATGGCTCAACGACAATGAGCCAGATTGGCGGGGCATGCTCATCCCCTGGGAAGACTTTCCGGTCACACAGTTGGACGGCAATGGCAATCCCTATAACGACGAGACCTTTCAATTGTACTGGTTGGGTCCTGACGGCGCTATGGGTGAGGCCAAGCCCTCGGCAGTGGACCCGGCGGAACAGGTCGTCGGTGGCGGCGACGACGCATTTAATTGGTGATAATAGTGAAAAAGCGACATCATTCGAACCGTAAACCGTTTGCTTGTGGTGACAGGCTTACTCTGATAGCACCTGAGCGCGCCGGGTTCACCGTTACTGAGCTTCTCATCGTGATTAGCATCATCACCCTCTTGGCAGCTCTGCTGGTAGTGGTGGCTACAGGCGTGGTGCGGGACAGCGCCAAGCGCCTTACCAGGAGCACCATTACCGCGCTGGAAGCCGCTATCGAAACATATGAAGATAAGAACGACGTCTCCGTTCGGGACTCACTAGGTGACCTCATCAGGAACTACGACCAGGACCAGGTCAAGGTTCTCGCAGGAGGGGACGTTTCCAAAAGACTTGAGTATCTGAATATCGAAGCGCTCACCTTTGCGCTTACCACCAGGAACCTGGGTGGGCCCTTCATCGAGCTCAAGAGCAAGCAGCTCATCAACAAGAACAGGAACTACTACGACTTTGATGACAATGGCAGCTTTGATGTGACCAAAGGCGACTTCGAGCTTTTTGAAATAGCCGATGGCTGGGGTGAGCCCCTTTACTATGAGAATCCGCAAGGTAAGGGCGGCCGCAGACACCGCGCTAACCTCAACGAGACCAAGCCCGACATCTGGTCCGCCGGCCCTGATGGCACGAGCCTTTGTGATTACGTTGATGACAACGGTGACGGCAAGTACGACGAAGACGTGGATAGGGCAGCCAAAGCAAAGACCTTGGATGTGCCTAACGACGACATCGTCAACTGGGAATAGGATGAACCGACACTTTATGTCAGGATAACCAATGACCGGGCGCGAGGAACAATCAGCACGTTTTGTACGGCAAGGGCTTGTCCCTTGCCGTCGTCAAGCGGGCTTTACCCTCACGGAACTGCTGGTGGTGGTAGGCGTCATGGTGCTGCTCCTCATCGTCGCCGTCCCCACCTTCACGGCTGCCATCCGTTCTTATCGTTCCGAGGGCGGCGTGCAGCAGGTGCAGGCATCGCTTCAAGCCGCGCGCTCCTATGCTGTCCGCCATCATACCCTTTTCAGCCTGGAGTTCCGCCTTGATACAGATGGTCTCCCCTACATGGTCTCTGAGGAAGAAAAGAATGCCGACCCTGATGCTCCCCGGGGCACCCGGAAGTATTTGCCCCAGGACGTAACCTTTGCTGACCCAGCTATTACCTACGAGGACCCTGATGAAAACCTTGTGAAATGGACCGTGGCGCGCGGCTGGATAGGCAATGATGATTTCTGGGAGGACCGGGCCCAGACCACGGCGCAGCGAACGCTTGACAATTTCGACACCGTGGGCAATTGGCCAGCGCAAGGTGAAGCCGATGCCCGTCCAGAGAATGACACAGGTGACTACACAGAGCTGGGTGACATCGCCTTCGGCGCAGATGGCTCCTGCGCTGAGAAGCGAGGCGAGACCACCGTGGTCATTGAGGACGCCACCGACCCCGACGACATTCGCTACTGGAAGATCAGCGTGAACGTCGCCACCGCACAGATAGAGACCGAGCCTTTGAGGAAACCGTAGTCTAGTCCCTGAGCACCAGATAGGAAAACGATGAGGCGGGAACAAGGCTTTAGCTTAATAGAGATTCTGATTGCCCTGTTCGTCTTAGGGTTAGGGCTGGTGGGCATACTGACACTGTATCCGGTGGGCATGGCTTCCACCCGTGATATTCTGGCCCACAGCCGCGCTGCTATGTTGGCCAGCACTGCGCGCGCCACTCTCGTCACGCTGGATGGCAGCAATGCTATCCGTGATTGGCAGCGACTGAATGCCGGCGACTCCCAGGAAAAGGGTCCCTGGTTCTATCCCCACGACGATGAGGTCTTTGTCCCTTATGAGCCCCCGTCAGGGAATCCTCCCCTGCCTTATTCTTTCATCCCTGGCGATGCCAATGATGTGATTGAAAGAGACCGGCCGGAGGTTAGGGAGATTATCGAATCTCCCGATGCGCCGCTCTTTTCCTTCAACGTGGTCTTGCGCCAATCCGACCCCCTTGCCGCGGTACCCACTCCCACAGAAAAGAAGCTCAACCTCTATGTGGTAGGTAGCGCTCAAGCCGACGGCTGGGTCGACAACATCAGCCCCCTTCCCCTACCGCCGTTGGACCCCAGTGTTGCAGTAACGGCGAATGGACACGTGATAGACGACTGGGTTACTAGCTCCAACACGTTCCATACCACCGCTGCGATGGCGCCTACCGGCTTGCAAGACATTCACGTCACCGGCAACCTGCACGTGCGCGCCACCTTTACCGAGGACAAGACCTATGTCGATGTGGACACTGCCAATGACTGGGCCTGGCCCCTGGAGCTCAAGGTGAACGATTACTTGCAGGGACCCGATGGCAACTGGTATCGCGTGGAGTGGATTCATCCCACCAACCGAACTGCTAACCTGCTTATCTCCAGGGAGTATGAAGGCCCTACCATAACGGATATCGCTTTGATTGGCAGCCTCTCAGCAGAGTCCCTGGTAGCGCAAACTGCCGCCTTTCGCAGCCACAAGGTTGATTACGAAGGCCCGGCAAGCCATGACAAACTGACTGGCCAACTGGAAGAGGACCTTGCTACGGGCGAGTGCTGGCTGGAGGTGGAAAAGGCAACCGACCCACTGGATCCAAAGACGGCTGAGGATTTGGCGCAGCTCAAGATTCGTCCCGGCGACCACGTTGCCCTGTTGACGGACGATGCGGACCCTGCCACTTATCCTGCCGACGTCTGTAAGCACGGCTTCTGGTACGAGATTGCCGAGATTCGCCCCAATGCCACGACCCCCAACATCACCGATGTAGTCTTGAAACAGCCCAAGAGCAAAATCGCTGAAGTCACTTCCGCTCCTTATGACTTCGTGGTGACAAGGTCTATTGTGGGACTCTTCGAAACCAGCTTAGGACCCAAATAATGCGCGAAAAACCTGTCACAATCCAGTGTCGAAGATGCCACCAGGCGGGCTTCACCCTGGTGGAGATGCTGGCCACGGTGGCGCTGTTGGCACTGTTAGGCTGGATAGTCTATTTCGTGTTCCTCTCGGCGCAGGTGGTGGCCAGTGAGAGCCGCGCCCTGGGCAATGTCTATCAGACCGCGCGGGGCATATTCAAGGTCATGGAAGCCGACCTCGAAGGCGCCTGGCTCAGGCGAGATAGCTCCACCGACTTCGCCGTTAGCCCACCAAGTGTGGGCTTGATATTCTATTCGAATCCCTACACAGACGGAAGTGGAAACGAGCGCTTCACAACCAAGATTGATAAGCTGGAGCTGGCTGACGTTAAACCGACCACCACCGTGTGGGATGTCCCCAACCAACAGCCACTGATTCTGCACAACCACGGGCTGGTCTTCTTGACCACCGTTTCCCCCGAAGGTGGCCAGGACCGTGCGCAGGCGCGGGTGATGTATATCCTTAAAGCAGGTGGTGATTTGGTGCGCGGGGTGCAGTACGACGACGTCTTCATTCCCACAGACCCCGGCTTTCTCGACTATGACTTGGCTACGGCGACGGGTGAAAAGGACTACGTGATAGCGCACCAGGTGACAGCTCTGCAACTGCGTTTCCTGGATAAGTACCAGGACAAGTGGGATAACAATTGGCAGACGGGTGGCGCTTTCAAACGCTACCTGCCCCGCGCCGTGGAGGTGAGAATCAGGATTCGCGACCCCAGAGGACGGATTAGGTCGGCGGACGACATCGAAGGTGAGCCCAGGCTGGGCATCTGGTTTACCCAGGTCTTTGCCATCCCCGCGGCGCTGGCTTGGCCTTGAGCCCGTAACTTACACGTTGCTCTTCTAACTTCTTAACCCGGAGGTGCGGGAGGAGAAGTTCATGTTGAACGTAAGACCGAAGGAAAGAGGCAGTGCCCTGATGATCTCTCTGGGCGTCCTGGTGCTGTTGGCGCTGATGGGCACCATGTTCGTGATGCAGGCGCGTCTGGAAAGCCGCGCTGCACTCGCCGCCTCCAACCTGGCCCAGGTCGAACAACTCACCTTGCAGAGGCTCAACACCCTCATAAGAAGCCAGGGCCTTGGTGGGAGCATTCCCACCTACAGCGGCGGTGTGGTTCAGAAGGGAGAGGCCAGCTACAATGTGGGCTTTGTTGACAATGACAACAATGGCTATGCTGACTCCAACTGGACTCATCCACCAACCCAATTAAGCAAATATGACCTGGGCGCCGACACTGTCGAGCGCTACGTTCGCTATGCCATTCTCAAGAAGGTGATTAGCCAGAACCTCATCGACGTCAACTCTCACTCTCCGACCGCCATTAAGGACGCGCTGGTCGCGGCAACCATGGATGCTGCCAAAGCGGGGGTCGTTGCCACCAACATCATCAGCGTCGAGTTGAACGCTGCCACCCCGGCGCGCTACGGCACTGATACCGAACCCGGTGCAATTGCTACCGATGACAATTCAGATGGCATCGATGACAATCCGCCGGAGTTTCAACCCTTGTTCCCGTATGGGGATGACAAGCCCTTTGACGTCACCACGCTGGTTGACATCCTGGTTAATCCTGCGGATACCAACAGCCGACTAGCTCGCATTCTTGACAACAACAACGCCGATTTCGAACCTCACAGACAACTGTTCACTTCCTACTCAGTCACCAAGGTCACGCCTGAAGGCAAGGCTGGCTTGGCGCAGGTCAACCTCAATGACCTGGTTGCCTGGATTGTCTCCTACGCTTTCGGCAACACCATCGACCTCACCACAATCGTGCCACCCACCCTGAGCTATAACGCTATCGATTTTTCGGGTGTGACAGCACCAGCGGGCGTCACTCTCCCGCAAATGGCTGAGCAGGCGCTGCTCAAGTTCCGCGATACGATGGGACGGGCGCTGGGAGGGAGCATCAGCGACCTGGCCCGCGCCAATCAGATTACGGTCAACTTGAAAGACTTCCTCGATGACGACCAGGACATCACCCGCCTCACCGTGGACACGGACTCGCACTACTATGGCATCGAAAAACATCCCTACATCAATGAAGCCTGGATCTGGAACCGCCTCACTGACGGAAAGGACAATGACGGCGCCAATGGTATCGATGATGCCGCAGAACTGGATTACTACTTCGTCGAACTCTACAACCCCTGGGACGTTGCCATCGACCTGGACGACTGGAGGATCGGTGGCGGAGACGGGGCTAGCGCAGGGACCATAGGCGGCAGCATTCCCACGGATGGATACCTGGTGCTCACAAGCATGACGCTAGCCCAGGGAAAGCCCGCCGCTTGCGTGCACGTCACGGGCTTGAGCTTCGACCCTGCCAGCGGCACCACTTACAATCAAGGTGGGGAAATCAACCTCTACTGGGAAGACACCTATGCCAGCCCCCCTGCCGACCCTTACGTGCTGGTGGACCGCTTCCGCTTTCCCATACAGACACCCGCAGCAGCGCTGCTACCCAGCGCTGAGCGCGCCGTGTTCATGATAGACTGGTCCGAAGAGCGAGCCAGCGGCACGAGCATGGCTCTTACCCCCAACGAACCGAATGGAGACGGCTTGACGGGCAGCGGCTCCGGCGCCCAGAACGATAACTACGATGAGGACGATGTTATTGATCTATTCATTGCTGACAGCACCAGCTTCCGCTTTGAGAACGTGGGGGAGCTGGCGCTGCTCATGGAGGTGGGATACAGCGATGGCAGCCTCGCCTACACCCAGCTCGGCCGCGACGATGCTGAAAATGACGGCGACGCGGAAACTGATGAGCCTCACGAACTGTGGAACAACTACCGCCTGAACGAAGGACTGAATGCGCAGAACGATATTGACGGCGACGATAACCGTCGGCGCATCTGCACATTGGCTTCCGACACCCGCGGGGTTTATGAGTATTTCACCACCCGCCCATCTTTTCCCAATGCTAAAGGCGAGCCGGGTTATACCTACGGCTATGTGGATATCTGCCCACCTTACAATCCGCAAGATAAGCCAGTCTTCTGCAGCGTGACCAACATCGTGGAAAACAATGTCGCTGGCAGCACGTATCTCGCCGTTGACCACCTGATTGACTATGGAAGCGGCAACACCGCAGGCGATGTCCTAGCCCAGATTTTTGCTGACCCAGCCGTCATAAACACCTACGCACCCCAGACCTGGGGGACTTTGCGTCTGTTGGAGTTCGGCTCCGACGGTGAAGAGACCGACGGTGATGGACTGGTGGATGAAAAGAACGAGAAGGAGCTTGCTATCGGCGCACTGCTGGATCAGGTCAGTGGCAGACCTCTCATGGATGGGACTAAGGTGCTGGGTGTGGTGGCTTACATCATCACCTGTCAGGTGGATAACGACGCCGTGCTGGATGACCTGGTGGTCTATGGGCAGAAGCGCCTGTTGACGGTGGTCGATTACACCACCAGTCCGGTAAGCATTGTCTGTCAGAAGTGGCTGGCACCACTGCGGTAGTTGTAAAGATAGGCAACCTATTGGGCATGGGGCTGGGTCTCGTGAGGCCCGGCCCCACTTTATTTCGGGGAGGGGCGCCCACTTGAAAAAGGCACCGGAATCTGTTATAAGTAGTGAAATAATCCATCACGGGCGGTTGGTCGATTTTCGCATTGACCGGGTGAGGCTGGCTTCCGGGCGGGAGGCGCGGCGGGAGCTTTTCATTCATCCGGGGTCTGCGGCTATCGTTGCCAGGACAGCTACGGACGAGGTGCTGCTGGTTGCGCAATATCGCCATGCGCTGAAGCGCACCATCTTCGAAATCCCGGCGGGCACCCTGGAGCCGGGCGAAGCGCCTGAAGCCTGTGCCTATCGCGAACTGGAGGAGGAAACGGGCTACCGGGCGGGCAGCCTGCGTAAGCTGCTTACCCTGTTCCCCTCGCCCGGGGTCAGCAGCGAAATCATGCACATTTTCGAGGCTCGGGAACTGACGGCCGGAAACCAGGCACTGGACGAGGACGAGGCTCTGCAGCTCAAGCGGGTGAAATTCTCCCGGGCGCTGGAAATGGTTCGCGCCGGCGAGATTGTGGATGGCAAGACGGTGGCAGCGCTCCTTTATGTGAGCACTTTTTGAGAATAAGGAATAGACTATAAATGCGTCCTTATTACGATCACGGTGATTCCTCCTTTCGCCACATCCAGTTTGGATTCGGACTCACCAGGACAGTCAAATACATCATCCTGGCAAACTTCCTGGTCCTGGTGCTCTCCTATATGGTTGGCAAATCGGAATCTGCCTATAACGTGTGGGTGCGTTACCTGGGCATGTATGCGCCCTATTTTATCCGAGGAGCCATCTGGCAGCCGCTTACCTACATGTTCCTGCACGGTGGCATCGGGCATTTCTTCTGGAACATGCTCTTGTTATTCTTCTTTGCCAGCGAGGTGGAGCGGGTACTGGGCACCAGGCGATTCTTGCGCTTCTACTTCGCCTCCGGCGCCTTTGCAGGCCTGTGTGCGCTGATGATACCGAGCCTTCCCACCATCGGCGCCTCGGGCGCCTGCTTGGCTGTGCTCACTGCCTTCGCGCTTTACTTCCCCGATGCACGGCTGTTCCTTTTTCCACTCCCCTTCCTCATCAAGGCCAAGTATGTAGCCATAGCCCTCGGTGGCTTTACGGTACTGCGTCTTCTGGCTGGCGGTCGGCCGGGTGTTTCCGACTGGGGACATCTGGGCGGGATTGCCTATGCGCTGTTCTACGTGAAGATGTGGCCCTACTGGAAGCATCGGCTGCCTCAGGTGCGTGTGCCTCGTCCCCGCAAATCCAAAGGCAGTTCCCACGTCCTCGAGGATGAGCCGGAAAGCGACCTGGAGGTGCGGGATAAGGTCGATAAGCTGTTGGAAAAGGTGCATAAAGAGGGCGTGCAGAGCCTTACTCGCAAGGAACGCAAGTTCCTGGAAGAGACCAGCAAGCGCTACCAGCGCTAACCTGCTCAATTAACCTCTCCATCCTGGCGTCCGGCCTTCACCCGTGAGCTTTTATATTGCACGCACCCGGCGCCGACGATACAATCCGTTCTGCGCAAGTAACACAGGTCATTACGGTTAACAGGTGGACGCAAGCAAGATGAACCCAGCCACGGTATCACACGCTTACCAGGTGTGCATCAACCCAGCCTGCCAAGCGAGCTTCGATGTAGGCCAGATTCTCTGGCGCTGTCCGAAATGTGGCGACCTCCTGGACGTGGATTACGAATGGGACCGGATTGACCAGCCCGGGTCGCTATCTGAGTTTGAAAGGCGCTGGGCGACCCGGCGCCACCCCATCGACCACAGCGGTGTCTGGCGTTTCCGCGAGCTTCTGTCCTTTGCACCAGCACAGGCGCTGGTAACTATCGGTGAGGGACAAACGCTTCTGTTTACATCCGGTGAACTAGCCAAATACGTTGGCGTACGCCCCGGGAACCTCTTCCTCCAGCACGAGGGGCTTAACCCCTCGGGCTCGTTTAAGGACAACGGGATGGCCGCGGCTTTCACCCATGGCAAGCTGGTAGGCGCGCGGATGGCCGCCTGTGCCTCTACTGGAAATACCTCCGCTTCCCTGGCCCTCTATGCCTCCGCCACCGGACTGATGCGGGCGCTGGTCTTTGTCGGCGCCGACAAGATTGCCCTGGGAAAGTTGTCACAGGCGCTGGATGGCGGTGCCCGCACCGTGCAAATCCTGGGTGATTTCGACGATGCCATGAAGCAGGTGCAGGCAGTGTGCGCCCAGCGGCAGATTTACCTGGTCAACTCGCTCAATCCCTTCCGGCTCGAAGGCCAGAAGACCATCATGTATCGGGTGCTGGAAGCACTCAACTGGGAAGTGCCTGATTGGATAGTGGTCCCCGGCGGGAACCTGGGTAATAGCTCCGCTTTCGGAAAAGCGTTTGCGGAGCTTCTACGTCTGGGACTCATATCCAGAGTCCCGCGCCTGGCCATCATCAACTCCACCGGCGCTGACACCCTCTATCAACTGGTGGAAAAGCACAAGCTCGCCTGGCAGGCAGGCAACGTGGACGACCAACTCATTGACGACTATTACAGCAAACTTGAGGAACAGGGCAAGCGCGCCAGCACCGTCGCCAGCGCTATTGAGATCAACCGCCCGGTGAACCTGAAGAAGGCACTCCGAGCTCTCGAGGTGTGCTCAGGACTGGTCCGTGCCGTCTCCGACGACGAGATACTGGAAGCCAAAGCCCGCATCGGCCAGGGAGGCATAGGCTGCGAGCCCGCCTCTGCTGCCTCAGTCGCTGGCGTACGCATGCTCCGGGAGGAAGGGCTCATCTCAGCCCACGACAGGGTGGTCGCCATCCTCACCGGGCATATGCTCAAGGACCCACTGATTGCGGTCGATTATCATACCTTGCCCGAAGGTGAACTGGCCAAGAAGTACCGTGCATACAATCTCTCGGGCAGGGCTCCGGCCAAGAATATGCCTGTGCAGGTCGAGAACGACCTGGATAAGATATTGGAGGTGTTAAACAAGTTAGAAGAAAGCTAAGGAGCGGGGGCGAGGACCGTGGCTGGAATCGTAATCAACGGCGCTGCTGGGCAAATGGGTAACATCCTGGTCAGGCTCAGCGAGGAAATGGGTGAAATCGAGCTGGTGGGGGCAGTTGACCATCCGGACAACCCCGGACTGGGCAGAGACGTCGGCGAGTTGGCCGGTATAGGAAGTCTGGGCATTCCCCTGGAGGCGGACTTTCCCGACGAGGCTGACGTGGTGATGGATTTCTCACAACCCCAGGGAACCATGACCGCGCTCAGGTGGTGCCTGGCAAACGAGGTGGCACTGGTGGTGGGCACCACCGGACTGGACGAAGAGGAGCAGTCCAAGCTCGATGAAGCCTCGCAGGCGATTGCGCTGCTTCAGTCCCCTAATATGAGCCTGGGCATCAACCTGCTCTTGAAGATTGTTCCTGTCATTGCCGAGGCCCTGGGCGACGATTTCGACGTGGAGATTGTCGAGACCCACCACCGCTTCAAGAAGGATGCACCCAGTGGCACGGCCCTCAAGCTGGCGGAGGTTATTGCTCGTGCTCGGGGCGAACCATTGTCCGAGGTGGCAAGTTACGGCCGCCACGGAGCTATCGGAGTGAGGCCGAGAGGCGAGATAGGCATCCATGCGGTGCGCGGCGGAGATATTGTCGGCGACCATACCATTATCTTTGCCGGACCCGGAGAGCGCATTGAACTGACGCACCGGGCGCATCAACGCGAGACCTTTGCGCGCGGCGCGCTGCGCGCAGCTATCTTCCTCGCCGAGCAGCCTCCGGGAAAGTATTCCCTCGCTGATGTTCTAGGACTCTAGCCATGAGCGAACGCACCCAACTGCAACCCGAACATGCCCAGGCGCTCCTGGCGGTGGCCAAGGCCATGATGCAGGAGCGCAGCCTTCCCCGGCTGCTTAAACTCATCACTGCCGACACCACCCAGGTGATGGATGCTGACCGCAGCAGCCTCTTTCTGGTGGACGAGGACAGGGGCGAGATTTACACCCTGATTGCGGAGGGGATTGACTTCAAGGAGATACGTATAGGCATGGACCAGGGCATCGCTGGCTACGTTGCCCGCACCGGTGAAACGGTGAATGTCAAAGACGTGTACCAGGACAAGCGCTTCGACTCGGCCACGGACAAGCGCACAGGCTACCATACCAGGACCATCCTCTGCATGCCTCTGTTCTCCCCTCGCACCGGTGATACCCTGGGCGTCATCCAGGTGCTCAACAAGCGCGATGGGTATTTCACTGAATACGATGAGAACTTGCTTTCCGCCTTTGCCTCCCAGGCGGCGGTAGCCATCGAAAATGCGCAGTTCTTCGAGGAGCTCAAGAAGCAGTTCACCAGCTTCGTGACCACGCTGGCGGCCAGCATCGACGCCCGCTCACCCTTCACTGCCGGTCACTCCGAACGGGTCACCGAATATGCGCTCAAGTTAGGCAAGGCCATGGCGCTTGACCTGGAGGAGATGGAGCTTCTGAAGTATGCAGCCATGATGCACGACCTGGGTAAGATTGGGGTCTCCGATGCGGTGCTCAACAAGCCGGGCAGGCTCACTAAAGAAGAGTACGAGGAGATTAAGGGCCATGCGCAGCGCACCTACGAAATTCTGAGCAAGATGCGCTTTTCCCGCCCACTTAGAGACATCCCCCAGTTGGCTTCTGCACACCACGAACGCCTGAATGGCTCGGGCTACCCCCAGGGCCTCGCAGGCGACGAGATTTCACTGGTCCCCCGCATATTGGCAGTGGTGGATGTCTATGAGGCGCTGACTGCCACCGACCGTCCCTACCGCAAAGCCTTCACCCCCGAAGAAGCCATCCAAATCCTGGAAGAAGAAAAGGGCCAGGCCCTCGACCCCGACGTCGTCAATACCTTCATCAGGAACAAGCTGTATCAGTCAGAAGGGGGGAGGGCAATTTAATGAAACTTATGAGGCTAGTATGAGTGCTGTGTTCTCATCATTTGTTCGCACGAGTTGGGAAGATTCCTCTAAGCAAGAAACAGGGACATAAGATGCACGAAGCCATCTATGAACGATTGAAACAGGTAGCCAGAGACCAGACAATCATTACCTACAGTGAGATTGCGCCACTTGCCGGGCTGAACATGTCCAGCCCTGCGGATCGGAGCCGCAGTTCTCGAATTCTAGGTGAGATTTCTACTTACGAGCAGGAACAAGGACGACCGATGCTCTCGGCAGTTGTAGTCCTGCGAGAAAAGAAGCTACCTGGAGAAGGCTTCTTTCGCCTGGCAAAAGAACTGGGCCTTTTCACTGAGGAGGATAAGCTCGCCTTTTTCTGCCACGAGTTGACGGAAGTATACAGAGTCTGGCGCCCGCCTGACCGATGAGCAGCTCACCCGTTGACCGGTCGCCTCGCCTAACAGCATGTATGTGGCCCGCCTGGCCGCGCAGGTATCTTGCGTACTCGGCGGGTAGGCGAGATGTTCTCGCTGGAAGCAACAGAACGTGAGGGACGTTTTGAGATACTACAACAAATTAGCAATTTGGGGAAATCGGAAACGGGCAAAACTGCTGACAGACTTTAGAAGTCTTGTTGTCGCTTATTTTCGGAATGTCGAGTACTCGAACTTTGACCTCGAGGTCCACGAAAACAGGGAAGCAAAACGATTGAGAATCGAGATAAACTTCAGCTTAGATAAGATTCATTCTGTTGTAGTCCTTGCTGGAGTTAATCCGACAATGTATTACTCCCCTCGTCCGGCCATAGGCGGACTAGCGGGCAGTATTGACTTGCTCTACAACATGTTCAGCTTATCTCGTTTCGAGATTACCCCGCAATACTTGTTAGACAATTTTGAAAGGGCAATAGGCATATATGAGAGTGATAAACCTAGTGCTTGGGTGAGGACTATAAATCCATTATTCTGGCTGGGCTTAATATTGGATTATGTTGTCAGTTTGCCGTTCAAATGTATCGGCAAAATAGGATTTGACCAAGAGAGAATTGAGTCATCAGCAATTGGCAGAGCGATAAAGGGCATTCTTTATTTGATCATAGTTCTTGCCGCATTGCTAACAGTTTTGGAAAAAATAGGTTATCTTGACAAGTTTATATCGCTATTTGGACGTTGGAGAAAATGACCGGACTTCAGCATAATGTCAACAGGGTAGAGAGGTATTCCACTGAATACACACTCAGCTCCAAAACCTCCGCTGAAATGTTCTTCGGCTCGCGGGCTTTACAACGTTAAGCCACCTGGACCGATCACTCGGGCTCAGAGTGCAGCCCTGAGATGAAGCGTGGCGTACGCCCTTCTTACTTGGTGGTTGCCTGCTTGCGGTTGCGGGAGGGTGGGGGGTTCGCTTCTGAAGGTTCGGGAGATGCGGGGGCGGCATTTACGGGGAGGTAGTCGAGGAGGCGGCTGACGGTGGGTTTGAGGTCGGGGCGGCTGACCACGATGTCCAGAAAACCGCTCACGCAGTGGTGGCAAATATCCCCTGCCAATCGGGGGGTGGGGGGTTGAGTTTGAGGGCGCGGGTGCGGGTGAGGTAGGCTTGGGTGGGGCCGTCGTGGGGGTTTACTTTGAGCGCTTCGCTAAAGGCTGTGATTGCCTCACCCCACTTCTGCGCCTGGTAAGCTTTTAAGCCGCTCTCGTAGAGAGGCAGAATCTCGGCGATGGCTTCAGGTATTTCGTCCCGCTTTCCCACCAGCTCATAGACCCTGACTGGCTCTACCTTCCCCCTGACGGTGATGAGGCCCAGGTCCCTCGCCGCGACAGCGTCTTGCGCAAGTGCGTAGGTACGCGCCGAGACCATGATACGAGTGCCGAAGTTCTTATTGGCCTCTTCTAACCGGGAACCGAGGTTGACGCTATCGCCCATCACGGTATAGTCGAAAAGGGTGCGCGAGCCCATGTTGCCCACGCGCATCTCGCCTGTGTTCAGTCCAATGCGAGCATGAAGAGGCGGACGCCCCTGACGCGCGAACTCTTCCCGCAGCTCCGCCAACCGCCTTTGATTTTCCAGCGCGGCCAAGCAGGCGCGGGTGGCATGGTCGGGCTGGGCCACGGGGGCGCCGAAAAAGGCC
>SDBU01000424.1_pt1 | contig 59416 bp, 54 predicted proteins | sample 2277071 | NCBI WGS metagenome assembly SDBU01 (sample SAMN10397929, study PRJNA504765) | marine sediment metagenome | isolation source: marine sediment core GS08_GC12, 126 cmbsf | place: Arctic Ocean: Gakkel Ridge, Loki's castle | collected 2008 | reverse complement strand
GAACCGACCGTGATCGCCGTGGACAATCCGATCCACCTGGACGACGCAATGCTCTGATCACAGACGCCGCCGGCCCGGCAGCCCGCTCGCTCTGTCACAACCGATCAGCTTCCTGCCTCGAGAAGCCGCCCCGCTTGCGGGGCGGCCCCAGGGTGATCGGCGACCGGTTGAACGGCTCCGCGCAACGGCTTCGCTCGACGGTACGAGGATCCGGGCCTCCTCGGCGCTTGCCGACCGTCCGCTGGCGGGTTAAACTGGCATGGTTGTGGTGCGATGGCGGCCGGCCACATCGAAGGTCGGCCAGGAGGTCGCAACGATGCCGGGCGACGGTTCGAAAGAAAACGCGAAGTTCGAGGCGGAAGCGCAGCCGCTCGTGAACAGGCTACCTAAGCTCCAGGACTGGGCGGAGAATCGCTGCCTGAGTGGCCGAACGACGGAACGGGCCTTCATCATCGAATTCGCGGGCATGCCGAAAGCCGGAAAGTCACAGGCGATCGAGACGATTCGTCATTTTTTCTCGCACGGCACAAAGCGGATCCGCGCCGTGACTGGTGCCGAGTGGGAGACGAAGTTCAAGGAGGGGTACACGGTGCATACCCCAGCGGAGGGTGTTTCGCTGAGGACGCCCAATTACCTAAAGCCGAACCTCTGGGACTTTAATGCATGGGCGGGTGCATATGCCTTACAAGAACTGCTGCAGGCCCGGCACGATCGATATCATGATCTTGTCATCCTTGACCGAGGTCCCTGGGACGCAGGATGCTGGCTGCAATATGTTCTTGTCCACCGCCGGGGAGATATACATCTGCCTGAAAACGCCGAGAAGATCGTCGAGTTCTTTCAGCTTCCTCACTGGGCGACGCTTTCGGATCTGCATGTTGTCCTTACAGTCGACCCTGACGATGCGAAGACGCGTGAGAGCAAGCAGCGGCTGATCGAGCATGGTGGATTCGCTTCGAACCGCGCGGGAATGGAGACCATGCTGGAGATCTACAAGGAGCGTTTTGAATCTCTCCGAACAACGAAAGTGGAGCACTGTGGCTCCTTGAAGGTGCCCACCGCGCGACTGGTACATACGACGGGCCGCAAACCGAAGGCGGTCGCGCTGGAGATTATTCGCGCGGCCCTTGACCTCCTCGAGGCGAAGCTCGCAAACTTACCGTCGAAACAGCCGATTTCAAAGACGGAGCTACAGCAAGCGCTCAAGCCGTGGCTGGAACACGCCAGCGAGCGGCTGCGCCGAGAATTCGATTCTTACACTCCGACATTCCTGAATCGTGCCAATCAGCTGCCCGACAAGAAGCGGCAGTTCGTTAGAAGTAGAATCCTCGATTTGACGCCTAGTGAGTCGTTCATTCTAAACCGGGATCCCGCCAGTGATGCTGGTCAGATTAGAACCGCCCTTGAAGAGATCCTCCGGGAGGCAGAAGCACAAGGGGAATGAGCATCCTATTGACAAGAGCGGACGACGCTCGGTTTGACCGACACGCAACGGAGCGTTCTGAAAAGGCCCTTGATTCACTCGGTCTCGAGTCCGGTCCAGTCCCCCTTCTTCCGCTCGTTGATCTTTGCGGTGTTCGCCGGGTAATCTTTCGCTCGCTTCCGGTGAGCGGAGGGTTGTCAGTGGACAGAGCCGGGTTTAGCATTCATGTGAAAGCTAGCAAGGAAGATGCGCGGCGGTGGACGCGAATGTTCAACTCGGCGAGCGACGGAGGCCGCGGGCTTCCCAGGCGAGTCCGCTTTACCATAGCACACGAGATCGCACACACATTCTTCTTTGACTGGCGGAACGGAGAACCGGTCTCCCTTGTTGACTGTAATGAACGCTCGCAGCTGCGTCGCCTTGAACGCGCCTGCAACCGTGGCGCAGCCGCTCTCCTGGTCCCGGAGGTGCTACTGGGAAGGCTCATTGCCGGTCGGCCCTGGACACCGTCGCTATTGCGCTCTGCAGCTGTGACCTTCAATGTCTCGCTCGAGACCCTGCTGTGGCGTCTGCACGAGCTTCCTGGAATTGTGCCACCGCATAGTATGGCAGCGGTCGTCCGTGACGGCGGCACGCATCTCTCCATTCTCGCGCTTGCTACCGGAACCAAGCTGCGCGAACGGCTCTCAGCCAGTGCTCGGCCACGACTCCTTCAGCTATTGCGGGTGTCCCAGAGTCGATTCGCCGCAGCTGAATCCTCGTGGACAGTTTCACTAGAGGATAGGGTAGGCGTACGAGTTGCCGCTGTGCGGGACTGCGAGTTGCGACTCGAGTGCCTATATCAACAACCTAGAACAGGGTTGCTGATTGCCCGGATGTCGTCGAATTCGCAGTTGGTCTTCCCTTTCCGGTGACGCCATGACCCTAGAGGAAATCGCTGAGGGCCTGCGTAGCGGCGAGCCACAGAGGATGAAGGAGGCTGCATACAACCTTGTTCATGAGTGGACAGAAGCCCTATCCCCAGCGGATGCCGCAGAGCTTGCAGTGGCGGTCGCCGACTCGGGTCGGGCGGCGGGAGGCATCGTTGAGTTGCCGAAGGATGCTGGACCATGTGCGGATTGTCCCAGTACCGGAGGTCTCGGGTCACTTACAACTCTATTAGCGCCTCTACTAATAGCGGCGGATGGCATTGCCGTGCCGAAGATTTCTGCGGATGGGTCCGTTGCCGGGGCAATTGACAGCATGCGGCTCATTCCGGGGTTTCGCACGCGTCTCAGCCCAGCTGAGTTCGCGAGCCTCCTCACCGGCGTTGGAATCGTGCATATTGAACAGAGTGAGCAGTTTTGCCCGGCCGATCGGGTTCTGGTGGAGGAGCGGCGAACTGCTGGAAAGATGGAAAACATCGCCCTCGCCGCAATTAGTTTGCTTGGCAAGAAACTTGTCGTTCCAGGATGCGTCGCCGCATTTGATTTTCGCGTGGGGAAGGTCGGAAACATTGGTGAGTCGGCTGGTGCGGCGCGCGAAGCAGCTCGCTTTTTCAGTCAGGTTGCGGAATCGTTGGATGTGCGGCTAGCAGTAGTCGCCACGGACAATACATACCCCCTATGTTCGGCGATCGGGCGGATCGAGAGCTTGGAGCTTCTCTGGAACATTCTCGCGGATGGGCGGTGTGCCTCCGCACTGGATCAAGCTCATCTCGATACATGTATCCGAATCGCGGCCAAGGCAGTTGAGCTGGCACGCCAAGAGAACGACTTGCGCTCCTGCGAAGAGAGGATCTTGCGGCAGATTGGTGACGGTACTACGAGGCGATTGTTTGAGCAGCACTTAGAAGCGCAGGGGTCGCAGGTCTCGCATCTGCTGTGCGTACTGAAGAGCGGATGTACTCGGCAGATGGCGGAAATCCGTGCGCGCTCGGCTGGGCGCTGGACACCACCGAATGCGGCAACTCTAAAGGCATGGTTCAAGGAGGCAAACCGCGCGATGTCCCGGGCAAGCCTTAGCACGACTCAGCGCAGCATCGAGGGTCAAGTGGGTATTCGTCTGCTCGTTTCGCCGGGGGAGTTCGTTGCGCGCGATCAGCCAGTAATGCTCGCGGCGTGGCCTGCGGGGATAGAGGGGAGCATTTCACCTCCCCCGTGGGGGAGCGTCGGTGGTGGCGGAATGACAGCGCAAGTGCTTTTTTGATGACCACTGGTTGACCTCGATTTTCGTCATTCTTGACGGGGCGGTGGGGTCCCGTTTCGTTCAATTAAACGAGGCCGCCTTGCCGCGGCGTTGGCCGCCGGCGGTTGGCATGGTCAGATTGTTCAGCTTGAGGGTCAGGTTCGCCGAAGGAGCGGCGGTGACCGGTGCTTGGGTGGCAGGCTCGGTTTCTGTGGGAAGGCGGCGGAGGCCCGGAGTCGGTGTCTGGCGGCTGGGCCGCAAGCCGATTCCGTCGGTTCCCGCTCCGCAGGTGTGCGTCAGATCGGCGCGTGAAACGCAGCCGGGAATCGGTTAGGATTCACTGAGGGGCGTATCGACGCCTCAAGATGGCGGAGATTGCGTGATGGTGCGACGGCTAGGAATCGATGTTCCCACCAAACGGTTGGCCGACTTCTGCGGCAAGTGGAAGGTGGCGGAGCTAGCCCTATTCGGCTCCGTGTTGCGGGACGACTTTAGCTCTGACAGCGACATCGATGTGCTGGTCGAACTCGCGCCGGGTCACGGCCTGGATCTGTTCGACTGGGTGGAGATGATCGACGAGTTGAAGGCCATCTTCGGGCGGGAGGTCGATCTCGTTTCCAAGCGCGGCCTGCGTAACCCCTTCCGCCGGCACCGGATTCTTGCCACGCGCGAGGTGATACATGCCGCTTGAGGAGAACGATGCCGGTTACCTGTGGGATATGCTTGAAGCGGCGCGGGGCGTGGTCGCGTCACTGCGAGACCTCACCTTGGAGCAGTACCAGGCGGACGACAATGTTCGCTTGGCCGCCGAGCGCAGGATCGAGATCATCGGCGAGGCTGCCGGTCGGGTCTCGCAGGCCGTTCAGCAAGCTCATCCTGAGATTCCCTGGCGACAGATCATCGCTCAGCGCCATGTCTTGGCACACGAGTACGGCGAAATCGACAATGAATTGATCTGGTCCGTTGGCACGACTCATATCCCGCAACTGATTGCCATGCTTGGGGATTTGGTGCCGCCTGCACCGCCGGACGCGGATTGATGATGTACCTCCCGGTCCGCTGCACCGAAATCCGTGCCTGCCTGGCAGGCTCGGTATCTGTGGGAAAGCGCCGAGCTTGAGTGTTTTGGGAACGGCGGGACTCTCCTCGCTCGGCACGGGCGCGTGGATGCTGTCGCAAGAACCGGGTATGATACGCCTAGTGGGTGGCTGGTTTCGCTGCTCACGGGAGGTTCTGAAATGGTCGCTCAGCAGATTCTGAACGAAGCAACCCAACGGCTGGTTGAGCGATTCGCGCCGACCCGGATAATCCTGTTCGGCTCGCAGGCACGCGGGACGGCCGACGACCGTAGCGATGTTGATCTGCTTGTGATCTGTTCGTTTACCGGACGGAAGCGCGACCTGATGGTGGCGATGGACCGCGCCCTTGGTGGACTCGGCATCGCGCGAGATGTGACCGTGCTGACGCCGGAGGAGTACGAACGGGACCGCCGCATTCCAGGGACGGTTGCCCGTCCGGCCTCTCTCGAAGGGAAGGTTCTGTATGACAGCGCCGCCTGACGAGATCGTGGTCAAGGTCCGCGAGTGGGCCGCACACGCCGATGACGTGCGCGTCGCGCAGCATACGCTGAGTCTCACGGACGGTGCGGTTCGATGAAGACGACTAAGCCTGAGAAGGACTTTGACTGCATCGAGTTCAAACGCCAAGCCCAGGCGAGAATCTACGAGCGGATTAAGGACCTCTCCCCGGAGGAGGAGATTGCCTACTTTCGCAAGGCGGCTGAGGACGGTTCTCTGGGTGAGTCGTGGAAAGCCGCCCGAGATCTGGCAAAGCATGGCCGCTCTGCGCCTTCGCGCGGGTCGTAAGGATTGGGGCCAGCCGCCCGCGCGTCGCGGCGTCCCGCGCAAACGGACACAGCGGCGGTCCGACAAGCCGATGCGCAGGGTTTCTGGTGTCGAAAAGCAAGCAGCCCGCCCAATAAGTCCACTGTCGCTTGAAACGGAGTCGATGTGCGGGTGGAATTACGCCTACGGTGACGGGGTATGAGGAATCTCGGTAAACGAAGCCGCGTCGTAGCTTGCCGCGCGCGTTCGGACAGATGGAGAAGGTCTTTCCGAATCTGGGCATTTTTCTGCGACGGAGCATATCCGGGGGCCTTCCAGACTGCTATCCTTTCCACGGCCCGGGCTGGCCGCAGAGATGATCGACTCGCCGCGTGGAGTTCATTGGGCGACCCCGGGCTCTTCGGAGTGCGACTTGGCACCCGCGCAACCGGCAATCCTTCTGACGGGCGGTGGCATCGAGCACGCTAGGAGATGCGTTTCCGCAAGAGATCTCATCCGTCGGTTTGGTATATGTGCCTTCGGACAAAGCCGACTGCATAATGTAACGGGGATACATTTGGGGAGACTACGATGTCCTGCTACACATTGACGACCGGTGATCCGAGCTTCGACAGCCTGTTTGGGCATCAGGGTAAAGGTATTCAGTTTTCCCGGCGTAGCGATCCCCCTGGTGGCACCTCGGTCCTGATCGAGGGGTTCACCGGGACGGGAAAGACAATGCTCGCGTCCCAGTTGGCCACGCGGTCGCTCGACAAGAACTGGCCTGATTCCGGGTGTGCCGTCATTTACACGCTGGATCAGTCTCCCCACGAGATCGTTGAGATGATCGACGCATTCAAGTGGATGGATCCCGGCTCGATCGAGGAGGTTGATTATCCTGAGAGCGTTACGGATGCCCTTGCTGGAAACGGGCGCTGGAGGTTGCTAATAAAGAAGGTGACGCCGGGCGTTGCCGTGGGCGATCTTTGGCGCCAAGTTGAGAGGGATACTCGCTCGCCGCATGTTCGGATCATTGTTATCGACGCCATCAATACCCTCGTAAGGGTCCGTTCCGAACATTACGACCGCGAGTTTCGACGCCTCGTTGAGTATACTCAGGAACGCAATTTTGTTGAGATTCTCACGCTCGAGAAGATTCCTGGCACCCCGGAGTTGGAGGAATATGTTCCAAACTGCGTTATCGAACTGGAGGCGGTCCCGGGGCCGCTCCCAAGGCGCCTGATGTACATCAAGAAAGCGCGGAATCAAAGGCACTTTCTAGGCCCGCATGACTTCACCATCGAAGATGGTTACGGGATATGTGTATATCCTGCTTTGCCGGCACGATCAGCTAGTTTTCAGCGGACCAGATTCGCAGGTGGCTCGAAACGAAAGCCTATCCTCTTCGGCGATGACCGTATTGACAAGAATATACCCCCGTCATCATTGCTGGGAGGAAGCACCACGCTGCTATGGGGTCTTCCGGGTACGCACAAGACGGACCTCTGTGCGCGATTCCTCGCGGAGGGTCTCAGGGACGATCCCAAATCGAGCGCGTTATTCGTCACGCTGAAGATTGAGCCGGAGGCATTCCGTATTTTCTTGAAAAGCGAGGGTAGGGACGCCGCCGAGCAGCAACGCTTCATAGACCGAACTCATATTATTACTGCGAAAGATCCCTTCGAGTTTCCCTCATCCGTGTTTACCAATATCAAGAGAAAGGTCGACGAGCAGTTCGAGAAGGACACGCCGATTACACGGGCGGGAGTCTTCGGGTTGAGGCGAATCTTTCAAATGCCTGCATACAGGGGGAGCGAGTTGGCGTTCCTCGAGGTCTTGGTCCGGTTTTTGGATTCTCACGATATATCGACGCTTCTAATAGATTGGCCCGATCCCGGGCGAACCGATGTGGTACCCACGGCGATTGATGTGTGCTCAAACGAGATTCAGATGGTGGATTTTCAAGGTAACGGTCTGACGATCAACATCAAACGATTGGATTATCAGCTAGCGGATGTCCAGGTCGCCTATGGTACCGGTAAGGTCTTGGAAAAACGAAAGGCGCCCGCCTTGTCCGGGGAATTGACTGGTCCGGAGGCGGCTGTGAAGATTCTGCAGCCCTTGCTCGCGGGGTTTGAAGCTCTAAGGGATGAGCTTCGGGGAACTGCAACAAAGGATGCAGGCCATCGTGGGGTCGCGCGGTCCCCGCGAGACGCTACAGGGTAACCCCGGGTCCACATCCTCTCGTCGAATCGCAAACAGACGAAACGAGCCCCAGTGACCCGTGAGGCCATTGGGTGACATGAGAATGGCACAGCGGGCTTCCTGACCAGGTTGTTCCACGCCAGAACGCTGACCACGGATTTGTGGTATGCGAACGGAAAGGTTATCGGACTGTCATGCGCCGCGTGAGGTCGAGGTCGTTTCTCACTCGGGGCGGGCCTTCAGAAAGCACGCCGTGTCGAGACGAGGGCATTGGTTCAGGAGCTTCTCCAGACCGTAGATCAGGGCGACGGCCATGCGCTCCAACGGTCGTTTCTTGCCAGCCAGGGTGAGGCTGACCATAGCCGCGCTGACGCCGGCGGCGCGGGCAAGCTCGCCTTGGCTGATTCGGAACATCGTAAGGACGGCCCTCAGCCACACGGTGTCGAGGTCTAGCGATTCCATATCTCCGCTCCACAAGTGAATACTGGCAAACACTCGTGTACGCGGATTTGGTGGTGCCTACGGAGGGTCGTCTGCGGCCACCCTGCCGCTGCGGAAGCTGGGTTGACAGTACGCACTGGCTCGGCACAATGGGAGCGCTTTGGGAGCGCGCCCTTCCAATAGAACCCTGTACCATCAAGCGTGGGTCTACGGATTACAGGGCGTGCAGCAGATTCCGGTAAAGATGGGAAAGCTGGAGAGTCTGAGGTGCTAAGCGGATAGCCGCGCTCTATTCAGGAGCCAGTTCCCGCAAGGGAGTGGGAGTTCGAGTCTCCCCATCCGCAATCGGCGTAAGCCCTTGAAGCAAAGGCAGTTGCGCGAATTCGAGTTTCCTTGTGCCGTAAACAGTCAGTAACCCGTTTCAGTCTTGCAGCGATCGTGTGCTGCGCAGCGTCTGATGGCGGCGGCCGGAATGCAGGACGCCAGGTTCCGCACCTTGACCTAAGGAAGGATCAGGAACCGGGGCCTGCAAGCAGGCTTTGCCTGTGGTTGGCGATGCGGTGCAGGTTGCGGCGACGTTGCCCGTCGTCCCAGCCGATGAACTGGTCACACGGAGCCACTTTCCAAGCGGCCGCCGAGAAGCCCAGGGCCTTGTATGCACTGTAACGATCGGCGTTGATGATGCCCTCGGGGTTTTGCCCCAGGTGGTCGCGGGGAACCCGGACCAAGCGTGTGGGCTCCAGAAGAAAGCCGACCGTGTCGTCGGCGATGACCACCCACAACCACCATCCTCACGGGGAATGGATCAGGCAGGTTGGCCGCAATGTGACCGACGCCTTCGACGGTTTTCTTGTGGACGTCCGTTACTTGAGTCTCGATCGTGACCGCATCTTCACCGAGGGGTTTCGTGAGTTGCTCAAGAATGCAGGCGTCACATCCGTGCGCCTTCCGCCGCGGTCACCGAATCTGGATGCTTACGCTGAGACGTTCGTGCGTACGATCAAGGAGAGTCGTCCGGCGATTTGCCCATCGTCCAGCGGAATGATCGTTGTAGCATTCTCTGCGAAAGTGCCTGGCACGCGTCACTTCGCCAGGTTGTCTCTACTCGGAAGTTCAACAGACCGTAGTCAACCGCCGCCGGTTTGAAGGGATGCTTCTCCGCTTGTGGGGTCGATCTGCACGGTCACGGTCAGATTACCGGCCTGGAGTGTGATGACGGCCGGCGTGATCTGATCGGTTTGTCCGTAGATGCCGAAGGCGAGCTGGTTATCACCCCCGAGCGAGTAACCCTGGATTGATACCCCGGTCAGCTCGGCAGCCCGACCGCTCCCGAACTGGGTGACGTAGGGCTGGTTGGTGCCCGGGTCGGTGATGGGTGTTGACGGGGTGGAGTTTCGCGCAAGAGTGTAGGAGGCGTTTGCCTGGTCGAAGGTCACGACACAGGGGTCGTCGGCGTGGGTGATGGATTCGAGTTGAGCGAACTCCAGGTCCGCTACGAGAAGCCCGCCTGCCGCCTGCAAACGTGTGGCGTCCGTGCCGGCCAGCATGGGTATCGCCAGTGTGGCCGCGATGCCCATCAGGACGACCACGATCAACAGCTCTACGAGCGTGAATGCTCGGTCACACCGCTCCGGTGCCCCATCCTTTCCATAGGAAAGGGTAGGGGACGGATTCACGAGCCGGAGACGTTTCGGAGAACCGTCCGTCCCCCACCCTTCGCTGCGCGAAGAATGGGGCACCTCGCAGTGTCGATGAAACCTATCCATACCTCCACCTCGCGGGTTCGCCGTGTATTTGGCCGGTGTCGCTCGCTCGTTAAACAATATCGGCGAGTCGTTTGCCGGTTATTGGGCAAACTCGCGTGTTACCAGATCACCCTGCGGGAGCCCGATAAGCCCACGGTCCTCACCCGCACAACGCCGCACTTAACCCGTAGCGCGATTCAACCGACGTTGTATCTGTGATGCGCGATCCGGTACAGCACCGAGGCTTGACGCTGGTGGAATGCCTGATGGCGTCGGCGATTCTGGCTTTTGCGGGCGTGGCTGTGTCTCAGGCAGTTTTCGCCGGTCAGATGCAGATGGCAGACGCGCTCCATCGTGCTCGCGCTGTGGAACTGGCCGAGGCTTTGATGGAGGAGGTCTTGCGGCTCGGTTGGTCTGATCCGGACGGGCCGGGCGAGGTCGGGCGGCCCAACTACGACAACCTCCAGGATTTCAGCGGCTTTGGCGAGACTGCCGGCTCGTTGAACGATGCGGTCGGCGTGGCCTATGACACGCCATTCCAGGCGTTCTCCCGGTCCGTATCGGTGGTACCGGCCAACGGGGGCAGTGGGATCAGCGTGACGGGCTTTGGTGGTGCGTTGCCCGGTCTCATGGTGACTGTGACGGTTCAGGACGGGACGGGAACTTCATGGGTGTTGACGCGATTCAGAGCGCAGCCACCTGCGTGAGGCGTCCGCGACGGGGGTTTACCATCGTGGAGCTTCTGTTGGCCCTCGCCATCACGGGGTTGGTCTCGGCTACGGCGGCAGCCATGTTGATGGCGGTCTCATATGGGACCTCCTCGAAACGCGACCTCCGCAGCGTGGTTGTCAAGAGCCGGGTGATCGATGCGCGCATCGCTTCGGCGATTCGCGGCTCGCGGGCGATCCTCGAAACCAGCACCGACTACCTCATCCTTTGGACGACCGACACCGACAGCGATGGTACTTCCGACAACGCGGAAGTGCGCCTCATAGAGCGCGATTCCGCGAACGATGAGCTGACCAGTTACTATGACACCGGCGTGGCGGGCGACTACGTGGACGCCGCAACCTTCCGCGCCGCGGCGAAGAGCTCTTACGCTTCGGACCTGTGGGGAACAGGGCTGACGGCCATGCAGTTCGCCCGCGACCCGGTCACAACCACGCTGGTCAGTTACCAACTGACACTGACTGCGGGCGATCTTTCCGAAGCCGTCGTTGGGGCCGCCTCGGCGAGGTACGGTACCGTCAATCCCGACTGAGAGGAAAGAACGATGGGCAATTCCCGGTATCAGAGTTGCCGCCCCGGTGATAATGGCTATCGTCGGAAACGTGGCGTGGCCCTGTTGCTGGCCCTGTTTGCGGTAGCGATCGCGGCGATACTGGCGCTGTCGTTCCTGAGCGCGCAAAGCACGTCGATCGGCATCGCCCGCAACATCCAGAATCACTCTCCGGCGCGTTACGTCGCGGAGTCCGGCCTGGAGTTGGCCATCGCTTACGTTCGGTCCGACGTGGATTGGCGCACCAACCAGTCCCATGGAACGTGGGTCACTAACGAACCGTTCGCGGACGGCACATTCACGATCGTCGGTGAGGACAGTGACGGTGATCTGGCCGACGACAGCACCGACCTGCTCACCCTCACCGTCACCGGAACGGTCAACGGTGCAGTGAGCAGTGCCAGCCACATCGTGCAGGCGGTGGTGACACCTGGTGGCAGTAGGGTTGATTATGACTACGCCGCCCGCACCCAAGGGACTGACATCTTCGCCTACTCTGACGCGGACACCGGCGGGCTAGCCACGGACGACGCCACTCCCGGTGGGCCGTCCACCGTCTTGACTGCCCTGGAATACGATGACATAGAAGCTGATGACGGCGCTTTTTTCAACCATGCAGCCACCTCCAACAACCAGTATGTGCGGCATCGGTTCGAGTTCCTCCTCGATGAAGCCGAGGCGGACGTTACCCGGATAGATGTCACATGGAGCGGCAAGGGCGTTAATGAAAACAACGGCAAGACGGATGGAGCAGCGATCTACATATGGAAATACTCGGGCGCCGGCGGGTCGACATACCAGTTGCTCGTAGCTGGTGCGGACACGGAATCACCGGTAACGCTGGCCGGTTCGGTAACGTCGGACCTGCCTGACTATATCGGGCCTGGCACGAAGATCTCCGTGCTGGCCGTCTCCGCAGATAAAAAGAGCGGCGTGTCTAAGGACAACATCCTGTACACCGACTACGTGTCGATTACGGTTTACACCGGCAGTGGGAGCGGTTACGCGATCCGTTGGTTGGAGTGATGTCGGTCGTCATATCCAGTCCCCCAAGCGGGTTAATGGCCGATGGCCTTGGAGATCGTGAGAATCGGGAGCAACAGGGCGATGGCGATGCCGCCGACGATGGCACCCATCACCGCGATCATGATCGGTTCGATCAACTGCGTCACGGTCTTGATGGTGGCCCGCAGTTCCTCGTCCAAAAAGTCGCACAGTCGAATCAGAACGGGGCCCAGTCGCCCGGACTTCTCTCCGGCCTGGATCATCTGGACCACCGGTCGGGGCATCAGCGTGCTGCAGGCCAGCGGGGCGCTAAGCTGATCGCCGCGATGCAGCCGGCCGGCCACGTCGGACCATAAGCGTTCAAAGTGGTAGTTGCCCGAGAGCGCCCCGGTGATGGCCACCGCGTCCAGCATGGAGACGCCCGACTCGACCAGAACGCCCAGGGTCCTAAGCGCAGAGGTGATGTACGACTTCCAGAGGATCTTGCCGAGAAGCGGTATGCGTAGCTTGACCAGGTCAGCCCAGGGCCGGGTCACTCTCGAGCGGAAGAACCACATCAGAAACGCCGCGGCCCCCGCGAGGCCACCCAACACGAACATCCAGTACGCCATCAGCCAATCGGTGACGCCCATGAGGATGAGAGTCGGCGCGGGCAGGGCAGCTTCCCTGCCGGAAAAGATGCTCAAGAACTTAGGCAACACGAAGGTCATCAAGAAGACGGTGACACCCGCCGCGGCCACCATGAGGACCAGCGGATAGGTCAACGCCGACTTTACCCTCCTGCGGACTTCCCGTCGCGCGGTCAAATAGTCGGCGCAACGCCTGAGCATCGGTGCCATGTTTCCCGAGGCCTCGGCGGCCCGGATCAGGTTGACGTAGAAATCACCGAACGCCTTGGGATGATCGGCCAACGCGGCCGAGAACGATTCGCCTGACTCCACGCTGCGGAGCACTTCCGTCAGCACTGTCTGAAACCCGCCCGCGGGTGTCTGGGCGAGGCAGGCGTGGATCGCGTCGGCGAGCGTCACCCCAGTCTCGACCATAATGGAGAGTTGGGAGAAGAAGAAGAAGAAGATGTCTTCTCGGCGGACGCGACCGCCCCCCATCGCGTGCACTTGCGCCGCCTCGCGGTCGATACGCTCAGCCAACTCGCGGAGCTTGACCACGTACTTGCCGTCGGCCCGCAGAAGTCGGACCGCCTCGCCCTCGGTCTCGGCGATGATCTCGCCGCCCTGGGACGCCCCCGATGAATCCCGTGCGAGATAGTTGAACCGTGCCACGGCCTACTCCCAGGGTCTCCGCCGAGCGGGGACTTCCGAATCCGTCGCTCGACTGCCCCGAACATCGACCGAGTCCGTGGGGCTTGTAGAAAGGGGCGGTTGCTCGGGGTGTCGGGCCAGAAGACGTCCGAGTCGTTCTGGACTGGTAGCCCTGGTCATGGCAGCCTCTTCGCTGATCAGCCCGTCCCTGACTAAGCCGGCGATGGCAGCGTCCAGGGTCACCATGCCATGTTGTCCGCCGGTTTCGATCATCCCATCGATCAGGTGGGTGTTGCTGTCTCGGATGGCCCGGGCTATGGCTGGCGTCATGATCATGAGTTCCACCGCGGGGACCATGCCACCGTCCCGTTCGTTGGCAAACACGGTCTGGCACGCGATGGCCTTCAAAGACGCGCTGAGTTGGACGCGGACTTGCTCCTGCCGCCGTGAATCGAACGCGTCCACGATGCGCTCGACGGTCTGGGCGGCGCCGCTGGTATGCAATGAGGCCAACACGAGATGTCCAGTCTCGGCCGCGGTGAGCGCAGCTGCGGTCGTCTCCAGGTCGCGCATTTCGCCGACGAGAATGACGTCGGGCTTCTGGCGGACCACGTGGCGCAAGGCGTCTGCAAACGATGGTGAATCGTCATGGATCTCCCGCTGCTCGATGATAGACTGGTCGTGGGTGAACGCGAACTCAATCGGGTCCTCCAAGGTGATCACGTGGGCCCTGCGTCGGCGGTTGATACGCTGGACCAAGGCGGCGAGTGTGGTGCTTTTTCCGGCGCCTGTAGGCCCGGTTATCAAGACCAGCCCGCGCGCCAGCTGGGCGAGCTCGGCCAGCTTTGGCGGGAGGTTCAGCGTTTCCAGTTCCGGGATCTCGGTGTTGAGGATGCGGACGGCCACTGCGAGTGAGCGGCGTTGGTAGTGGATGTTGACGCGGCAACGCCCCGTCCGAGCGTGGGCGAAGGAGAAGTCCAGGTCCCTGTACTGGTCGAGCCGCTCACGCTGCTTGGCACTGAGGAAAGCGGTTGCCATGTCGTCGAGGTCGGCGGCGGCGAGGGGCTCCTTGGCCAATGCCTCCATCCGCGTGTTGACGTAAACGCTGGGCGGGGCGCCCGCCACCAAGAGCAGGTCCGAGGCCCCAGCCTGTTTGGCTGTCGCCAACAATGACAGAAGCTTGTTTTCATCCTGCATAGCGTGCGACCTCAGCGATTGGCTTTTGCCCGTCGGGCGGGCGGTACCTCTGCGTTGTGCGATTCCGCCTCATTGGTTCCTCATCCGGCGGTCACGCGGAGCACCTCCTCGACGGTGGTGCGGCCCTCGTGTACCTTTTGGAATCCCGCCTCCAGCAGCGTGCGCATTCCTAATCCCTTGGCCTTGGTGCGGATCGTGCCCAAGGGGGCATCTGACGCAATCGCGTCGCGTAGTTCGTCGTCGGGCACCAGCAGCTCATAGATGCCGATCCGCCCTTTCATGCCCTGCTGGTTGCAATGGGAACACCCGCGCCCCTCGAATATCTGATCCAGCTTGATCCCCAGCCGCTCGACACTGTGCAGCGTAGCCTGCGAGGGTTCCGCCTGCCGCTTGCACTGTGGGCAGATCGTGCGAACGAGACGCTGGGCAAGAATGGCGACCAGGCACGCGCTGATCAGGTAAGGCTCAACATCCAGGTTATGCAGCCGGGTGACGGCGCTGGGAGCGTCATTCGTGTGCAGCGTGGACAGCACCAGGTGCCCGGTCAAGGCGGCCTGCACCGCGGTACGGGCGGTCTCGGGATCGCGAATCTCACCGAGCATGATCACGTCCGGGTCTTGCCGCAGCAGCGAGCGCAAGACGCTGGGGAAGTTGAGGCCGATCTTCTCGCGAACCTGGAACTGGTTCACCCCTGGAAGGTGGAACTCGACCGGATCCTCAACCGTACAGATGTTGATCGTTGGATTGTTGATCTCGTTCAGCACTGCGTAGAGGGTCGTACTCTTTCCACTCCCCGTAGGCCCGGTGACCAGGATGATGCCGTGTGGCTTCCGCACCTCGCTGGCAAACGCATCGTATACCGACGGCGACAGACCCAACCGGTCCAGACCAACCAGCGTGGTGCGCGCGTCGATTACGCGGATGACCACCTTCTCGCCGAACTTGTTGGGGAGGGTGGAGACACGCAGGTCAACGCGGTTGTCGTCGACCGTGGCGCTGATCGCTCCGTCCTGGGGGAGGCGGCGTTCGGAGATATCCAGGCCGGCCATGATCTTGATGCGCGATACGATGGCCGGCTGCAACTGGTGTGGAGGGTGAAGCTTCTCGACCATAGTCCCGTCGATGCGGAATCGCACCCGCAGGGTCTGATCGTCCGGTTCGACATGGATATCACTCGCGCCTTCGCGGACCGCGGACGCAATGAGGTGGTTGACGAGTCGGACCGCAGGCGCATTGGACGCCTGCGATTCCAGGTCCGTCGCATCGACTACGCTGTTGAGATCGGCGGTCTCACTGTCGTCTCCGTCATCGCGCAAGAACATATCCTCGATGACGAAGCCATCCGCCTCCGGCTGATACGACTTCAGCGTGTTTTCGATGTCCGGCTTCACCGCAGCGACGATCTGAACCGAGCAACCCGCTAACTGAGCGATCTCTTCGATCAAGAACACGTTGGATGGCTCGGTAAGGGCCACCGTCAAGACGTCATCCACTTTGAAAAGCGGGAGTGCCGCGTTCTTATCGATGAAATCTCGCGGCAAGGCCTTGATGATCCTTGGGTCGGGCAGGTTCGGGGTGATGCGGGCGAAGGGAACGTCACACGCGCCGGCAACGGCCTCCGCGACCTGGACGGCTGTGCAGAAACCGAGTTCGACGATGATCTCGCCCAGCAACTTGCGGGTGCCGCTGTTCTTTTGAACCTGCAGGGCCTCGGTGATCTGCTCGCGCGTGATCAGCTTGCGGTCGACGAGGATCTCCCGAACCGGTTTGGCACGCAGGACTGCGGTGGCTTCACTCATGTTTGCGCGCTACACGAAGCTCTCGAGCGCCGTGTCCCTAAGGTCATAGTGTTCGAACTGACGGCTGAGCCGGGTTATTTCGAGGATCTTCCGCAGCATGTCGGACAGGTGGCACAGTCTGACTATTCCAAGCTGCTCTTCACATTCCCGCTGGAGCCAGGTCAGGGTTTCCAGTCCTTCGCTGTCGATGGCGGTGGCTTCGGCGAAGTCCACGACAAAGTCGCGGTTGTCCGCAGCGAACGCTTGCTGAACCAAGCTACGGAACTGCTTGACGTTGGCGCCGATTAACTCGCCATCGACGGTCAACAGGCAGACGTTTCCTTCTTGGGTGGCGGTGATGCTCACGGCAAACTCTCCCCATCGTCAGGAGCCTGAGACGCATCCCAGGCGTCACCTGCCTCAGCAGGCCGGAGAATCGGACTAGCCCGAGAAAAGCCCATTAGGCGTCTTGCCCACGCGAACCGCGGATCGATCTGTAGTGCTCGTTCGTAATGCGCTTTGGCGGTAGGGGGGGGGCGACCGGTGTCTTCCAGCACCTGGCCGATGAGACAGTGAGCAAGTGCGTCATCGGGATCGATTGCCAATGCCCTTTGCAGCGACTCGACCGCCGCCTGCAGGTCGTCCTGCCTCCAGCAGACGAAGCCGCGCAGCAGATGTGTGTGGCTGCTGTGGGGCAGAAGGCGCTCGAGCTGGTCCGCGCACCGACGGGCGGTCATCCAGTCGTCCATCATCACGCAGGCCCGTGCGAGCAACATCCATCCTGTTGCGTTGTCGGGACGGCGTTTCACTTCATCACGCAAGAGTCGCTTGGCTTCGGGGGCCCGTGCCGTCTCCAGATAGCTGGTGCACAGCGCGGTCACCACCGACGGCGGCGCGTCGTGTCGGGCCTCGATGTAGGGGTGCAGCAGGGCCACGGCCTCCGCGTGCCGCCCAGTCTCAGACAGGAGCCGGCCATACTCCTCGATCAGCGGGGCACATCCTACGCGACCCTCGATGCGCCCCGGCCAACATCCGCTCCGCTCGATCGCCAGACGGAGACTATGAAGTGCCGTTTCCTTGTCCCCAGCCAGCAAACAGATCTCCGCGAGCAGCGTGTCCAATGTTCCGTCGGAGTCGAATCGTTGCATGTTGGCGGACACCAGCGCGATCGCCTCCTTCAGACGGCCCACGACGGCGAGGCATTCAGCTTCCGCCACCAGATAGTCCACCACGTTCTCGTCCAGCGACCGCGCGCGGTGATAGTGGTCCAGAGCGACCTCCCACTGCTCGGCGCGCTCGGCGATGACGCCAAGTGTATAGTCGACCTCGGCTACCTCCGGCGCGCAACGCTTTGCCTGCTCGGCTGCCTTATGCGCAGATATGAGCCTCCCTTGTTCCAGGGTGCAGTGGGCAAGTAGCAGGAACTGGTCGGCTGACGATGGGTCCGCGGCAATGGCCTCGTTGACGGTTTCGATGGCTTCCTCGGTTTGTCCGCGCTCAAACTGCTGAGAGGCCAGATCGTATCTGATTCGGGCCCACACCTGGTTCCAGTGCCGCTCCGCCTGCACCCGACGGGGCGAATGGGAGGTGCAGCCGGACTGCGGTAGGACCAACAACAGGCCGGCGATCACGACGGCGCTTGTCAGGTTCGGCGCAAGACCGCCGTGGCAAAGTGATGGTCGCTCAGGATGCATCGTCCAACTCTCCTTCCTCGGATTCGCTCGGGCTCACCGCCTTGGTAGGCCCGACGAACGGCGGGCCCGGTCTCCCGAAATCCGGCTGATGCAAGTTCTGGGCTTCCATGATGAGTCGGTGGATGAACTCGCGGGCGGCGGAACCCTCATCGTCCCATTCGCGGCTTGCGAGGATCTCCTCCTGCAGGTCGACGGCGGAGACAAAACGTGGGTCGTTGTGCAAGGCCATCCGAACGTTCCATAGTGCCCGGTCTGAATCACCTTGGGCGAACTGTTCGAGCGACTTCCGATAGTATGCCTGCGCCGACCTTTCGCGACCGTGCCACATCATATTCCGCCGCATTCCGACGCGTACGCGTTCCAGGTCCTGGCGTACTTCCTCGCTGGCCCGGGCATAGGCATCCTCGTTACTGACAATATGAACCGTCAACAGGATGATCACCTCTTGGCGAACAATCCGATCGCGCCGTCCCCGGAAAAGGGGGCCGACGATTGGCATGTTCCCCAGAAGCGGCAGCTGACTCCGTGTGTCCGTTGTCACCTCGCGGAACAGACCGCCAATGAGGATCGTCTGCCCGTCCCGCACGATAACGTTGGTGGTGACCTCGGTTGTCTGTTCCGACGGCAATCCGTTCACGACTGTTCCCACGCTGTCCTCGGGATGCAGCTCCATCCGCACGTAACCGTTGTTCCCAATGAAGGGACGGAAGATCAACTGTGTTCCGGTTTCCAGGAACTCGACGTTCTGAATCGCCTGAGTCTCCGTCACGGTGGTCGTAAGGTATCCGTCACGGCGGCCGACGATGACCTGGGCACGTTGCCTGTTCAGCGCGAGCAGCTTTGGATTCGCCAAGACTACCGTGTCGGTGATCGCTTCCAACGCTCGCACGAAGACGCCGACGTGGTCCTTGATCACCCCGATGGTCAACCCTCCATCCGGAAGATCGCTGCTCACATCGCTGGCAACGCTGGCGTTGAATCGTTCAAGCCGGTCAGTGGGAAGCTCCCCCAGGTTCAGGTCCGTAACCGCGTTGGAGATGGCCCCCAACAGTTCCAGATCAACACCGCCCACAAGCGTGAAGTCCACACCCAGTGCGTTGTCTTCTTCCAGCCTTACCGCGAGAATCGTCGCTTCGACGAGCACCTGCGTAGGGGGTACATCCAACTCACGCAAAGTCTCGTCGATGCGATCCAACACGTCAGGCCAATCGCGTACCGCTATGTAATCGCCCTGCGCCATGCTGTCGCCGCCCGCGTCGTTCGCGTCGGCATCCAGACCGCGCTCCGCCGCCGGAGCGGCGACGGCGCTGCCCACGTCGCTCAGCATCGGGGTAACAACGGCCAACGCATCTTGGGAGGAGCAGAAGTAGAGCCGGAATATGCGGGTGATCGGGGGCGTCTCGCCGGCGGTGATTTCGGCGAGTTCCGCGTTGGTGTAGACGTAGATAAAACCGTCCCCCTCGCGGTAACCTGCCCCGTTGGCCGCCAGGACCGCACGCAACGCTTCCTCGAAGGTGACGTTGTATAGATGAGCCGTGACAGTACCGGTTACGCCGGGCGTCGCGATGATGTTGCGCCGGCTTTGGATGGACAGAGTTTCCAATACGGTCGAAAGAGGCAGGCCCGCAACGTGCATCTCGACTGTGCCCGCCTTGGATACCCGAATGGAGTCGGCGCCATCGCTTGCCTGGGGCGGCGGCTGTCCTCCACCCGTGGTACGGGTCGTGGGGTTTGGCACGATGGAGGCATTCTCCTGCCCATACGAGCGCGAAGTGCTGGCCTCCTCTTCTTGAGGTTGTTCGGCCATGGCCCGCCCTGGCTCGTTGATCCCCTCAGCCAACGCTGAGCCGTCGTGTGCCCGCGGATGCCCGGCCAAGAGCATGACCAAGGCGACGGTCCATATCCAAACTTGTCTACTGCCCCGAGGCCTAGTCGCCATCGGATTATCTCCTTTGCGTGGCCTGCTTCCTCGAAGAGCGATCGACCGAGGCGAACCGCCAGAGTCCGAATGTCAGTCCATGCGTATTGCGGTCCGTCCAGTCCCGCCCCCGGTGAGAATCACCAGACCCGGAACGATCGACTCGACCACGAGTTCTCCGATCCTGTCCCCCACCTGAACTCTCCTACCGTTGATCACTGCGCAGTGTTGCCCGTTATCGGCTAGCCCGGTCAACGTCAATTCAAGCTGCAGGACCGGTGCAGTCTCTGACCGGCTTTCGCCCTCACCCTCCCCAGCCGCGCTGTCCCGCCAGGACACGCGTTCGTACGTCAGCCAATCGGCCTTGAACATGTCGCGCGCCGGGGCATCAGGCAAGTCCGGCAGCGGTGGGCGCGATAGTCGTGTGAACACCGTCGTTGGCCCCTGCAACGACGCAACACCTGTCGCTATCGGATGGACTGGTTGGACGGCCTCCGCCGCGCGGGGACCTCCCCAAAGCAGGCGCCCCACTAGCACCAGTAGTACCACCGCAAGAACACCGAGCAATCCCGTCTTGTACGGAGAAGCCTTGGCCTGAATAATCAGAGTTGTCGAAAGAGGCGCACGGTTCACATGCTTGATCCTGCTCAAGTTGCCTCGTAAAAGATCCGTATGGTTAGCTCGGTTCTCAGATCGCCCCCTTCGCCACCTGCGGGCTCCTCACTGGGTTTCAACAGACGTTCGACAACGAGTTCGGTAACACGTACGGCCCGCGGCAGGTGTTCGAGATTCCGCAGGAAGTTGAAGCTCTCTGCGAAACCGGACTCGAAGCTGATCCGAATCGGGAGCACCACGATCGACCCGCGTACCTCCGGCGACAGGGGGACAATCCTACGGTCCCGAAGCCCCAATTGCGCCGCAATAGCCGACATCTCTTCGACGAATGAGCCAACGTCCGCGGTTGGAGTGATGCGGGTCCGATAGTCCACCAACAGGTCGTTCACCCGCTGTATATTGGCCTCAGTTCTGTAAAGTCCAGCAGCGGCGTCAGTCCCACGGGCCAGTTGGCCTCTTATGGCCTGGGCGGAGGTACGTAGGGTGGACAGGTTACGCCGCTGAGGCCCCAAGAGCAGAAAAAAAAACGCCGCAGTCATCCCGACCCCAATGCTCATCACGATGTAGCTGTCCCAGCGCTTCGTCATCTGCCCTACTCAAACTGGGGGAACACACAGGTCAGTTTGAACTCCCGAGCCGCACGTCCCTTCACGACCACCGGCCGCGAATAAGTCAACGTCACATCGCGGAACAACGCAGACTCGGCCACGTTGCTCATGAAGGCCCCCACGTTGACGTCAGAGGAGGCCCAGCCCGTGATCTCGAGGCCTACCCGCGGCCTCACTCTCCGATGGCTCGGAGTGCTCCGAACCGCCTTCCTTGACTACGTTCGCATCCCCGATACGCCGCTGCTGGGCAAAGTGCACTTCATTCAACACCGTGGATTCCGGCATCAGTTGGGAGAGTTCAGCCAACACGCAGTGCACCGGGGCGCCGCCGGCTACGTCGGAGAGAAGCTCCCTCTTCTTGCGAAGCCCGTTCATCTGAAGCAGGAGCCCGTCGAGATTCTGGAGCGCCTCCGTTTGCCTCTCGAAGCCGCCCAGCAGCTCGACGATCTCCTGCCGGGCGGAGGCGTTTTGAGTGAAAGTCGCAGCTGAGCCTAGGATCAGCTCCACGGCAAGGACACCTAGGAGCGTGACGCGGATCACGAGGTTACGCTTCCATCGGCGGGTCATGCGGTACGCGTCCGGCCTGAAATCGATCTCCTTCATCATCCCACCTCCTTGACCGCATACCGAACCGGTTTCATGGATAACCCGAGGGCGGTCGTCCAGTCCGCCATCGGCCCGCGACCCTCATGGACCGGTAACGCGTCGGCAAAGGTCATATTGCGGAGCGGGGAGCCCACCCGGCAGTGCAGCCCAATGACCTCCGACAGGTGTTCGAGGCCAAGGCTATTCAGCGATTCACCCCCTACGCAGGTTACGGCATCCGGTCGCGCGCCGCGAAAAGTCACCGCGTAGTATCGCAGGCACAGGCTGATCTCCCTGCCCAACTTCTCCCACGCCGGACGCACGGCTTTATCCACGTTTTCAGTCGTGGCCGGGTCGATCCTGGGGCCGTGTTCAACGCCGCCCGAACGCACCTCGGCAACCTGCCGGCGGAGCTCGCCCGCCTTCGCGAGCTCGAGGGACAGGCTGCTGGCCACCAGTCGATCGAATGTCGCCCCCCCCATTTCGAACCATCTGGTGAACACGATCCGGTTCCCCCTTGTTATGACGATTCGCGTACCCGACCAGCCCACGTCCACGAATACGTTAACCTGTTCCTGATCCTCCGATCGGTCCAGGTAACGTTCAAACGGACGAAACAGCGCGCTCGGCGCCGCGTCGATGCCTGCGGACTCCAAGCCCGCTTCGGACAGCAGTTCGAGATGTCGGCGTACGACCGACGCCGGCGCGGCCAAGACGATAACCTCTTGCTGCGGCTCGGCGTCAGCTGCTACGAAACCGGCGGGGATGAAACGAATCTCGGCATCATCGCCCAAACCCGCAATCCGCTCGCCCGCCTCAAACCGAGCGGCGGACGCAAATTCCGCCTCAGGCATCTCCGGCAGGCGGATGTTCTTGACCAACAGCTGCCGCTCGCCAAGAGCGCTAACCGCCTGCCTGCCGACGAACTTCTGCCCCCGTAAGATGGCGCGGAGGGCCTCGATGATCTCGCCCGGCTGGTGCGCCGCTCCGCGAGCAGGAGACGGGTATACGCGGCAGGCAGCAGCGATAACTTCGGTCCGGCGGTCATCGGCCCCGAGTTGCATCACCCGCAACGTGTGCGAACCGAAGTCGATTGCAATCGGTCCTGCTCTGTGCCTCATGGACCACATCAAGAGCCTCGACTTTCCTCCGGCGGTCACCGACCCGGTGTGGCCCGCTCCGGGATCGGAATGATCAGTACCCTAAAACCACCCGGATGCTACAAACGAAGGGGCCGCACGGACGCCTCTCGAACAGGCAAACGCTCCCAGGCCTGGACCGGCAGCGCATGCAACTCGTGTCCAAACGCTCCAGCGATCAGTAGTTCAGATGCGCCGTGTCGTTCGCCCGGAACACGCCCGTGTCCTGGTCATAGTACCAGGCGCTGGAATCCGCTGCCCCGGCGGTCACCGTATTGGCGCCGGTATGGGGGTTGTTCGGAATACTCAACAGGTACGGGCCGTAGGGGAAACCGGCGGTCCCCACTGCCGCGGTCGTGCCATCGGCCTTGCTGGACAGCGTCATCTGGTTACTGAAGGTCGCCAGGTCCGGCCAGTTGTCGTCATGCTGCAGCTTGTATAGCTGAAGCTGGGTGCGTATGGTCGCCAGATTAGTCTGTAGTGCGCTCAACTTGGCGTCGGTGCTGGCATCAGTAAACTGCGGAATCACTACCGCCGCCAGGATCCCCAACACGATCACCACGATCAACACTTCGATCAGCGTGAATGCGCGACGTATTCCGCTTGCGCTGTAGCTCACCATTGCGGATTCTCCGAACCTGGCCTTTGTCGATTCTCCTTGGCCGCACTACGCCTTCAGCGACGCCGGTAGAACAGCGGAACAGCTATCGGTCGATGCTCCGCTGTAATCCGTGCCTGTTGCAGAACGGTCCCCTCTATGATATCGGTCAGGTCGAGGTCCCCCGTAAATACAGCATGCGTGCGCTTCGCAAACGCGCGGTAGTGCCGACCGCCTCTTTTCTCGGACCCAGTCCTCGCAGGTGGGGATGTCTGCATTGAAGTAGTCTCGCCGATAACTTGCTGAAACGGGGACAGTGGGCTGAAGTCGCCTCGCCTTAGGCTGCGTCGATCCGAGGTCGGGCTCATCCTGCGGGGAGGCGTGCCGGGGCGGGTGCGAGGACGTGAGCAGCCCGGGCGCCTCCTTCACAGGTCAACAGCCCTTATCGGCCGTAGCCAACGACAACAGGGGCCGGTTCGAAGCGATCCGCGTGGCGCACGTCGCCCCACCACGGGTGACGGCCCAATTCGCGCCGACGAAACTCGAACGCGGGACAGAGTTCGAGGGGAATCCGGGTCGCTTCGTGGCCCCGGTCTTCGCGGCGAAAAAGGAGATGATGGACGGCCCTCGGCCCCAGGCATCCTGACTTGCCCGGGCTCATCTTTGACCGCTTTCCGGTCTCGGTTTGACGTGGAACCGGAGCTGGAGATCGGTCTCCGGGAGGCTCGCATCCAAGGCGTTGATCTGATCACACAGCGACATCATTGCCTCTGTGCATCGTGGGGCGCTGCGCTGATCCGGGTGGATATGAGGTTGGCCGTGGGATGGTGTGAGATCGCCGGGGGGCTGGAAGGTCTCCCGGATGACGGCTCGACCCTCAAAGTCGTTTCGGCCAAATATGCCATCCAGCATCTCGGCCAGATGCGTTTCGACATCATAGGCACACATCTTGATCGTATCGGTGATGAGCTTTCGCTTGTAGGTGAGTTTGACGGGATCGCGGTCACTCCGGCAATGCCGAACTCGCGCACCTTGCGGCGTGCTCGCTAAAGCGTCGACGCACTGACCGCAAAGGCTCTGGCCACCTCGCACTGCTCGGCCAATCCCGCCTCGATGAGCTGGACCGAACGCCAGCCCGTCCAGAACCTCGACAACCAGACCCCGGAAGATGCGGTCGCGCTATCGTAACCGCGGCCGTTTCGATTGCCGCGGGAGAACAGGAACCTGCTGCCGTAGGGCGAGGCTCTCCGCGGCCGGCTCGGCGCGGTCGGCAACGATGCCTCGAAACAGAACAAGGATGATTCGCAGTACGCTCATTTCACAGACCTCACGGGTTGTTGATTCGAGACGAGCGCGTTCAAGAAGCCCGTGCAAGGCAACGCCGTAAGTGCTTGCGCGACAACGAGTACGGAGCATTCAGGAGACACCGGTAGAGCGTGAGAAGTCCCGGGCGGAGTTTTACCGCCATACCCCGGGCAGCTTGGCGCGACAGTGGCTGCACTTACCCCTCTTAAGAGAGTTGTCAAGTACTTTGAAGCCCAGTCGTTGAATCACCGATTCACCGCAGTTGGCGCAGAAAGTGTTGTTGCCCTCGTGGGGGGCGATGTTGGAGGTGTATACGTAGCCCAGCCCGGCCCTGGTTGCGGCGGCACGGGCCCCCTCGAGGGTCTGAACGGGCGTTCTGGGCAGATTGGTCAGGCGATACGCGGGCACGAAGCGCGAGAAGTGCAGGGGCACCTCATCACCCAGCCTGGCGTGAACCCATCTGGACATCCGGCGAATCTGCCGGAGATCGTCGTTGTAGGTCGGCACGATCAGGTTGACCAGCTCGAGCCAGCAATCGGTTTCGTTGTACACCGTTTCAATTGCTCTTAGAACCGGGGCCAGCTCGACACCCAGGGCCCGCTCATAGAAATCTTCGTCAAACCCCTTGAGCGAGATGGCGAAGGCATCCACGTAGCGGGCGAACTCCAAAAGCGGCTTCGGATCGATGAAGGCGGCGGTGGCGACCACGACCTTGAGTCCGGCCTCTTTGGCGAGAATGGCTATGTCCTGGGCGTATTCGAGGAAGGCGACCGGCTCGGTGTAGCTAAAGGCGATGGTATCCACTTTCCTCTTGCGGGCGGCGGCGACAGCCTCGTTGGGGGCAAGCGGGAACGTCTTCAACTTGTCGGGCAGCTCCTGTGATTGCTGCCAGTTTTGGCAGTAGATGCAGCGCACGTTGCACCCGCCCACACCGATGGTCATCGTTTCAGTGCCGGGACGGTAATGGCTCAGCGGCAGCTTCTCGATCGGGTCGACGCGCAGGATGCAGGGGTTTCCGTGCGCCCGGGTGAACAGCCTGCCGGCGACATTGGTGCGCGTTCGGCAGAAACAGGTCTCACCGTCAGAGAGCGTGCAGTGCAGCGGGCAAACCAAACACTGGATCTTGTCTCCCGGAAGCTGGGTGTAGTGGTCGACCTCGCGCGTAAAGGTGAGCCCCGGGTCGCCGTACGCTCGATTCACCAGCGGAAGTAGCCCGCAGGCGGCGCACGCGCCACCGGCGTATCGCCCGACGGCGGAAAGAAATGCTCGACGGTCCACCGCTACTTCTTGACTCCTCTCTTCTTCCCGGTCTTGCCTTTGCTCTTGATCGCGCATCCCTTTCTACAGTTTTCCGCCTGGGGCCCGCGGACGAGGTTCCCCTCCCCGGGCTTGACCTTCTCGGTGAGCTGCTGACCACGCTGCTTGAGCTGGGCGATGAAGCCGGGCCTGAGCATAAGCAAGGCGATCGTCCCGGACAGGTTCCGCTCACGCGACAGGGCGGTTATTAGTTCCTTCAACTCCTGCGCGCGATCGTGGGGAGCGATTGCCTCAGCGAGTTCCGTCTTGTTAAGTTCAAACTCGACGTCGGACATGGCCGCCGCCCGGCGAACGGTTCTGCGAATGAGGGTCTTGCGCCGCTCTCGCTTGGCCGACCCGAGTCGCCCCAGATTCTTCTCGTCCTCCGCGATAAGCCGGTCGATCGCTTGGCGCAGCTCCTTCGTGTTGAGTTTCAGCGCACCGGCGAGCCACCTCTCTTGGCGCGAGCTGCTCTTCGCCTGTCCGACGCGTACCGGGTCTTTCAGATTCTTGGGAGGAATCAGGCAAGGCTTGTAGATCGCCAGAACACGACGCTGCCCGGCGTTGAGGACCTCCTCGACGTCTTGCTCCAGGGCGACTAGAAAAGCGTTGCGCGCCTTTGCGGCTCCCCTCGCCTCGCCCTCCCACGATGTAAGCCCGGGCCGGGCCCGTTCGTACAGGTTCACGACCTTGTCGATCTGGTCGGCGTCCAGGTGCAGTCCGTTGATCAGGTTCCAGTTGACGATCTCGCCTCGGAGCCGGGCGAGCTCAGATTGGTGCTCGTCGCGTAGCTCGACTGGATACTCCTCGGTTCCGCGCTTGTACAGCTCGAGCGCCGTGCGCAGCGGCGGGGATGGACTTACGCGGGCGATCCGGCACAACACTTCCGCCGCCGTGGGATTGAACAGATGTGTGCCCAATCTGCCGAGTTGCGGATGAATTTCCCGGCGAAGGGCGGTTCGTTCCTGTTTGGCAAGGGCCAGTTGATCGACGGCGTCCTTCCCACGGCGCCTCCTTACCTTGCCCTTTTTCCGAGCCTTCGGGCCGTCCGCAACCAGCTCCCGCTGGGCGGGTTTCAGGACCCAGTTGGCCTCTGTTTCCAAAGAGAGGAGTTCCTCGGTGAGCCGATGCTTTGCGTCCCTTGCCTGGTGGTTTAATCGGGCTGTCCGGCGCTCCACCTGCCGGCTGAAGCCCTGGTTGAGACTGTCCTCGCGGGCGAAATCGCTGATAGCTTGGACCAGATCGGGGAGCGATTGGGCAATCCGCCGGTGTTCCTCGATGCCCAGCCAGGCAGACTTCTCGACCACCAGCAGCATACGCCGGGCCTGACCGCGGGTGAGGCCCAGCCCGGCCACGAAATCCCGGGCCGCTTCGGCTTTCTTTTCCCGCGCCGCTGCCACCTGACGCAACTCTTCGTGGACCAGGTCCTCTGCCCGGACGCCGTTCACCGCAGCCGTGAGAAGACCGATAGCAACGGACGCAACGACAGTGAAACGACGAAAACAGGGCTGACTGATCACGTGAGGCCTCCCACAACCGCCTCCGAGGACGGTCATCAGTATATAACGACCGAACCGCGAATAAGTTGCAAGAGAAGGGAAAGGGGTCAGGCTTGATCTCGTCTTCTGCGGTCGTACTTTCGGGCGGAGTGTGGCTTGGAGGCCGAGGGGGGAGGCGGTTCTCACTTGCCATCCCCTGGAGCCGAACGGGGCTGAGCGGTCGACCGACGTGTGTATCGCCACAAGCTCTGTGCCGGTCTCCGACCGGTTCACGGGCCCCGCCCAATTCTGACCTTTCTTCCTTCCGCGGCCTAGAGGTGTCGCAGCCGCCAGCCGCCGTCCACGTCGAAGACGGACCCGGTGGTGAAGGGGAAGTCGCCGCGGGCGATGGCGGAAACCGCCCGGGCCACCTCCTCGGGCTTGCCCCAGCGGTTGATTGGAGCCATGCCCGCGGCGATCCTGGCGTTATAGTAGTCACGGGTCTCTTTGGAGGAGGTCATGTCCGTTTCGATGAGTCCGGGGCTGACCTCGTAGACATTGATTCCGTACTCAGCCAGGCGTAGAGCGAACAGTTTGGTCATCATGCTGACCCCGGCCTTGCTGATGCAGTACTCGCCGTAGTTGCGGGCCGCGGTGTAGGAACGCAGGGAGGAGACGTTGACGATTGCGGCCCGGTCAATGGCCTTGGACTCGATCAGGGCGATCATTTCCCGGGCGACGCGCTGGGTGAGAAAGTATGGGCTCCGCAGGTTGACCTCGAGGATGCGATCGAAACTCTCCTCCTCGGTTTCGAGGATGTCCTTACGCACCGCCGGGGCGATCCCCGCATTGTTGACCAGCAGGTCGATTCTGCCGAATCGCTCGAGGGTGAAGGCGACCAGCAGGTCACGGTGGGACCTGGCAGCCACGTCAGCCTGGCAAATGTCCGCGGGGACGCCCAGGTCCTCGACAAGCTGACGCGTCTGGGTGGCGGCCCCGATGTTTTCGTTGAAGTTTATCAGAACGGCGTACCCGAGGCTGCCCAGCTCGAGGCAGATCGCCCGCCCGATCCCGCGTGATCCTCCGGTGACCAGGGCTGCCTTCCGTTCGATCATGTTTGACTGATGGAGTTGAGGGCGGCGCAACCCGCTGAGCTCTTCGGGGTCAGCGCCCGTTTTCCTCGCGTTCCTTTTCGGCCTTGCGGATGGATTTGCGTGTCTGGCGCCGCTTCCGCTCGGAGGGCTTCTCGTAGTAGCTGTGACGCTTAATGTCGCGCGTGAGACCCTCGCGCTGGCAAAGGCGTTTGAAGCGTTTCAACATCTGCTGAATGGACTCGTTCCCGCGAGGTCTAACCTTTACCACTGCAACTCCCATTCCGGTAGTACAATTCAGCCACACTCGTTCCCGCCGCCAGGACGAGCCGGCCGCTCGCGCGGTCGCGAAGGCCGGGAACTTACTATTCTACGTCATGTCATCGCCACCCGCCAGCGGCCACTTGGCGGATACTCTCGAAAAAAAAGCGTGGTTCCCGAAGCATCCCCCAGCGACGTCCGATAATATACGTAGAGCGAACCACGAGCCTCCCCCAGCGGAGGACCGGGTCGGGGCGACTTGCCGGGTGTGGGGCCTGACAGAGGATTAGGATGGACCCGGAAGCTGCCGGGAAACCACGGCGGAGAAAGACACAACCAGGCCGGTTTCCCGCCCCGGTCACCGCCCGCGGTAACAACTTGACGCTTTCTTCTCTGCGGTCTCTACGGTCTCCGCGGTGAGTTCTGGGGACTACTCGAACCCGGGGGGGAGCTTGAAATCGGCGATGAAGATCTGGGGTTCTTCGAGCGGGCCGCGTTTCGAGGTCCACATCAACTGTTTGCCGTCAGGGCTGAACACCGGCAGGCCGTCGAACTCCGCATCGAAGGTGATCCGGGTGAAGTTCTTGCCGTCTACGGTCCTCATGAACAGGTCATAGTTCGGTCGTTTGCCTCGGGCATACGCGGCGTGGTCGACCTGCGTAAAGATGAAACACTTGCCCGACGGGTACCAGAAGGGACACCAGTTGAAAATCGGATTGTCGGTCAGAGCCCGATCGTCGGCTCCGTCGGCGTCCACCATGCGCAGTTGCAGGTTCATCTTGCCGTCGCCTCGCCGATCGCCGCGATAGAGGATGGTCTTGCCGTCGGGCGAAAAGAACGGTCCCCCGTCGTAGCCCTCACCATGGGTGAGTCGCCGCGGGTTGCTCCCGTCGGCGTCCATTACGTAGATCTCCAGATCACCGCTGCGATTCGAAGTGAGAACGATCTGTCGGCCGTCGGCGGAGTATGAGGCTTCGGCGTCATAGTATGGTGTATCGGTGAGCGGGCGCATGTTAGACCCGTCGAGGTCGGCCTCGAAGATGTTCATGTACTCGTGAAAATCCCACCTATAGCCGCGGGACTCCTCCTCTTCCGTCTTTTCCTTCCCCAGGTTGGGGTCCAGGTGGGTCGACGAGAAGAGGATCTTCTTGCCTTCGGGATGGAAGAAGCCGCAGGTGCAGGCCCCTTTGCCGGTGCTGACCATCTTGGGGCGGTCCGCCTCAAGCTCCAGGGTGTACATCTGGTACTCCGAGGCGCCGATCGGCGTTGCCTGGAAGATAATCATCCGGCTATTAGGTGAGAAGTAGGCCTCGCCGGCGTTGAGCAGCCCCATCTTCAGGGTTGTAAGCTGGGTGATATTGGACAGGTATCTGGTTTCGTCGCCGACCGGCTCGAGCCTGGTCCGGTCCGGGCGCGAAGCGGCGTAGCCCGACAACGCAGGCATCCACAAGACGAGTATCACCACGGTGTACGAACGCCTGATCATCAGAAAGCTCCCAAAACGGATCGCAAATTAAACCACCCTACCCCCGGAACTCCCCCCCCACGCATCGCGAGCAAGCTAGTGGATTCGCGGCCTGCGCTCAACCTGCGTCGTCCGGGTCGTCGATAAGGAGTCAGCCCTGCTTCCAGCCCTGCTGGCCAACGAGCCTGACGAACCGGCATGCCAGAAGGGGGGTTTCGACGGTTCGGGTGCCCTCGCGGATTACGCACACGATCGTCTGCTCCCGCGATCCACCCACCGGGAGGATCAGCTTGCCGCCCGGTACGAGTTGATCGACCAGCGGAGCAGGGACTTTTGGGGCGGCTGCCGTTACCAGAATCCGGTCGAAGGGGGCGTGGGCTGCCAGCCCGACGCTGCCGTCGCCGACGAACATCGAGATGTTGGCGTCGTCCAGGTGGGCGAGGTTGGCTGCCGCTTGCTTGCGCAAGGCCTCGATCCGTTCGACGGTGAAGACGTGGGCGCACAGGCGGGCCAGCACCGCGGTCTGGTAACCCGTCCCCGTTCCCACCTCCAGGACCCGGCTTTTGGGGGCCAGCGAGAGTTTCTCGGTCATGAAGGCGACGATGTATGGTTGGCTGATCGTCTGATCCCGGCCGATGGGGAGCGCCCGATCCTCGTACGCGGCTTCTCGAATGTCGGGAGGGCAGAAGTGCTCGCGCGGCACGGCCATAATGGCCGCAAGCACGCGTTCGTCGTGGACCCCGCGCCGGCGGATCTGTTCGTCGATCATCCGCCGTCGTCGGCTGGCCCACTCGTCCTGCCGGGTCTCTGCCTCCGTCATGGAGATGGCACTCGCGAGGTGGTTCTACTCGACCCTGATGACGCCGTCCGCACAGGCTCTATCATATAGGATGATGTGCCCCTTAGCGACCGGGCGCCTTGCCTTTGACCCGCGAGGGCGGCACAGTGGATCGGCGTGGATGCCCGCCGCAAGAGGGGGTCGTCCGCAGGCTATCGAAACCGGAGGTTGCGACGGGGGCGATTGAGCCGTTTGCCGCAGGTTGGGAGCGTAATCGTTCCCCTCTCTTGAACCTACCTCCCGGGAACCGCTGATGTCCATCGTGACGCTCACGACTGACTACGGCACACGTGATCACTATGTTGGTGCCATGAAGGGCGTGATTCTCGGCATCGCCCCCAAGACCACGATCATCGACATCACCCACGACGTCGGGCCGCATGACATCCTGCATGGGGCCTTCGTGCTATGGCAGAGCTGGCGGTGGTATCCGCACGGCACGGTCCACGTTGTGGTGGTCGATCCGGGCGTCGGCTCCGGGCGGAGGATCATCGTCGGGCAATACGCCTGCCAGTATGTGGTCGCTCCGGACAACGGGCTTTTGACCCTGCTTCACCGTGAGACCCCGCCCGAGGCGATGCACGTCGTGGAAAACCGGCGGTATTTTCTGCCCGCCACGTCGGCTACGTTCCACGGGCGGGACATAATGGCCCCGGTGGCGGCCCACCTGGCGGGCGGGGTTAGGATTCGCGAGCTCGGCCCGGTCACCGACCGGATCGAAATGCTCTCGATAGCTCACCGTGCGGAATGGGCAGGACAGGCCTTGTCCGGCAGCGTGCTCCATGTGGATCGCTTCGGCACGATCGTGACCAACATCCATCGTGAGCAACTCACAGCCCCTCGAATTAGGCGTCGAGCCCTTGAGGTATGGGTGGGTGAGGTGAACATCGGCCCCGTCCGCTCGACCTTCAGCGACGTGCCCGAGGGTGAGCCGGTCGCCCTGATCGGTGGGACGGGCCTGTTGGAGATCGCGATCAACCAGGGGCGGGCAGCCGACCGCTTGGGCCCCGTAGGCGCGCTCCGCATCGAGGTGCTCTAGCGCCGAGGGCCGGCGCCGTGGGGCGCGGGCATGGTCCGATGTTCGCCACGGGGGCGGTCTCTACCTTCTCGACGGATTGTCAGTCAAAGCGGCGGACCAGGATGCAGGCGTTGTGCCCGCCGAAGCCGAAGGAGTTGCTCATGGCGATGTTGATCTTCCGGTCGCGAGCGGTGTTGGGGCAATAATCCAAGTCGCAGCCTTCGCCGGGGTTGTCCAGGTTGATCGTCGGGGGGATGACCGACTGCCGAAGGGCGCAAATCGCAGCGATGAGTTCGATCCCCCCGCTGGCCCCGAGCGAGTGCCCGACCGCGCTTTTTGTGCTGGATATGACCAGTTTTCCTGCCCAGTCGCCGAAGACGTTCTTTATCGCGAGGGTTTCGGCCACGTCGCCCAGCGGGGTGCCGGTGCCGTGGGCGTTGATGTAGTCGACATCTTGCGGGGCGATACCGGCGTCGCCAACAGCCCGGCGCATCGCCTCGGCGGCTACGGTTCCATCCTCCAACGGCTGGGTGAGGTGGTCGGCGTCCGCGGCGGAGGCGAAGCCGATGACCTCCGCCAGGATTCTTGTGCCTCGCTTCCGGGCGTGTTCCAGTTCCTCGAAGATGAGAGCCCCGGCTCCCTCGCCCATAACGAAGCCGTCGCGGTCGCGATCAAACGGGCGCGAGGCCTTCTCCGGCTCGTCGTTGCGAGTGCTGAGGGCTTTCATGGAGGCGAACGCGGCCATTGACAGCGGGGTCATGGCCGCCTCCGAACCCCCGGTGATGACCATGTCCGCCTCGTCTCGCCGGATCATTCGCAGGGCTTCGCCCATCGCGTTGGTGGCGGAGGCGCAGGCGCTGCTGACCGCGATGCTCTGCCCCTTCGCCCGGTAGGCGATTGAGATGTTGGCGCTGGCGGCGTTGACCATGAGCCTGGGGATGGTGAAGGCCGACACTTTGCCGGGTCCCTTTTGCATCAGGCGGGTGAACTGCTGCTCCAGCTCGTTCATTCCGCCGATCCCCGAGCCAAAGATCACCGCTACCCTGTAAGGGTCTTCGCGATCCACAGAAAGTCCGGAGGAATCGACCGCCTCAGCGGCGGCGATCATAGCCAACTGTGCGAAGCGGTCCAGGCGCTTGACCAGCTTGCGGCCCAGAAAGTCGGCCGGGACGAGGTTGGGGCACTCCCCGCCGATGTGCACCGCGAACTCCGAGGTGTCAAAGAGGGTGATCGGGCCGATCCCACTTCGGCCCTCGATGAGCGCATCCCAAAAGCGGTCGACCGTAACTCCGAAGGGAGTGACGGCGCCCATCCCAGTCACGACTACTCGCCGCTTGGCCATACCCCTACCGTGCCGAAGGACTACGAACCGCTCCCGGCGTTTTTCTGGATGTAGTCGATGGCTTCCCCGACGGTCTTGAGTTTCTCCGCCTCCTCGTCGGGAATCGTCAGGTCGAACTCGTCCTCGAGTTCCATCACCAGTTCGACGATGTCCAGTGAATCCGCGTTCAAGTCGTCTTGAAACGAGGTGCTGCGCGACAGCTCGGCCCTGTCGATGCTCAACTGCTCGCTGACGATTTGGATGACCTTCTCTTCGATTTCCACCGCAGTAGGCACTCCTGAGTCCTCCACTCTTCGCGAATGGCGAATAGCGAATAGCGAATAGCGAAAAAAGAGGTTCGCCCAATTCGCTATTCTGAATTCGCCATTCGCTATTCCTTGCCGCTAGATGCTAGACATCACCCAAGCCTGTCCGGCTCCGGGAATGCTAGTCGCTGACCGCGGCCCTCGCAACCACACGGTCGAAAGCCGGGCCCGACCTCACATACGCAGGCCGCCGTCCACCACAATCACCTGCCCGGTTATGTACGACGCCGCCGAACTCGCCAGAAACGCGACCACTTCGGCCACCTCTTCCGGCTCGCCGAAGCGCCCCAGCGGAATGAGCCCACTGGCCATCTCCTTGACCTTGTCCGGGAGGACGGCGGTCATGGCAGTGGCAATGAAGCCGGGAGCTACGGCGTTGCAGGTGATCTTACGTTTGCCGACCTCCTTCGCCAGACTCTTGGTGAAGCCGATCACTCCGGCTTTGCTGGCGGCGTAGTTGGCCTGCCCGGCGTTACCCATAACCCCGCTCACGCTGGCGATGTTGACGATTCTGCCGTACCGCTGGCGCACCATGGTTCGCACGATCGCTCTACTGAGCCAGAAGACCGAGTAGAGGTTGGTGGTGAGCACCTTCTCGAACTCCTCGTCCTCCATGCTCATGAGCAGTCCGTCACGGGTTATCCCCGCGTTATTGACCAGGATGTCGATTCGGCCATGGGCCTCGCACTGCGTCTCGACGAACCGATCAATCGCCTTGCGGTCGGTCACGTCCAGGGTATGGACCTCGACCGGACCGGGGCATTCCCGCTCCTTCGCTTCGCCCGCAAGGGACGCCAGGGAACTCTCATCCAGGTCGCAGGCGACCACCTTGGCCCCCTCCCGTGCGAACCTCAGACAGATCGCCCTTCCGATCCCCCGGCCACCGCCGGTTATGATCGCCACCTTGTCTTTCATCGCCCGTTGCTCCCTTCTTCGAGCCTAGCCCGGATCATTCACCCCGCCAAGAGCAAAGAGAACGCAAAGTACCGCCAGGAAGATGTAAAGGCAAAACAGGGTGCATCCCGTTTCGACCACGTGTAAATCCTCAGTCCCGGTGCAACTCTCCTTGGTTCTCTTCCTTGTCTGTGTTTTCTCTGCGGTCTCTGCGGCCTCCGCGGTGAGCTTTCCGGGCTAGCCGGCCGAGACCGCCGAAAGGGCACTCCCGATCGAATCTCGAGTGCTGATGTTGATGGCCGTCATCCTGCGGTTGATCTTGCGCATCAGCCCGGTCAGCACTCTCCCCGGACCCACCTCCACAAAGTGGTCCACGCCATCGGCGATCATACGCTCGATGCATCTCTGCCAGAGCACCGGCTGGGTGACCTGCCCGCGAAGCGACTCGCGGATGGTCGCGGGGTCCTTGTGGTACTCGGCGTCTACGTTTCCGATAACCGGCAACTCGGGAGCGGTCAAGCTCGTTTCCTGCAGGGCGGGCCACAATCCTGCGGCTGCCGAGGCCATCAGCGGCGAGTGGAACGCCCCGGCGACCGGCAGCGGCACCGCCCGGCACCCGACCTCCCCCGCTACGGCCACCGCCCGCTCGCAGGCGGCCTCGCCACCGGAAATGACGATCTGGCCCGGGCAATTGAAATTCCCCGGAGCGAGCACGTCGTCACCGCGGGCGCGATCGCACACCGCGGCGGCGGCAGCTTCGTCCGCCCCGATCAGCGAAACCATGCCGCCCGGCGTGGCCAGGGCCGCCTCCTGCATCAACCGGCCCCGACGACGGACCAGCCTGAGGGCTTCGTCGAAGCTCATGGCACCGGCGATGTGCAGGGCGGTGTACTCCCCGAGACTCAAGCCGCCTGTCCGGGAGAACAGGGCACGCTCCCCACCGGCTTCCAAGTACGCCTCCCAGAGGGCAACACTGGCCACGAAGATGGCCGGCTGCTGAATGTCCGTCCGTTCCAGCTCCGCGGCTGGACCCTCAAAACAGAGCCGGGCAAGGTCGAATCCCAAGACCTCGTTTGCCCGGTCGAAAACCGCCCTGGCGCGTGCGCTCGCTTCGGCAACATCCTGCCCCATGCCGACCACCTGCGAGCCCTGGCCGGGAAAGATAACCGCCGCCTGTCCCATGGTCACTTTTCACTCTAAAGCCGAATAATCATGGTGCCCCACGAAAGCCCCGCCCCTATGGCGACCATTAACACGCAGTCGCCTTCCTTGACCGTGCCGCGGCGGCGAGCTTCATCGAGGGCGACGATCACCGAAGCCGCCGAAGTGTTGCCGTACCGATCGATGTTCACCGCCACCTTCTCCTCGGGCAGCCCGAACTTCTTGCGAACCGAGGCGATGATCCGCAGGTTGGACTGATGCGGGATCACCAGCTTGACATCGTCGGCGCTGAGCCCGGTTTGTTTAAGGGCGTTTTCGATGAGCTGCAGCATCTTTACCACCGCGAACTTATACACCTCCCGCCCGCGCATGTGAAGATAGTGCAACCCCTCGGCGACCGTCACCGCGGAAGCGGGCAGGCTCGCCCCCCCCGCCGGTGCGCTGATGAGGTTCGTGCGCGTGCCGTCACAACCCAAATCACAATACAAGACACGAGCATCGCCGCTGTCGGAGGCGCTCACCACCGCAGCCCCTGCGGCATCGCCGAACAAAATCGCGGTGGTCCGATCCGCCGGGTTCGCCCACCGGGTCAGCATCTCGGCGCCGATCACCAGGGCCCGGTGGTAGAGCCCGGCGGTGAGCAGCCCGCCGGCCACGGTCATCGCGTGCAGGAAGCCGGCGCAGGCCGCCCCCACGTCGAACGCGGGGATGTCCTTGGCCCCCAGCAGTGCCTGCGTGTACGAGGCTGTCGCGGGGAACAGGCAATCCCCCGTCGCGGTGGCGACGACGATCAGGTCAATATCGTCGATGGTCACCCGGGCGTCATCGAGGGCCTCTCGGGCGGCGTTGGCCGCCAGAGTCGAGGTCACCTCGTCCGCCGCCCCGCGACGGCGCTCGCGAATGCCGGTCCGCGAGACGATCCACTCATCGCTGGTATCGAAGCGCTCCACGAAGTACTGGTTGTCCAGCACCTCCTTGGGAAGGTACGACCCCGTTCCACAAATCTTGATCGGCAACCCTTTTGTCATGAAGCTCGGGTCCTGCCCGGCGGGGTTACCGCAGCCGGGCGATGATAGCCTCGTTGAAACTCTGTTCGACGAATCTTCTGGCAACTCCGACCGCGTTCCGCACCGCAAGCTCGCTGCTGCGTCCGTGGCAGATGATACAGACGCCGTTGATGCCCAGCAGGGGGGCGCCGCCGTACCTGCTGTAATCGTGCCGCCGCCAGACCCGCTCCAACGCCCCGTTGAACCGGGTTTTAAGCTCCGGGGCTTCATCATCGAATTCATGGGCGATTGTGCGGAAAAGGCCCTCCACAAGCCCCTCCACGAACTTCAAAACGATGTTACCGACGAAGCCGTCGCAGATGGCCACGTCGCACCGGTCTTCGAAGAGCTCGCGGCCTTCAGCGTTGCCCACAAAGTGAATCGCGGGATCGCTCTGCAGAAGCTCGTGGGTCCGCTTGATCAGCCCGGTTCCCTTCCCGCTTTCCTCTCCGATCGACATCAATGCAACCCGCGGTTGTTCAATGCCCACAATCCGCTGAGCATAGAGCGTGGCCATCACGGCGTACTCGTGCAGATGCCTCGGCCGGGCCTGGATGTTCGCCCCCACGTCGCACAAGACGAACGGCCCGTGAAAAGCCGGGATGGTTACCGCGATCCCAGGTCGGGTAACGCACGGAAGCGGCTTCAGCTTGAGCTGGCATACCGCCGCACAGGCACCCGTGTTTCCCGCGCTGAGCACCGCATCCACCTCGCCGTCGGCGGCGAGTTCGGCCATCCGCACCAGCGACGAGTCTTTTTTGGTGCGCAGGGCTTCCAGCGGGGCAGCGTCCATGGCCACGACCTGCGAGGCGTGGACGATCCGAAGCCGCTCGCTATACCCTTCGAGGTCGCAGGCTTCAAGCTCCCGATCGACCCGAGCCCGGTCACCGACAAAAACCAACTCCAGATCGCTGTGGTCGTGGAGGGCCTGTACCGCCCCGCGGACGATTGCCCGGGGCGCATGATCCCCCCCCATCGCGTCAACGGCGACGCGGACGGCCATCAGGCCTCAGACTCACCAACGGGCAGAAGGACTTTAGCGCTCACGTAGCCGCAAACCTCGCAGGCCGAGTGAGGCAGCTTGGGCTTGGCGCACTTCGGGCACGCGCTCAATGAGATCGGCCGCAAGGCGTGATGAGCCCGGCGAGTCCGGGTACGACACTTTGACTTCTTCTTTACAGGGACCATGTCAAACTCACAGTGAAAGTCGACCCGCCCGACCAGCCGCGAGCCCGATGAATCCGCGCAACCTCCCCGGACGCACATACTCGCCCTGCAGCATCAACGAACGCGGGAGATTACGGCGGGCGGCGCCACAAGTCAAGCTACGAGAAAAAAGGGTTGGGAGTCGATTCCGGACTTCACGTCCATCCCCGTCCTCGGAGACGTCCCGGGAAAACCGACTCTCGACCTCTTTTTTCGGTCTAGCGACGCAAGGTACTGGCCGTGCGGTTGATCGCAGTGAGTTCGTGGATCCTCCGCGTCGCAAAGCGAACGTTGGACTTGTAGTTGGTCTCGTGCTTCAGGACGCTATGGTACAGCTCGAGGGCCCGGTCACGGTCGTGGAGGCGATAATCGTACACGACCGCAGCCTGAAAGCGCGCCGGGTGCGGCGTAGCGGGGTCCCAGGTCCAGGCTCGCTCAAACCACCTGACGGCGATTGAGTCAAGACCGGGCAGGTATTCCATGTGAATCTTCCCGCACAAGAATGCGGCGTCATCGATCTTGTCGCTCGATGGATAACGCTCCACCAGGTCGCGGAACACCTGGGCGGCTTCGATCATCAGTTTCCGGCTGAACAAGGCCGGCACGCCGTGTCCTCCGCGGCGCATCACCTCCCGCCCCCGTTCGTAGAGAGCGTCAGCCTGCTCAATCGTCTCGACAGGCTTGAGTTCGTCGGAGGCGATCTCGGCATCGAGCAAATAACGGAAAGTCCTGACCTGTCGCAGACCGTCAAGCTCGAAGTGGGCCCAAGAAGCCTTGGTCGCATGGCCGTGGGCGGCGTAATACTCCTTCAGCTCTCGCAAGAGGCGGTGGTATTCCTGGCGATGCCCGACGACCGCCTCAACCAGATCCACCTCCCGGGCATCGCGGATGTTGATGTCCACGCCCCCACCGGCGGAACCTGCCCGCTCGGCCTGTGAGGCGTAGGCAACCGGCTCCAGCTCTTCGGGCAACTGACGATCGGCCACCAGCCAGTCGACATTGCATGCCGGTACGATGACCACTACACACAACAAAAACACTTCCGGGTTCGCTACGGCGATGAGTCTACGGAACATAACCTCTCCTTGGCTTACCATTGAGCCTCTTCGAACGCCCCTAGGCGCGGAACCGGTTTGGACGGGCGAGCTTTCAAAATGGCTCCCGCCAGGATCAAGTCGCCCTTGGTTGTGATTTTTAAGTTGGTAAAGTCGGATATCACAACCGACACCGGATGGCCCGCGCGCTCGACAATCTGGGCGTCGTCGGTGATTTCCTCACAGTCCTTCATACCGGCGTAGGCGCTTGTGAGCAGATCCTTGCGGAAAACCTGCGGCGTCTGCGCCTGGTACAACTCCGTCCGCTCCACAGTTTTATCAATGATCATCGACTCGGACACGCGTTTCACTGTACCCGTAATCGGGGCGGCGAGGATGGCTGCCCCGGCTTTGACCGCTTCGGCGAAGACGGCGTCGACCTGCCCGGCGGTAACACAGGGACGAGCGGCGTCGTGCACGGCGACGTACTCCGTGTCGTCGGCGAGGACCTTCAAGGCGGCGGCCACCGTATCGCAGCGCCGCGGCCCCCCCTCGACTAGTTTTACGCCCATAAAGGCCAGGTTGGCTCCGAACGAGGACTTCATCTTCCCCATGTCCTCAAGAGCGACGGCAAGGATCGTCTGGCAGACGTCGTCGCGGGTGACGAACTGCTCCAGTGTGCGGATGAACAGCGGCCGGCCGTCGAGCTTGGCGAAGGTCTTTTTCTCCTTTCCGCCGAACCGCTCGGATTTGCCCGCGGCTGCCACAATAACGGAGTACTTGGGCATGATGATGCACACTCTCCATACGACTACTACACTGCACCCTGACGGCGAGTAAGGCGTCCACCGCAAATCGGTGGAAACAAGCAGGGTCAAACCTGGTCCGTCCGGGCGCGCCGGCGGTCCGAGACGGAGACTCCATCCAGGCGTCCGAAGATCATCCTGCCGGCTGATGTCTGTAGGACGCTGGTGACCGTAAGCTGCACGGTCTCGCCGATGCGGTCGCGCCCCCCCTCCGCCACCACCATCGTTCCGTCATCCAGATAGCCGATCCCCTGTCCTACTTCCTCGCCGGGTTTGACGACCTTTATTGCCAGCGATTCGCCGGGCAGCACCACCGGCTTCAAGGCTTTGGCGAGATCATTGATGTTGATCACGGTGACGCCTCGAAGCTGGGCAACCTTGTTCAAGTTGTAGTCGTTGGTGACGACCTTGCCGCCCAACAGCTTGGCCAAATCGACGAGCATGTCGTCGACGTCGAGCTTCTCACCTTTTCGCTCGGGCTCGACGTCGAGGATCTGAATATCCACGTTTTCATTGGTCTGCAGCTTGTTCAGCATGTCGAGGCCGCGGCGTCCGCGGGTCCGCTTCAGCTTGTCGTTGCTGTCCGCGATGTTCTGCAGCTCGTGGAGCACGAAGCGCGGCACGACAAGCTCGGACTCGATAATCCGAGTGTCGGCGATATCGGCGATACGCCCGTCGACGATGACCGAGGTGTCCAATACGAGCGGTTTGGTCCCTTTCGTTTCCTTGGCGAACTCGACGTAGGGAATCACAAACCGGATGTCATCCTTGGTTTGAAGGATAAAGCTGACCGCCAGGTAGCAGCAGATCACCCCGATGGCCAGCTTCACGGCGCTCACGAAAGACCTGGTGGCGGCGGAGAGCTCGCCACCCGGAATGTTCGCCTTGACCAGCAAGTCAACGACCAGGGATAAGCCGAAGGCAACAACGATGCCCACGATGAGCCCAAAGAACAGCCCCGAGATCGCCGCCAGCGACTTGCGCGGAACGAGCATGTCACAGAGAATCACCACGATGGCGGTTGCCAGCACGCCCACCATTATCCAGTCGCCGTGCCCGCCCAACCCGCCGGTGGCGCTCTCCTCGTCGGTCGCCAGCGACCATCCCACCGCCCCCAGGACGAGAACGAAAAAGACGCGCAGCGCAACCATGAACAAGACGCCGCTTCGTGCGGTGTTCGTCGAAGCGACGGGAGACAGTCCTTTCTGGTCAACGGACATGGCAGGCATCCAGTCGTAACCGGGCAGCGGCCCCCAATGGAACCGCTTGCCGATAAGCGTTCGATCGTCGCTCACGAGTATAACGCCGGCAGCGACGGTGGTAAACTCGAACTTCCTTGTTTTCGAGCCGCGCCGGGGCCTTCGGGCGAGCCTCGGGTTTGACGAGGACCGACCAGCCCGGTAGATTCCGCCGGCTCCTGCGTTGTCGTCGATCCTCGCCCCTTCGATCGTCCGAGGCTTAGTCCCCGGCGACCACCGGCGATGGTGCACCCAGCGCCCTGTGAGTTTGTCGCCACCCCGACCCTTGGCTCGACACCTGTTGCACCGGCTCCATCGGGCAGGGTGACGCACCGCGGAATCGCAGTTCGCCCCGGCCCCCGGGCTGTGCGAGGCAGGGAGGATCGCCATGCCGGCTCCCACGCCGCCGACAAACAACCTCGAGGCTGCCCCGGACCCAGCCCCTGCGGCGACATCCCCACCGACGTCCACGAGGGCGCTCAGCGGGGCCATCACCACCGGCGATGTGCGACGGACGCTCCTTGTCCTGGCCCTGCCGGTCCTCGGCGAGCAACTGCTCAATACGTTTGTAGGACTGTTCGACACCTGGCTGGCCGGGAGGATCAGCCCCGAAGCAACGGGGGCGATCGGGCTTGCCGCCTACGTGGGGTTTCTGGCCTCGATGATCGTAATGCTCGTGGGCACCGGGACCACCGCCTTGGTCTCGCGGCACGAGGGAGCGGGCGACCACGCGGAAAGTAGCCGGTTCGCCAACCAGTCCATGACCCTGGCCGCCCTGCTCGGGGTCGTTCTGTTCGTGTTGATGTACGCCCTCGCCCCCTGGTTTGCCCGCTACTGCCGGATGACCGGCGACGCCTTCGACATCACCGTGAGCTATCTGCGGATCGACGCGATCGGGCACATGTTCATGAGCGTGACGCTGGTGGGTTGTGCGGCTCTGCGCGGGGTGGGCAACATGCGCACCCCGATGTACCTGTTCGCGATCATCAACGGGGCCAACGTGATCGCCTCCTGTGCTCTGGTGTACGGGCTGGGGCCTTTCCCACGCCTTGGGGTGCACGGGATTGTTTACGGAACACTGACTGCCCGGATCCTCGGTGCGGTGTTGATCATAATCATCCTCTCCCGAGGCCTCGCGGGGCTCAAGCTTCGGGCCCACGAGCTGCCCATTGCCTGGAAGCACGCCAGGCGCATTCTCCGCATCGGGATTCCCGCAGCCGCAGACGGGGCGATCATGTGGTCCGGCCACTTTGTCCTGCTGGGAATCATCTCGAGCCTGGAACCTGACCCGCTGGGGACCGCTTATTTCGCCGCTCACATCATCGCGGTGCGTGTCGAAGCGCTTACGTACCTTCCGGCGGTCGCGTGGGGAGCGGCGGTGGCTACGATGATCGGACAATCTCTCGGAGCACGCGACCCCGCCCGCGCGAAACGCGCCGGCCACGAAGGCGTCCTGCAATGCGGACTTCTCTCGGTAGTGATCGGGATCGCTTTCTTTTTCGGGGCTTCGTTCATCTTTCAACAGATGAGCACCAGTCCGATGGTCCGGGAGGAGGGTGTGGGCCCCTTCCGGATTCTTGCCCTCTTGCAGCCTCTTTTGGTAATCTCCATCGTGTACATCCACGGGCTTCGCGGAGCGGGTGACACACGCTTCCCCCTGCTGATCTCCGTTGTCGGTGTGTTCATTCGGATCTCGGGAGGCCTGGTGTTCGGGTTGCTCCTTAGCGGGGGCCTGCTCGGAGCGTGGATGGGCATGTTCGGCGACATGGCCTGGCGAGCGGGGGCAGCCGCAACCCGCTACGCCCGCGGCAAGTGGATTCACACCAGGGTATGAGGGTATCGCGTGACTGACCAGGCGAGATCTGCGAAGTCCAGGCGTGTTCGTTTCCTCGTCTGGTACTTCCTTGTGGGGGTGGCCTTGTGCCTCATGTTGCCGTGGGAGGCGTGGTTCGGCCGGGAGCTTCTTCCCTTTGCCTTTGCCCGGTTGCATGGCGAATTCCGCGGCGAGTCGGTGAGTATCTCGTTGTCCGGCAGGGTAGCCCTAGACCCGCAGATCCCGATCTACGTACAAATCAACATGGAAGATGGTGTCTGCCGTATCGCTGCCGACGGGACTACCCTGTTCACCATGGGCGCGGGGAGCGCGGGCGTGGACTCTGCCGGCGTCGACACTCTAGTGCTGGATCCGGGCGCAGGCCGCGGCTCCTACGACGTGTATCTGACCAACCGATGGTATCGGCGCGTGCGCGTTTCGCGTTGGGTTTTGGCCTGCGTGATGTTGTGCGTGCTGGCCTCAGTGTGTGCGTATTATCTCGTCCGGTGGGAGAAACAACTGCGAGCAGGGAATGCCTGCTCCACCAGAGACGCACGCCAACGCCCGGTCTCGGTGCTCGATCCTATTCGGATGCACCTGCTGGGTCGCCGCGACCCTATACAGGCTGAACTGCTTGCTGAAGTGGCCCGCGATCTCGTCCCGGGACTGAAAAAGGGATGGCGCGCGCGGCTGTGGGTCTTGCCGATCGTGATGGTTGCGGGGTTCAGCCTGGGCCTCATTCACATGGGTGTCAGCGGTACCCCCCTCAGGGAGTACTTGTACAGCCTGCCCGGGCTCATCCTGGCGGTCATTGCTTTTGGGTCAATCTGGTACGGCTTCCGCATGACCCGTCTGCGGCGCGTGCGCGACGTTCTGCTCAGGCATCTGCGCTGCCCGCATTGCGGTTACGACATCCGCGGCCTGCCGACGGACCCCACCGACGGTGCCACCGTCTGCCCCGAATGCGGGTACGCCTGGAAGCTCGCCGGTAACCCGAAGCCATCCCACACCGCGTAGGAAAAGGACGCCTTATAACACGAATCGTAGTAAAGAACCGCCGTTTGCCTGCTGGGAATTACCGCCTTGGCGACTCCGCGCGGGCTGAAGCCACGCGGCTCGGCGGGTGGCATGTCCGGCCCGCAGGCGGACATGCTCGCTTGGAACCGACCAGGCCACCCGTAGCTCTCTCCATGCTCTATCGGCGGGAAGCCCGATACGCTACGTCGCGCAGGAGGGAGCCCAGGGCGCCGGCGGAGTCGGTGGCGATCATGCGGTCCAGGGCGGCAAGGGCCAGCTCGGGTTCCCCGGCCGCCAGGCGAAGGTAGCCCAATAGAAGCGCACCGGGGCCGGTGGCGAACGACGAGCCGGTTCGAATGCCAGCAGAAAGGGAACCTTCCAGCTCGTCCAGGTGGAGCCGCAGGGCATGGTCGTCGCGATACAGGCTGCGCAGGTCGACCGGCTCATCAATCAGCTCGGGTGTTTCCATAAGCGCGCTGCCCAAGGCCGTGGCAGCCACCTCGTAGTCGCCGGTCGCGAAATTGGCCACACCGTACAGCAGTTTGGTGCGCCCGTCGTGGGTGTCCTCCAGAAGCGCCCGGACGTACCACCGTCGGGCATCCTCGTATCGCCCGGCGGCAAACGCCGCGTGGCCCTCTTGGAGAGCGGCGTCCAGCCCGCTCGAAGGCGCGCCGGGCGGCTCGGCCGCAGTGGGATAGCTCTCTGCGAGTACCTCCGGCGACTGGCCGGCAGGCCGAAGATCATCTTGGCCCTCTAACGCATCCGGTTGGGCGTAGACGACGTCAGCAACGCCGTCGGCGTAATACGAATCGGTATCGTAGTAGCTGTATGTGACCGGATAACGATCGTACCCGCCCAGCAGGGAATAGTAGGAAGTGCGATGATACCCTGGCCAGTAGTAGCCGTAGGTTGGATAGTACGCCGAGAGGTAGCCGTAGCCGAAGCCGTAGTAGGGGCTGCTATAGCAACTCCGGCCATAGTCATAGTAACGCCCGTGGTAGTTGCTGCCCCCGAAGTAAAGCCCACCGTGATGAGACCCGCCGTAGTAAAGCCCGCCAAAGAGGCCGACCGGGTTGTAGTAGTGCGACGAGTACCGGTGGAGGCTCGGCCTGTAGGTCCGCGAGTACGCTGAACCGGAATAATGACGATCAGACCGCCCGATCGACAGGCCGAACGAAAGCGTGTTTCCGCTGTGCGAACCGTAGCTGGAGTTGCTCTGCGTGGAGCCGAACGGGCGGGCCTTACTCCTCGGCATACTCACCGCAGCGGAGGGCGACGCCCGGACCAGGGGCGTAAGCGGGCTGGCCGACGAGCCCATGCTTCGGGTGCCTGCCCCGAAGGGACTGGCTGTACTAGTCGAGAAGGGGCGCGGTGCGTAACTCGACGATCTGGTGGAACCCACGCTTCGGTTGCCTGCCTTAAAGGGACTGGCTGTACTCGCCGAGAACGGGTGCGGCGCGTAGTTCGACGACCTGGTGGAACCCGTCGCCTGCCGCGGGGCGCGCAGCAGCGGTGTTCGCGACACACCTCGACCGCTGTACGCCGTCGACGCCTTGCTGCTTCCTCCCCCCCCCCTTGACATCCATGAGCGGATGGCGTTCGCGGTGCTGGATGAGCGTCGTGTTGATGCCCGGGCTGAAGGCCGCGCGGAGCGGGACTTCGACGGGCTATAGCGGGTTACCGACGGGGACTTACGGGTGGCGGTCCGCCCCGAGCGTAATACCGTCCGCCCCGAGCGCCTTGCGCTTCGCCCCGAGCGAGATGCCTTTGGCGCAGAACGCGTGGCCCTGCGCGTGGAACCACGCCTCGCGGTCCCCCTCGAGCGACCGGCCGAGCTGTGCCTGGCACCGTGTGAGCGCGACTTGGCTTTTGCTTGGCTGCGGTTTCCGGATCGTTTCGGTGAGCCTGCCCAGCACTCCGGGGCACTGCCGGCGAGCATTAGGAACATCATCAAGGCCGCTAACAGCGATTTTGGGTTTGGCAAGTTCCTCATGTCTACTACCTCCCGTTGGGCCGCCGTACACTCGAGATCGGCATAAAGCTTCCAGATGTCAACTATCTCTCCTTGTTAAATAATATCACAAAGTCCCATAGAAAGCAAGGAAAAGCTTTCACGATCTGCCGAACGCGGCGGAACGGGTGTCTGGCGCCGCGAAACCGGTCAGTCGGTGCGCGCCCTGTAGTTGGGACACAATGAGCCCAGGCTGCTGGACCGGGTTGTTCATACTTCAGGGAGCGCAGAGTATTCCCAGGAAAGAAGTTAGGGCAGAAGCAGAGTGCATCCCGTTTCGACAGTACGTAGTTCTTGCTCCCAGCGTAACTCCCTTGAGTCTGTTCCTTCTCTGCACTCTCTCTGCGGTCTCTGCGTGCTCCGCGGTGAATAATCCGGGCTCGAGGCAATCGCATACTTCGGGCCCGCCCGAGAACCGGCCGGACTGCCCCGCAGCGATAGCCTCATCCGGGGTTTACCGCGGGGACGCTCATGACAGGAGTGCGGGCAGGTCGGCAAGGGTGGCGATGGTGTGATCCGGCTTGCAGGTGCCGATGTCGTGGATGCGGTCCTCCCGGCGGAGCCAGGTGGTCTTCAGCCCGAGCTTGGCGGCACCGGCCACGTCGCTGTGCAGCGAATCTCCGACGTGCATCACCCTGGCGGGATCGGCGCCGAGGGCATTCAGGGCCATCCGAAAGATGCCGGGGTCGGGCTTGTAGCAGCGCGCCGCCTGGGAGCTGATCACCGCATCGAAGCGAAGGCCGTGCTTTTCGATCGCGGCCAAAAGAGGCCTCGTGTCGGCGTTCGACACGCAGCAGACCGGCAGGTCAAGCCGGCTCAGAAACTCGGCGGCGTCGTCGTGGAGGGGCGGGTCTACCCAGTACCTTTCGATATCGACCACGAGGGGCACGGGGTCGGCGTCGCGACCGAACCCGGCAAGCGTGTCGCGCAGACTGTCCAGTTCGCATTGTTGCAGCGTCTGAAACGCGTCGTGATTGCTGGAGTCTATGACCGCAAAGAACCTTTCCCCCCAAATTATCGCCAACTCGCCGGCGGTTACGGGTAGGTCGAGGGCAGTAACGATGCGGGCGCAGGCGGTCTCGACGGCTACTCGATCGCCCGCGGAGATAGTGCCGTAAAAGTCGATGAACAACGCGTCGTATGGCCGTCGCGGCATGGGCGGATCATCTCCGTGCCAATGGGTTCCTACGGGGAGCCGACTCACCAGTCGTCGCAATCTAACGTATCGGGTCCATTTGTGCTTGACCCTTGATTGTGGTTTCTGCTATATTCGGCGGAAGCGGTTGGCTGGTGGGGAATGGATGGGGTAAGCCAGTCTTCGCTCCGCAGCCCTCCTTCACTGTCAGTCTCGAAGTGGCCGCAGGTTCGCAACATGGAAGGAGGCATCTCGTGAATTGCCGCAATCCCGGTAGGCATGTCACTGTTTGCGTGTTCCTTGCAGGTCTGTGTGTGATGTCGGAGGCTGAGATCCGCGGGATAGCACCCGATATGACTCACTGCCAGGTCTACGATCTCCGCCAGTACGGCCGGTTGGGCGATGTCGTGGGGCTTTCGATGGCTACGACGGCCTGGAACATCGGGGACGCCCCGATGCCCTGGTACGCGATTCCGGACGAGAACCATCCCTTCCTGGCCCAGAACGTCTTCCGCCTCAAAACGGTGGATGGGAGTGAGCGGTTCGAGCAGATCGGCCAGAAATGGTGCATGCACGGTTTCTGCGCCCTGGGCGGCGCACAATGCGGGGGCCAGTGCCAGGGTCCCCGCTGCTCCATGATGGGGGTGGGCTGCACCCCGACCAACGCTGCGGGGGTCCAAGCCTCCCAGAACGGTCTGGGCCCGCGATTCGAGATCAATCCCTGGACGCGCGGGTGGACCTACGAGGGCTCGCACCTCTGGCAGGGGAGCCACGATCACGACCCCGTTCAGCATCGCTTGCAGGTGCACGATGCCGACCTGGATCCCGCGCAGAATCCCGGAGCCACGTATTACGCCGAGAGCTACTACGTCTGCCCCGAGGATCGCCAAACGATGAACAACGCCGGCTGGAAGCCGGTCACGCCAAGCTTCAATACGGAGTGCTACCCCACGTGCCCCATCCCTCCCAGCGACTGCTGGTGTTTCACCATGAGCGGTTACGGCACCATGCCCGAGCCGGGTTTCGCGATCGAGGCGTGGGCAGGTGCAACCCAGACCCTCCTCGCCCAGGAGATTCCGGTGATCGAGTTCGAGTCGCCCGACGGGCGGTGCATCCTGGCAGCTATGGCGACGGACCTGGGCGGCGGGACGTGGCACTACGAGTACGCCCTCCTGAACGTCGACATGGATCGGCAGGTCGGTTCGTTCAGCGTTCCGATCGGTCCCGACACGACCATTACCAACGTCGGGTTCCACGCGGTCGAGCACCACGACGAGCCGTTCAACACGACCGACCCCGACGCCGTAGCGATCGACAATGCCCCGTGGGACTGGGAAGTGACGGACAGCGTCGTGACCTGGAGCACCACGTCGAACCCGCTGCGCTGGGGCACGGTGTACAACTTCCGCTTTGACGCCGACGATGATCCGGAGACCACGACGGTGACCGTGGGGCTGTTCAGGCCCGGCGAGCCGGAAACGCTGGGGGGGATCACGGTAGGACCGCATCCGCAGCCCCAGAGCCTGGCGAGCTTCGCCGATTTCCAGAGCTGTTTCAGCGGAGGAGCGGACGCCGGACCGGGCTGCGATCGTTTCGACTACGAGGCCGACGGCAGCGTCGACCTGAACGACTACCACAGCTTCCTAACGACATTAGTCGGGCCGTAGAACGCCGAGTACAAGGGTCTGAACGTTCGAAGGTTGGAAGGTTTGGAAGATTACAGCGGATGTTCCCCCTCGGCTTGATGGCTCGGCGATAATCTAACCTCTTGTAGATCAATGCTTTATGCGACGCTCGGGGAGTTTCTTCTTAGTGGTTACAACTACTCCTTTGCTGGGAAGCGCATCTGGCAAAGTGATCCGGGCTGCGGCCGGCAGTTGCTGCAGCGGCTCGCGGGGCCGGGGGATCTGGATGCAGCGGACGACACCCTTTAGCAACACTTCGGTGGCACAAAGAGTGCACAGGACTTTGATCCCCTCCTCAACAGTCGTGTCCAGTTCCTGCCAACGCCGAGCCAACTCAGCAACGATCAGGTGGGCTAGCATGACCACAAAAACGTGCCCCCGGGTCCGCGACTCGCGCCGCACATAAATCGGCCTGGCCTCCAGATGCACCGTCTTGCTCGATCGAAAAGCCCATTCCACCAGGGCCAGATCTTTGTAGCGCCCGTGCACCACTTCCTTCGAGACATTCTGTGGCCCAAGATCGGTCTTCAAAACATAGCAGCCATCCAACTTCGATTCCTCGCCCAAGGCCTCGGGTTCCTCAACCAGCGACAGCACCCGACCCGATGCCCGAACACCCAGCCAGGCCGACAATCGTAACTTCTCCAGACGCTGATCGATCTTTCGCAAGCCCACCTCTACATGGGCACGTGGATGGTCAGCCAAATAAGTATTCTGCCGGGTCAGTTCTTCTCTGACCGACCGCACCTTGTCTTGTCTTGTCGTGTTGCTGCCACCTCCCGGGCTCGGATGGGGTTGCGACGCAACACATAGCGGACGCCCTCATTGGTGCTGACTTCGGCCAGCTCCTGATCGAACAATTCGAGTTGAAGGACGTTCTCGCCGAGCAAATGTTCGATTTGTGGTTTGGTGATGGCCGTGATGTAATGAAACCCGTGCCCCACGAGATCTTCGACCTGATGGCTCTTGATCATGCCCCGATCGCCGACGAAGGTGACCTCGCTGCCTCTAAAACGGTTCGCCGCTTTGTGAACCTGTGAAGCGAACGTGGCCGGGTCGGTGGTGTTGCCCTTGAAGGCTTCGATGGAAAGAGGCCTGCCCACTTCATTGCACAACAGGCCGATGACTATCTGGCGCTTACCCTTCTTCCCGTCACGGTTGTATCCAAAGGCCCCCAGTTCGTTGCATTCCCCCTCCAGATAGGAACTGGTTACATCGTAGAGAAACAGTTGCCCCTTAGAGGCCGCTTTGCCCTTGCGGGGCGGCTCGCTGCCCTGCTTGTTTGCCCCGGCCAGTCGATCTTCGATGGCCGCCTGGTTTGTGCAAAGCCAATCGAGGTTCTCATACAGATCGTCTTCGTCAAACGCTGACAGGTTCAAGATGTCGCAGGCCGCATGATCCCCCGCCAGCCGGACAGCCGCGAGCCGCGATCCTTGATCGATCACCCGGGCGATGATCTGCCACAGGGCCAACTTGCCCTGCCGCGTGGAGCCCAGAGCCGCGACGATGCCCAATTGCCGGGCCGCCTCATAGATGGTCCAAACCGCTCCGACGGATACACCTTGGCCAAGGGTCACATCGGCCTTGAGGCTGCCGAGTTGCTGCAGATCGCCTTTGTGGCGTAACGCCAACCGGATGGCATCGATTTCCTCTGGTGAGGCTTTGGAGATGTTGGCAATCGTGCGATGTTTGACCCCGCCGTTTTTGCGGTAGGACTCTCGCAAGAGATGCCGGGTGTAGGTTTTCCCGTTGACGGTCACGGTGGAGGAATCGACGTACATAGTGGGCACATAATGCACACCTTGCGAGCTCATGCCAAGCCTATTCTCCCATAATATGCAAGATATTAGTGGCTACATTGAGGCCAAGAACAGAGCTAACATCTTCCCAGACAGGAGCTTACACATTTCGCCGGGGGGAACATCCGCTGGACAGTACGAGGTGGTGCCGCCGGACTTTTGTCCCTTGGGCGGGTAGAGCGGGTGGTCGCCGGTCGGCTCCGCCGCGCCGTTGACCTTCCACCACTTGTCGTAGAAAAGCCCCCCGCGAACTGCACCGCTCTGAAAAACCAACTGCTCGAAGCCGCTGATGAATAAGACGCGTGGCGGCGTTTACGGTGTATAGCGGAGGTCCGCATTAGGTACATCCGCGCCGCTCAACTCGTAGTAGGTCAACTGCAGCAGACCCGCCGAGAACCCGGTGTTGTGGATGCCCATGCTGCCGTCCTCCTCGATAAGCGCCCAGTTCCACACCGCATCTTCCACGAGAGCCAGATCGTCCGGGTCGACGCCGCTGAAGTCCCAGTACGGGTAGTGATCCAGGTGCACGAACCCGAGATTCTCCATCTCGGCCATCACGAGATCGAGCAGGCCTTGCACCTCGTCCTGGACGCTCTCAGTGGTCAGGTCTCCGTCGTAGTCCCCACCGGCCAGAGGCGTAAGGTCGGTCATCGGAGCCGATTCGTGGCAATCGGTTGCATTGCAGGCGCTCTCGAAGTTCTGGAACCCGTCGTCCTCACCGCCCGGAGGATCGGTGTGGTAGGCCAGGTTGAACGTGTGCAGGCCTACCTTGTCCTCGCCGGGCACCGGGTTCCCGTCATGGTCGTCGCCGTCCGTGGGATCGTCAGCCATATGGCAGTTGACACAGCGTGCATCCGGGTTCGTCGAGTGATCCGATTGATCCGGAGTGTGTCCCAAGTGCAGGCCGTTGAGGCCCAGCAGCACCACGGCTGCCGGAGTGTAGTGGGGCGAGGTTCGCTCAGTTGCATCTCCGCGCCCGTTGTGGCAGACCATGCAGATCGCGGAGTAGCCGACCCCGGTGATCTCATGGCCGCCGGGCAGGTTGACCTCATCATACACCCGCAACTGGTAGTCGTTGTCCTCCGCGTGCGGGTCGTGGCAGACTCCGCAGGAGTGAACCTGCATGCCGGTCCGCTGCTCCTCTTGCGGGAGGCCATCGGCGAAGTCGATAAATCCCAAACCGGAGTGACATTTCACACATGATTCGTGGCCCTCTCCGATCGGATAAGTAAAGGCCCTGCTCTCCTCGTCGGAGTGCCCGGCTAGCTGCCACTGCACGTACTGGTGGTGACATTCACCGCATACAGCCGCATCGAGCGGATCGAGTGCCGGCTGGGTCTCCGTCGGAACGGTTATGTGCGGGGAGCCGACACCGTGGCATTCCTCGCAAGCCACGCCCGCCAGATGCGGCGTGGTGTCCTGATCCACATACCCGTTGGGCTCACCGAACCCGGTCGTATGACACTGCAGGCATTCCGGATCCTCGTGAGGCATGAAAAACGGCGGACTGGCGATCGCCTCGAGAGCGGCCCAGGCCTCCGGGTGTCCGGTTGCCTCCCAGCCATCATGGAGCTCCATGTGGCAGGCTCCACACACCTCCCCGCCGAGGTAGACCGGGTCACCGGACCCGATCTCCAGCAGGGCCTCCGCCGCACCGAGCATTGCGTCCGTGTAGGCGGCGTTATGCACGCCGAGGCTCGCGTCGCCGAGGATGTAGTGGTAGATGAACCTCACCTTCTTGATCTCGTTGGGGATGACGTCCTGGCCCTCCCAGCCCTCGGGAGGACCTCCGCAGCAGGAGTACTCCCACAGGGACTCGTCGCCCAGTGCAAACGTGATGTTGTCCAGGCGGGCCTGCACGGCGCTTTGGATCCCTTCCACCAGGGCCTCAGCCGCCTCCGCCGAGCCGTGGCACGGAACACATGACTCGGTGTTGACGTGCCAACTGTGCCCGACGATCGCCGGCTTCTCGATCGCCACATCCGTGACCGCGCCCCATTGGCCGGTGGTCGCAGTGCCGAGGAAGTCCGGATAGCCTGCCGGCAGGGGACTCCCCCCCGGGCCGGCAAAGTCCGCCGCAGCCTCAAAGATCAGCTCATACGGAGTCGGCGCCTGGGCCATCATATCAGCTTCGATGACAATGGAAGATGCCGCCCAGTCGATCGCACTACTCACGTAGACGTACGTGGTTACATGAACGTAATGGTCTATGTCAGCAGTGACCGTGCCTGAGCCGCCCCACAGTGTGGCGTCCAGCGTGGCCGTGCCGCCGACGTAGGTAGCCTCCATGATGATGGTACCGTCACCGTTTCCATCGACGTCGTTGTACGTCTCGACGGACGCCTCCAGCGTCGGACCGCTGATCTCCCACTCCACGCCCAGCGTGGCCCCGTCCCAACTGGCGGCGTGGAACACGTTGCCCGGCTGGTCGATACCGCCGCCGTCGAAGCCCTCGGACCAGCGTCCGTTGGAAACGGCGCCTTCCTCGGACTCCCCGTGTTCCTCCGCGTACATGTGGCAGGTGACACACTGCAGCGTAAGATCGGCATGATCCGAAGCTGTGAACGGAACCAGATCCGGGTAGCCCTGCGGGACGGGCATCTCACCTATGAGCGTATTAACCTGGAGGCTGTGGTGTGGTCCACGGCTGGTTGCCGTCCAGGTTCGCCCGCGGCTGTGGTGACACTGCCCGCACAGGTTGAAGCGGGAACCGTCCTGCACGTCGTCCACGTCGTTGGACGGCTCGGTTACCACCACCTCGGGGTATAGCAACTGATAGTCCATGCCCTCCGCCGGGTCATGCGCGTTGCCCGTCTGAGCGTGGGGACTGTGGCAGGCAACGCATTCGACGTCGTACTTGATTGGCGGATCGCCGCCGTCGTCGCCCAGCGGAGCATGGCACGCGTCGCATGAGCCGTAGTGCGAGTTCCCCGACGAGCCCGCGTGGCCGGACTCGCTCCACTCATCGTAGGTCGGATGGTGAGCGCCCGTGTGACAGGCTCCGCATACCTCCGACGCCTTGTCGATTGCCGGATGCACGTTGTACGGATCGGCCACGTGCCGGCTCGCCGGTCCGTGACAGTTCTCGCACTGGACACCGGCCAGTTGCGGCGTGTCCGTCTGGTCCACATAGCCGCTGATTTCACCGAAGCCGACCGTGTGGCAAGGTAGGCATCCGGCGTTAGTCTGCGCAAACCCTGGAAGGTTGTTCCATGCTTCCGCATGCAGCGTACCGCTCCAATCCGCGTGCATGTTCGTGTGGCACGCGCCGCAGGCAGTCGCACCGACATAGGTAGGCTCGTCGGCATGCATCTGTTGGGCAATTAAGGACGCCTGCTCCAGCGTCAGGGCCGTGGCGCTCCTCGTAATGCCGTTGTGGCACCGCAGACAGACGAAGTCGAGAGTGACCGCCGCCTGGCCGTCCCCGTCCTTGAGCACTTCGCTCCCGTCACCGTTGAACATCGCAGTGTAGTCTACGTTGTCGGTGTTTATGTTGAAGATGTGCGTCTTGATGTCACCCATACGAGCGTCCGGCCCAATGACCTCTTCAGCAGCCGCCGTCGCCGACTTGGTGGCGAACGTCATGTGGCAGCTCACACAGGTGAGTTCCTCCGAATAGTCGCCGCGGTCGTAGGTCACACCCTCGTGTATGCCCATCGCCTCGCCGTCATGGCAGTCCGTGCAAGTCGTTCGGATGCCGCTCCCCGCGTCGTAGTAGGCCGAAACGTGCGGCTCGTGGCAGGTAACGCAGCCCTCCTCGAAATCCTCACCGGTCCCGAAGGAGTTGTGCGGGCTGCCGATCAGCTCGGGGTACTGCTCATGATGTCTGATGTACCAGCCGCTGGCCAGGATCACGTTGTTGTCACTGCCGCGGGTATGGCACGTGCCGCATTGGTCCACTGCCGTGTCCACCGTAATGTCCGAGGCAGAGACGGTGTTCAGGTGCACCGAACCGGGCCCGTGGCAGGCTTCGCACTGCACGCCCGCCTCCGCCCAATCCCCGAAATCGCCGGGAGAGTCGCTCGCGCCGGTCGTGTGGCACTGGAAGCATGAGTAGTTATAGGGCTTGGGCTCGGTGTCACTTCCATGGTAGTCGACCCAGTTGAGTCCCCCGCCTCCCGGCGGGAACTCCAGGTTCCATTGCACAGGCACGCCCATCGCCCCGTCGAACGTGTCGTCGGCGCTGATCAGAATGTTGCCGTTCTCGTTGATGAACCGTGCCTTCCGGTAATAGCCGCCTATCACGTAGCTCACGTCGTTCCACGCTGCCCCTTCCGGCGGGTTGGGCACATCGGCATAGACACCTTCCACCGGATAATCCGGCGGGGCGCCCCAGACCTTATTCAGCTTGTGGGCGTGTCCGTGGACCGTCTGATTGGCCGATTCTTCGGTGTGGCACGACCCGCAGGCCTCCGAGCCGACGTACAGTGCAACCAGGGTCGGCGGGCGGAAGAAGCCCGCATGGTGCGTGTGGCAATTCGTGCACACGGGCGTCGGGTCGGGAAGGGCCGCGTGGACCGCAAGTGTGTCAGGGTATTGGTGGCACGCCTCACAAATCCCCTTCACGTCAGGATCAGGATCGACAAACGCGCCCGGACCGACACCCACGCTGTCATCGGTCAGCACCACCCCTTCCTCATCCACCGGATTGCCTGCCGGGTCGATGGTGACGATGTGCTGGCGAATCAACCCTAGATTTGCGTTGCTGGTGTCGTGGGTGTCGTGGCAGATCGTGCAGCCCTGCTGGTACGTGGTGCCGTGCATCTGCGGGGCCTTGGATCCGTCGTGGCAGCTCGTGCACATGGCGTCGTCGTAAGCCATCCGCAGCAGGTTGCCGTCACCCAGGCCGAGGTTGGCACCGCCGGAATCCATGCCGTGCACGCCGTGGCAGCTCATGCACTCCACCCGATCGTCCTTGAGAATCACGTCCGACAAGCTTGCCCCCGGAACATAAGAGAGCGGTGCGTTCGGATAAACCATGTCGACCGGGTGCGAGCCGGGATGTGTGGCTCGAGTGTCGTGGCACTCGCGGCACATCTGATCGCGGTTGTTGAGCACGCGCAGATACGGCCAATCCGTGTCGCTGTTGTGCTGCTCGTGGCAGGTCGTGCACTTGAGGTCGCCCTCGTCGAGGTAGCGTCCCATTTCGCTGCCCGGAGCCGGCCCGTCCGAGTCCGCCGCCGCGTTGATCGCCGCAACACCCCACGCGTGGGAGAGACCCTCCCCAAAGACGTAGGGGTCGGCAAGGTCATACACGTTGACCGGCATGTCCATACCCTGCCCGCCGCCGGTGTGGCAGGACATGCACAGGTTCGCCTGTCCTTCCCAGATGCCGTTATGGCCGCCGGGCTGATCCGTGATTCCGTGGCACCTGCCGCAGATCACTCCGTCGTCAATGATGTGTGGGCCGGTGTAACCCGGCGAATCGCGCAAACCTCCTGGAGGCCAGGAACCTTGGAACCACGGATCATTCAGCGAAGCTCCCCGCAGTCCCGCACGATTCTTGCCCGGTGGCCCGTCGGCGGGCGTCTGCAGCTCGCCGGGGTACCGGTCGTCATACGCGCATCCGTTCGTCCCCGGCGGGTCCGGGGCGTCGCCGTCGAAAGCTCCCCCACGGCCTTCTCTGCCGCCCCGGCTGGGTGTCTCGTAGATCTCGACGCTCTTGGTGTTCGTGCTCACAACGTAGACCTTCGAGAAGCCGGGGTTGAGCGCCAGGCCACCAGGCGTCCAGAGATCACCGCCGTCCATGGCGTGGGTGACGACCTTGCCCAGGTCGTTGGTCAGCGGATCGAAGATCCGAACCGTGCCCATCAGCGCGTCGGCCACGTAGATGCGTCCTTCCGCGTCAACGTCCACACCCAGCGTCCGCGGCATCCACCCCTCCATCTCGCCATCGGGAAAGTACTTCATGCGATACCCGAAGCTCGTCTCAAACGTGTGGTAGGTGATGTCCGGGTCGCTCTCATGTTCAATGATGTTGAAGATCTGAATGCGGAAGTTGTCCTGATCGGCGATGATCATACGGTCGTGCGCTTCGTCAGCCACGATCGCGGACGGATACTTGAACTCGCCGTTCATTACGCCTCGAACGCCGCCCTTTGCCCGAAACGAGTCATCGGAGCCGTTGAAGACGTACCACTCGTCGCCTTCGCTATCGACCACGTAGATCCGGCCGGTTTCCGCCCCGACCGCCAGGCCCGTCGGCCGGACAAACGTCACCATCCCGTTTCCTTCGCCCAGAAAGCCGGTTCGGGTGAACGTGTCACCCGCAGCGACGTAGATCCCCACCTTCCCTTCGTCACGAAGTGACACGTAATAGTTGCCGTTGCTGGGGTGCACGGCGATTCCGATTGGTCCTTCCGGTACCGCCCAGGTCCCCAACAGCGTCCCGGACTCGTCGTAGCGCGCAATGTGATTGTGGGAAGTCTCGGTTACATAAACGGTGTAACTCAACTCATCCCCGGCAATCGCGACTCGTGCCGGGCTTAACAACTCGTCGCCACTCAACGAACCGCTCCACGTCAGGGGGTCGACAAAGCCGATCGTGGCTGAAGCTAGCACAATCAGACAGGTACTGGCCATTGTAGAAACTCCTCTGCGCACCTCCGAACTCATAGACCTCAACGCCCGAGGAAGGCACTCCACTTAGACCTTCCCCGCGCGGAAACTGCACGCAGAGCGAATCGGCAATGGCTATGCCACAGCTTATCTGGACCATTCGGGCCCGCACGGTTCGATCAGCCTTATCGACGTAAACACTGGACCCGTCTGTGTTTACAGCCAACGCAGCCCCGCGAGCCGGCAGTAAACGCTGCTCACGCGATCCTCCCCGGAATCGAGAACCGCACCGCCGGCACTCTCGATTCTTGGAGCGTCCGCTACCGGTGCAAGGGGTCCGTCGTGGTGGCTTGGGTCAGAGCTCGTTTTGTGCGTGCATCCTACGGATGGTAGTCCTGGTCGTGATGGTCTTCGCCGTGGCACCTCAGCGTGCAACTGCCGCGGCGCGTGCCCAGGTCCCGAAACTCGAGTCGTCCGGTTTGTGGTTCCGGCAGCACCACGGTGGTGTCGAAGTTGATTAAGTGCGTGTGATCCGATGGTCGGGAGCCTGGGAGGCCCCCGACGCCGTGGGGGTCGTGGCAGACGGAGCAAGGCGTGTTCTCACCTTGGATGTGCTTGTTGTGCTGGCTGAAGCCTTCGTCGTTGAGAATGCTGGATCGCAGATGACACTTGTAACACATCGCGTACTCGAACTCAGATTCGCCGGTGTCATCCAGCACGGTGTAATTCCGCTCGAGAAGAAAGTGGTAGATGCTGCCGTGGGGGCCGTCGGGGCCTCCGCCCCCTGCTCGGGGCCCGGCGTCGTTGTTGTGGCAATCGGTGCAGCGGATTAAGGAGCCGGGCGCAAGATCCGGCACCAGGCTCACCGTATTGAAGCTCGGCGAGGGTGTCACTACGGGATGGAAGCTCGGATTGCTCCGTCCGAACTTGAGCCGCAGGTTGGCCGTGTGGACTTGGCGGACGATTCGCCGCGGCACCGCGACGGCGTTGTCGCCGTGGCAGCGAAAACAGACCTCGTATTCATACTTAGCCTGGTCGATTTCTGCGCCGCCCGTGGTTACGCCGCGTACGCCTGCCATCGTCGCGCCAATAGGGATGTACCCGCTAGCGACCGGTTGCCCGGCCACCGCGTGAGGGTTGTGGCAGTCGGCGCACTCCACGTGGGGATCGCTCCCGAAAAGCAGCTCCAACGGCTCGTGAACCTCGAGATAACGCCGCGGATCATGGGCGCTGATCTTGTCGATCTGGGCCAGGATGTCGCTGCCGGCCACCAGCCCGTCGTGGCAGATCAAGCAGTTGTCTTCTTCGTTTTCAAAGATGAGTAGTCGTTCATGCCCGCCGGCGGTGTGGGATCGATGGCAGCTCCGGCAGGCGTTCTCCTCAACGGTTAGATAGGGCCAATCACCCATCTGCGAGCCGGAGACGACCGCACCTGAGATCTGGTGCGAGCATGACCTCCAGCCGTCCATCAGATGGCACGTCGTGCAGAGGGTTCCGTACGCATCGGGCATGACCAGGAACTTGCCATACGTGTTACTGTGCGGGTCGTGGCACGCGGTGCACTGAAGCTGCCCTTGCCAGTCGAGCCTCACCTGGGGAGGAAGGGTTTGCGGATCGGCAAGTTGTTGGTCCGAGGCGGCCAATCCTGACGTGTAGAAGAAGCTGATCGGGTGGTCGTCCGAGAGGTCCGTACCGAGATTGGCCAACCCGCCCCGCAGGAAGTCGCCCCCAATCATCCGAATGCGCTCCGCCCGGCTCAACACGCTGCCCAGGGCGATCGTCCCGTCGTGACAACTGAGACACAGCTTGCTCGCACCGGTCGGCTGGTCCGGCTTCGCGTCGAGCGTCGAAGACTGGTAGATCCGGTAGCTGCTAACGGGCAGTTCACGATTCCAAAGCGGGCGCTTTCCGGCGGTGTTATGTGGCGCATGGCAGAAGATGCACACCTGTTGCTCGGAGACGGCTCGGATTTCCCCGGGGCCCTGAGCCGACAGGTTGTGCACCGTGTCTGCGACCCGATCCTGCGCACGGGCCGCATGCACGCAACAAATCGCGACCAGGGCTATACAGGCGGTGATGTTCGTTTCGCGTTGCATGCTCATTTCAGCACCCATTCGATTGCGTGTTTGGTCGCTC